>Ga0222648_1000025_pt1 | contig 98957 bp, 105 predicted proteins | sample AntAcemetagen335_FD_181021 | JGI IMG/M metagenome (GOLD analysis project Ga0222648, IMG submission 181021) | Saline water microbial communities from Ace Lake, Antarctica - #335 | ecosystem: Environmental > Aquatic > Non-marine Saline and Alkaline > Saline | place: Antarctica: Ace Lake... | reverse complement strand
TCGCCATTACGGTGCTCATGCGAAAGCTGATTGAACTCGCCAACGCCCTCATCAAAGCAAATCGAAATTGGGTGAAGAAAGAGGCTTGATCAAGACGGATACTCTCGATGCTCTGCATACCCGTGGACATGATGACAGGTTTGCCCATCCGCGCGATATGGCGGATCAGCGGCAGGTTATCCGCCTCGCCCGACCCGATCTTGAAGGCCGGCACGTCCAGATCCTGCAGAAAATCCGCAGCCGCGCGTGAAAACGGCGTCGAAATCCAGATCATGCCCAGACTTTCTGTAAAGCGTTTCAGCTCTGCCTCCTCGTCCAGTGACAAAGCGCAGGCCTCCATCACATCCCAGATCGAGACATCGGCATTGGGCGGAAAGATCTGCTTGGCCTCTTCGGTCATCTCGTCGGCGATGATATGGGTCTGGTGCTTGATCATCTCGCAACCCGCACCTGCGGCAAGGCGGACCATCTCCTTGGCCACGGCCAGATCGCCACCATGGTTGATGCCGATCTCGGCGATGACAAGGGGCGGGTACTCGGGTCCGATCTTGCGGCCTGCGATGTCCATGACTGTCTCCGGTTCAGGTGTCTGGGGCTTTCTAGGCGGTTTCAAACGGCAGGGCAATTCGTGCGTGGGATTGCATTGCGCGTGCACATGGTCCAAGTCACAGCCCAAGCAACGACCAAGGGCCCGGATGTTTCGCAAATTGCAGCAGATGCTCGAACAAAAGGAACAGGCGTTCCGCAATTCTTTTGGTCATGACATCACCGACCCGGCAGAACGGCGGCGGTCGCAATGGCATCTTGACTGGCTCGACCACGGGATCCTGCGGCGGCGCTGGCACAATTTCGATCAGGTGGCGCCGGGCGTGTACCGGTCCAATCACCCCAACCACAGCCGGTTTGCCGCCTATGCGCAGATGGGGATCAAGACCGTGCTGAACCTGCGTGGTGCTGCGCTGCAACCGCATCACCTGTTCGAGGTCGAAAGCTGCGCAGCCCTTGGGCTGACATTGGTCAATGTGCAGATGGCCGCGCGCCGCGCGCCGGACCGCGACGAATTGCTGGCCCTACTCGACGCTTTCGCGACGATGGAACGGCCCTTCCTGATGCATTGCAAATCCGGCGCCGACCGGACCGGACTGGCCGCCGCGATCTACCTGATGGTGCATGAAGGTGCCGATATCGGATCTGCGCGGCGGCAATTGTCTTTCCGCTATGTGCATATCCGGCGGACCAGCACGGGTATCCTTGATCATTTCCTCGACGTCTATGCCGCGCGCGCGGCGCAATCGCCGATCGGGATCGCGGACTGGATCAAGACCGAATATGACCGCGCGGCACTGACCGGCAGCTTCGCGGCGAAACAGGCAGCGCTCTGGCCGTGGCAGGGCTGGCGCTAATCCCGCGCGCCTGACTTCTTATTTCCAAAAATACTTCCGGGGTCAGGGGCGGCGCCCCTGTCGCGGCAAAGCCGCGGCCTCCGGCGGGGATATTTAAGCTCGGAAGATGCAAAAGGGCGGTTTACCCGCGCAGGCCCTGCGCGATCTGTTGGCCCATGAGAAAGTCGATGATGTCCCAATCGAACGGGCTGTCCACATCAAGCCCCCGTTCTACCGGCAGGACAAGCGGGATCACGCGGCCTTCGAACAGGCTCTGCGCCGCGCGCAGGTAATCGGGGCGCAGCACATAGACCAATCCGACATGGTCATAGACCTGCGGTGCTTGCTGGCGCGCCACCACTCCGCCCGGCAGCGGTTTTGAGACATGCAGCGCGCCTGTCGCGTCGGTTTCAAGGATGTTGAAATAGGGGTTCTTGCGGCTTTCCACGCAGGACATCACCATATCGGGACTGTCGCGTTCGAACAGATCCAGCCCTGCTGCGATGTCCTGCGGCAGACGCAGTGGTGACGTGCAATCCAGATCCAGAAACGTAGTCGCAGGGCCGGTCTGTTTTTCTACCTCGGCCAGCGCATGTTGCCAGACATGCCATTTCGCTGCCGTGTCGGTCGCCAGATGCGCAGGCCGCAGCCCGATATCCAGACAGCCGCGTTTGATCGCATGGGCATAGATGTCGGGGCAGTCTGTGGACACCACCACCTGATCGATGCGGTCGCAGGCGAAAAGCTGGTCCAGCGACCAGTCGATCAGGGGTTTGCCGTGCAGCAGGCGGAAATTCTTGCCCGGAACACCTTTGCTGCCCGCGCGCGCGCCGATATGGCCGATGATCATGCTGGTCTTCCTTGTTGTCATCGCGGCAAAGGGACCTTGTGGGCGCCGCGTGGCCATCCTGCCAGCTTCGGCTCTGGCCTACAATCCTGCCTGCACGCTGCAGGCTTTGCGCGCCGCTATCCCTGCGGGACTGGAAGGCGTTTGGAAACAATCAATCGGCCTGACGCAATTTAATCATCTTTTTGCCTAATTGAGACGTTACCGCTGTCGGTCATCCGTGTGGCCGGGCATCACGTCGGGCCTTGAAAAGACACAGACGTGAAGAGGCATGACGATGAGATATTTTCGAAATACGCTGGCATTGGCCGTCTGTCTGTTCGCAGTCTCCGGTGCCGCCATGGCACAAAATGTCACGATCTCCAGCAAAGACAAGGCCGTCACAATCACAGGAATCCTCGTTTCCTTTGACGATGAAACCTATCTTCTGGATACCGAAATCGGCCAGTTGCGGCTATCGCGCTTGGCGACCGATTGTCTGGGCGCGGCCTGCCCGCAGACGATCGTCACCCTTGATCTTGATGTCGCCGTGACCGAAGCGCAGACTGCGTCGCTGTTGCAGGCGCTGGTCAACGGTTTTGCGGGACCACGCAGCCTGTCGGGCCTGTCGGTGCCTGACGAGGCGGGTGTCGTGGCACGGATCGACATGCTGAACACTCAGACCAACAGCGCTGCTGGTGTGGTCAATGTCGCCGTGCAAGGCGCCGACGCTACCTTTGTGCAGCTGGTGCAGAACGATATCGACTTGGCGCTGACCAAAGTGCCGGTGCCAGCGGCCATCGCCCAGAGCGTGGTTGTCGCCGGTGGCACGGACCTGCGTGACCTGAGCCGTGAACGGGTTGTAGCCTTGGATGCGCTGGTGCCGATCGTCCACCCAGCCAATACATTGCGGTCGGTATCGCTTGTGGACCTTGCGTTGGTTGCGTCTGGCCGCATCACCAATTGGGCCGAACTTGGCGGTGACAATGCGCCGATCCGGATGCTGTTGCCTGCGCAAGGCTCGTCTGTCGATACTGCCTTTGCCGAACTTGTGCTGGCCCCCAACCGAGCGCGCCTGCGCGCCAACGCCGAGCGGGTCAGCGATGACAGCGCGGTCGCGGCCGCCGTTATGGCCGACCCCAATGCCATTGCGATCGCCACCCTGGCCAATGCCGGTGAGGCAGTAATCCTGCCGATCCGGCAGACCTGCGGACCACTGGCCTATGCGACCGATTTCGCGATCAAGGCCGAAGAATATCCGCTCAGCCGCCGCGTCTTCGCCTATGCCGGTGATGCGGTGATGTCGGGGACGCAGGCGGCGTTCATCGACTTCATGACATCACCCGCAGCCCAGCCGATGATCGAGGCTGTGGGCTATGTCGATCAAAGCGTTGTCGCACAGCCGATCAGCCTGCAAGGCACGCGCATGACGTCGGCAATCTTGTCGGCCAGTACGGGGGCGACGCTGGCCGCCGTGCAGACCCTGTCACGGGACCTTGCAACGGCGGACCGGTTGTCCACGACGTTCCGTTTTGCCTCTGGCTCGGCCAATCTCGACAACAAGGCGCGCGAAGACGTGCAGCGGATGGTCGATTTCCTGAACAGCCCCGCGGCGCGCAACCGCGAGATCCTGATCATCGGCTTTACCGATGACGTGGGCCGGTTTGACCTGAACGAACGTCTGGCGCTGCTGCGTGCGGGTTCGGTGCGCAACGCGCTGGTGACTGCTTTGGGCGGCGACGTGCTGGCCGGGCGGACCTCTGTTGCGTCTTACGGGCCGCTGGCACCTGTGGGCTGCAACGATACCGCCGACGGGCGCGAAAGTAACCGCCGTGTCGAGATCTGGCTGCGCTAGGCCGCTGGACCGTTTGGCACCCAATTTAGGCATAATCCTGCGGGCCGAGGACAGCGTCCAGCCCGGCAAGCGACCAAAGGAAGAACAACGATGAAACGCAGAACCCTCTTCGGCACTGGTTTGGGTGCGATGGTGGTCGCGGGGCAGCCAGCGCGGGCGCAGGCCAGCTTGTCCTTGTCCCTTGTCACTGATCGGCCGGACGCGGCGCGCGCGCTTGTGGCGCGGATTGCGGCGGTATCAGGTGGCATGATTGCGCTGAATGTCACACAAAGGCCATCCACCGATGCTGCCGCGTTTCTGCAGATTGTGTCATCGGGTGCGGCGGACATCTATCTGTCTGCAGCAGAGGCCTTTGTTGGCAGCAACCCTGCTTTTGGCATCTTTTCTGCCATGCCCGGCGGTATGAGCCCAAGTGAGCTAGAAGGCTGGATGTCCGCCGGTGACGGAGGTTTCCTGCTGGACCTGCTTGGGATGGAACACGGCGTAAAGGCCTTTATGATCGGCGATGACGGCCCCTTGCCGCTGTGGTCCAAGGCACCGCTGACGGGCCTTGACGATCTGACCGGCGCGGCTGTGGGGTCGGTCGGGCTGGCGGTGCATGCGATGCGTGCGTTGGGTGTCGGCAGTGTCGTGGACATCCGCGCCGAAGCTGTCGATCTGGCCAGCCTTGATGTGTTCGAAGGGCTAAGCGTGGCGCAGATGGAAAGCGCCGGCCTGCTTGCGAGCTTTGCGCATATGACCACACCGAATGCGGGCCGCCCCTCTGCGGCCTTGTCGGTGGGGATCAATCTGAAGACCTGGAACGCGCTGTCGGACGCCCAAAAAGGCATCGTGGAACGTTGCATTATGGCCGAACATGGCCTGAACCGGACGATTTCGATGCATCAGAGCGCCCTGACCCTGCAGGCTGCAGGCGCGGCGATCAACCGCCATGCCATGCCCACCGATATCTGGGATGCGCAGATCGCGGCGGCCAATCAGGTGATGTCGGATATTTTTGCTGCCAGCACACTCGATGCCGATGTGGCTGGTGGGTATCTTTTCTTTATCGGCGATGTCGCTGGCTGGAGCGAGATCGGCGAGGCCGCGTTTGTTGCGGCCCGCAAAGGGGCGCTGGGACAATGACAGATGCAGCGAAAGACAACACCATGCTGAACGCGCCATCAACCGCCAAGGCCATGTCGCGCAGGCGTGCCTTGCTTGGCTGTGGTGCGGCGCTGACAGGGGCTGCCGCCTTGGCCGCCCCAGCCATCGCGCAGGGTGCGCCACGCACCTTGCGCCTAGCCTCGTCCTGGCCTGCGGGGCTGGGCGGTCTGGCCGACAGCGCCGTGCGTCTGGCCGAGCAGATCAACATCGCCTCTGACGGGCGCTATAATATCGAATTGTACTGGCCGGGCGAATTGGTCCCGGCTTTTGGCGTGCATGACGCGGTCGGCGCGGGCGAGGTCGATCTGTACCATTCCGCTGAATATTATTTCCAGAACAAGCACCGCGGTTTTAACTTTTTCACCACCGTGCCTTTGGGGCTGACAACGCCTGAACAGACGGCTTGGACAAAGTTTGGCGGTGGGCAGGCGTTATGGGACGAATTGAACGCCCGCTATAACGTCAAGGCGATTGCCTGCGGTGGCACGGGTATCCAGATGGGCGGCTGGTTTAACAAAGAGATCCTGACCGCCGATGATTTTGAGGGCCTGATCATGCGTCTGCCCGGCCTTGGGGCGCAGGTGCTGGCTGCCATGGGCGCGACCGCGGTCAGCCTGCCCGCTGACGGGATCGTCTCTGCCTTGTTCGAAGGATCAATCGACGCGACCGAATGGGTTGGCCCGTACAATGACCTGCAATTCGGGTTCCAGAAATTGCTGACGACCTATATTTACCCCGGCTTTCACGAGCCTGGCACAATGGCGTCTTTTGGCATGAATCTCGATCTGTGGAACAGCCTTGACGCACAGGACCGGGCCTTGTTCGAAACCATCTGTGATGCAGAACTGACGTCGCATACGGCGGATTTCTATGGCAACAACGGGATCGCGCTGGTCCAGTTGCTGGCAGAATCCGGAGTCCAGCCGACCCGTCTGCCAGATGATGTCTGGAACGAATTGTCGCGCGTGTCCTTTGACGTCACTGCAAGCGTGGCCAATGACGACGATCTGGGTCGCCGGATCGTGGAAAGCTATGAGTCCTATCGCGCGCTGGTCAACGGCGCAGGCCCGATCAGCCAGACCGAATATTTCGCGCGCCGTGGTGCCGTCGATCTGTTCGCTGGTCTGTGATAAAAAAGCCTTGGCGCGGATCGTGCGCCAAGGCCTGACCTTTTAGCAGATCATCAGGTCCGCACGCCTGCGAACCGTTCCGCCCAACCCGCGCGTTCGTCATCGGTGATCTTGCGGAACAGGTTGTCCGGCACCGTAAACGCATGACCGGTGGGCAGGGCTGTCAGGGCCGCGCCGATATCATCCGGCCAGGCGGCATCATCTGTCTGCATCGCGTCCAGCAGGACCTTGCTGGCATCGGGGATAAAGGGCGCGGACAGCACGGCATAAAGACGGATCAGATTCAGGCCAAGCCGGACCTGCATCGCAGCCGTGTCGGGGTCGGTTTTGATCGTGGTCCAAGGCGCGTTGGCTTGCAGGTATTCATTGCCCAGCACCCAGATCGCACGCAGCTCTGCCGCGGCCTTGCGGACTTCGATGCCGTCCATATGGCCCTGATAGGCGGTCCGTCGTTGGGTCAGGGCGGCGATCAGCGCCTCTTCAGCCGCACCCTGTGTGCCGCCTGCGGGGATGGTTTCGCCGAATTTGGACCGGCAGAATTTGGTGATCCGGCTGACGAAATTGCCCAAGACATCCGCCAGATCCTTGTTCACATCTTGCTGGAACGCGTCCCATGTGAATTCGGCATCCGACGTTTCGGGTGCGTGGGACAAAAGCCACCAGCGCCAGTAATCGGACGGCAAAATCTCCAGCGCCTGATCCATGAACACGCCGCGCCCGCGCGAGGTGCTGAACTGGCCGCCGTCATAGTTGAGGTAGTTGAAGGATTTGATGTAATCCACCAGCTTCCACGGTTCCTGCGTGCCCATGATCGTGGCCGGGAACGACAGGGTGTGAAACGGCACGTTATCCTTGCCCATGAATTGGGTGTAGCGGACATCATCCGCACCTTTGTCGGTGCGCCACCAGCGTTCCCAATCGGCCCCTTTGCCCGCATCCTGCCATTCCTGCGCGCAGGCGATATATTCGATGGGGGCATCGAACCAGACATAGAACACCTTGCCTTCCATGCCGGGCCAGTCCTGATCGCCCTTGCGCACGGGAATGCCCCAGTCCAGATCACGCGTGATGCCGCGATCTTGCAACCCGTCGCCATCGTTGAGCCATTTCTTGGCAATGGACGTCGTCAGGATTGGCCAGTCTTTCTTGCTGTCGATCCAGTCGGCCAGCGCGCCTTTCAGTTCCGATTGCCGCAGGTACAGATGCTTGGTCGTGCGCACCTCCAGATCGGTGGCCCCCGAAATAGTGGACCGCGGATTGATCAGGTCGGTCGGGTCAAGCTGCTTGGTGCAATTGTCGCATTGATCGCCGCGGGCGGACTCAAAGCCGCAATTGGGGCAGGTGCCTTCGATATAGCGGTCGGGAAGGAACCGGCCATCGGTGACGGAATAAACCTGATCTTCGGTCACTTCGCGGATCAGGCCCATTTCGGCCAGACGGCCTGCCATGGCTTGGGTCAGGCGATGGTTCTGCGGGCTGGAGGACCGGCCGAAGTGATCGAACGACAGACCGAACCCGTCCGCGATGCGCGCCTGTACATCGTGCATTTCGGCGCAATATTCGGCGACAGCTTTGCCTGCCTTGGCAGCGGCCAGTTCAGCGGGTGTGCCGTGTTCGTCAGTGGCACATAAAAACAACACTTCATGCCCGCGGCTGCGCAGGTAGCGGGCGTAAAGATCGGCAGGCAGCTGGCTGCCGACAAGATTGCCCAGATGCTTGATCCCGTTGATATAGGGAATGGCGGAAGTGATCAGATGGCGGGCCATGCGACGTCCTTGCAAAGTTTCGCCCCTGCATAACCATGTCACGCAGCAGATGCCAGATGCGCGACATCTGTTGCACCGCAGCATCTTGCGGTTTACACGGTCCTAACGGACTATTTTCAACGAAAGGTTGCCATCGATGAGACTACTTGCCGCCGTTGTTACTGCCCTGACCCTTGCCAACCCTTTGCACGCGCTCGAAGGCTATGGCGCCATTGGTGGCGATTATGCGCTGCCGCATGCAGGGTCATCCGATATGCTGATCAGCGTCCTTGGTGGTGTTGCCACGGCTGACGCGCCGCTTGCCTTTGGCGCCGAGGCTGAATTCGGGCTGGCGCTGGGCGCGAGCAGCGATTTCAACACCCGCCGCCTGCGCGGTGTGGCACGGTATGATTTCGGCACGGTCACGGCATTTGGTGCCGCTGGTGTCGATCAATTCGTCTATGATAATGTCACCGATACCGGGCTGAGCCTTGGCCTTGGCGGTGAATTCGACCTGCAGGGCAACATGGCGCTGCGCGGCGAATTTATCCGGTCCTTTATCCGGGACGGCGATACCGAGAATACGACGACCACCCGTCTGGGTCTGGTCTACCGGTTCTGATCGCGGATAAAATCATGCAAAAGATCGCGCTTGGCCGCAGTGACATCATGGTCACTGACTGGTGTCTTGGTACCATGACCTATGGTAACCAGACCGACCGTGCCGATGCCTATGCCCAAATCGACATGGCGCTGGATGCCGGGATCAATTTCATCGACACCGCTGAAATGTACCCGGTTAACCCGATCCGCGCCGAAACCGTGGGCCTGTCGGAAACCATTGTCGGCGAATGGATCGCAAAGTCGGGCCGCCGGTCCGAGGTTGTGATTGCCACCAAGGTGTCAGGCAACAACCCAGGCTGGGTGCGCGACGGGTATGGCTATGACGGAGCGGTGATCCGGCAGGCGGTGGATGCGTCCCTGCGCCGGTTGCAGACCGATGTGATCGACCTGTACCAGATGCATTGGCCTGAACGGGGGTCTTATGCGTTTCGCCAGAACTGGACCTATGATCCGTCGGGGCAGGACCGCCAGCAGACGATGGATCATATGCTCGACGTGCTGTCCGCACTGGACGATTGCGTCACGGCGGGCAAGATCCGCGCGATCGGCATGAGCAACGAAAGCGCCTGGGGCATGACCAAGTGGATCGACCAGGCGACAACTGCTGGTCTGCCACGTATGGTATCGGTGCAGAACGAATATTCGCTGTTGTCGCGGCTTTATGACACCGACTTGGCCGAAATGGCGGTGAACGAGGATGTGACGCTTTTGGCCTTTTCGCCTTTGGCCTGCGGATTGCTGACCGGCAAGTATCAACACGAGGTGCCCGCAGGCAGCCGTTTGGCGATCAACGGCAATCTGGGCGGGCGGATGACGCCGCGCACCTTGCCCGTCACGCAGGTCTATCTGGATCTGGCCCGCGACCATGGCGTCGATCCGGTGCATATGGCGATGGCCTGGCAGGCGACGCAGCCTTTTCCTGTTTCGGCGATTTTTGGCGCGACCAACAAGGCGCAACTGGCGCATATCCTTGCGGGGCGCGATACTTTGTTGTCGGATGATCTGATCGCGGCGATCGGGGCGGCGCATAGAGCGAACCCGATGCCCTATTGAAGGGGTGATCCGGTCCCCCAAGCGGGACCGGAGCGCGCCGCGCGGGAATATTTTTGGAAATAAGAAGTCAGGGGCCAGTTTGCGCAACTTCGTGATGATGGCGGTCCTGCTGGCGGGCTGTGCGATACAACCCGGAGAGCCGCGCGGCGGGCTGTTCGAGGTGTACCGCGACACATCCGTGCCTTTGGCGTCCAAGGCCGTTTTTTCGCCGCAGCAGTTTTTGGGAACATGGTACGAGGTCGCGCGCTATCCAGTGCCGTTCGAGGCGGGTTGTGTCGGGGTCACGGCGGACTATGGCGCCTTGCCGGACGGGCGGATTTCTGTGCGCAACACCTGCCGTAGGCCGGATGGCACGGTCCGGTCGGTGATTGAAGGTGCTGCCGATATCGTCGGGCCGGGGCGGTTGAAGGTCCGGTTTGCGTCAGTGCCGTTTGTGGGCGCCGATCTTTGGGTGCTATGGGCGGATGAAACCTATCGCACGGTCGTGCTGGGCGCACCTGATGGCCGGTCAGGGTGGATTTTGAACCGCGATCCGGTGATCCCTGCCGACAGGCTGGAAGCGGCGCGCGCGATGCTGGCGTTCAACGGCTATGATCTGGGCCGTCTGATGCTGGTTCAGCCGTAGCGGCAAGGCGGATCAGCGCGTCGAAATGCGCGGCCATGTCGCCCTGGCCGATCTTGCTGCCCCGCACCAGCATGTCGAAATGCCGCGTGATCGCTGTGACCCGTTCTGTGTCGCGAAAGGCGATGTAATTGCGCCCCAGATAGATCACCGCCAGAAGCGGCCCAAAGACTGTGACCGGGGCGGAATAGACCGCGCGCTTGTCAAACAGATGCAGCCGCAGGGCGGGGTAAAGCTGGTCATGCAGATCGCGGAAGCGGCGCAGCTGGTCCTGCCGGACGTTGACCGGCAGGCCCGCGTAATAGCCTTGACCGCGCGCGAAACTGTCCAGCTCCGACAGCGGCAGGGCGATTTCGTAATCCGATTTCGACTGCTGCATCCAGCCCAGCCGGTCCGCACTGGCCCCGATCGCCTGCTCGATTGTCTTGCCCACCGCTGGTGCATATTCCCAGCGCAGCATATCGGTGGTTTTGAGCATATCGGGCAGGCCCGATGGCACGTGGCGGATCTTGTAGCCTGCGGCCTCCTGGTGCCAGGCAAAGATCTGGTCATCGCCCATGGCGCGGGAGGCTTCGGGCATGGAAATCGCGGCGGCCACCAGATCGGCGGCCTGTTCGGGGAAGTCCGACAGGCCCAAAAGCCAATCCGCGCTGACGCCAAGGGCGGCCGAACATTCCGCGACCAGTTGCGCATTGGGCAGCCGCGCGCCCTGATCCTTGAGCAATTGTGACAGGGTTGATCGGTCAACGCCGGTCCGGCGCGCGAGCGCGGCCTGCGTGATACCGGTCCGGTCCATCGCCGCGACCAGCCGGTCACGGAACAGGCGGGCGCGGTCACGTTTGTCGATTTTTCGCATCATTGTTGATTTATATCACGTTTACTGATTTTTGTGAACTAGTCACGACATTCACGCAGCTTTTTGCCCAGCGTAGTGTTGTGGTATGAAAACACACGCTTTTTCCCGCATCGCATGGCCCACCCTGATCTTGATCCTTGGCTGTTATGCCGTCTGGGGGGCCGCGCTCTGGCTGTTGCCACTGCCGCTGGGTGTGATCTTGGCGGGGGTGGCCATCGCGCTGCACTCCTCGCTGCAGCATGAGGCGATCCATGGCCATCCGTTCGGGGTGCAATGGCTCAACGATCTGTTGGTCTGGCCGCCGCTGACGCTTGTCATCCCTTATGCCCGCTTTGCTGCCACACACCGTGCGCACCACCATGACGCGGTGATCACTGACCCTTATGACGATCCTGAAAGCAATTATCTGGACCCTGCGGTCTGGGACCGGTTACCGCGCATACTGCAGATCGTGCTGGGGTGGAACAATACGCTGGCGGGGCGGCTTTTGCTGGGGCCGCTGCTGGGGACGGTCGGTTTCGGGATCTCCGAATGGCGGCAGGGGACGGCCGCGATTGGCCGCGCATGGCTGCTGCATCTGCCGGTCATGGTGGCAGTGCTGGCGCTGGTGGCGGCGTCACCGATGCCGGTCTGGGCCTATCTGCTGGCGGCCTATCTGGGGCTGTCGCTGCTGAAGCTGCGCACCTTTCTGGAACATCAGGCCCATGCCCGCGCCAGTGGCCGCAGCGTGATTATCGAGGATCGCGGGCCGCTGGCGTTTTTGTTCCTGAACAACAACCTGCATGTCGTACATCATATGCATCCCACCGTGCCATGGTATGCGCTGCCCGCCGTTTACCGCGCGCGCAAGGATCATTACCTGCGCCGCAATGGCGGCTATCTGTTCCGGTCCTACGGCCAGATTTTCCGGCTGTATCTGTGGCGGGCTAAGGACCCGGTGCCACACCCTCTCTGGCCGCGTTAAAGCGGGGAACGCCCGCCAAGGCGGCTGACCAGATGCGCCTCGTCATCGTTACGAAAGAACGGCACATCGGGCAGATCGCCGCCGCGCGCGATATGGCCCATCAGTTCGGCCAGCACGACCTGTGTGATGAAGGGCAGATCAAAGCTGCGCGCCTGATCAAGGGCCACCCATTGCAGATTGGCCAGTTCATCCTCGGCGCGGGTGAAATCGTCGGGGTCGGTGACCAGATCGGCGGCATCTGCCAGAAAGAACCGTGCATCGAACCGGCGCGGCGCACCGACAGGCGTGACCGCGCGGAAAAAGAACTGCAGCGCTGCGCCATTGGGCCGGTGGCCGGTGGCAGCGAAACCGCGCCAGCCTTGCGGCGGGTCGGGCCATCGGGCGGGCGCGCCCAGTATCTGGCCGGTTTCTTCCCATAATTCGCGGATCGCGGCGGCGGCAAGGCAATCGGGGGCAATGCTGCTGTCGGCCAGCAACCTTGCCTGATCACGCGGCGACAGGTCCGGCAGCGGGATGCGGCTGTCATTGGGGTCAACCGCACCGCCCGGAAATACGAATTTGCCCGGCATGAAGGCCATTGATGCGCCGCGCTGTCCCATCAGGACGGCAGGGCGTGTGGCTGCGTCGCGCAGCACGATGATCGTGGCTGCGTCGCGCAGGGCTGTCATGAATTCAGGCCGAATCCATGCATCCGGCGCGCCCATTGAATGCCGACCATCAGCCCTTTCATCGGGGGCAGCAGGGCCAGCGACAGGGCCATGGCACCCAAGGACAGCACGGTCGCCATGACCCAAGGATCGGGCCGCCATGCGACCCACATGAAATGGATCGCGAAACCGATGATATGCGCGACCAGCAGGATCACCAGATAAGCCGGGCCATCATCGGCGCGGTGATGGAACAGTTCCTCGCCGCAGTTCGGGCAGGTGTCGGCCACATGCAGATAGCGGTCGAACAGCTTGCCCTGCCCGCAGTTCGGGCAGCGGCAGCGCAGACCGTTCATGATCGCGGGTTTGGTCGGGCGTTCGGCGGCGTAGCTGGTGGATGTGTCGGTCATCGGACCCTCCTGTGGGTAAAACTTACATGGCCTTTCGCGCGTCAAAAGAAAAGGCCAAGCCCCTGCGTGCGAGTGTCACGGCCCTGTGAAAAGAAAAATTGCAACATCTGCGACGGAAAGTCCGCACGATCCCGTTCAATCTGGGTCAGCGGCACAAGGCCGCCGGATACTGAAAGGACACACGATGAAAAAAGGATGGATCGCCGCAGGGCTGGTTGCAACGCTTGCATTGACCGCAGGGGTGGCTTTTGCGCAGGGGCACCGGCAAGGACCGGATTTTGCCGCGATGGACACAGACGGTGACGGCGCTGTGACGCTGGCCGAATTCACGGCCTTCACGCAAGACCGTGCCGCCAGCCGCGCGGAACGGATGTTCACCCGCGTCGATGCCGATGGCGACGGCATGGTGACACTGGCCGAGATCGATGCCGCGCGCGCCGCGCATGGCGGGCGTCATGGCAAGTCTGCGCGTGAGTGAACCAGACCCGCGCGGCAGGCCACAGACCTGTCGCCGATTGTCACGGGGGGCGGATGCCGCTAGCACGATCACAAATGATGGCGGTATCCGACCCTTTCGCCCATGCCTCGGACGAGGATCTGTTGCTGGCCCATGCCAGCGGCGACCCGCGTGCGGCCGGCGCTTTGACGCAGCGTGTGTTGCCGCGCGTGCTGGCGCAGGCGCTGCGGATGCTGGCCAATCGCGCCGAGGCCGAGGATGTGGCACAGGACGCCATGCTGCGGCTTTGGCGGATCGCACCCGACTGGCGGCGGGGCGAGGCGCAGGTCAGCACATGGCTCTACCGCGTCACCGCGAACCTGTGCACCGACCGGCTGCGCAAAAGGCGGCATGTGGCGATCGACACGGTGGCCGAACCTATAGACAGTGCCCCGTCGGTCGCGGCACAGATGCAGACCGGTGCAAGGCTGCGCGCCTTGTCGGATGCCTTGGCGCAATTGCCCGAACGGCAGGCCCAAGCGGTCGCATTGCGCCATCTGGAAGGATTGTCCAACCCGCAGATCGCGGCGATCATGGACATCAGCGTGGCGTCTGTGGAAAGTCTGACAGCACGCGGCAAACGGGCGCTGTCCGCAATCATGGCGGGGCGCAAGGCAGAACTGGGGTATGACGATGACGAACCCACCTGACGACATGCTGGACGATCTGTTCGCGCAGGCGCGCAGGCTGACGCCGGTGCCGGATGACGCCTTGATCGCGCGGGTGCTGGCGGATGCGGCGCGCCCGGTGCCGGTGCGGCACCCGCAGCCTTCGATCTGGGCGCAGTTGCGCGGGATGATCGGCGGCTGGCCTGCCTTGGGCGGGCTGGCCACGGCGACCGTGGCGGGTATCTGGATCGGCATCGCCCCGCCACCCGTGGTCGCGGATTATGCCGCGGCGCTGTTGGACGAGCCGGTTAGCCTGGGTCTGTCACCCGAGGAATTTATGATCGCAGGAGAGTTTTCCGATGGCTGATCTTGTGCAAACCCGCCCGTCGCGGATCTGGCGCATCGTGCTGGTGGTGTCGCTGGCGCTGAACCTTGCGGTCGCGGGGATGATCGGGGGCGCGCTGGTTTCGGGGCGGTTCGGGGAGCATTCGTCGCCGCGGATCGATTTCGGCGTCGGGCCTGTCGCGCGCGCCTTTTCCGACGATGAAAAGCGCGCCATCGCGCGTGAATTGCGGGCCGACCGCAGCCTGCGCGGGGATGATTTCCGCGGCCAGATGGCGGCGGCCCTGCGCGCCGATCCTTATGATCCGGCAGTCACACAGGCCCTGATCGAGGATCAGGCGGCGCGGCTGTCACAGGTGCAGGCGCGGGCGCGGATGGCGGTGCTGGACCGGATCGCCGCGATGTCGCCGGACCGCAGGCGGGCCTTTGCCGACCGGCTGGACCGCGACCAGCGCCGCTAGCGGGTCAGGCGGCGGTCAGATGCATGGCCACGCAGTCGCGCCCGGCGGATTTCGCCCGATAAAGCGCGGCATCCGCCAGATCGCACATCAAATGCGTGTCGGGCTGGTCCTGCCCCGCCTCGTCGCTCAGCGCCACCCCGACCGAGATCGTCACCGGGATCGGGGTATAGGACTCGCCCAGATCGAACGGGGTCTGGTTCACCAGCCGGCGCAGCCGGTCGGCAGCCCCCTGCGCCTGTCTGGCGCTGGTGCGTGGCATGGCGATCAGGAATTCTTCGCCGCCGATGCGGGCGACCAGATCGACCGCGCGCAGATTGTCGCGCAGACGCGCGGCCAGCACCCTGTCGCCAGCGGCATGGCCATAGGTATCGTTGATCGCCTTGAAATGGTCGATGTCGATCATCATCACGGCCAGCGCGCTGCCTGCCACCGCCGATTGTTCCGACATGCGCGCAAGATGATGATCGACATAGCGGCGGTTGAACAGGCCGGTCAGCGGATCAGTCACTGCCGCCTGTAACCCGTCAAGCAGGTTGCGGCGCAGCGCGTCATGCAATTGTTTGCGGCGCACCAGCGCCTTGGCGCGCAGGATTATCTCTTGTGGCAGGGCATTTTGCATCACCACGTCATCCGCGCCAAGGTCCAGAAACATCGCCCCCACCTCGGGTTTGCCATCGGGGACCATGACCAGCAAGGACGCAAGCCGCGTATCGACCCGCGAGCGCAGGTCAGACACCAGACTGAACAGCGCAACGGCATGGTCACAGGGGGCAGCCGCGGGAATGATCAACAGATCGGCGCAATGCACATCATCAGTGTGGCGCAGCACGGCCGACGCGGTCTGCACAACGACGCTATGACCTAACCCCGCATTGAGCGTGGCAATCAATTCTGGCATTGGTGCCGCCTCTGGTGTGATGACCGTAATGCGCCCCGTATTGACCAAGCTGTCGCGATTTTCGCAAAATCCCAAGGCGCGGCTGGTGCTGTCGCGCAACAGCAATTCCTCGGTCACCGACCTTGCGCGCAACAGACTGCGGATGCGCGCCAGCAACAGCGCATCATTGATCGGGCGGGCCAGCACGTCGTCGGCCCCCGCATCCAGCGCCGCGAACCGCGCGCGCGACGTATCGGCGGTGCCGACAGCGATGATCGCGATCGTGCTGGTGTTGGGGTCCGCCCTGAGCGCGGTGCAGAACCCGTGCCGGTCCTCGGTCGGGTCGGACAGGTTGACAAGGATCAGGTCAGGGCATTGATTGGCGATGATCGCCCGCGCCTCGGCGCTAGATGCGCAGGCTTCGACCGCGAATTGCGCGGCCAGCATCTTGACACGCAGTACGATCCTGTTGGTCGGTACTGCATCGACGATTAATATCCGTCCCGACATCTCTGTATCCTTATGATGGAAACAACAGCATTTCTTGCCGACACTTTCTGCTTTAATAGTTAAAGAAAGCTTTCTAAACAATTAAGGACTGAACATGGGACCGGATCAGGCGCAGGTGATCGCACTTCAGGCTTTGGGGTGGATGGCTGGACAGGACGAGATCTGCACGACCTTTCTGGGGGCAAGCGGGGCCTCGGTCGATGATCTGCGCGGCCGCGCGGCGGAACCGGCCTTTCAGGCTGCAGTGCTGGATTTCCTGACGATGGATGACAATTGGGTGATGGCCTTTTGCGATGCGCAGGGGCTGGCCTATGACATGCCGCTGCGCGCGCGCTATGCCTTGCCGGGGGCTGAACAGGTGCATTGGACCTGACGCTTGACAGCCGTCGCGCGGTCGGGTCCGGTGCGGGCCAGACCGGAAAGGAAAACACCGTGATTGCAGGCATTCTTTTTGACAAGGACGGCACCCTGTTCGATTTCAACGCGACATGGGGCGCCTGGACCCGCGCCATGCTGGTGGCAGAGGCGGGCGATGACCCGATCCTGTGCGAAAGGCTGGCGGCTACACTGGGCTATGATATGGAAAACGCACGGTTTCATCAGGGCAGTATCGTCATCGCCTCGACCGTGGATGTGGTGGCCGATGCGATCCTTGGCGTGCTGCCGGGTGATGTGGACAAGGCCGCGCTGATCGGGCGGATGAACGCGGGATCAGCACAGGTCGCCCAAGTCGAAGCCGTGCCATTGCGCGCCTATACATCGGGGTTGCGCCAGCTGGGCCTGACCCTTGGGCTGGTGACCAACGATGCCGAAGGCCCCGCGCTGCGCCATCTGGGCAAGGCGGGGATCAGGTCCGATTTCGCCTTTGTCGCGGGCTATGACAGCGGTTTTGGCGCCAAGCCCGGGCCGGGGCAATTGATCGGCTTTTGCCACGCGACGGGGCTGGCCCCCGATGTCTGCGTGATGGTTGGCGACAGCACGCATGACCTGCATGCAGGGCGTGCGGCGGGGATGCTGACCGTGGGCGTGCTGACCGGACCCGCCCCGCGCGACGAACTGGCGGGGCTGGCCGATATCGTGCTGGACAGCATCGCGGATATTCCGGCCTGGCTGCGGCGGGAAAAGCTGATCGCCGACTGAATCCGACCTAACCTGTCGGTTTTCCGTCATCATCGTGCTGCCGGTTTTGCCATCCTGCCCTGACACGGGGCAGGGTTTACCATGCAGGCAGAGGCCAAGACACGGCGGCGCGGCGGCGGACGGGCGGGTAACGCCACGCGGCGCGGGACTGCGTCGATTGACCAGATGCCGTGGCATTTGCCCGTCAACACCGACCGCCCGACCGAACCGCTGACACCCGAAGGCGTGCAGGTGGTGCATGACGGCGCGATGCGCATCCTCGAAGATATCGGGATCGAATTTCTGAACCAAGAGGCGCTGGCGCTGTTCCGGCAGGCCGGTTGCACGGTCAACGGCACCAATGTCCGCATGGGCCGCGACTGGGTGATGGACATGCTGGCCCATGCGCCCGCGCGTTTCGACATCACCCCGCGCAACCCCGCCCGCAAGATCACCATCGGCGGCAATCATATCCTGTTCGGGGCTGTCGCTTCGCCGCCCAATTACCATGATCTGGAAATCGGGCGCAAAGTGTCTGGCACCCGCGACCAATGCGCCAACCTGCTGCGGCTGACGCAATATTTCAACTGCATCCATTTTTCCGGCGGCTATCCGGTGGAACCTGTAGATGTGCATGCCTCTGTCCGGCATCTGGATGTGATCCACGACAAGATGATCCTGACCGACAAGGTGGCGCATGCTTATTCGCTGGGCCGCGAACGCATCGAGGACGCGATGGAGATGGTGCGCATCGCAGGCGGCCTGACCGAGGCTCAATTTGCCGCCAAACCGCATATGTACACCAATATCAATTCCACATCGCCGCTGAAACACGACGTGCCGATGATCGACGGTTGTTTGCGTTGTATCCGGCGCGGACAGGCGGTCATTGTCACCCCTTTCACGCTGGCAGGCGCGATGGCCCCCGTGACCATGGCCGGGGCCGTGACCCTGTCGATTGCCGAGGCTTTGTCGGCCATTGCCCTGTTCCAATATGTCCGGCCCGGCGCGCCCTGCGTGATCGGGACGTTCACCAGCAATGTCGATATGAAATCCGGCGCGCCCGCGTTCGGCACACCGGAATACATGCGCGCCACCCAGATGACCGGCCAGATGGCGCGGTTCTACGATTTGCCGATGCGGGCCTCTGGTGTCTGTGCCGCCAATCTGGCGGACGGGCAGGCGATGTGGGAAACGTCCAATTCGCTGTGGTCTGCGGTGCAATCGGGGACCAACCTTGTCTATCACGCGGCGGGCTGGCTCGAAGGCGGGCTGATCGCCAGCCCTGAAAAGTTCATCATGGATTGCGAAGTGGTCCAGATGATCCAGCGCTATATGGACCCGATGCTGACTGCGACTGGCCCCGATGACATCGCGCTTGACGCGATCAAGGATGTCGGGCCGGGTGGCCATTTCTTTGGCACGCAGCACACGCAGGACCGGTTCGAACAGGCGTTCTATCAGCCTTTCGTGTCCGATTGGCGCAATCACGAAGCATGGGAGGCAGCGGGGGCCATCGGCACCGCCGAACGTGCGCATCATCTGTACAAGGACATCCTTGCCACCTTTGAAGCCCCACCCTTGGACGTGGCCATCAAGGAAGAACTGGCTGATTTCGTGGTGCGCCGCAAGGCGGAAGGCGGCGCGCCTACTGATTTCTAGGGCTGTTTACGCACCGCCAAGGCAGGCGGCAAAATCATCGGCCAGACGGCGCAGCAGGGCCTCGTACAGCGCGGGGCCACCGTCCAGACCCGCGCCGACACCGTCGATCTGGGCTGTGTGCGCACCTGTGCCTTCGGTCACGACAGTGGCCCAGCGATCCCCGATTTCGGCGTCGCTGAACACGCAGACAATATTGCTGTCGGCCATCTGGTCACGCAGGCTGGCGACCTGTGCGGGGCCGGGGGTGCGCGCGTCGATCCCCGCAATCGCCCCTGCGGCGGTCAGGCCGTAGCGGGCCTCGAAATACTGATAGCCATCATGGGGCAGGATATAGGCCAGACCTGCAAAGGGGGCCAATTGTGTGGCCAGTTCCGCATCCAGTGCGGTCAGGCGGGCAATCGCCGCATCGGCATTGGCGGTATAGGTTGCGGCATTGTCGGGATCAGCGGTGCCAAGCTGGTCGGCAATCGCAGCCAGCCAGACCTGTGCCACAGCGGGGTCGAGCCAGGCGTGCGGATCGAAATCTGCGTGGTCGTCATGGCCGTGGTCGTCGTGCTCGTCTTCGTGGTCTTCGTGATCATCATGCCCATGGTCGTCCTCGGCGGCGGGCAGGACGAATTGCTGGATATCGCGGACCGGTAATCTGTCCCAGCCGGCCAAATCCAGCAACGCGACCTGTGCCGCATTTGGGGCGAGCGTATCAAGAAGATCGCTCAGCCACGGCGTCAAGCTGGGACCGGTCCAGAACACCAGATCGGCTGCGCCCAGATTGGCCGCATCGCTGGGGCGCATCGCATAATCATGCGGATCAGCGCCAGCGGGCAGCAAGACATCAGGCGCGCCCAGATCGCCCATGACCTGCGCGGTCAGGCTGTGGACGGGGGCGAAATCGGTCATCACCTGCGGCGCCTGGGCAAAGACGGCGGTGGGCGCAAGCGCGCAAAGCGACAAAAAACGAATCATGTTGTGGTCCTTGTAGTGATTTCACGCTGCTGCTATATTTGATATGTTATATCATAACAAGGCGTGCCTATGTCCCAAGACCCGATGGCCTTTGCCCGCCACGATCATGACAGCTGTATCAGCGTGGCTTTGACGGCGGCGGATGCTGCCTGTGCTGCGCGCAAGGTCCGTATGACCCCCGTCCGGCGGCGGGTGCTGGAAATCCTGCTGGAAAGCCACAGCGCCCTTGGGGCCTATGACGTGCTGGCGCGGCTCGACGCCGAAGGGCTTGGGTCCAAGCCGCCGGTTGCGTATCGCGCGCTGGCCTTTCTGGTGGAACAGGGGTTCGCGCACCGGATCGAACGGTTGAACGCCTTTATCGCCTGTATGCATCCCGGTGCGGCGCATGATCCGGCCTTCATGATCTGCCGCAAATGCGGCACCGTGGCCGAGGCGCAGGCCAGTTCGCGCAGCCTGACGCAGGCCGCCGCCGCCAACGGGTTCCAGCTGGAACAGACGATGATCGAGGCCGAGGGCATCTGCCCCGCCTGCCAGCCGGATGCCGCCCCATGCGCCTGATCGATGCGCGCCATATCGACTTTGGCCATGGTGGCCAAAGGGTCTTGCAGAATGTTAGCATGTCGCTGGACGAGGGCGAGATCGTGACCATCGTCGGCCCCAACGGGTCGGGCAAATCCACGTTGCTGCGGCTGCTGATCGGCGCGCTGAAACCGCAAAAAGGCAGTGTCACCCGCGCGTCCGGCCTGCGCATCGGCTATGTGCCGCAGAACCTGCATATCGATCCGACCCTGCCGATCACCGTGGCGCGGTTTCTGAACCTGCCCAAACCGGTGCCAGCCACGGCGGCTACTGAGGCTTTGCGCACGGCGGGCGTGGCGGGGTTGGACCGCCAGCAAATGTCGCAATTGTCAGGTGGGCAGTTCCAGCGCGTGTTGCTGGCGCGGGCGATCCTTGCGAATCCGCATGTGCTGATGCTGGATGAAGCGACCCAAGGGCTGGACCAGCCCGGATCGGCCGCGTTTTACCGCCAGATCGCCGCGGTGCGCCAAGACCTTGGCTGTGCCGTGCTGATGGTCAGCCATGAATTGCATGTGGTGATGAGCGCGTCCGACAGGGTGATCTGCCTCAATGGCCATATCTGCTGTGAAGGCACGCCCGAAGTCGTGACCGCAGCACCCGCCTATCGTGAATTGTTCGGCACCGGCACGGGGGGCGCGCTGGCGCTTTACCGGCATGAACATGACCACGACCACGGCCATGATCACAGCCATCATCATCCAGAGGCGGCCGAATGATGCTGGATGATTTTCTGTTGCGTGCGGCGCTGGCCGCTGTTGGCACGGCGGTTGCGGCGGGCTTGCTTGGCTGTTTCGTGGTCTGGCGGCGGATGGCCTATTTTGGCGATGCGACCGCCCATGCCGCCGTGCTGGGCGTGGCGCTGGCGCTTTTGTTCGGCACCTCGATCACGCTGGGTGTGGGCATTATTGCCCTGTGCATGGCGGTGCTGATCCACAGCCTGAGCGGGCAGGGCGTTGCGGTCGACACGATTCTGGGCGTGCTGGCGCATGGCGCGCTGGCGTTGGGGTTGGTGGCGGTGACGCTGGTGCCGGGGCAGCGCATTGACCTTGACGCCTATCTGTTCGGCGATGTGCTGAGCGTCACCCGCGGCGATCTGGCGGTGATCTGGGGTGGTGGCGTGCTGCTGGTCGGGGTGTTGTGGTGGCAATGGTCCGCGATGCTGACCGCGACGCTGAACCCTGATCTGGCCCATGCAGCGGGGATCAACCCGCGCCGCCAGCAATTGATCCTGACGGTGCTGGTCGCCGCTGTTGTGGCGGTCGCGATCAAGGTTGTCGGGGCCTTGCTGATCACCGCGCTTTTGATCATTCCGGCGGCATCAGCGCGCAGTTTCGCCAGCACGCCGGAACGGATGGCGTTTTTCGCCATGGCGATCGGGGCGCTGTCGGCCTTGGGCGGGCTGCGGCTGGCGGTGCATTTCGACACGCAGGTCGGCCCGTCGATCATCTGTGTCGCCGTGCTGATCTTTGCTGTCAGCCGGGTCGGCAAGTATTTGCCGCGCCTGCCTGTCTAGCTGCCCAATGGCGGTGCCAAAAAACTTTCAAGCCTCCGGCGGGGATATTTACGCTCGGAAGATGATGTCAGACATCGAGCCAGATCGTGACCGGTCCGTCATTGACCAAGGCGACGGCCATATCCGCGCCGAATGATCCTGTGGCGGTCGCGATGCCCAAGGCACCGATGTCCGCGATGAATTGGTCATAAAGCGCGCGGCCCTGATCGGGGCTGGCGGCGGCGGAAAAACCGGGGCGGTTGCCGCGAGATGTGTCGGCGGCCAGCGTGAACTGGCTGACGATCAGGGCGGACCCGCCTGCGTCCAGCAGGCTTTGGTTCATCTTGCCATCGGCGTCCTTGAAGATGCGCAGCTTGACGATCTTGGCGGCGAGGCTGGCGGATTTGTCCGGCGTGTCGCCCGTCATTGCGCAGACAAGGATCAAAAGGCCCTGTCCGATCTGGCCGATCACCGCGCCATCCACGCTGACGCTGGCCGAACTGACGCGCTGGACCAGCGCCCTCACAGCTCGGACGCCCAGGGCGGGTTGGCACCTGCGCGGCTGACGGTGATGGCGGCGACCCTTGCGCCAAAAGCCGCAGCGCGCGCCAGCGCAGCGCGGTCTGCCTGCGCGATGGCGGATTTGGTCAGCAGGCCCTGCGCGTCCAGATTGGCCAGAAATCCTGCACTGAACGTATCGCCCGCACCCACGGTATCGACCACATCCGCCTTGACCGCCGGCACGTCGAAACTGCCCGCCGCGGTGACGACGGTCACGCCATCCGCGCCGCGCGTCAGCAGCACCACGGCAGCGCCTGTTTGCGCGCGTAAGGCGGCGGCATCGGTATCGCCGCTGATCCAAGCCAGATCCTCGTCCGAAATCTTGATGATATCGGCAACTGCCAGCATCCGGTCCAGCCGCGCGCGATAGGCGGGTTCATCCTTGATGAAACCGGGGCGGATATTGGGGTCGATCATCGTCACCGCGCGCGGCGCCTCGCGCAGCATCAACGCCTCATAGGCGGCGGCACAGGGGTCCACGACCAAGGAGATGCCGCCGAAAAATATAGCATCGGCCTGTGTGTCTGGCAGATCGGCCGGTGTCAGCATCCGGCCTGCGGTGTTTTCGTCATAGAACGCATAGGAGGCATGGCCGTTCACCAGCGTCACGAAAGCCAGCGTCGTGGGCCGGTCGCTGATCGCGGCGGGGCTGGCATCGACGCCAGAGGCGGCAAGCTGGTCGCGCAGGATAGTGCCGAACAGATCCGATGATAGACCGGAAAAGAACTGCACCGGCGCACCAAGCCGCCCGAGTGCGATGGCCGTGTTGAACACCGCGCCACCAGCATGGGGGGCAAAACAGGCCTCTTCACCCGCTTGGCGCGGCAACATATCGATCAGGGCTTCGCCGCAACACAGGATCATCGCATCACTTTCATTCTATTGGCTGTTAGCGATAACAAATCCCGCGCTCGCTGCCAAGATCAGACCGATGATCACCGCAAAGCCGATCTTCCATGCCGAATAGGGCCGTTCGCCCTGCACCCGTCCGGTGCGGCCGTTGACGACGAATTGGTAACTTTGCCCGCGGTATTTATAGGCAGCCAGCCAGACTGGCAGCAGGATATGTTTGAAGGTCACATCGCTGATTGTGGTGTCGATCTGCCCGATCCTTTGGTCATCGCCACCGATGTCGTATTTCACATCACGCGCGATCATCCGGTCCATATAGGCGCGGGCCTGTGTAAACCCGTCTTCGAGCGCGATCTGGTAGCCTTCGGCGCGGAAACCGGCCAGGTAATCGGGCTTGTAGGGTTCCAGCGCGCTGAGGTCCCAAGGTTCCAGCCCGTCGGTGTGTTTCTTTGGCAGGGATTTGGAGGCCAGCACCAGCACATCGTCGAAAAACCGTGCGACCTGCCCTGACACGGCGCGCCAGCGGGTTTTGCGGATGCGCACCTGTGTCGCCTTGCCGTTGCGCATCACGGTCTGGGTGACGTAATAATGCGTACCGCGCTGGCCGGTATAGCGGCTGGCGGTCTCGGCATCGAAGGTCCAGTAAGGCACATAGATGCCGTTCATCTGCCGCCCCTTGCGCGCGTAATCCTGCAATCCGCCCGGCGCGAACCAGAGACTGCCCAGCCAGTCGTTCATCGCCTGATGCGCGGTGGGTTCGTCCAGTGCAAAGGGCAACAGACCGGCCGGTTTGATATGCCGGTGGGTGCCGGTGTCGCTGACCACGGGGCTGGCGCAGAACGGGCATTGCATGGCGTGGATATCGGGGTCGCATTCAAACTGCGCGCCGCAGCTGTCGCAGGCGACGATGCGGGTGATCTCGATATCCGCGTCGGGCAGGCGCCGGGCTAGGGCGCGCTGGAAATCCAGTTCCTTGATGCTGCCAGTAAGGTCGGTTTGCGGCATGGCTTGGGTGGTGCCGCAATGTTGGCAGACAAGCTGGTTGGTCTGCGGATCGAACCGCATTTGCGCGCCGCAGGCATCGCAGGGAAAGCGGTGATCGACGGGGGTGGTCTGGGTCATAGAATCTTATGCATGAAGCGCGGCAGCATCATCCGCAGGGCATTGTCATACAGCACATTATGCCGCCAGAAATGGAACAGCCCGTGAAACGTGCCGACCATCAGCAGCACGAGCAGGCTGTTCCACGCCAGATCAAGACTGGCAAAGCCCAACAGCGCCGCCGCGTTGATCGCCACACTGGCCGCCATCACGCCGTAAAGGCCACGGTGCATCCATGGATAGGCCATGCGCAGCGGGCCTTGCAGCTTTGGCCCCGGTTTACCCAGCATGCCCTTGGCCGCTGTCATGGCCAGCCACACCGCCCCCGCGCCGACAAAGGCCCAGCGCAGGATTTCATTGGCGCTGCCACCCTTGATCATGGCCAAAAGCATCATGACCATCGACCAATGCAGCAGGATTGTCAGACGGCGTTGGGTCATCTGGGGGTCATGCGCCGGGCGGGGGCGGTGGCATCACGGTGAACAGCTGCGCCAGTTCGGTCACATCCTCGGCCGGTTTCCAGCCATCCTGCCCTTGCGTCCAGACCATGCTGGCGCGGGTCAATGTGCCGTCGGTCACCTTGCGGCCCATTGCTGCCTTGGAATAGGGGCCGCTGACCTGTCCGCCTTGCGCGATGTGCCAGACATGTTCGACAGGTGGTGGTGGGGCAGGGGGTGGCGTGACCGGCCCCCAAGGCCCTGTCTGCGGATTGGCCATTTGCATGCCAAGGGCGGCGCCCATGCCCATGCCCATCGCCTGCCCTGCCGCGGCGTTTTCGGTGGCCATCGCCTCGGCGGCTTTGTATTTCAGATGGTCGTCCAGATTGCCCGCGATCCCGCGCGAGGTGCGCGCATCCAGCGCCTTTTCCACGGCGGGCGGCAGGCTGATGTTTTCGATATAGAGTTCGGGCAGCGACAGGCCGTAGTTTTTCAGCGTGGGATCAATTGCACCGGCCACCAGCTTGCCCAGATCGGCGGTATTGGCCGCCATGTCGAGCGCCGGAATACCGGACGCCGCCAGCGCGCGGCTGAATTCCTGCACGATGATGTTGCGGATCTGGTAGCTGATCTCGTCCATCGTGAATGCGCCGTCGGTGCCTACGATTTCGCGCAGGAACAGGGCTGGATCGGCCACGCGGACCGTATAGGTGCCGAACGCCCGGAGGCGGGTTGGCCCGAATTCGGGATCGCGCAGCATGATCGGGTTCTTGGTGCCCCATTTGAGGTTGGAAAACCGCGTCGTATTGACGAAATAGATTTCCGATTTGAACGGGCTTTTGAACCCGTGATCCCAGTGTTGCAGGCTGGTCATCACCGGCATGTTGTTGGTTTCGAGCATGTAAAGGCCGGGGGTGAATACATCGGCCAGCTGGCCTTCGTGGACAAACACGGCGGCCTGCCCTTCGCGCACCGTCAGTTTGGCGCCGTATTTTATTTCATGGCCGTGACGTTCGAACCGCCAGACCATCGTGTCGCGGGTAGTGTCGGTCCAGTGGATGACATCGATGAACTGGCCGGACAGGAAATCGAAAATGGACATGGGCGGTTTTCCTTCAATTGGGCGTCAACTGGCCCCTGCGGCGATCAGGTCGCGCGCGATGTCGGCGGCGATCGGGGCGGCGGTGGCGGGGGGCATGCCGGCGGCAAGGCGGGGGTCATAAAGGATGCGCAGCAGCAATTCGTCATGCCGCGTCAGCAGCGCGAATTCCTCGCTGTCATTGAAGATCGAAGGGCGTGCGGCATCGCTGTCATTGGCAAGCCCCATGGCCTGGGCCAGTTCCTCGTGGATACAGGCGGCGCGGATCAGGCTGGGATGTTCGGCGCGGATCACCACCACGGCCTGCGCATAGCCGGACTGGCCGGGCGGGAATACCCCTGCGACAAGGCATAATTGGTCACGGGGCAGGTTGATGATGCCCCGCAATGTCGCGCCAGAGATGTCGGGCACCAAGGCGCGGATCAGGTCTGCGGCTGCGCGGCGGTCATCCTCGTCCAGAAACAGGACGTGGAAATTGGGATTGTCATCGCTTTGGCGGATCGGCACGCCGGTCAGGCGCGACAGGCGCGCGGCAAAGGCAGATACGCTGGTGCGGTCCTGATCGCGCTGGGCCAGCGGCACGGTATCGCTGAATGCGACATTCATGCGGATCGGCTGTTCCCAGCGGCGCAGGGTGGTCATGCCTTGCTGGCGGACGGAAAAACCGCTGTTGTCGGCATATTCGGTGGCAAGGGCGATCTGCGCGAAATTGCGCGCCAGCATCGTGTCGGTAAAGGGCGTGTCACCTGCGCCGCCATCGCTGCGCAGCAGGTTCTGGGTCAGCATCTGGGTCTGTAATTTGGCGTAATGGGCCATCAGGGCGCGGCTGGTCAGGCTGGGGTCGCGCAACACAGGGTGGTCAGGCCCGACAATCGGGGGCTCTGGCAGCGTGACGGGCTCTGGCGCAGGCACAACGGCGCATCCGGCCAGAACCGCCGCGAAAATGGCCAGCGCCAGTGATTGCCGGGCCGGGGTCCTCATTGCCTAGGCGCGACCTGTGGCGATGCCGATACTGTCGCCGCCGCCGGTTTTGCGCGCGCGGGCGGCTGACAGGGTCTGTTTCAGCTCTTCTTCCATCTTTTGCATTTCGGCCTCGGCCTCGGCGCGTTTACGCTTGCCTTCGTCCGCGATTTCCAGACTTTCGTTGATCGTGGCGATCAGATTGGCATTCGCGGCCTTGACGGCGGTGATGTCGAACACGCCGCGTTCCATTTCGGTGCGGATGATCTTGTTGGCATCGCGCAGGTTTTGCGCATTGGCAGTCAGCAATTCATTGGTCAGATCGTTGGCGTCGCGCACGGCGCGCGCGGCTTCCGACGACCGCTGGATCGTCACCGCCTGCGCCAGCTGGGTTTCCCACAAAGGCACCGTGTTCACCAAGGTCGAATTGATCTTGGTCACCAGGGATTTGTCGTTTTCCTGCACCAGCCGGATGGATGGCAGCGATTGCATCGTCACCTGACGGGTCAGTTTCAGGTCATGCACGCGGCGTTCCAGATCGTCGCGGGCAGACCGCAGGTCGCGCAATTCCTGCGCCTTCATCAATGCCGCATCTTCGGGGGCGGCGGCGACTTCGGCCTCTTTCGCGGGGATGGTCGTGGCATCCAGCTCGGCCAGTTTTGCTGCGCCTGCCGCGATATAAAGCCCCAGTTCAGTGTAAAATTGCAGGGTCTTGTCATAGAGCATGTCAAGGCTTTCGATATCCTTCAGCAGCACATGTTCATGGCGCAAAAGATCATCGGTGATCTTGTCGATCTGGCCTTGGACCTCTTCAAAACGGGCGGTGAATTTGGCGATGGGGGCGGCGCGCCCGATCAGCTTTTCCCACCATGTCCGGTCACGGCGCACGTCAAGTTCCGACACCGAAAAGCCGCGGATCGTGGTGACCATGTGGCGCAGGCTGTCACCGGCGGGGCCGACATCCTTGTTGCGCACACCGGCCAGCATGTTTTGGCTGATCGCCTGCAAATCGGTCTGGGCGGATGCGCCGAAGGACACGATGGAATTGGTATCCCCGATACTGATTTCCGCCATGCGACGGGTGATTTCGGCCTTGGTCGGCGCATCGGCGCTGTCCAGCACGACAAGGTCACGCGACGGGTCTGGCAACACCACGGCTGTGACCTTTTCAACATCGGCGACCGCCTTGGCAGCCTGTTCGCGGGTAAATTCTGACATCACTCGTTCCCTTTTGTTTTCAGGCTTACGCCCTCTCGCTGCAACCGGTCCCGCAGCACGTTGATTTCAATATCCATGTCGGCATGGTCATCCACCAGCATCTTTTCGGTGCGGGCGGCAAAGTTCTGCTCAAGATCGGTCAAAAGCCCCTCGTATTTCGCGCGTGCCGCGGCATCGGGACCACGGCGGGTGATCTCGACGAACTTGACCGTCGCGTCGCGCGCTCCCATCAGGTAAACGCCCAGATAGCGGCGTGCGCCGGTCAGATCGCGGGGGTCTGCTTCGACCGTGGCGATCATGCGGCGCGCGACACGCTGGAACCCGGCGACACGGGCGATCAGGCGGCGGTCATTCAGGCTGGCGATGGCGGCGGCCGTCTGGGTCAGATGCGCCTCTGCCTCGTCCACGACGCGGGCCACGCGGTCCTGCTGGAACCGGTCCAGCCCTGCGACCTGTTTGTCGGCCAAAGGGTCGATCCCGAAAGCCGCGACATGCAGCGCAAGCGCGGCCAGCCCATACAGCGCCGATCCCATGATGTCGCTGTCGCCGGTCAGGGCCGCAAGCGCCACGCCAAGCCCGGTCAGCGCCGAGGCCAGCATCTTGCGCGGCAGCACAGGGCGGCGCGCGATCTTGCGCGCGTCATAGGCGGCCTGCGCGCGCAACCCTTCTTGCAGCAGCCACGCGGCCAGCGTCAGAACCCCCGCACCTGCCAGGGCCGTGACCAGCACCGCAGGGCCAGCGCCCAATGATGTGACGACCAACACAAACGGCGGCACATATAAAAGACGTCCACGCGATCCCGCCGCCTTGATCCGCACCGGATCGACCGCTGCGGCGCGCGGCTCGGGCGCGGCCGCGTCGGGGCTGAACCTGCCACCAAACCGGCGTGCCATCAGGCAGAGCCCAGCCAGCCGCTTGTCACACCGACCATCAGCACGACCAATACAATATAGGAAATCCGGCGAAACGGGGCGGGCATCAGCTCTGGGTCCTTGTCTGCGGCACCACCGGCCATCACGCGCACAGCCCCCAGCACAGCCAGAAAGCCCAGCGCCAGCACGGCGACAAAGCTCAGCAGCAGGATCAGACGCAACATGGCAATGGTACTCCTGTCATGGTTGACTACCAGATAGGAAACATCGCAGCGGATTACGAGAGTTTTACGTCAAATCGCAGTGCGAAACGCTGAGCCTTAGCGTTTTTTGCCTGCAACGGGGCGGTTGACCGGCTTGCGCACACGGACAGGCGCGGGTTTGGCCCCGTCCTTGCCCAGATCCTTGTCGCTCAACCCCAGCTGGTCGCGCACGACGCGGCCCTTGACCTCCTCGACAGCGCTGGCTTCAAGGTTGCCCAGCTGGAACGGGCCATAGCTGACGCGGATCAGGCGGTTCACGGTGACACCGATTGCCTCCATCGCGCGGCGGATCTCGCGGTTCTTGCCTTCGCGCAGGCTGACCGTCAGCCAGGCATTGGCGCCCTGCTGGCGGTCGAAGGTGACGATCATCGGCTGATACCGGATACCGTCTACCGTGATGCCCGCGCGCAGTTGTTCCAGCCGCGCTTCGCTGACCGATCCGTTGATGCGTACGCGGTAACGGCGCAACCAGCCAGTGCTGGGCAATTCCAAGCGCCGTTTGACGCCGCCGTCATTGGTCAACAGCAGCAGACCTTCGGAATTCAGGTCCAGCCGGCCGACCGACATCACCCGCGGCATGTCTTCGGGCAAAGACGCAAAGACCGTGGGGCGGTCCTTTTCGTCGCGCTCGGTTGTCACAAGGCCGGCAGGCTTGTGATACAGCCAGATTCGCGGGGCCTCGGGCGCGCGCATAGCCTTGCCATCCACCACGATCCGGTCGGCATCGGTGACATTCAGCGCAGGGCTGGTGATGACCTTGCCGTTCACGCTGACGCGGCCTTCGGTGATCATGCGTTCAGCGTCGCGGCGGCTGGCGACACCTGCGCGCGACAGGACTTTGGCGATCCGGTCGCCCTGGGGTGTATCATTGCTCATCGCGCACCCTTAGCCGCTTTGATCGGCCCTTGCCAGAGATTGCGCGCGCAGGCATCACTCGGCAATGGTTTTTCGCTCGCATATGGATATCGCGCTGACCGAGGCGCGCGCCGCCGCCGCCCGCGGCGAGGTGCCTGTCGGTGCCGTGATCACGCAGGACGGCGCGATCATCGCGCAGGCGGGCAACCGCACGCGGGAATTGAACGACCCGACCGCGCATGCCGAAATGCTGGCGATCCGTGCCGCCTGTGCCACCTTGGGGCAAGAACGGCTGACCGGCTGCGATCTTTACGTCACGCTTGAACCTTGCCCCATGTGCGCCGCCGCCATCAGCAACGCGCGCATCGCGCGGCTTTATTACGCCGCCGCCGACCCCAAATCGGGCGGCGTGGCGCAGGGGCCGCGCATCTTCACCCATCCGCAATGCCATCACCGGCCCGACATCTATGACGGCATCAGCGCCACAGCGGCCGAACAGCTGTTGCGCGATTTCTTCGCTGCAAAACGCTGATCACATCTTCTTATTTCCCAAAATACTCCCGCCGGAGGCATAAAAGTTTCTTCACCCCGCCCCTGAAAGGCCCCCATGGACTGGCACAGTCATATCGACGCCTATTGCGAACGGATCGACCCTGGGTTCTGGTCTGAACCGATCAACGCGGTGACCAATCTGGCCTTCCTTCTGGCCGCGCTCTGGGTCTGGCCGCGTGTGGCGGGGCTGCCGCTGGCGCGCGCGCTGGCTGCGATCCTGTTTGGCATCGGGATTGGCAGCTTCCTGTTTCACACTTTCGCGACACCTTGGGCGGCGCTGATGGATGTCGTGCCGATCGGGGTCTTCATCCTGCTTTACCTTTTTGCCGTGCATCGCGATGTGATCGGGCTGGGGTTCTGGCCTGCCTTGGGGGCGACGGCGCTGTTTATCCCCTTTGCCGCGATCACGGTGCCGCTGTTGGGGATGCTGCCATTTTTCGGCATTTCCGCCTTTTACTGGACCGTGCCGATCCTGCTGGTGATCTACGCGCTGGCCTTGCACAGAACGCCCCATATCACGCGCGGGTTCCTGACAGGGGCGGGGCTGCTGGCACTGTCGATCAGCGCGCGGTCGGTTGATGAAACCCTGTGCAATTTCATCCCTTTTGGCACGCATTTCCTGTGGCATGTCTTCAACGCGGTGATGCTGGCATGGATGATCCTTGTTTACCGCCGCCATATGCTTGCGGGCGCGGCCCGAGACCGCTAAACGCGCAGGAAGATTGCACCGGAGAGTTCTGCCAATGTCGATTGATACCGAAACCGCCCGCCGCGTGGCCACGCTTGCCCGCATCGCGGTTGCCGACGATGCGCTGCCCGCGCTCGCTTCTGAATTCAACGCGATCCTTGGGTTCATCGAACAATTGAACGAGGTTGATGTCGACGGCGTCGAGCCGATGACCTCTGTCACGCCACAGCGGCTGCTGCGCCGCGCCGATGTGGTGACCGACGGCAACCAACAGGCCGCCGTGCTGAAAAACGCGCCCGATGCGCGCGAAGGATTTTTTGCCGTGCCAAAGGTGGTGGAATAATGTCTGATCTGACCAAACTGACCATCGCCGCCGCCCGCGATGCCATGCGCAAAGGCGATGTCACCAGCGCCGAGATCACCCAAGCCTGCCTGACCGCCATCGACGGTGCGGATGCTCTGGGTGCCTTCGTGCATAAAACCCCCGATATCGCCTTGGCGCAGGCGCAGGCCGCCGATGCGCGGATCAAGGCAGGGGACGCCCCCGCGATGTGCGGCATCCCTTTGGGGGTCAAGGACCTGTTCTGCACCAAGGGTGTGCCGTCGCAGGCTGCGTCGCGCATCTTGGAAGGCTTCAAGCCGGAATACGAATCCACCGTCACTGGCAAGCTGTTCGATGCCGGTGCCGTGATGCTGGGCAAGCTGAACATGGATGAATTCGCCATGGGCTCGTCCAATGAAACATCCGTCTACGGCCCCGCGATCAACCCGTGGAAGGTTGACGACCGTCACCTGACGCCTGGTGGCTCCTCGGGCGGGTCGGCCAGTGCCGTCGCTGCTGACCTTTGTCTTGCGGCGACCGGCACCGATACCGGCGGGTCGATCCGCCAGCCTGCGGCCTTTACCGGCATCACCGGCCTGAAACCCACCTATGGGCGCGTGTCGCGCTGGGGCATCGTGGCCTTTGCCTCGTCGCTGGATCAGGCGGGACCGATGACCAAGGACGTGCGCGATTGCGCCATCATGTTGCAGGCGATGTGCGGCCATGACCCAAAGGACAGCACCAGCGCCGATCTGTCCGTGCCGGATTTCGAGGCGGCCCTGACCGGCGACATCAAGGGCAAGACCATCGGCATTCCGCGCGAATACCGCATGGATGGCACCCCCGCCGAGATTGAAAAGCTTTGGTCCGACGGCACCGCGATGCTGCGCGACGCAGGTGCCAAGATCGTCGATATCAGCCTGCCGCATACCAAATACGCGCTGCCCGCCTATTACGTCATCGCCCCGGCCGAGGCGTCGTCGAACCTTGCGCGCTATGACGGCGTGCGTTTCGGTCACCGCGCGAAACTGGGCGCAGGTGACGGTATTACCCAGATGTATGAAAAGACCCGCGCCGAAGGTTTCGGCCCAGAGGTGCAGCGCCGCGTGATGGTCGGCACCTATGTGCTGTCGGCGGGGTTCTATGATGCCTATTACAACCGCGCGCGCCGGGTGCGGACCTTGATCAAGCGGGACTTTGACGATGCCTTCGCCGCCGGTGTCGATGCGATCCTGACGCCTGCAACGCCCTCTGCGGCTTTTGGCATCGGGGAAATGGCGGATGCCGACCCGATCAAGATGTATCTCAACGATGTGTTCACCGTCACCGTGAACCTTGCCGGTCTGCCCGGCATCGCGGTGCCGACAGGGCGCGACGCGCAGGGGCTGCCCCTGGGGCTGCAACTGATCGGACGCCCGTGGGACGAAGCAGAATTGCTCAACATCGCGTACCGGCTGGAAACAGCGGCGGGCTTTGTAGCCAAGCCCGCCAAGTGGTGGTAGTTTCGATTGGGTGAAATCAGGTGATATGGGTGTGCAACGGATGAAAACGGGTGTCTTGATCTTGGCGGGTGCGCTTGTTCTGTCCGCCTGCGCACCGCAGCAATTCGACCGCCCGCGCGGCATCGGTTTTGATGACCTGTCGAATTTCGATACCGACCGCGCCCGCCGCGAGGCGGCATTGGCAGGGGGGGTCGATCCTTTCGCGCCGCCACCTGCCGTTCAATCCGCCCCGATCGGCCCTGTTGGCGGTGTGATAGCAGCCAGCGATCTTGCTGCGGCAGGCATCGGCCAAAGCGGGACAGGCGCGCCGCTTGCGGCGCCCATGCAGCCCGGTCTTGTGCCGCAGATCGCGACCAATACGGGGATTTCCGACGAACAGGATTTCGACGCTGTCGCAGGACGTGAAACCATCGAAAGCGATGCACAGCGCCGTCAGGCCGCGATTGCGGCCCAAGAACAGATCGCGCCGCAACCCCTGCCGGTCCGTCCCGCAACCACCGGACCCAATATCGTGGAATATGCGCTGAACGCGCCCAATGCCAAAGGGCAGGAATGGTACAGCCGGTCGCTTTTGTCCGGTCAGGCGCGGTTCCAGCGCAATTGCGCGGCCTATGCCACGGCAGATGATGCGCAGCGTGATTTTCTGGCCCGCGGCGGGCCGGAACGTGACCGGCTTGGCATCGACCCCGATGGCGACGGTTTTGCCTGCGGCTGGGACCCGGAGCCGTTTCGCCGGGCCGTGCAGAACTGATCCGCGCGGAGCGTCAATCGCCCAATTGCGGGCCGCGCCGCGATGGCGCGCGGCCTGACATGGTGGTGATCCATTACACCGCCATGGCCAGCGCCGCCGCTGCTTGCGACACGCTGTGCAACCCTGCCACGCAGGTTTCTGCCCATTATCTGATCGCGCAGGATGGCACGGTCCTGTCGCTAGTCCCCGAGGACCTGCGCGCATGGCATGCAGGCGCTGGCCGCTGGGGGGCGGTCACGGATGTGAACAGCCATTCCATCGGAATCGAGCTTGCCAATGACGGGGTCAGCCCCTTTGCCGCCCCTTTGATGGACGCGCTAGAGGATCTGTTGCGCGCGATGATGCCGCGCTGGCATATCCCGCCTGCGCGCGTGATCGGCCATTCCGATATGGCCCCGCAGCGCAAGATCGACCCCGGCCCGCGGTTCGACTGGCGCAGGCTGGCATTGCAGGGCCTGTCGGTCTGGCCGGATGCGGGGCAGGCTGATCCTGCCGGTTTCGCCGCCGGTATGCGTGCCTTTGGCTATACCGCGACGGATGATCCGGATTTGCTGTTGCAATGCTTTCGCCTGCGGTTCCGGCCTTGGGCGCGCGGCCCGCTGGATGGCACCGATGCGGGCCTGATCGCAGACCTTGCCCGCCGTTTCCCCGTTGACGCGGGCGGGCAGGCTGCCTAACTGGCCCTGCGCGGATGGCTGGATGGCTGCGGGCCTGTCACGGGTTCGAGGAAAGTCCGGACTCCACAAAGCACGGTGCCGGGTAACGCCCGGCGGGGGTAACCCCAGGGAAAGCGCCACAGAGAACAGACTACCCCGTATAGCGGGGAAAAGGTGAAACGGTGGGGTAAGAGCCCACCGCGGGACGGGCAACCGGACCGGCACGGCAAGCCCCACCGGGAGCAATGCCAAATAGGGACCGCGCGCGGTGTTGATCCTGCAAAGGATATCAGCCGCAGGGAGGCTTGAGCCCGAGCGGTCCGGGTTGGCAGCTAGAGGGCGTCTGGTAACAGGCGCTCCAGATGAATGGTCATCCAGGGTGGTTCGCCACTTGGACAGAATCCGGCTTATAGGCCATCCGCGCAATTGACATTCTGACCCGATCACGACCGGCCCGGACCAGTGGTTTCGGCCGTCCGACCCATGATCATGCCGCGCAGCGCGGTCGGGGTGACGTGCACGCGATTGCGTGACAGCGGCGCTTGGGCGACCGACACATAGATATTTGCCCGCGCCAGTGTTGCGCTTGTGCGCGGGTTACAGGCTGTCTGCTGCGGCGGTTTCGGCAAGGCGCAGAAAGAAGCCGGTGATCTCATCAGGGGTCGCGCGGTCCAATGCCCCGGCCGCGATCTCGGACTGTGACCAGATCCACGTCTTGGCGGGGTCATGCAGCATCGCCCATTCGCCGAACACACGGGCATCGGTGGGTTCCGCGACATGGACCGTCACCTCCAGATGGCGGTCATCATGGCTGATCCGGCGGATTGCGTCGCGGACATTGTCCTGCGGCCCTTCGAGCCATTGCAGATAGATATCCGCCCGGCAGATCAGCGCGCCGGTGATATCGTCACGCGCATTGGCCTTGCGCGCCTGCATCAGGATGCTGCTGAGGATCGTTTCGTCAAATCCAAAGGGCTGGGACGTATAGATCGCGCGAAACAAGCTCATTATGGCGTCTTTCCTGTGTGATTGCGGCGGATGGTGCAATGTGGTGCTGTCACGCTATCTGGCGTTATGGGCCGTTACAATGCCTGCCAACGGGGCGGCGGGGTGAACCCCGCCCTACGGCTGTCGGGTATCACCGACACCTTCACCTGATAATCGCCCGTTTGCGGTTGACTCGGCCCTGCTTCACGGTAAAAGGCAGCTTCAATGATACACCCGTGGGCCCAGCCCCGCGAAGCCGGAGAAGTGAACATGGCGAAGCCAACCACGATCAAGATCCGCCTGAACTCCACCGCGGGGACCGGGCATTTCTATGTGACCAAGAAAAACGCACGCACGATGACCGAAAAGATGGCGATCAAGAAATATGATCCCGTCGTGCGCAAGCATGTCGAATACAAGGAAGGCAAGATCAAGTAATTGATCCAGCCCCTGTGAGACAATCAAAAGGCCGCGCAAATTGCGCGGCCTTTTCTTTTGCGCCACGGGGGCTACGGGGGGCCATCCAAAGGGAGCCATGAACAGGGCCATGCACAACAAAAAAGGGCTGGTGTTTCCACCAGCCCCTGTGTTTGCGTTGCCTGCGCTTATTCGCGGTTGCCGAACAATTGCAGCAGGAACATGAACATGTTGATAAAGTTCAGATACAGGCTCAGCGCGCCCATGATCGCGGACTTGCCCAGCCATTCCGCATCGCCATGCGCAGCATGTGCGACATATTCGGACTTGATCCGCTGCGTGTCATAGGCGGTCAGACCTGCAAAGATCAGCACACCAAGGATCGAGATCGCGAACATGATCGCGGGCGATTGCAGGAACAGGTTAATGACCATGGCAACCACGATGCCGATCACGCCCATCATCAGGAACGTGCCCCATGCGGACAGGTCCTTTTTGGTGGTGTAGCCATACAGGCTCAGGCTGGCAAAGGCGATCGAGGTGATCAGAAAGATCTGTGCAATCGACATGCCGGTGAAGGCGACGAAAATCCACGCGATCGACAGACCCATGACGGCGGCGAAAGCATAGAAAAACGTCTGCGCCGCCGCGGCGGAAAAGCGGTTGATCATGGCGCCAAAGCCAAAGATCATCCCCAATGGCGCGAACATCACGATCCAGCCAAGAATATTGGGTTGCAGCGTGATCGGGTCACGGAACACACCCAGCAGGGCAGGGGCGGTGCCAACGGCCCAGGCCACGGCGAAGGTGATCAGCATGCCCACGGACATCGTGCCGTAGACTTTGCTCATATGGGCGCGAAGGCCCTCGTCGATTGCGGCCGTGCGGACCCCACCGGCCGTGCGAATGGTATCGTATTGAGCCATGTTTTCCTCCAAAAAAAGACAGCGACGCCTAGGGCGGCATCATTGGGCAACATATTGGCAGGCTGGTGTCGATTTTCAAGACTTTCTGCCGCAGCGCGCCCCTATTCCGAGTGTTTTGCGCAAGAATGTCGCACCCGTGGCGCTGTTGGCCTATGCCAGCCAATGGCGGGGGACATCCCAGACCGGTTTGGCCGCCTCTGCCTGTGCGTCGTCAGCGGTGATCCCGATATCGCACAAGATATGCCGATCAAGCGCCGCAAGCGCGCGGCGTTGCCGTGCAAGCTGCGCTGCCTGCATGATCCGCGACCACAAAGGCGGGCGCTGCTTGGTTTCCATGCAGAGACCTGCCTGTGAAAAACTGGCCATGATATGTCCTTTCCTGATGAATGGCGTCGTTTGCATCGTGATGCTTGATATGTAGCGGCGCACACGTCATAAGAGAAATGAATGTTTGATAGCTAAACCATCAGGAATGTTGATATGCCGCGCAATCTGGACCTGACCGCCCTGCGGTCTTTCGTGGCGGTCGCCGATACCGGCGGCGTGACCAAGGCGGCGGGCCTTTTGCATCTGACGCAATCGGCGGTGTCGATGCAGCTCAAGCGGCTGGAGGAATCGCTTGATGCGCCGCTGCTTGACCGCACGGGCCGCGGTATCGCGCTGACAGCGCAGGGCGAACAATTGCTCAGCTATGCGCGGCGGATGCTGGTGCTGAACGATGAAATCTATGGCAAGCTGACATCCAACGCCTATGAAGGCGAGGTCACCTTGGGCGTGCCGCATGACATCATCTATCCGGTGATCCCGCAGGTTTTACGCCGTTTCGCCGCCGCCTATCCGCGGATGCGGGTGCATTTGTCGTCGTCCTTTACCAGCACCCTGCTGGATGAATACCGGCGCGGGGCCATCGACATGATCCTGACGACCGAGGACAGCGTGGGTCAGGATGGCGAAACGCTGACCGCGATCCCGCTGGTCTGGCTGGGCGCGCCGGGCGGGCAGGTCTGGAAGGAACGGCCCTTGCGGCTGGCCTATGAACATCGCTGCATCTTTCGCGGTTTCGTGCAGCGCCAATTGGACGCGGCGGGCATCGCTTGGGAAATCGCCGTCGAAAGCCATTCCAGCCGCACGATCGAGGCGACGGTCAGCGCTGATCTGGCCGTGCACACGATGCTGGCGGGGGCAGAGCCGCGCCATTTCGAACGGATCGCGCATGGCGGCGCTTTGCCTGACCTGCGGGATTTCAACGTTAACCTTTACCACGCCGCCACCGATAATCCGGTGATCCGCGATCTGGCGGGGTTTATCCGTGACGGGTTTTATACGTTGCAGGCACCGGCTATGGCGTGATCACGACCTTGCCGGTCGAGGCGCGGCTGCGCATCAGATCCAGCGCCTTTTCCGCCTGATCCAAGGGCAGGACATGGCTGATATGCGGCTTGAGCCGGCCATCGGCCAGCCAGCCCAACAGCTCGGCCAGAGAATCGGACAAAAGGTCGGGGCGGAATTTCAGATAGCCGCCCCAGTAGAACCCGATCAGGTCGATATTCTTGACCAGCAAGATATTGGCAGGCACCTGTGGGACATCGCCGCTGGCAAAGCCGATCACGATATAGCGCGCCTGCGGCCTGCATGCGCCAAGTGCCGCCTTGAACGCACCGCCCCCAACAGGGTCATAAACCACATCGGCCCCGCCCAGTGCCCTGACCACGGCCTTGATGTCCTGCGTGTCGCTGTCGATGACGTGATCCGCACCAGCCGCCTGCGCCACCGCCAGCTTATCCGCGCCGCGCGCCACGGCGATCACCCGCGCGCCCAGCGCCTTGCCGATTTCCACCGCCGTCAGACCCACACCGCCTGCCGCCCCCAGCACCAGCAGCGTTTCCCCCTGTTGCAGGCGCGCGCGCTGGGTCAGCGCGAGATGGGACGTGCCATAGGCGACCATGAAACCGGCCGCGATTTCGGCGCTCATGCTGTCGGGGACCGGACGGCACAGGTTTGCGGGAAAGACCCCCTGCTCTGCCATGCCACCCTGACCACCGAAAACGGCAACGCGGGTGCCGATGGCAGGCGTGGTGACGCCCTCGCCCAAGGCCGTGACCGTGCCGCACACTTCCATCCCCAGCGTGAAAGGCGGGGCCGGTGTGTCCTGATACGATCCTTGGGCCATCAGCAGATCGGCAAAGTTCAAACCGCAGGCCGCTATATCCAGCAACACCTCGCCCGGTCCGGGCAGGGGGGCTGCGATATCGACTAGCGCAGGCGCGCTGGTAAAGGATGACACCTGAAATGCGCGCATTGGATCGAATCCTTTTTAATGATATTACATCTAAGATGTAGCATCGCATGATGGCGCAAGGCGACCGCGCATTGCAGCCACCCTTTGGTCAGTCTATGCACAATACCTGTACTTAAGGGTAGGATGTTAACTGCAACCGTTGCGTGTCAGAAATGAATAGTGGCATTTTCAAGGCACACCACGAACGCTCGAATGTTCAAATTTTACATTTTTAATCGGGCCTTTCTGACGACGAACAGACGGCCTCTTTCTGAATAGGGAAAAACAATGAAGCATCCTGTCGACGTCTATGTGGGCAAGCGGATCAGGCATCGCCGCTGGATGAATGGGACGACGCAACAACAGCTTGCGGAAAATGTCGGCATCAAGTTCCAGCAGATTCAGAAATATGAAACCGGCATGAACCGCGTCAGCGCGTCGCGTCTTTGGGATATCTCGAATGTATTGGGCGTCCCGGTTTCGTTCTTTTTCGAGGGCTACGATGCACAACCTGCAGCGGAAGCGCGGATCAGTGACATGCCGGGGGACATCCTGACCGACAAGGAAGCGCTGGAATTGCTGCGGTCCTATTACGCAATTCCCGAAAACCAGCGCCGCCGCCTGTTCGATCTGGCCCGCGTGTTAAGCGAAGCAGCCTAAACCAACTTGCCTGTCAACCTGTGCTGCGTTACCGCAAGGCGTCAGACACAGCACAGGTTGACAGGTAAAGTGGATCACGCAACGCAGGCCGACCTGATCCGGGTCGCCCATCTTTTGGCAAATACGGCACGCCCTGTGACGCTTGCGCATTTTCGCACCGCGTCTTTGGTGGCTGATACCAAAGCCCTTTCCCATTTCGACCCCGTGACCATCGCCGACCGGGCCGCCGAACAGGCGATGCGCGATGTTCTGGCGCGTGAACGCCCCGATGACGGCATTTTTGGCGAAGAATATGGCCAGACCCTCGGCACATCCGGGCTGACTTGGGTGCTGGACCCGATTGACGGCACGCGCGGCTATATCAGCGGCACGCCGACCTGGGGTGTGCTGATCGCGGTGGGCGATGCGGATGGCCCTGTGTACGGCATCATCGACCAGCCTTATATTGGCGAACGGTTTGCGGGCGGTTTCGGTCAGGCAGATGTGACGGGCCCAATGGGGGCCGCGCCGCTGGCCACGCGCGCGCCGCGCGGGCTGGATCAGGCGATCCTGCTGTCCACCTTTCCCGAAATCGGCACAGCGCCCGAAATGGCTGCGTTTCAGGCCGTGTCGCGTCAGGTGCGGCTAACCCGCTATGGCATGGATTGCTATGGCTATGCGCTGCTTGCTGCAGGGCAGGTCGATCTGGTGATCGAGGCGGGGCTGAACGCCTATGACGTCCAAGCCCCCATCGCGGTGATCGAGGCGGCAGGCGGGATCGTCACCGATTGGTCCGGCGCGCCGGTGCATCAGGGCGGACAGGTGCTGGCTGCGGCCAATGCGGATATCCATGCCGCCGCCTTGAAAATCCTGCGCAGCCATCCCTAAGGCGGGGCCGCCGTTGGCAGGCTCCGGCCTTAGTGCTGGCCGCCCTGCCGCACCCCCGCGATCCAGACATCGGCAATTGCACGGTCGTCGCCCATCATGATCGTCGGGAACAACGCGTCCCAGATGTCATCGGCTCGCGCAATGCGCTGCGCGATGGCGGGGGTCGATGCAAGGTCCAGCACGGTGATATCCGCCGCAGCCCCCACGCCCAGATGCCCGATCTGGCCCGTCATATGCAGCGCCTGCGCTGATCCTTCGGTTGCCAGCCACATCAGCTGCGCGGGATGCAGCGCTGTGCCGCGCAGCTGCCCGATCTCATAGGTGGCGGCCATCACCCGCAGCATAGAAAACGACGATCCGCCGCCGGTGTCGGTGGCCAGCCCGATGGTCAGCCCCGCGCGGGCCAGCCCCATCAGGTCAAACAGCCCCGACCCGATAAAGGTGTTCGATGTCGGACAATGCACGACGGCGGCCCCAACCTCGGCCAGCCGTGCAATCTCGCGCGGCTCCAGATGGATCGCATGGCCGTAGATGCCGCGCGCGCCCAAAAGGCCGAAGGCTTCGTATGTATCCAGATAGTCGCGGGCATCCGGAAACAGATCGCGCACCCAGGCGATTTCGGGCAATTGCTCGCTCAGATGGGTCTGCATCAGGCAGGTGGGGTTCTCTGCCCAGAGCGCGCCAAGGGCGGCCAATTGATCCGGCGTCGAGGTGGGCGAAAACCGTGGCGTGATCGCATAGGTCGCGCGGCCTGTCCCGTGCCAGCGCGCGATCAGCGCGGCGCTGTCATCATAAGCCGCTTGCGCCGTGTCGCGCAGATTATCGGGCGCATTGCGGTCCATGCAGGTCTTGCCCGCGACCACGGCCATGTCGCGCACTGCGGCAGCGGTGAAAAACGCATCCACGCTGGCGGGATGGATCGTGCAGAAACTGGTCAGCGTCGTGGTGCCGTGGGCGACAGCCAGATCGATCGTGCGGGTCGCGATTTCGGCGGCATAGGCGGGGTCGGCCAAGCGCGCCTCTTGCGGGAAAGTATAGGTGTTCAGCCAGTCGATCAGCTGCTTGCCCCAGCTCGCGATGATGGCAGTCTGGGGGTAATGCATATGCGCATCGACAAAGCCCGCGCAGATCAGCTTGCCTGTGTAATCCACCAGCCGCGCATCGGGATGCGCGGCACGCAACGCCGCCCCGTCGCCCATCGCCACGATCCGGCCCGCGTCGATCAGCACGCCACCGGCGGGATCGTATTGCACCGCATCGGCCCAATCGCCCGACAGCGGATTGCCGGAAAACGCCAGCGTCTGGCCCAGAAGGAGATGTTTTGTCATCTGACCCGTATAGGCTGCGCAAAAGCCTGCGTAAATCGGGGAATGGCGTTGTCCCTGCGGCGGCTTTGACTATGTTGATCGCGATAACGGAGGTGACTGATGGCGGATATCGACGACGATCTTGATGCAGAGGTATTCGGCATCACCGACCGGACCGTGGCCGATGTGCTGAACGCCGTGATGCAGGGGGATGCGGCGGCGATTGATGCGCTTCTCGACCCGCTGCACCCCGCCGATATCGCGCATCTGATCGAACAGATCGACAGCCGCGAACGGCGCGACCTGCTGACGCTGTGGCAGGGCGGGATTGATGGCGACATCCTGTCCGAGCTTGACGAAAACCTGCGCGAAGAGATCATCCAGCAGCTGCGCCCTGACGAACTGGCCACCGCCTTGCGCGATCTGGACAGTGACGACGTGGTCGATCTGGTCGAATATCTGGGCGAAGACCAACAAGAGGCGGTGCTGGACGCGCTAGACGCCAGCGACCGTGTCGTCGTCGAACAGGCGCTGTCCTATCCCGAGGAATCGGCTGGCCGGCATATGCAATCCGAACTGGTGCGCGCCCCCGAACACTGGACCGTGGGCGAGGCGATTGATTACCTGCGCTCGGACGTGGTGCTGCCGGACCAGTTTTACCATATCATATTGGTCGATCCGCGGCTCAAGGCTGTGGGCTATGTCACGCTGGGCCGTATCCTCAGCCATGCGCGCGCCACGCCCCTGCGCGATCTGACCGAGGAAACATTCCGCACCTTCCACGTCGCTCAAGGTGTGGAAGAGGTGGCGCAGGCGATCAACCATTACCACCTGATCACCGCCCCCGTGGTCGATGACGACGGCCGTGTCGTCGGTGTCATCACCATCGACGACGCCATGGCCTTTCTGGAAGAAGAAGCCGAAGAAGACATCCTGCGCCTTGCCGGCGTCGGCGAAGGCAGCCTGTCCGACAATGTCTTTGAGACCACCAAACAGCGGTTTCCGTGGCTGGCGGTCAACCTGTTGACGGCGATCCTTGCCTCGTTGGTGATTTCGCTGTTCGAGGAAACCATCGCTGGGCTGGTCGCTTTGGCGGTGCTGATGCCGATTGTCGCCTCGATGGGTGGCAATGCGGGCACGCAATCGCTGACCGTGGCGGTGCGCGCGCTGGCGACACGCGACCTGACGCCTTCCAACGTCTGGCGGGTGATCCGGCGCGAGGCCCTTGTCGGCATGCTGAACGGGCTGGCCTTTGCGGCGGTGATGGGCGTGGTCGGGACAATCTGGTTTGATGCGCCGATGCTGGGCGTGGTGATCGCGGTGGCGATGGTGGTCAACCTGCTGGTCGCGGGTCTGGCGGGTATCGGCGTGCCGGTGGTGATGGACCGTTTCGGGATCGACCCGGCACTGGCCTCTGGCACCTTTGTCACAACTGTCACCGATGTCGTGGGGTTTTTCGCCTTCCTCGGGCTGGCCTCGGTCATGTTGCTATGATCGATAAATCCGCCGCCCGCAAAGCCGCCTTTGCGCGGCGGGCCGCCGTCCACCGGCCCGATGCGGCCACCGCAGGCTATCTGAGCGCCGTGCTGGCCGGCTACCGTGGCGTTCCTATCGCAGGCTATATGGCGATGCGCACCGAAATCGACCCGACCCCCGCCATGGCCGAGGCAGCGGCGCATGGCCCCGTCGGCGTGCCGGTGATCACCGCCAAAGGCCAGCCTTTGCGCTTTCGGCTGTGGGAGCCCGATTGCGCGATGATCGCGGGTGATTTCGGCGCGCAGATCCCCGCGACAGGCGATCGGATGATCCCGCAGATCCTGATCGTGCCTTTGGTGGCCTTCAGCCGCACAGGCGGGCGGCTGGGCTATGGTGGCGGGTTTTATGACCGGACGCTGCAACAGCTGCGCGCGTGCGGTCCGGTCATGGCCGTGGGTTTTGCCTATGGCGCACAGGAAGACCCCGACCTGCCGCTGGAACCCACCGACCAGCCGCTGGACCTGATCGTGACAGAACAGGGCATCATCACCCCCTGATCATCTTCCGAGCCCAAATATCCCCGCCGGAGGCATAAAAGTTTTTCGACCCTCAGCTTTCCGAAAACGCCGCCATCACCGCGTCAGACGCTTCGAAATTCGCAGTCACGCGCTGCACGTCGTCGTCGTCTTCCAGCGTGTCCAGCAATTTCATCAGCTTGGTCAGCCCTTCGGCATCAACCTCGGTGGTCATGTTGGGTTTCCAGATCAGCTTGGTCGAGATCGATTCGCCCAAGGCCGGTTCCAACGCGCCGGATACTTCGGCCAGATCGGTGTCAGCGCAATAGATGACGTGGTTGTCGTCGTCGCTTTGCACGTCTTCGGCGCCCGCCTCGATCGCGGCCATCATCACCGTATCGGCATCGGCGACGGATGCAGGGTAAACGATCTCGCCCTTGCGGTCGAACATGAAGGCGACCGATCCGGTCTCACCCAGATTGCCGCCGTTCTTGGTAAATGTGGACCGTACGGTCGATGCTGTGCGGTTGCGGTTGTCGGTCATCGCCTCGACGATGACGGCGATACCGCCGGGGCCGTACCCTTCATAGCGGATCTCATCATAGTTTTCCGCATCGCCGCCTTGCGACTTCTTGATCGCGCGGTCGATCACATCCTTGGGGCAAGAGTTCGACTTTGCCTCTTTCACCGCAAGCCGCAGGCGCGGGTTCTTCTCGGGGTCAGGGTCGCCCATCTTGGCAGCCACGGTGATTTCCTTGGCCAGCTTGGAAAACAGCTTGGAGCGCAGTTTGTCCTGCCGGCCCTTGCGGTGCTGGATATTCGCCCATTTGGAATGGCCCGCCATGGGAAACCTCTTGTCATCTCTGGTTTAAAGCTGCGTCTCTATAGGACATGGGCCAGCCTGCTTACAAGGGCCAGATCAGCGGGATCACAAAGGATACGACGGGCGCCAGCGTGACGTTCAGCGGAATCCCGAAGCGCAGGAAATCGGTGAACTTGTAGCCGCCCGGCCCGAACACAAGCGTATTGGTCTGATACCCGATAGGCGTGGCGAAACTGGCGCTGGCGGCGATCATCACCGCCACGACCAAGGGGCGCGGGTCCACGCCCAATGCGGCGGCCAGCCCGATGGCAATCGGCGTCATCACCACCGCGACGGCATTGTTCGACACCATCTCGGTCAGGGTGCTGGCCAGCATATAGACCGCCAGCACCACCAGAAACGGTGGCAAAGCCATCATATAGGGCGAGGCCGCGTTGGCGATCATTTCCACCGCGCCAGAGGATTGCAGCGCCGATCCAACCCCCAGCATGGCAAAAATCAACGCCAGCAACCGACCTTCGATGAATGAAAACGCCTCGTCCGCGTCGATGCAGCCGGTCATCAGAACGACCGTCACCCCGAGCATCGCCAGCATCAAGATCGGGGCGATGTTCAGCGCCGCCAGCACGACGATCCCCAGCAGCACGGCAATCGCCACCGGCGCATGACCGCGCCGATAGGCGCGCTGCGAGGGCGCGGACACATCACCAAGGTTCATGTCCTCGGCCAGCCGCTGGATATCGGCGGGCGCGCCTTCCAGCAGCAGCGTATCGCCCACGCGCACGACCATATCGTCGATCTGCTGGCTGACATTGGCGTCGCGCCGATGCACCGCCAGCGGATAGACCGCATAGCGCCGGCGCAGCCGCAACGACCCCAGCCTGCGGTCAGCCATCTTGCAATTGGGGGTGATCAGCACCTCGACCGTGGTGGTTTCCACTGCCGAGATCTGATCGACGCGGCGCAACTCCTTGGTGGCCTGAAGCGACAGCAATTCCGTCATTTCGGTGCGCAGGATCACGCGGTCTCCCACCTGCAAGGTCACATTCGCCAGATCACGGCGCAGCGACAGATCGCCCCGCACCACGTCGATCAGGCGCACGCCGTCGCGTTTGAACAATTGCACGCCATTCACTTCGCGCCCGATCAGGTTGCTTTCGGGGGGGATCACTGCCTCGGAAAAGAACTTTTTCTTGGACCTGTCCGACAGCATCGTAGCCATGCTGTGCCGGTCGGGCAACAGGCGCGGGGCCATGAAATACATGTAGATGAAGGTCCAGATCACCACGATCACACCGACCGGCATGATCTCGAGAATCCCGAAAGGTTCCATCCCCGAGGCCCGCGCCACCCCGTCCACCAGCAGGTTGGTCGATGTCCCGATCAGCGTCAGCGTGCCACCGACGATGGCGGCATAACTTAGCGGGATCAACAGCTTGGAGGCCGACACACCCAAAGTCCGCGACAGCTGGATAAAGACGGGGATCATCACGACGACCAGCGGCGTGTTGTTCATGACCGCACTGGCCAGCGCCACGAAGATCAATCCACCCCCGATGGCGCGCGCGGGGCTGACACGGGCCTGCCGTTCGGCCAGCCGCGTCAGCGCGTCCAGCGCACCGGTGCGTACCAAGGCGCCCACGATGATGAACATCGCCGCAATCGTCCAAGGGGCGGGGTTGGAAAACGTATCGACCGCCGCCTGATAGGGCAGCACGCCCGTCACCAGCAGGATTGACACGCCGCCCATCGCGACGACCTCGGTCGGATAGATTTCGCGCAAGAACAGCACGAACATGCCCACTAGCACGGCCAGCGTCAGCCACGCCTGTTGGCTTTGGGTCAGCGTGATCAGGTCACTCATGCGCCAAAGCCTTGCCCACGACAGGCGCTTCGGCCACCCGTGGCCGTACCAATGTCAGGCCCACGGCCATCGCCGCCAAGGCCGCCCAGACCCACAGGCTGTAGTTTTCGCGCAAAAGCAGCATCGCCCAGATCACTCCGAATGCCGTTACAAGATAGCTGATCTGGCCGGCAAAGACTGCCCCGCCGCGCCGAACCAGCCAGATATAGCCGGTATACACCACGACATGGATGACCGCACCGAGCAGCATTGTTATATCGGCCAGGATGAAAGGGGCTGCGGGCACGCGCAACTGGTCAGTGGCTAGCGCCAGTGGCAGCGCAATCACAACGCCGATGGCGGAGGCCCCAAACAGCACCTGCACTGGATCAAGCCCCATCGTGCCCCATTTCGCGACGATATTGCCCTCAACCGCATAGCAGAACGGGGCGATCAGCGCCAAGGGCAGGAAGGCGACCATGGCACGGTCGGGCAGGCTCGCCTCGGGCAGGGCGATCAGGGCGACGCCGATCAGCCCCAGCGCCAGCCCCGCCATCCGCCGCCATGAAAACCGGTCATTGCCCAACGCCAAGGCCAACGGAAAGGCGATCAGCGGAATGGTCGAGATCACGATGGACATGACCCCCGCAGGCAGATGAAAGGCCGCGCGATAGCTGCTGGAATTGGGGATCAGCGTGCCGAGCGCGGCAATCATCAGCCAGAACGCCAGCCTGCGGGGCGTGACGGGCAGCCGACCGAGCGTGCGCCAGCGCAAGCCGCCGAGCAGCAGCGTGCCGATCAGCATCTGCCAGAAGATTATGCCAAATGGCTCATAGCCGCCGGTGACGGTGATCTTGGTTAGCGGTTGGGTCACCCCCCATCCTGCCCCCAAGGCCACCAGCGCCAACGTCAGCAGCCCGTGATCGCGGTTCATGCAGGCCCACTTGGCGCAAGTTTGCCGCCCTGGCGGACCATCACGACGCGGGTGGCCTTGCCGGTGCGGTCGTCGGTTTCGACATAGAGGCCCGACAGGGTGGCTTCGGCTTCGGCCGGGCTGAACCGGTCCTTGGGCATGCCGGTGATGAACCGGCGCAGGGGTTCGGCCTTGTCCATGCCGATGACCGAATTGTAATCACCGCACATGCCCGCATCGGTCTGATAGGCGGTGCCGCCCCCCAGAATCATCGCATCGCCCGTCGGCACATGGGTATGGGTGCCGACGACGATGCTGGCGCGCCCGTCGCAGAAATGGCCCAGCGCCATCTTTTCGGATGTCGCCTCGCAATGAATGTCGATCAGGCTGGCCTGCACCTGTCCGCCCATCGGATATTGCCGCAGCACGGCATCGAGCGCGGAAAACGGATCGTCGAAGGGCCGTTTCATGAACACCTGACCCAAGGCCTGTGCCACCAGAACCTTGCGCCCGCCCATGGCATTGAACACCCGCGCGCCAACGCCGGGGGCGGCTTTGGAAAAGTTCAGGGGCCGGATGATGCGTGGCTCCTGTGCCGCAAAGGCCAGCATGTCCTTTTGGTCAAAGGCGTGATCGCCAAGTGTGATGACATCGGCACCCGCCTCGAGCAGCAGTTTGGCATGCGGGGCCGACAGCCCCATGCCCGAGGTCGCATTCTCGCCGTTGACCACGACGAAATCGAGCCGCCAGTCGGCGCGCAGGCGGGGCAGATGGGTGGTAATCGCGGTCCGGCCTGACCGGCCCATGACATCGCCAAGGAAAAGTATCTTCATGCGCCTTTGGTAAGGGCGGATCACTGGCAGTGCCAGTGCGAAAATGCCGCTGGTATCGCGCGTTTTTTGGTGCGACCCAAAGGCATGAGTGATTTGCAAGCAGCGCGGCCCCTGCCGAACCCGGTCGCTGGTGTTCTTTGGATGGTCCTGACCGGGGTGATGTTCGTCGCGGTCACGGCCATCGTCAAACATGTGGGCGATGACGTGCCTGCCGCGCAGGCGGCTTTTTTGCGCTATGTGCTCGGGTTGGTGTTCCTGTTGCCGATGATCCGCCCGATCATGGCGGCCCGCCTGACTGGGCGGCAGATAAAGATGTTCGCGATCAGGGGGGTGGTGCATGCGCTGGCCGTGATCTTGTGGTTCTATGCCATGGCGCGGCTTCCTATCGCCGAGGTGACGGCGATGAATTATCTCTCGCCGGTCTATGTCTCGATCGGGGCGGCGCTGTTTTTGGGGGAAAAGCTGCCGCCGCGCCGTCTGATCGCGGTGCTGCTGGCACTGGTGGGGGCCGCGATCATCCTGCGCCCCGGTGTCAAGGCGGTGGAAAGCGGTCATATCGCGATGCTTGGCACGGCGGTTTTATTCGCGGTGGGTTATCTTTTGGCCAAGCGGTTGTCGGGCGAGGTATCAGCGGCGGTCGTTGTGGGGATGCTGTCGATCACGGTCACCATCGGGCTGGCACCCTTTGCCTATGCGGTTTGGGTCACGCCGACGATTGCACAGCTGGGCTGGCTGCTGCTGGTCGCCTTTTTCGCCACCGCAGGCCATTATACGATGACGCTGGCCTTTGCTGCGGCGCCGCTGACCGTGACCCAGCCGGTCACGTTTTTGCAACTGGTCTGGGCGGTGGTGCTGGGGGCGGTGGTATTCGGCGAGGCGGTGGATGGTTGGGTCGTCGTCGGCGGACTGGTGATCATGGGATCGGTTAGTTTCATCACCTGGCGCGAGGCTGTGGCGCGCAGGCATGTGACGCCGGTCGTGACGGCGACCAAGGTGTAGGGCGCGCCTCCGGCGGGAGTATTTTTGGAAATAAGAAGTTGCAAGAGGTGGGGCTGCTGGCGTGCCTAAAGCGGTGCCAACCGTGTAATCAGCGAACTTTGCGTGATCTGGCCGATGGGCTGGCCGTTTTCGGTGACTTGCAGCGGTTGCGTGCCGATTTGTTGCAGGATTTCTTGCACCGGCGTGTCCACGTCGATCTGTGGCCCATGGGCTGTGCCTGCGATCATCACGTCGCGCGCGGTCAGCACGCCCAGCGGGTTCATATGGGCCACGAAATCCGCGACATAGCCGTTGGCGGGATTGGTATAAATATCGCGCGGGGTGCCGCATTGCACGATCCGCCCGCCTTCCATGATGGCGATGCGGTTGCCGATCTTGAACGCCTCGTCCAGATCATGGCTGACGAAGATGATCGTGCGGCCACGTTGTTTTTGCAGATCGAGCAATTCGTCCTGCAGCTTGGTCCGGATCAGCGGGTCAAGCGCGCTGAACGGTTCATCCATCAGCAGGATCGGCGCATCGGTGGCAAAGGCGCGGGCCAGGCCCACGCGCTGTTGCATCCCACCGGACAGTTCGCCGACCGGCGCATTGGCGCGCTCGGACAGGCCCACCATCGCCAGTTCCTGATCAATGCGGTCGCGTAATTTGGCCTTGTCCAGCCCTGCCAGTTCCAGCCCCAGCCCGACATTGTCGCGCACGCTGCGCCATGGCAGCAGGCCGAATTGCTGGAACACCATCGACACCGATTTCTGCCGCAATCGTCGCAGGTCGGTGGCGTTGCAATGGGTGACGTCATAGCTGTGATCGCCGTCGTTGACCCGCACGGCCCCGCGCACCACGGGGTTCAGCCCGTTGACCGCGCGCAGCAAGGTGGATTTGCCCGACCCCGATAGCCCCATCAGCACAAGGATTTCACCCTGTGCCACATTCAGCGAACAATCATGCACGCCCAGCACCTGATCGGTGCGGGTCAAGATCTCGGCCCGGTGCAGGCCTTGGTCCATCAACGGGAGGGCGGTCTGCGGCCGCGCGCCGAAGACGATGCTGACATTGTCGAATTCAACCGCATTCATTTCTGTTTTACCCGCAACATCCGGTCCAGCATGATCGCCACCACGACGATAACGAAGCCGGATTCAAACCCCAGTGACGTGTTGACCGTGTTCAGCGCGCGCACCACCGGCACCCCCAGCCCGCTGGCCCCGACCAAGGCTGCGATCACCACCATCGACAGCGACAGCATGATCGTCTGGTTCAATCCCGCCATGATCTGCGGTGTGGCGGACGGTAATTCGACCTTCAACAGGATCTGCCGTTTGGTCGCGCCAAAGGCTTGCGCTGCCTCGAGCAGCGCCGTCGGCGTCGAGGCGACCCCCAGATAGGTCAGACGGATCGGTGCCGGCAGCACAAAAATCACCGTTGCAATCAGCCCCGGCACCATGCCGATGCCGAAAAAGACAATCGCAGGGATCAGATAAACAAAGGTCGGCAGGGTTTGCATCAAATCCAGCACAGGCACCATCGCGCGGTACAGCTTGGGCCGATGCGCCGCCGCGATGCCAATCGGCACACCGATGCCCATACACACAACACAGGCCGACAAGACCAGTGTGAGCGATTGCATGGTTTCGCGCCAATAGCCTTGGTTGAGGATGAAAAAGAACCCCAGTACGATCAAAAGCGGCGTTTTCCAATTGCGCTGCACCACCCATGTCAGCCCTGCAAAGACTGAGATCACGATCAACGGATGCGGGGTTTCCAATGTCCAAAGGATGCCGTCGATCATCGTCTCCATCGCATCCGAGATAATGTCAAAGACAAACCCCAGATTGCGGTTCATCGCATCAAAGACCGATTTGGCCCAAGCACCTACCGGGATTTTCGTGCTGGTCAGCCAATCCATTGCCCTGATCCTTGCCTTGGTGGGACAGGGCCAGCCTTGCTGCGGCCCTGTCCGGTCGGTTGCATGGTTGCGTTACAGCCCAAGTGCGGTTTTCACCGCCGCCATCCCATCGCCGCCATCGCGGGTGGTGACCCCGTTCAGCCAGCCATCGAGCACCGCAGGATTGGCCGCAAGCCAAGCGCTGGCCGCTGCATCAGGTGCCATGCCATCATCGCTGATCGCGGCCATGATCTCGTTTTCCATCGCCAAGGAAAATTCCAGATTGTTCAGCAATTGCCCGACATTGGGGCAGCTTTCGACATAACCTGCGGTCGTATTGGTATAAACTGTTGCTTCGCCCAGGTTGGGGCCGAACCAATCATCGCCGCCTTCCAGATAGACCATATCGAAATTGGCGTTCATTGGGTGCGGTTCCCAGCCCAGAAACACCACCGGTTCACTGCGACCAGCGGCGCGGTCGACTTGCGCCAACATGCCTTGTTCAGAGCTTTCGACCACTTCGAAACCGGTCAAACCAAATGCATCAGCCGCGATCATATCCATAATCAGGCGGTTGCCGTCATTGCCAGGCTCGATGCCGTAGATCTTGTTTTCCAAAGCATCTGCATGGGTGACGATATCCGCAAAGGTGGCGATGCCCAGATCAGCAGCGGCGCGGTTCACGGCAAGTGTGTATTTTGCACCTTCAAGGTTGGCACGCACGGTATCGACAGTGCCTGCTTCGCGGTAGGGGGCGATATCAGCCTCCATCGTGGGCATCCAATTGCCCAAGAACACATCGATATCGCCTTCTGCGAGCGAAATATAAGTTACCGGCACCGATAGCAATTTGGTTTCTGTCTGATAGCCCAGCGCGTTCAGCACGACGGTCGTGGTGGCGGTGGTGGCAGTGATATCGGTCCAGCCGACATCGGAAAAGGTGACAAGATCGCATTCGGCAAAGGCGGGCATTGCGGCAACAATCGCAAGCGCCGACAGGCTTGATTTCAGTTTCATGGTGGTCTCCCTGTGGTTTTTTGTTGATTGACGAGTCAATAAAGAACGAATTAGGTGTCTCGTGCAACCGGAAAGAGGGAAACATGCCCAAGCTAGGAATGGAACCGATCCGCCGTGCTGCACTGATGCAGGCCACGATTGACGAAATCGGCGCCGTGGGCAACCTTGATGTGACGGTCAGCGCGATTGCAAAGCGGGCTGGCATGTCATCGGCGCTGGCGCATCATTATTTCGGCGGCAAGGAACAGATTTTTCTGGCGGCGATGCGCCATGTTCTGCGCGTCTATGCGGCCGAGGTGCGCGACGCCCTGCGCGCGGCCCGCGGCCCGCATGCCCGGGTCGAGGCGGTGATCCGCGCGGGTTTCAGCTCGACCAATTTCCAGCCGGATGTGATCGCGGCCTGGTTGAATTTTTATGTCCTTGCCCAGACATCCGAGGATGCCAACCGCCTGTTGCATGTCTATCAGCGGCGGCTGCACAGCAATCTTGTGCATGACCTGCGGCCGATGATCGGGGAGCGCGCGGAAAATGCCGCCGTACGGATCGCGGGGCTGATCGACGGGTCCTACCTGCGGCAGGGTCTGGCGCGCGGCACGGGCGTTGCATCAGATGCAACCGAACAGGTGCTGGCGCTGCTGGCGATGGAATTAAAGGACATCGTAGAATGACCAGACCCAATATCCTGATCATCATGGTTGACCAGCTCAATGGCACGCTGTTCCCCGACGGGCCGGCGGATTGGCTGCATGCGCCCAACCTCAAGGCGCTGGCGGCGCGGTCCACCCGATTCGCCAACAGCTACACAGCCTCGCCGCTTTGCGCACCGGCGCGGGCGGCGTTCATGTCGGGGCAATTGCCATCGCGCAACGGGGTCTATGACAATGCGGCCGAATTTGCCTCCTCTATCCCGACCTATGCGCATCACCTGCGGCGCGCGGGCTATCAGACCTGCCTTGCGGGCAAGATGCATTTCGTCGGCCCCGACCAGATGCACGGGTTTGAGGAACGGCTGACCACGGATATCTACCCTGCCGATTTCGGCTGGACGCCGGATTACCGCAAACCGGGCGAACGGATCGATTGGTGGTATCACAACATGGGGTCGGTCACAGGCTCCGGCGTGGCCGAGATCACCAACCAGATGGAATATGACGACGAGGTCGCCTATCACGCGATGCGCAAGCTCTATGATCTGGGGCGCGGCCATGACGCGCGGCCCTGGTGCCTGACGGTCAGTTTCACCCACCCGCATGACCCCTATGTGGCGCGCCGCAAATACTGGGATCTGTACGCGGATTGCGAACATCTGATGCCGACGATAGGCCCGATCGCCTATGCCGATCAGGACTCGCACAGCCAGCGTATTCTGGATGCCAACGACCGCGATAACTTCAACATCACCGATGACGATATCCGCCGGTCGCGCCGCGCCTATTTCGCCAATATCAGCTATCTGGACGACAAGATCGGCGAGATCCTGCAAGTGCTGGACGACACGCGCCAAGAGGCCACGATCCTGTTCGTGTCCGACCACGGCGATATGCTGGGCGAACGCGGCCTGTGGTTCAAGATGTGCTTTTACGACGGGTCCTCCCGCGTGCCGCTGATGATCGCCAGCCCCGCGATGGAACCCGGCCTGCTCACGGTCCCCGTCAGCACGATCGACGTGACACCCACGCTGTGCGATCTGGCGGGCGTGGACATGTCCGAGGTGATGCCATGGACCAGCGGCGAAAGCCTTGTGCCTTTGGGGCAGGGCGGCACCCGCGATGCGCCCGTCGCTATGGAATATGCCGCCGAGGCGTCACAGGCCCCGCTGGTCAGCCTGCGGTCTGGCAAATGGAAATACAATCGCTGCACGCTCGACCCCGACCAGTTGTTCGACATGGACAGCGACCCGCAAGAACTGACCAATCTGGCGGACCATCCCGCCCATCAGGACACGCTGGCGGACCTGCGCGCCAAGGCCGAGGCCCGCTGGGATCTTGCCCGTTTCGACGCCGATGTGCGCCAGTCGCAGGCCTGCCGCTGGGTCGTCTACGAGGCGCTGCGCAACGGCAGCTATTACCCGTGGGACTACCAGCCGCTGCAAAAGGCATCCGAACGCTACATGCGCAATCACATGGACCTTAACGTGCTCGAAGAAAACCAGCGTTTTCCACGCGGTGAATGATCATCTTCAGAGTATAAATATCCCGCCGGAGGCATAAAAGTCATGAATACCCAACCCACAGCCAGCCATTTCATCAATGGCAAATACGTCGAAGACACCGCCGGTGACCTGATCGAGGTGGTCTATCCCTATACCGGTCAGGTGATCGCAAGGCTGCATGCCGCAACCCCTGCCATCGTGGATCAGGCGCTGGATGCCGCACGGCTTGCGCAACAGCAATGGGCCAGTTGGACCGGGACAGAACGTGGCCGCGTGCTGCGCCGCGCCGCCGATATCATGCGCGAACGCAATCACGACCTGTCGGTGCTGGAAACCTATGACACCGGCAAACCGTACAGCGAAACCAGCGTTGCCGATGCCACATCGGGGGCCGATGCGTTTGAATATTTCGGCGGGCTGGCGGGCAGCATCACCGGCGCATACATCCCGCTTGGCGACAATTTCGTCTATACCCGGCGCGAACCCTTGGGCGTTTGCGTCGGCATCGGTGCATGGAACTACCCCACCCAGATCGCCTGCTGGAAAGGCGCGCCGGCGCTGGCCTGCGGCAATGCTTTGGTGTTCAAACCGTCTGAAACCACCCCGCTTTGCGCGCTGAAAGTCGCGGAAATCCTGATCGAGGCGGGTGTTCCGGCGGGTGTCTATAACGTGATCCAAGGCTATGGCGCTGTCGGTGCGTCGCTGATCACCGATCCACGCGTGGACAAGGTGTCGCTGACCGGCTCGGTTGCGACAGGGCGCAAGGTCTATGCCGCCGCCGCCGATGGGGTGCGCCATGTCACGATGGAACTGGGCGGCAAGTCCCCGCTGGTCATCTTCGACGATGCCGATCTGGATGCCGCCGTGTCCGGTGCGATTCTGGGCAATTTTTATTCCTCGGGGCAGGTCTGTTCCAACGGCACGCGGGTTTTCGTGCAAAAGGGGATCAAGGCCGCGTTTCTGGCCCGCCTGAGCGAACGTCTACAAGGCGTGGTGATGGGTGACCCCCAAGACCCCGCCACGAATTACGGACCCATGGTCAGCGAACGCCAGCGCGATATCGTCGAAGGCTTCATCGCCAAAGGCCGCGCCGAAGGCGCAAGGCTGGTCACGGGCGGCACCCGCCCCGATATGGCGGGCTTTTTCCTGACGCCCACGGTCTTTGCCGATGTCACCGACGACATGACCATCGCGCGCGAGGAAATCTTTGGCCCTGTCATGTCGGTGCTGGATTTCGACACCGAAAAAGAGGCGTTGCGCCGCGCCAACGACACGCCCTACGGTCTGGCCGCTGGTGTATTCACCGCCGATCTGACCCGCGCGCATCGCATGGCGGCGGGGTTTCAGGCAGGCACCTGCTATATCAACACCTATAATGACGCGCCCGTAGAGGCGCCATTCGGCGGCATGAAACTGTCTGGCGTGGGGCGCGAAAACTCCAAGGCGGCGATTGAACATTATAGCCAGATCAAAAGCGTCTATGTCCGCATGGACAAATGCGAGGCACCGTTCTGATGCAGGCCGATTATGTCATCGTCGGTGCCGGTTCCGCCGGTTGCGCCATCGCCTACCGTCTGGCCGAGGCGGGCAAAAACGTGCTGATCATCGAACATGGCGGGTCGGATCGTGGGCCTTTCATCCAGATGCCAGCGGCTTTGTCCTATCCGATGAATATGAAAATGTATGATTGGGGGCTGAAATCCGACCCCGAACCGCATCTGGGCAACCGCCAGCTGGTCACGCCGCGGGGCAAGGTGATCGGCGGGTCGTCGTCGATCAACGGGATGATCTATGTGCGCGGCCATGCGCGCGATTTCGATCATTGGGCCGACACAGGGGCGCAGGGCTGGGGCTATGCCGATGTGCTGCCCTATTTCAAACGGATGGAACATTGGCATGACGGCGGCCATGGCGGTGATCCGGCTTGGCGTGGCACGGATGGCCCGCTGCATATCACCCGTGGCCCGCGCAAGAACCCGCTGACCCGCGCCTTTGTCGCGGCAGGCGGGCAGGCGGGCTATCAGCTCACCGGTGACTACAATGGTGAACAACAAGAAGGTTTCGGCCCTTTCGACGCCACGATCTACAAAGGCCACCGCTGGTCCGCCGCCAGCGCCTATCTGCGGCCTGCGCTGACGCGGCCCAATTGCACACTGACCCGCGCCTTGGCGCGACGGGTGATCATCGAAGACGGGCGCGCCGTGGGTGTCGAAGTCTCGCGCGGCAAGAAGGTCGAGGTGATCCGCGCCAATGTCGAGGTGATTATCGCCGCCTCGGCGCTCAATTCGCCCAAGCTGTTGATGCTGTCAGGCATCGGCCCTGCCGCACATCTGGCCGACCATGGTATCCCTGTCGTGGCCGACCGGCCCGGCGTGGGGCAAAACCTGCAGGATCATCTGGAACTGTATATCCAGCAGGCCGCAACCAAGCCTGTCACGCTTTTTGCCTATTGGAACCTGCGGGGCAAGGCGCGGATCGGGGCGGAATGGCTGCTTTGGAAAACCGGCCTTGGCGCCTCCAACCAGTTTGAAAGCGCGGGCTTTATCCGGTCGCGCGCCGGTGTGGATTACCCTGATATCCAGTTCCATTTTCTGCCCATCGCTGTCAGCTATGATGGCAAGACCGCCCCCGAAGGGCACGGGTTTCAGGCCCATGTCGGGCCGATGCGGTCGGCATCACGCGGACAGGTCACGCTGCGGTCGGCCGACCCCGAAGCCAATCCGCGCATACAGTTCAACTATATGTCCGACCCGCAGGATTGGGTTGATTTCAGGGCTTGCATCCGGCTGACGCGCGAGATTTTCGCCCAGCCCGCCTTTGACGACTACCGCGGCCACGAAATCCAGCCGGGTGATGCAGCACAGACCGACGCGGACCTCGACGCCTTTATCCGCGACCATGCCGAAAGCGCCTATCACCCTTGCGGGACCTGCAAGATGGGGGCTCTGGATGACCCGATGGCCGTGGTTGACCCCGAAACCCGTGTGATCGGGGTAGAGGGGCTGCGCGTCGCGGATAGTTCGATCTTTCCGCGCATCACCAATGGCAATCTGAATGCGCCATCGATCATGGTGGGCGAAAAGGCCGCCGATCATATCCTGCGCCGCCAACCGCTGCCGCCTGCCAATGACCAGCCATGGATGCACCCCGACTGGCAGCAAAGCCAAAGGTGATTTTAACGAAATCTTAACCTTCGTTAACAAAATCCGTTGATCCCCGCCCCCGCCCGCCGCTAGGTCGGGGGTATGGTGAAAATATTGATCGTTCTTGGCCTTGTGTTTGCAGGTGCCGCCCATGCCAACCCCAGCGGGACGCTGCGGGTGATCGATGCGGATACGGTGGATGTCGGCGGGCTGCGGGTGCGGCTTTTCGGGCTGGATGCGCCGGAAATCGGGCAGCCTTGCGTGCTGGGCGGGCAGACCATCGACTGCGGGCGCTGGGCGGCTGATCTGGTGCGCGCGCGTTTTGGCGGGAAAGATGCGCGCTGCACCACGCGTGATGTGGACCGCTATGGCAGGCAGGTCGCGACCTGCGATGTAGGCGGTGTGGATATGGGGCAGGTGGTCGTGGCCGCAGGCTGGGCCGTGGCCTATCGGCGCTATTCCATGATCTATGATCTGGATGAAAAAGCCGCCGCCGTGGCGGCACGCGGGCTCTGGGCCATGACGATGCACGAGCCTGAATCCTTTCGCGCGGCGCGCAATGCGGCCCCTGCCGCCCCTGATCCGGCCTGCAATATCAAGGGCAATATCTCGGCCAGCGGGCGGATCTATCACCGGCCCGGCAACCGCGATTATGACCGCACGGTGATTGATGAAGGCCGCGGCGAACGCTGGTTCTGTTCCGAGGCTGACGCTCGGGCTGCAGGCTGGCGTGCGGCGCGCAACTAGGCGTCGGTGCCTTCGACGGTCTGCTGGAACCGTTCGAAAAACTGGTCTGCCATTTTCTTGGCGAAACCGCCGATGATCCGGCTACCCAGTTGCGCGAGCTTGCCACCGACCTTCGCCGTCGCGTTATATGTCAGTTCGGTGCCACCTTCGACGGTGGCAAGTACGACATCGGCACTGCCCTTGGCGAAACCCGCGACCCCGCCTTTGCCTTCGCCGACAATAGTATAGCTCTGGCCGGGGATCACGTTTTCCAGCGTCACCTCGCCCTTGAATGTGGCGGATACCGGCCCGACCTTTTGCTTGACGGTCGCGGCGAAGCCCTTTTCGGGCGATCCGGTCAATTCCTCACAGCCCGGAATGCAGGCGCGCAATGTGTCAGGGTTGTTCAGATGCGCCCAGACTGCATCAATATCCGCTGCGATCACGCGGCTGCCCGATAGTTCCATGATGGTCCTCCCCTTTTTCCTGATCTTCGGGGGGTGGCCTCTGATTTGCAATCCCCCTCTTTCGCATCTTCCGAGCCCAAATATCCCCCGCGGAGCGTTTGCGGCTTTGCCGCAAAAGGGGCTCCGCCCCTCGCCCCCGGAGTATTTTGGGAAATAAGAAGTTGTGGTCAGTCCAGCTGATAGGGCAACAGCCCGCGGGTGTTGGGATCGACGCGCAGGTGCCGTTCCAAGGGCGGGACCGAGCGTTGGTGGCAGTTGCGCCGTTCGCAGATCCGGCAGGAAATGCCGATTGGTGCATAGGCGTCGGCGGCGGCGATATCCATGTGATCGGCATAGACGATGGCCTCTGCGTGCCGCACCTCGCAGCCCAGCCCGATGGCATAGCGCCGTGTGGGCGCGTGATAGGACCCGCCCGATTTGCTGACATCACGGGCCAGGCAGAAATATCGCGCGCCGTCGGGTGTTTCGGCCAGTTGTCGCAGGAATTGTCCGGGCAATTCGAACGCCTGATGCACGTTCCACAGTGGGCAGGCCCCCCCGAACCGCGCGAATTGCAGGGTCGTCGCGGAATGGCGTTTGGTGATCGTGCCCGCCTGATCGACGCGCACGAAAAAGAACGGGATGCCTTTGGCGCCGGGGCGTTGCAGGGTGGACAGCCTGTGTGCGACCTGTTCCAGCGATGCGCCGAACCTCGCTGCGAGCAGTTCCAGATCGTGCCGCGTGTCTTGGGCTGCCTGCAGAAAGGCGTGATAGGGCATCAGTGCTGCCCCGGCAAAATAATTGGCAAGCCCGACTTTCGCGATGCTGCGCGCCTCGTCGGACTGGAACCGCGCGAGGTCGAGCGTGGCGTCGAGCAAGGGCGCTTGTGTGACCAGCGCCAGTTGTAGCAGCAGCTGGAATGTCTGCGTCGCCGGATGCGCCGCCGTCGCAAGGGTGAGCTGGTTCGTGGCCGGATCAAAGGCGCGCAACGTATCGCTGGCGGCATAGTGTACGCCGATCCCTGCCGCCGCCAAAATCCGGATCGCGGCCTGTGCGATGCTTTCGCCGGGCTGGCACTGGCCTGCCAGCCGTTCGGCGCTGCGATCTACGGCATCGAGGTAATTGTCGCAATAATGAAAGAAATCGCGCACTTCTTCCCAAGGGCTGGGGCGCAGGCGGGCGTCTTCGCGGCCCAAAGCCTCGTCCAGCGAGGCCAGTCGTTCATGGGTCTGCCGGTAGCCCCTGTGCAGGTCCAGAAAGGCGCGGGCCAAGGCGGGCGCATTGGCCGCCACCAACCGCAGGTCGGCCAGCGCGGGGGCGCTGCCGGTAAAGACCGGATCTGCCAAGGCCTCGCGCAGGTCACCCACAAGGCGCGCTTCGTCGCCCGATTGCAGTTCGGTGACGTCGAAACCGAATTCCTGCGCCAGCCCCAGCACCACCGCCGTCGACACGGGGCGGTTGTTGTTTTCCATCTGGTTGAGATAGGGCAGCGACACGCCAAGCTTGTCGGCAAAGGCCTTTTGCGTCATTGCCAGCCGGCCGCGCAATTCGCGCAGTTTGGCACCCGCATAGAGTTTCTGGATCGCCATGGCGCACCTTTGCAACTTTGCGGACCATGATTAGCCGCTGCAAAGCTTGCGTCAAGCGGTCTGCTTTTCCCGCCAGACCACAAAGACCACGGACAGGAAGGCCAGCATCGACGTGCCCAGCATGATCAGTTGCAAGGGCAGGGTGCCCGATTCCACTGTCAGGATGCTGCCTGCGACCTGCGACAGCGCCGCGCCGCCGCCGATCATGATAGCACCGCCCAGCCCGCTGGCTGTGCCGGCCAGATGCGGGCGTACCGAAATTGATCCGGCCATGACATTGGGTAAGATCAGCCCGTTACCCAGTCCAAGGAAGGTGCAAAAGCCGAAAAACACCAGCGGATGGATCAGCCCCGCCAGGGTCAGCAGGACCGATGTACCAAGCCCCGCGATCGTGATGCCGGTGCCGATCAGCGCCATCTTGTTGATCCCCAATCTGACTGAAAACCGCCCCGACAGGAAATTGCCCATCGCATAGCCTATGGCGGGTGCGCCAAGGGCAATGCCATTCCAAACGGGCGAAAGACCAAAAATCGTTGTTCCGACAAAAGACGCGCCCCCCAGCAGCGCAAAGAACGCCCCCGACGCGAAAGCCGCGCACATCACATAGCCCCAGAACCGCGGCGAGCGGAACAATTCGGGGTAGGATCGCACCTGCGCGCGAAAGCCCATGCCGCCTTTTGCCAATGTCTCACCCAGATCGTAATAAACCAGCGCCAGCGTGCCGATCCCCGCCAGGACCAGAAACACAAAGGTCGCATGCCAGTCGAACGCCTGTTCCAGCGCGCCGCCGATCATCGGCCCGACCATCGGCACCAGCGCCATGCCCATCGTGACATAGCCGATCATCGAGGCCGCCTGCGCATCCGGCACGATGTCGCGCACAACGGCGCGCCCCAGAACCATGCAGGTGGCGACGGCGGCTTGTAGGATCCGAAAGAACAAGAATGCCTCGACCGTGGTGGAAAACAGCGCCCCAAGGGTGGCAATCACGAAGATCAGAAGCGATCCGAGCAGGATCGGCCGCCGTCCAAACCTGTCGGATAACGGGCCGACAAAGATCTGCAGCACCGCCGTTGCCGCCAGATAGCCTGACAGCGACACCTGCATCACCGCATATTCGGTCTCAAAATAGGCCGTCATCGCCGCCAGTGACGGCAGAAAGATCGACATGTTCAGCGCCGAAATGCCGGTGATCAGGATCAGCGTCATGATATGGGGCGGGGTCGTTCGGTCCAGAAACCGGGCGTTTGGTGATTTTGTCATTGGTCTTGATTAGGACTGGTATACGATGATGTCCATGCGCAAGCCTGTCGAGGCACCTGTGCATAGATGAACCATCAGTCAGATTCATTTGCATGTTTGCATTATGGATGCTTTGCAAAATCCTTACTTTGCAAATTTTCTCAATCCTGCTTCTTTCGCCCCTCGAACATGCTATGCAGGTCCAAACCAAAAGGGGAGGGGCTGGCATGGACATTCTGCAGGAACTCGAAGACCGGCGCGCCGATGCACGCCTTGGCGGCGGCGAAAAACGGATCGCGGCGCAGCACAGCAAGGGAAAGCTGACGGCGCGCGAACGGATTGATCTGCTGCTGGACGAAGGGTCATTCGAAGAATTCGACATGTTTGTTGCCCATCGCTGCACCGATTTCGGGATGGAACAGGACCGGCCTGCGGGGGATGGCGTCGTGACCGGTTGGGGCACGATCAATGGCCGCATGGTCTATGTCTTTTCTCAGGATTTCACCGTCATGGGCGGGTCGGTGTCCGAAACCCACGGCAAGAAAATCTGCAAGATCATGGATCTGGCGATGCAGAATGGCGCGCCGGTGATCGGGATCAACGATTCAGGTGGCGCGCGGATTCAGGAAGGTGTCGCCAGCCTTGCCGCCTATGGCGAGGTGTTCCAGCGCAATATCACCGCATCGGGTGTCGTCCCGCAGATCAGCCTGATCATGGGGCCTTGTGCGGGTGGCGCGGTTTACAGCCCCGCGATGACTGACTTTATCTTTATGGTCAAAGATTCCAGCTATATGTTCGTGACCGGCCCCGATGTCGCCAAGACCGTGACCAATGAAATCGTCACCGCCGAGGAATTGGGCGGGGCCAGCACCCATACCCGCAAATCATCGGTCGCTGACGGTGCGTTCGAAAATGATGTCGAGGCTTTGGCCGAAACCCGCCGCCTGTTCGATTTCCTGCCGCTGAACAACCGCGACCAGCCGCCCGTGCGCCCGTTTTTTGACGATGTGAACCGGATCGAGGAAAGCCTTGATACGCTGGTGCCCGCCAATCCGAACACGCCTTACGACATGAAGGAACTGATCCTGAAAATCGCAGATGAGGGCGATTTTTACGAGATTCAGGCCGAATTTGCCAAGAATATCCTGACCGGTTTCATCCGTCTGGAAGGGTCCACCGTGGGCGTTGTCGCCAACCAGCCCATGGTGCTGGCGGGCTGTCTGGATATCGACAGCAGCCGCAAGGCCGCGCGGTTCGTGCGGTTCTGCGATGCGTTCGAAATTCCCGTGCTGACGCTGGTCGATGTGCCGGGCTTTCTGCCGGGTACGTCACAGGAATACGGCGGCGTTATCAAACACGGCGCCAAACTGCTGTATGCCTATGGCGAGGCAACGGTGCCAAAGGTCACTGTCATCACCCGCAAAGCCTATGGCGGGGCCTATGTCGTGATGGCGTCCAAGCATTTGCAGGCCGATTTCAACTATGCCTGGCCCACGTCGGAAATCGCCGTGATGGGGGCCAAGGGCGCGACTGAGATCATCCATCGCGGCAAATCCCCCGAAGAAATCGCCGCACGCACCGCCGAATACGAGGCGCGATTTGCCAATCCCTTCGTGGCCGCCGAAAAGGGGTTCATCGACGAGGTGATCATGCCCCATTCCACGCGCAAGCGGATCTGCCGCGCCTTTGCGTCGCTGCGATCCAAGAAAACCCAGATGCCGTGGAAAAAACACGACAATATTCCGCTTTGAACCAAAGGTCAGATTGATGGCACTGCCATATATGGACAAACACCGCGGCTTTCCGGGCCGCTTGCCGGGGACGGATTTTCAATTCGTGCTGCGCCGCGCGAACAAGGACGGGGCGACACCGCTGTCCCAGCGCATCCGCTATCCCGACCGCCGCCCGGCCGACAAACGCGCCGATGCGGGGTTCATGCAAGCCCTATGGGAGGCCTTTGGCGAAGAGCCTTTCGTGCGCGGTAATCTGGATGCTGGCCGGCTCAGCTGGCTGTTCGGGCGCGAGGTGATCCCCGCCGAAGACCCGTTCGACCCCGCCAGTTACGAGGCAATGCTGCGCATCGACGTAAAGGTTGCGCGGCAAAGCTTTCCCGACATTCCCGGGTTGAACGAATGATCGCCGTTTTCGCGCATGTGGTGAGGCAGGAAATTGCCTATTTCGCGGCGCGGATCATTGCGGGCTTTGGTGCCGGACAAACCTGCGCCATGATAGGACCTGCGGTGCCGCGGTCTGGCCTGCGCGCATCCTTCTTCGTTGACCAGATCTACCCTTCCCCTGACCGGCCTGCCTGTTCCCTTGGCGGGCCGGTTTCCCCTGAAACAGCGGGACTGGGCGGAAAACCGGCTGATATTGGATATCACACGCATAAGGGTATTGCTTTGTCGGGTATCAGCGGCGATTCTGGCGCTGTCTCCGAGAAACCGAATAAGGGCAGAACATCATGCAGAAGAAATCCATCATCCTGGCGGCCTTTGCTGCCTTCGCTTTGTCAGCCTGTCTGGAAAGCGACACCGAACGTGCCGTCGCAGGCGCAGGCGCAGGTCTGGTCGCGGCCGAATTGCTGGGCACTGACCGTACCGGTACGGTTCTGGCCGGTGCCGCCGCAGGCGTCTTTTGTGACGACGTCGGCGTCTGCCGCCCCGTCCGCCGTTAATTTCGCAGCCCGCAACCGGGCTGTCAGTCACCATTGCCGCCGTCGGGGTCAGTCTCCGGCGGCGGTTTTGCGTTCTTGGGGGGACCATTGATGTTCAAGAAAATACTGATCGCCAACCGTGGCGAAATCGCCTGCCGCGTGATCAAGACCGCCCGCAAGATGGGCATCCAGACAGTCGCGATTTATTCCGACGCCGACCGCCATGCGCTGCATGTCAAGATGGCGGATGAGGCGGTCCATATCGGGCCAGCCCCCGCCAACCAATCGTATATCGTCATCGACAATGTCATGGCCGCGATCAAGGCGACAGGGGCCGAGGCCGTGCATCCCGGTTACGGTTTCCTGTCCGAGAACGCCAAGTTTGCCGAGGCGCTGGAGGCTGCGGGCGTTGCTTTCATCGGCCCGCCAAAAGGTGCGATCTTGGCGATGGGTGACAAGATCACGTCCAAGAAACTGGCGCAGGAGGCCAATGTCTCGACCGTGCCGGGTTACATGGGCCTGATTGCGGACGCCGACGAGGCGGTGAAGATTTCCAATCAGGTCGGTTATCCGGTGATGATCAAGGCCAGCGCCGGTGGCGGTGGCAAGGGGATGCGCATCGCATGGAACGACCAAGAAGCCCGCGAAGGGTTTCAATCTTCCAAGAACGAAGCCGCCAACAGTTTCGGCGACGACCGCATTTTCATTGAAAAATTCGTCACCCAACCGCGCCATATCGAAATTCAGGTGCTGGCCGACCAGCATGGCAATGCGGTCTATCTGCATGAACGCGAATGTTCGATCCAGCGCCGCAACCAGAAAGTCATCGAAGAAGCCCCCAGCCCGTTTCTGGACGAAGCCACCCGCAAGGCCATGGGCGAACAATCTGTCGCCCTCGCGCAGGCCGTGGGCTATACCAGTGCCGGCACGGTGGAATTCATCGTCGATGGCGACCGGAACTTTTACTTTCTGGAAATGAACACACGCTTGCAGGTGGAACATCCTGTCACCGAGCTGATCACCGGCATTGATCTGGTCGAACAGATGATCCGCGTGGCAGCGGGTGAAAAGTTACCCTTTGTGCAAAGTGATCTGAAAATCAACGGCTGGGCAATGGAAAGCCGCCTTTACGCCGAAGACCCCTATCGCGGGTTCCTGCCATCCATCGGACGGCTGACGCGCTATCGCCCGCCGGTGGAAGAGGCGACGCCCACCCGCGCCGTGCGCAACGACACCGGCGTGTTCGAGGGCGGCGAGATCAGCATGTTCTATGACCCGATGATCGCCAAGCTGTGTACTTGGGGCCCTGACCGTGCATCGGCTATCGCGGAAATGCGGCTGGCACTGGATGCGTTCGAGGTCGAAGGCATCGGGCATAACCTGCCGTTTCTGGCCGCCGTTTATGACCACGACAAATTCACCTCTGGCACCATGACGACAGCCTTTATCGCCGAGGAATTCCCCGACGGGTTCAACGGCACAACCCTGCCGGACGCCACCTGCCTGCAAATCGCGGCATCGGCTGCGGCCATGCACCGCGTGTCTGAAATCCGGCGTGCGCGGATCAGCGGGCGGATGGGCAACCATGAACGCCATGTCGGCGAAGATTGGGTCGTTTCGATCCAGGGCGCGCATCACCGCGTCCATATCGCCGCCGACAAGAAAGGTGCCGATGTCACCATCGGGGCCAATACGATGCGGGTGACCAGCCAATGGACACCGGGCCAGCCGCTGGCGCGGCTTGATGTCGATGGGGCGCCTTTGGTGCTGAAGATCGGCAAGATTTCAGGCGGGTTCCGCGTGCGGTATCGCGGGGCTGATCTGAAGGTGCATGTGCGCAGCCCGCGTCAGGCAGAACTGGCGGCCTTGATGCCGGAAAAGCTGCCGCCCGATACGTCCAAGGTGCTGCTGTGTCCGATGCCCGGCCTGATCGTGAAGGTCGATGTCGCGGTGGGCGATGTGGTGCAGGAAGGTCAGGCGCTGTGTACGGTCGAGGCGATGAAGATGGAAAACATCCTGCGCGCCGAACGCAAGGGCGTGGTGGCCAAGATCAACGCCAGCGCCGGTGACAGCCTTGCCGTTGATGATGTCATCATGGCCTTCGAATGAACGCTCAGCGGATATTCGCGCCGCGCCGGTCCTCGATTTCCTGCTGGCGCAGCAATGTGCGGTCGATTGACCCTGTCAATTCCCGCACGCTCCAGGGTTCGGGTTTGCGTTGCAGGACGCGCCCGTCCTTGTCCACTACCGTCAACGCGTATCCGCGTGGACGCAGATCGAGCCGGACAGAATTGCGTGCCGCAGGGTCGGTGTCGGTGATCAGGATCACGTCGCGTTCGACCAGCCGGTCGATTTCGGCCAATAACAGGTCCATCTGCTGGCGAAACATTGGGTCATTGGGCGTGTCCGCGAAAACCACGACCGCGCGGGCCAGCCATTGCAATTCGGCCAGCGTGACCTCGGCGGCATCAAAAACCTGCGTCCGGTCGGTTTCCCACCGGTCGATGACGGATTGTTCGACAGCCGCCTCGTCAGCCGACAGGCTGGTGGTGGCAACAAGCGCTGCAAGCGCGATAAAAAATAATCTTTTCATACTTACCGATATAGTCCGACCACGCCGCAAAGCTAAGTCCCAAAGGCGCAAGGACAACACCTTTTTTGCGATGGCACGTCACACAGCCAACAGGAGCCAGCGATGACCGACAAGAAAACATGGGAAAAGCTGGCCTCGGATGAATTGCGCGGCAAGCCGTTGGATGCGCTGACATGGCACACGCTGGAAGGTATTCCCGTTCAGCCGCTTTATACCGCCGAAGACACCGCGGACCTGCCGCATCTGGGCGGCATCCCCGGTCAGGCGCCCTATACGCGCGGCGTCAAGGCCACGATGTATGCAGGCCGCCCGTGGACGATCCGGCAATATGCAGGGTTTTCGACGGCCGAGGCATCCAACAATTTTTACCGCAAGGCGCTGGCCGCTGGCCAACAGGGTGTTTCTGTTGCATTCGATCTGGCCACGCATCGCGGCTATGACAGCGACCATCCACGGGTCGAGGGCGATGTCGGCAAGGCCGGTGTTGCCATCGATTCTGTCGAGGATATGAAAATCCTGTTCGATGGCATCCCGCTGGACAAGGTCAGCGTGTCCATGACGATGAATGGCGCGGTGATCCCGATCCTGGCCAATTTCATCGTCGCGGGCGAAGAACAGGGCCATCCGCGCAATGTGCTGTCCGGCACGATCCAGAATGACATTCTCAAGGAATTCATGGTGCGGAACACCTATGTCTATCCGCCCGAACCTTCGATGCGGATCATCGCGGATATTATCGAATATACGACCGCCGAAATGCCGAAATTCAATTCGATCAGCATCAGCGGCTATCACATGCAAGAGGCGGGCGCGAACCTTGTGCAGGAACTGGCCTATACTTTGGCCGACGGGCGCGAGTATGTCCGCGCCGCCATCGCGCGCGGCATGGATGTGGATCAATTCGCGGGGCGTTTGTCGTTCTTTTTCGCCATCGGGATGAATTTCTTCATGGAAGTGGCGAAACTGCGCGCGGCACGCCTGCTGTGGTCACGGATCATGGCGGAATTCGATCCCAAGGATCCCAAATCGTCGATGCTGCGCACCCATTGCCAGACATCGGGCGTATCCTTGCAGGAACAGGACCCCTATAACAACGTGATCCGCACCGCGTATGAGGCGATGTCGGCGGTGCTGGGCGGCACGCAATCCTTGCACACCAATGCGCTGGACGAGGCGATTGCCCTGCCCACCGAGTTTTCTGCGCGGATTGCCCGCAATACCCAGTTGATCCTGCAGGAAGAAACCGGCGTAACGAAAGTCGTCGATCCGCTGGCGGGGTCTTATTACGTCGAAAGCCTGACCCATGATCTGGCTGAAAAGGCCTGGGAATTGATCCAAGAGGTCGAGGAAATGGGCGGCATGACCAAGGCCGTCGCATCCGGCATGCCGAAATTGCGGATCGAGGAAACCGCCGCCAAACGCCAAGCCGCCATCGACCGTGGCACCGAGGTTGTCGTCGGCGTCAACAAATACCGCAAGGATAACGAGGATCCGATCGACATCCTTGATATCGACAACGAGGCCGTGCGCCTGTCGCAGATCGCGCGGATCGAGCGCACCAAATCCGCCCGCGATGCTGCCGCCTGCGAGGCCGCATTGGCCGAACTGACCCGCCGCGCGGGCGAGGGCGGCAACCTGTTGGACGCGGCAGTGGTTGCCGCGCGCGCACGCGCCACTGTGGGGGAAATCAGCATGGCGATGGAAAAAGTGTTCGGCCGCCACCGCGCCGAGGTCAAGACGCTGGCCGGTGTCTACGGCGCTGCCTATGAAGGCGACGCCGGTTTCGCCGCGATACAAGCCAGTGTCGAGGACTTTGCCAAGCAAGACGGACGCCGCCCGCGCATGCTGGTCGTCAAGATGGGGCAGGACGGGCATGACCGTGGTGCCAAGGTCATCGCCACCGCCTTTGCCGATATCGGGTTTGACGTCGATGTCGGCCCCCTGTTCCAGACCCCCGCCGAGGCCGCACAGGATGCCATCGATAACGATGTGCATGTGATCGGGATTTCCAGTCAGGCCGCAGGGCACAAGACATTGGCCCCCAAACTGGTGCAGGCGCTGAAGGATGCGGGTGCCGATGATATCATCGTCATCTGCGGCGGCGTGATCCCGCAGCAGGATTATCAGTTTTTGTATGACAGCGGGGTCAAGGCGATCTTTGGCCCCGGCACCAATATCCCCAAGGCGGCAGAAGATATCCTGCAGCTGATCCGCGCTGCGCGCGGCTGATCCGGTCCCTGCGGGGCCGGATGCCTCCGGCGGGGATATTTGGGCTCGGAAGATGAGGAACGACCATGCTGACACTCGACCATCTTGCTGTTGTGGCGGAGGATCTGGCCACGGGGGCGGCTTGGGTGGAGGCGGCATTGGGCGTCACCATGCAGCCCGGTGGCAGGCATGTCCGGTACGGCACGCATAACACCCTGTTGGGGTTGGGCGATGATCTGTATCTGGAGGTCATCGCCAAGGACCCGGCTGCCGCCCCCTATGACGGGCCGACATGGTTCGGGCTGGATGATTTTACCGGCGCGCCGCGCCTTGGCAACTGGATCTGCCAGACCGATGATCTGGACGCCCTGCTGCGCGATGCACCCCCTGCCGTGGGGCTGCCCCGCGATCTGTCGCGCGGCGATCTGACCTGGCGGATCACCGTGCCCGACGATGGCAGCAAGCCCTATGACGGGGCCTATCCGACGTTGATCCAGTGGGCGGCGGGCACGCATCATCCGGCGCGCCGGCTGGCTGACAGCGGCTGTCGTCTGGTGGAACTGACCGTCAGCCATCCACAGGCGGATGATCTGCGCGCGATGCTGCCGCTGGCCGATGACAGGGTTGTGTTCAGGGCGGGGCCTGCGGGATTTTCTGCCGTTTTTGACACGCCACAGGGCCGCCGCAGCCTCGGCTAGCTATTTTCAGCGGTGCAGATGCAGCGAAAGGTTGCAACCTGCGCGCAGGTCGGGTTCAAGATCGGGCATCGTTTTGATCAAAGGACCCTCATGTCGATCTGGACCCGCATCGGCGAGGCGCTGGCCGCATTGGCCAATGGCGAAGGCTTGCTGGCGGTCTTTGACCGCTTGCGCACGCCGCCTGACCGTTCTGTTGCCTTTACCATCGCGGTGATCGCGCTGGGGGCCAAGATGGCCAAGGCGGATGGCCTTGTGACCCGCACCGAGGTGCGCGCCTTTCGCGAGGTTTTCGTGATCGCCCCCGCGGAAGAAGACAACGCCGCGCGTGTGTTCGATCTCGCGCGGCAGGATGTGGCGGGCTATGATCTCTATGCGCGCCGCATCAAGGCGATGTTTGGCGATCACGAAGGGCCGCTGTGTGATCTGCTCGAAGGGCTGTTTCATATCGCACTGGCCGATGGCAGTTATCACGCGACCGAAGACGCCTTTTTGCAGGAAGTCGCTGCAATCTTTGGCTTTGACGAACGCCGGTTCCAGCGCATCCGCGCGCAATTCGTCCCCGATGCGCAGCGCGATCCCTATGCTGTGCTGGGGGTCGATCCGGATGCACCGATGGAACGCGTCCGCGCGGCCTGGGGGCAGCTGGTTCGTGAAACCCACCCCGACCAGATGATCGCGCGCGGTGTGCCGCCAGAGGCCGTCAAGCTAGCCGAACGGCGCATGGTTGCGATCAACCGCGCCTGGGAAGATATCCGCGCGCAGCGGGCCTGATCGCGCTGTCGGGCTGCGAGCTTAGCCGCTGAACTTGACGGTTCCTGTTGCGTTCAGCGCATTGGCCAGGGCGTTGAACCGGACTTCTGCGACCTCGCCATAAAGCGGGCGTGCATGTTCGGTCAGGCGCAGCGTCAATGCGCCTGCCTTGCGGTGCCATGTCAGCGTGCCGGGCTGTTCATCCGCGGTCAGCCAGAGCATCGCGCCAAGCCGCATCGCCTTGCCCAAAATCTCGGCTTCCTTGATCTGCTCGGGGGTCAGCATGGCGAACAGCGGGTCGAACCGGGGGCTTGTGGTCTTGCTGGAATAGCGGTTCATCAGCGCCAGCCCCAACAGCACCCGTTCGTAATGTTTCAGCCCGCCCAGATTGGCGCGGGTCGCATTGTCGAATGTGACCTCGGCGCGGTAATCGGGATGCGCGCGCCAGCTGACGTCATGCAGCAGGCAGGCGGCCTTGATGATCCGCTGACGCTGCCAATTGGCGCGCGGAAACAACGGTTTGACGAAATCATACAGGATGCGCCCGAAACCGGGCAGGCGGGCATCCTTGTTTTCGGCGAAACGGCAGCTTTCGATCAGCGGGTCGCGTTCGCGCAGCGCGCGGGGCATCTGTTCGTACAGCATCCCTTCGCGGATGCCGTAGGACGATACTGCCACATCCTTGGGCTTGAAGGTGCGTATCAGTTCTTTCAGCACGATCGCGGCAAGCGGGACCAGCGACATCCGGCTGTCCGAGATATGGCAGCGGCCCCGCAATTCGGTCAGGTCGGATTTGCGGATATATTCGGCGGTCATGCTGATCTGGCGCGATGACATGCGGTATTCATGCAGCACGGTCAAAGGATAGCTGCGCCGTTCCATGTCGACCCGCGCGATGGCCCGCCATGACCCGCCGACCAGAAAGAGCCGCATGCCGGTTTCAAAGTTCATGTCCCTGTGCAGGTCCTGCATCGTGGCGCGGACATAGGCCTTGATGGCCTTTTTGCCGCCCTTGATTTCGCGCAGTTTCAGCGGGCCGAGCGCGGATGTCAGGCGCCGCCCAACCTTGCATTCGGCCAGATCGGCCAGTTCCATCGACGACCCGCCGATGTCGCAGACCAGCCCGTAACTGCCCGGCCAGCCCAGCAACACGCCTTGGGCGGACAATCGGGCCTCTTCACGGCCGTCGATGACCCAAAGCTTGATGCCGGTTTCGCGCAGCACCTCGTCGCGGAAATCCTGCCCGTCTGTTGCCTCGCGCACGGCGGCGGTGGCCACGGCGGTCAGCGGCGGGATGCCCATGCCCTTGGCAAGGGCGGCGAAACGGCGGATTGCGGAAATCGCGCGCTTGCGCCCTTCGGGGTTCAGATGGCCGGTTTGCGACATGCCCGCACCCAGCGCGCACATGATCTTTTCATTGTAGAAATAGGCAGGCGAACGCGCCGCCCCGTCGAACACCACCAAGCGGACAGAGTTGGACCCCACATCGACCACGCCGACACGCGCCAGCGCCTGTGCGGCGGGGTCTTCGAACAACGGACGGCCAAAAGGCCCCCAGTCGATGCTGTCAGGCTCGGATTGCTGGTTCATACTGTCCCCGTGTGTGACGCGTGACCCGTATCGGTCAATCGTCGGTGTGGGTCAATTGCGGAACATCCGACGCCCCCGCCGACCCGCGCCCTGAAAGAGACGGATTTTCCATGAAAAAGCGATGACAATTAAAGGCGAATTCGCCTTCGGTTGGGGTGGCGCGGGTGAAACTGCCATCCGGTGCCATCACCCAGCTTTGCGCCACGTCAGCCATATTGGCGGCCATGATCTGGCTGACGATCTGCGCCTTGACAGTCGGGTTGCGGATATCGACCAGCGTCTCGACTCGCCGGTTCAGGTTGCGCCCCATCCAGTCGGCCGAACTGATATAGACCTTGGCCTGTTTAGATGGCAGTGCAGCGCCATTGCCGAAACAGACAATGCGCGAATGTTCCAAAAACCGCCCGACGATGGATTTCACGCGGATATTGTCGGACAGACCTTTCACACCGGGGCGCAGCCCGCAGATGCCACGGATCACAAGGCTGATCTTGACCCCGGCCTGTGACGCCGCATAAAGCGCGTCGATCACATCGGGTTCGACCAGCGAATTCATCTTGGCCCAGATCATCGCGGGTTTGCCGGCGCGCGCATTCACGCCCTCGGCGGCGATTCGGTCAATCAGCGTCTGTTTGAGCGAAATGGGCGAGATCGACAGGTTTTGCAGCCCTTCAGGCTGGGCATAGCCGGACAGATAGTTGAACACCTTGGTCGCATCGCGCCCCAAATCCTGATCGCAGGTGAAAAAGCTCAGGTCGGTATAGATCCGCGCGGTGATCGGATGGTAATTGCCGGTGCCGAAATGGGTATAGGTCACCAGCCTGTCGCCTTCGCGGCGCACGACGGTGCTGATTTTCGCGTGGGTTTTGTAATTCACAAAGCCGTAAACCACATGCGCGCCCGCCCGTTCCAGCCTGCGCGACTGGCGGATATTGGCGGCCTCGTCGAAACGGGCCTTCAACTCGACCAATGCGGTGACGGATTTGCCGTTTTCTGCTGCTTCGCACAGCGCGCTGACGATGGGCGATTTCTGCGATGTGCGGTACAGCGTCTGCTTGATCGCCACGACATCGGGGTCATGGGCCGCCTGATTAAGAAACCGCACTACCATGTCGAAGGTTTCATAAGGATGGTGCAGCAGCATGTCCTTTTGCCGGATCGCGGCGAACATGTCGCCGTCATGGTCCTGTACCCGTTCGGGCACGCGCGGCGTGAATATGGGCCAAAGCAGGTCGGGCCGGCTGTCCAGCACCAGTTCGCCAAGGTCGGAAATGCCGATCAGCCCGTCCACCTCGACAACTGCATCGCTGGAAACATGCAGTTCCGACATGATCAGCGTTTGCAGCGCAGGCGGCGCGTTGGCCGAAATCTTGAGCCGGACAACCTCGCCACGGCGGCGGCGTTTCAGCGCGGTTTCAAACTCGCGCACAAGGTCTTCGGCTTCTTCTTCCAGTTCCAGATCGCTGTCGCGCAGCACTTTGAACCCGCAATTGCCCTTGACGTGATAGCCCGGAAACAGGCGCGGGATATGCAACAGCAGCAGTTCTTCGAGCGGCAGGAACCGGTGCCCCGTCGCACTGGGCAGCGAGATGAACCGCGCGATCTGTGCGGGGATCGGCAAGAGCGCGCGCAGGCTGCGTTTATCGGCGCTGCGTTCCAGTTGCAGCGCCAGCGCGAACCCTTCGTTGGGCAGGAACGGGAACGGATGCGCAGGGTCGATGGCCAGCGGCGACAAAACCGGAAACACCTGATCAAGAAAGTAATTGTCCAGAAAATCGCGGTCGTCCTTGGTCACGTCCATCCGCGACAGAATCGCGATGCCGTTGTCTTTCATCTCTGCTTCAAGCGCGCTGTATACGACCTGCTGGCGTGTCATCAGGGCGCGCGCCTCGCGGTCGATTTCGACCAGTTGTTCGGCGGGGGTCAGCCCGTCCAACGCAGGCGTGGCATTGCCCGCGATCGCCAATTCGCGCAGGCCCGCGACGCGGACGGTATAGAATTCATCCAGATTGGTCGCGGAAATCGACAAAAACCGCAGCCGTTCAAGCAGCGGGACGCGCGGATTTTCGGCCTCTTCCAGCACGCGCCAGTTAAAACCGACCCAGCTAAGTTCACGGTTCACGAAACGCGCGCTGCTGGCGATATCCATGTCAAGGGCGGTGGCGGCGGGAAAATCGCTGCTCACGAAATTTGCTTTGTTCATACTGCCTTTTGTCCCGCGAAGGTTGCGGTTTTGTGACAATGATGCAGTGGCTAGTCGGGCTTGTCCAGCAGGCGCGCGGCAAGTCTCTGGCTGATCTTGTGGCCGGTGGCCAAGGCCATGCTGTCCAGTGCCGCCACGATGGCCGCGGCGGCGGCAAAGGACCGTTCGATCCGCGGCGCTAGATAGGCGGCAAGGTCTGGTGGCGGCAGCAATTGGCGGTCGGCGAACAGTTTCATCATCACCGCCTGCAACAGCGCATCGTCGGGGTCTGCGACCTGCACCACGGCGCTGCCCTGCATCCGGCTGGCCAGATCGGGCAGGGTGATCGGCCAATGCCCCGGCGTCTGGCGCGCGGTCAGCAGCAACAGCCCGCCATCATGGTGCAGGTGGTTGTGCAGGTGGAACATCGGCTCTTGGGCAGGGGCGGGCAGGTTGTCCATATCCTCGATCACCAGCGCCGCGGCCTTGGGCCGGAAATCGGCGGTCAGGTCGGCGGCCGCGATGATCTGCGTGGGTTGGCCTGCTGCGAATATCCGCGCAAGGTGGCTTTTGCCGCAGCCTGCCGGCCCCGTGATCACCAGTTTGCGCAATGGCCAGCGGGCGGGGTCGGTGACCATGCCAAAGGCGGTCGCATTGGCGGTCGAGACGAAAAAATCATCCGGCCCCAGCGCCACCCCGTTGGGCCAGTCGAAACTGAGCTGTTGTGCGATCATCGGTCTTTCGACTGCCCTTGATAGAGCAGGCTGTCGCGGTACTGGCCCAGCGCGTAGCGGATGAGCACGCCGATCACCGCTGCGACCGGCACGGCGACCAGCATGCCCACAAACCCGAACAGCGACCCGAACACCGACAGCGCGAAAATCAGCCAGACAGGGTGCAGCCCGACCGATGAGCCCACCAATTTGGGTGTCAGCACATTGCCTTCCAGAAACTGCCCCAAGGCAAAGATCGCGCCCACGATCCCGATCCGCAGCCAGTTGGTGGCATAGGTCACAGTGTCGCCATCTGCGACCTCGACCGCGCCCCAGAACTGAAACAATGCCAGTCCCAGCGCCAAGGCCCCGCCAACCAGCGCGCCGACATAAGGAATAAAAGTGATCAGCCCTGCGATGAACCCGACGATCAGCCCGAAATTCAGCCCCGCCAGCATCAGCCCGACGGCATAATAGGTGCCAAGGATCAAACAGACCGTGCCTTGCCCGCGGATGAACGACGCCAGCGTGCGGTCAATCTCGCTGCCCAGATGCCGCACGGTGGCAACGTGGTCGCGGGGCAGCAGGCTGTCGATCTTGGCGATCATATTGTCCCAGTCAAGCAGCAGATAAAAGGCTACAACCGGCACGATCACCAGCAGCACAATGATGTTCACAAGGCCCATGGCCGAGCTGAGAACCCCGTTGATCAATTCGCCGCCGCGCGCCTGTATCGTCTCGCCGATGGCCTGCAATTGCTGGCGGATCGTGCTTTCGGGTTCGATCAGGTCGGGAAAGCGTGCGGTCAATCCGGCCTGCAGCCGTTCAAACAGGGCAGGGGCGGTGTCGATCAGCGCCGTGGTCTGTTTCACCAGCGTCGGGATCACCAGCAAGATCAGCAGGATGAACACCATCGCCGCGACCAAGGTGATGATACTGACCGCCAGAACCCGGCTTAGCCCTGCGCGCTGCAACCTATCGGCAACAGGGTCCAGCAGATAGGCAATGGCACCGCCCAGCACGAAGGGCAGGATCACATCGCCCAGCGCCCAAAGCACAACCAGAAACACCGCCATCGCGATGCCCCAATATTTGATCTGGTCCTTAACGGGCAGGGCCATCGGTTACTCCGCTTTGATTTGCGCTGTGATGCGGCAAATGGGCCTTGCTTGCAAGGGTCCGGCGCATTTTCGGGGGCTGGCGATCACAATGCTTGCGGGGGCATGGTTGCGCGATTACACGTCGAAAAGCAATTTCCGCCTGTCACAAAGGTCACCCCATGCGCCTCAGCCGTTATTTTCTGCCCGTCCTGAAAGAAACCCCGCGCGAGGCGCACATCGTGTCGCACCGCTATATGTTGCAGGCGGGGATGATCAAACAGGCCAGCGCCGGGATTTATTCCTGGCTGCCCTTGGGGTTCAAGGTGCTGCGCAAGATCGAAAATATCGTGCATCAGGAACAGGAACGCGCGGGCCATATCGCAATCCAGATGCCGACGATCCAATCGGCGGACCTGTGGCGCGAGAGCGGCCGCTATGACGCCTATGGCGAAGAAATGCTGCGCATCAAGGACCGTGGCGGGCGCGAAATGCTGTTCACCCCCACGGCCGAGGAATTGGTGACGGACATCTTCCGCGCCCATGTGACCAGCTACAAGGACCTGCCGCTGACTTTGTATCAAATCCAGTGGAAATTCCGTGATGAGGTCCGCCCGCGTTTCGGCGTCATGCGGGGCCGCGAATTCTATATGAAAGACGGCTATAATTTTGACCTGACGAAAGAAGACGCGCTGCACGCCTATAACCGCCATCTGGTCAGCTATCTGCGGACCTATGAACGCATGGGGCTGCAAGCGATCCCGATGCGCGCGGACAGCGGCCCCATCGGCGGCGATGATACCCACGAATTCCTCGTGCTGGCCGACACCGGCGAATCAAAGGTGTTCTATGACAGCCAGATCACCGACCTGAAATTCGGTGACCGGCAGATCGACTACAACGATCACGCCGCCTGTGCCGCCGTGCTGGATGAATTCACCAGCCGCTATGCGCGCACCGATGAAACCCATGACGAAGCCTTGTTCAACGCAATCCCCGAGGAACGCCGCCGCACCGCGCGCGGCATCGAGGTTGGCCAGATATTCTATTTCGGCACCAAATATTCCGATGCGATGGGCGCGCTGGTCGATGACGGCAAAGGCGGCAAGGTGCCGGTCCACATGGGCAGCCATGGGATCGGCGTGTCGCGTCTGCTGGGCGCCATTATCGAGGCGAGCCACGACGACAAGGGCATCATCTGGCCCGAAGGCGTGACACCGTTCCATTGCGGGATCGTCAACCTCAAGCAAGGCGATGCAGAGGCTGACGCCGCCTGTGAGGCGCTGTACGACAGCCTGACCGCCTTGGGGCTGGAACCGCTTTATGACGACCGCGACGAACGGGCGGGTGCCAAGTTCGGCACGATGGATATGATCGGCCTGCCTTGGCGGATCACCGTTGGCCCGCGCGGGTTGAAAAACGGTGTCGTCGAACTGACCAGCCGCCGCACGGGCGAAAGCGAGGAATTGCCGCCAGCGGATGCCATCGCGCGGATCGCTGCGATTTATCAGGGGATTGCCTAAGTTAGTGGGCCATGACTGGCGCAAAGGTGCATGGCGGGATATGTATGCCGCATGACCACAACACGCCCCTTTGCCAAATTCGAATGGATCATCGCCTGGCGCTATATCCGCGCCAAACGCGCCGAAGGCGGCGTCAGCGTGATGACATGGATCAGCCTGATCGGCGTCACGCTGGCCGTCTTCGCGCTGATTGCCACGCTGGCCGTGCGGTCGGGCTTTCGCGCCGAATTCATTGACACGATCGTGGGCGCCAATGCCCATGTCACCGTGGTGCGCCCGCGCGAGGTGATCGAAGATTACGCTGATATGTCCGACCGGATCATGGCCCTGCCGGGTGTGGCCAGTGTCGCGCCTTTGGTGCGCGGGCAGGCGATGGCGGGGGCCTTTGGGCAGATCGCACTTGCCGATATCTATGGCATCCATCTGGATGATCTCAAAGCGTCCGAGGCCATCGTGGACAGCGAACGCACCATCGGCAATATCGACGACCTGCCGAATGGAATAGCACTTGGATCGGCCTTGGCGACGAACCTGGGCCTTGGGCTAGGCGACCGGATCGAGATCACGACACGGTCAGGGGCGGCCACGCCGATGGGACAATCGACGCGCCGCAATGCGTTCGATGTGGTCTATATCTTTTCAACCGGCCGCTACCAGATTGACGAGGTGCGCGCCTATCTGCCGTTTGATGTGGCGCAGACCATCTTTAACCGCGATGGCGCGGCGGATGAGCTGGATGTGCGGCTGGACGACATCAACCAGTCCGAGGCGCTGAAACAGGATATCGCCAATGCCGCCGGCCCCTATATCTGGGCCTATAGCTGGCAGGACCGTGTTGGCCGGTTCCTGCGCGCATTGACGATTGAAGATAATGTGATGTTCATCATCTTGTCTATTTTGGTGCTGGTGGCGTCGATGAATATCATCAGCGGGCTGATCATGCTGGTGAAAAACAAGGGCCGCGATGTGGGTATCCTGCGCACCATGGGCCTGACCGAAGGGTCGATACTGCGTATCTTTTTCATCTGCGGGGCGGGGATCGGGACCATCGGGACGGCGCTGGGCGTGATCCTGGGCTGTCTGTTCGCGATCTATATCGACCAGATTTTTAGCCTGGTGAACTATGTCGCCGGTGGCGGTGTCTGGGACCCGTCGATCCGCGGCATCTATAACGTGCCGGCCGAATTGCACCTGTCGGATGTGCTGAAGGCCGTGTCGCTGTCGCTGGGTCTGTCGTGGATCATCACGATCTTTCCCGCCCGCCGTGCCGCGCGGATGAACCCGGTCGAGGCGCTGCGCTATGAATGACATTCTGTCGCTGCATGATTTGCACAAGACCTACAACGCGGGCAAACCCAACGAGGTGCGCGTGCTGCAAGGCGTCGATCTGACCGTCGCTGCCGGTGAAATCGTGGCCCTTGTCGCCCCGTCGGGTGCGGGCAAATCGACCTTGCTGCATATCGCGGGGCTGCTGGATACGCCCGACAGCGGCACGGTCAGTATCGCAGGCACAGATATGACGCGGCTGTCGGATCGCAAGCGCACCGGCGTGCGGCGGGGGCAGGTCGGGTTCATCTATCAGTTCCACCACCTGCTGCCCGAATTTTCGGCGCTGGAAAACATCGTGCTGCCGCAGCTGGCCAATGGTGTCACGGATCGGGCTGCACATGCGCGTGCGATGGCCTTGCTGAGCCGTGTGGGCATCGCAGAGCGTGCGGCGCACCGGCCTGCGGCCTTGTCGGGGGGCGAACAGCAGCGCGTGGCCTTTTGCCGGGCGCTGGCCAATGAACCGGCACTGTTGCTGGCAGATGAACCGACTGGCAATCTGGACCCCGAAACATCGAACCGCGTGTTTGAAACCCTGATCGGGCTGGTGCGCGATACAGGGCTGGCGGCGGTGATTGCGACGCATAACCTTGATCTGGCGGCGCGGATGGACCGGCAGCTGCGGCTGGACGCGGGCGTTCTGGTCGCGCTTTAGACCTTTTGGGTCAGCACCACACCCGCGGCCATCAGCGCGATCCCCGCGGCACGGGTGCCGGTCAGTGGCGTGACCTGTGCGGCAAACAGGCCGAAATGATCGATGGCCGCGGCCGAGATCAACTGCCCCAGCAGCACGAAAAACACCGCATTGCCGACCCCGATCACCGGCGCGATCCATGTGATCGACAGGATGTAAAAGGCAACCAGCGTGCCTGCAAGGAACAGGTATTTTGGCGCCGATGCCAGCCGTGCCGCCGCCTGTGGCTGGGTCAGCAAGGCCGCGATCAGCGCCACGCCAAAAGCCACGACGAACAGGACCGTCGCCGCCATCGCCGGTGACCCGATCTGCCGGCCCAAACCCGCGTTCAACGCCGCCAGCACCGGAATGCCAAGGCCCGCAACCAGCATGATCAGCGCATAATGGAACATGGCGGTCCTTTCGGGTGTTATGGCGGGAATTGATCTGGAGCATGGCTTGCCGCGCGCGACTTTGCTAGTCTGATAAAAAATTATGGAGGCACATCATGCGGATGATCATTCTTGGCGCGATTCTGGCGCTTGCGGCTTGCGTGGACGAACAGCCGGTCGACGGGCGCAGCGTCTATCTGGAAAATTGCGCTGCCTGCCACGGTGTTGACGGGACCGGCAACGGACCGATGGCGCGCGATCTGGGCGTCACCGCCCCCGACCTGACGCAGATTTCGGCGCGCAATGGCGGCAGTTTCCCGCGCGACGCAGTGATGAGCACCATCGACGGCTATCAGGCGGGCCAGCATCTGTCAGGTGCAATGCCCGAATTTGGCGCAGGCGATCTGGGCGATACGGTGATCGTGGAAAACGACGGGCTGGGCACGCCGGTGCCTTGGAAATTACTGGTGCTGACGGATTATCTGGAAAGCTTGCAACGGTGATTTGGGGGCGGCGGGGTGAACCCCGCCCTACGGGATCTGTTGCAAAAGCGCTGTGGCCACGGGCGTATCCGGCACCGTGCCCGCAATCTCGAGTATCAGCTTGCGCCTGATCGCATCGGTGAATGCGGGGCCATCCATTGCGGGCATGACAAAGGCGTTCGGGCCGCCGATGATGTTTTGTTTATATAGATTAACCAGCCCGCTGTTGCTGCGAAAATCGTTGTTGCGCAGGATCGGCAGGGCGTTGATCGTGATGCCCGCCGCGACGACCCTGTCGCGTGACGTGGTGATCGCTGGGCCAAGGGTATTGGCCATTGTGTCACCCGAAAAATCGATCACGCGGCGCAGGCTGCGGATGTCGTTCCCCTCGATCTGCTCCATCCCGTAAAGCAGCGCCGCCCCGATGGCATTGCTGCCGCTGGCCTGCCGTGGCGGGCCGATCAGCGCATCGGCAAAGGCGGTCGCGCTGTCCATATCCGCGATGATGGTCCAGTCCACGACCGTCGCCTGATTGCTGGCCCATTCCACGTAGGTGACGGCGATTGACCCATAAAGCGTGTTTTGGATCGCCGTGACGACCGCAGGATCGGTGATCGCGGTGGCATAGGATTGGCGCTGGAACAGCAGTTCATCCGCGTCGATCGACCCCGAGGCATCGGCGAGCAGGACCAGTTCAAGGTCCGTCTCGATCTGCTGGGCCAAGGCGGGCGCGGCGAGGAAGAGGGCAAGGATCAGGTGGCGCATGGGGGGGAGATAGGGCGGGATTGACGCAAGGGTAGGGTGCGCATTTTACGCACCCTACGGCGCGCGCACCGGCCCCGTTCAAACATCCAACTCCTCCACAAACCGCGCGTTTTCCTGAATATACTGGAACCGCAGTTCCGGTTTCTTGCCCATCAGCCGCTCGACCAGATCGGCGGTGTCGCCGGGGACGTCGTCATGCACGGTCACGCGGATCAGTTTGCGGGTGGCGGGGTCCATCGTGGTTTCCTTGAGGTCTTTCGCGTCCATCTCGCCCAGACCCTTGAAGCGTTGCACGTCGATCTTGCCTTTGCCGCCCAGACCCTTAGCCATCATCTTTTCCTTTTCGGCGTCATCGGCGACATAGATGCGCCGCGCGCCTTGGGTCAGCCGATACAGCGGCGGGCAGGCCAGATACAGATGCCCGTGGTCGATCAGCGGGCGCATCTGGGTGAAAAAGAACGTCATCAGCAGGCTGGCGATATGCGCGCCGTCCACATCGGCATCGGTCATGATGATGATCTTTTCATAGCGCAAATCATCAACGTTGAACTTGGTGCCCATGCCGACGCCCAAGGCTTCGCACAGATCGTTGATTTCCTGATTGGTCGTCAGCTTGTTCGACGCAGCCCCCAGCACGTTCAGGATCTTGCCTTTCAGCGGCAACAGCGCCTGATTGACGCGGTTGCGCGCACCCTTGCCGGACCCGCCCGCCGAATCCCCTTCGACGATAAACAGCTCTGTCCCCTTGCGGTCCTTGGATGTGCAATCGGTCAGCTTGCCGGGCAGACGCAGTTTCTTGGTTGCGGATTTGCGGGCGGTTTCCTTTTCCTGACGGCGCTTGAGCCGTTCTTCGGCGCGCAGCACCAGAAAATCAAGGATCGCGCCCGCGGATTTGGTATCGGCCGCCAGCCAGTTGTCGAAATGGTCGCGCACGGCACCTTCGGTCATACGCGCGGCGATTTCCGATGACAGCCGGTCCTTGGTCTGGCCGACGAAGGCCGGTTCGCGGATGAAACAGGACACCAGCGCACAACCGCCCGACATCAGGTCTTCGCGCGTGATCAGCGCGGCCTTTTTGTTGTTGGCCAATTCGCCATAGCCTTTGATGCCCTTCAGGATCGCGTTCCAGAAGCCCGCGACATGGGTGCCGCCCTCGGGGGTGGGGACTGTGTTACAATAGGATTGGATGAACCCGTCGCGCACGGGCGTCCAGTTGATCGCCCATTCCACCTTGCCCGGTTCGTTGAACTTGTCGGCGAAATCGACGCTGCCTGCGAATGGTTTATCGGCATAGGTCGCGGATTTGCCCAAGGTTTCCTTGAGATAATCAGCCAGACCGCCGGGAAAGTGGAATGTCGCCTCGAGCGGGGTTTCGCCGTCGTTGATCTCGGTTTTCCAGCGGATTTCGACGCCTGAAAACAGATAGGCCTTGGACTGGATTGATTTATAAAGCCGCGCAGGTTTGAATTTCTGCGATCCGAAAATCTGTTCATCCGCGTGGAATGTGACCGTCGTGCCGCGCCGGTTTTGCGTTGGTCCCAGTTTCTGGATCGGCCCCAAGGGCAGGCCGCGTGAAAAGCGTTGTTCGAACAATTCCTTATTGCGCGCGACCTGCACCACCATCGAATCCGACAATGCGTTCACCACGGATGCACCGACCCCGTGCAAACCGCCCGATGTCTGATAGGCTTTGCCCGAAAACTTGCCGCCTGCGTGCAGGGTGCACAGGATCACCTCGAGCGCGGATTTGTCGGGGAATTTGGGGTGTGGATCGACAGGGATACCCCGCCCGTTGTCGCGGATCGTGACGGAATGACCGGCGTGCAATTCCACCTCGATCCGGTTGGCATGGCCTGCAACAGCCTCGTCCATCGAGTTATCAAGAACCTCGGCCACCAGATGATGCAAGGCGCGTTCATCGGTGCCGCCGATATACATGCCGGGGCGTTTGCGGACCGGCTCCAACCCTTCCAGCACCTCGATGCTGGAGGCGTTGTAATCATCGGGTCCTGTCGTGGACAAAAGGTCGTCGGCCATTGGCTGCTCTTTTCTTTTGGTTTGCACCTTTATGGCAGAGGGTGGGCGTCCATGAAAGACCCCGCAGATGGGGTTTGTCTTGCCCTTGGCGCTGTGGCAGGTTCCGCCCAAATGGGGGGCGCGATGACGGACACTCTGACGACGATCAAGACATTGCCTGACTGGCGCTATTTGCTGGCAGAATTCTACGAGCTTTACCGCGCGATCCCGGCGGGCGGCAGTGACCGCATCCGCAGCCATCAACGTCAGGTGCGCGAGGCGATCAACCGCGTGATCAAGGCGCATGCGCCTGTGCAATTGCAGACTGCCGCGCAGAAACCTGTCACCGCGCATCTGCGCCGCGCGCTGGATCAGGGGCGGTCGGGGATCATGGCCTCGACCATCCGTGCGCTGGATACGGTGCGTTCCGATCTGTCGTGGCAGTATGGTTATGAAAAGGTGCCGTCGGCACTGGCCGATTCCTATGCTTATGCCGAGATTGCGGGGCCAAATGGGCCGGTAGTCACGTCAGAGATTATTCTGGGCGTGGTCTTGTTCGCCCCGTCCTGCACCTATCCCGCCCATGCGCATCAAGGGATCACCGAAAGCTATGTTTGCCTGTCGGGTGCCGTGTCGGAAAACCATCAGGGCGTTTATGTGCCTGGCTCGATGATCTTTAATCCGCCGGACCATTTGCACCGGATCACCGTGGGTGACCGTGAACCGGCATTGCTGGCTTATGCATGGCTGGGCAAACCGGCTGATCTGGCCGGACAAAAGATGGTCTTTTCCCGCCTGCGCAAATAGTGTGCCGCAAACAGACATGTGAAAGGATCACCCATGCGCATTTTCTTTACTGGCGGCAGCGGCAAGGCGGGCAAACATGCGATCGCCTATTTGCAGGCGCAGGGGCATATCGTCGTCAATATCGACCTTGTACCGTCCGGTCTGGACGTGTCCGAATTGCTGGTGGACCTGACCGATGCGGGGCAGGTGATCGGGGCCATGTCGCAATACACCGATTTCCATGAACTTGATACAGGCACCGGCGTGCCGCGTTTCGATGCTGTCGTGCATTTCGCCGCCGTGCCGCGCGTGATGATCGGCACCGATGCGGAATGTTTCCGTATCAACACCCAATCCACCTATAATGTGATCGAGGCGGCGGTGAAACTGGGCGTCCCCAAGGTGATCTTTGCCAGTTCCGAAACCACCTATGGCGTCTGTTTTGCCCATGGCGAGGTGAAGCCGGATTATGTGCCGGTAGATGAAGATCACCCCACCGTGCCGCATGACAGCTATGCCATGTCCAAGGTCTGCAACGAGGCGACAGCGCGCAGCTTTCAGATGCGCACCGGCATAGATATTTACGGATTGCGGATCAACAATGTCATTGAACCACATGAATATGCGACAAACTTCCCGGCCTTCATCGCCGATCCCGCAGCCCGCCGCCGCAATATATTCGCCTATATCGATGCACGCGATCTGGGGCATATGGTTGATTGCTGCCTGAAAACCGACGGGCTGGGCTATCAGGTGTTCAATGTGTCTAATGATGATCTGAGTGTCGGGATCACCGCGCGTCAGGTGATCGACCGGTTTTACCAAGGGGTCGAACAGCGCGGCACTTTGTCGGAAAACGAAACAATGTATAGCAATGCCAAAGCCAAGCGTATGGTCGGTTTCGCCCCGCAGTATTCATGGCGCGATGTTCTGGGCTGACAGCTTGCACAGACTTGCCTGTGGCCTGCGGTGCCATGATTGCGCATGCTAGGGGCTGGCCATCAGGGCCGGATCACGCCCAAGTGTCACCTGCTGCACGACAGCGCGATTGCGGCACGCGCGGCCCTGCGGTAGCTAGGGACATGTTGCGCAAATTGTCCCTGATCCCGCTGTTGTTGCCGGTACCTGCACTGGCGCATCCGCATGTGTTTGTGCAGGTGGAAATGGCCGTGGTGTTTGATGCACAAGGTGGCGTCGGCGTGCGGCTGGACTGGGTCTATGACGCGTATTTTTCGATGCTGGTCACCGCCGATCTGGGTATCGACACGGACGGCGATCTGAAACTGACGCCCGAGGAACAGGCGCTGCTGGACACTCAGATCGCCGCATGGCCCGCTGATTTCGATGGCGATCTGGAAGTCGTGCAGGGCGACACGATCCTGCCCTTGGCCTCTAAGCGCGACCATGCGATGGTTTACGCGGACGGGATCATGCGTGAAACCCATCTGCGCCCCTTGGCACAGGTTGCCGACCGCGCCGCACCGCTGATGATCCTGCCCTATGATCCGACCTATTACGTCGCCTATGCGCTGGCCGGTCCGGTCACCGTCGAAGGTCGTGACGATTGCACGGTGGATGTCATCCCCGCCAATCTGGACGCCGCCTATTCGCTGGTTGACGAATTGCTTTATGGCCGCCCTGCCAGCGATGTCGGCCCCGATGAGGATTTCCCCGAAGTCGGCCGGTCCTTTGCCGATACCGTGGTGGTGACATGCGCCGGTTTGCTGTAATCCTGCTGGCGCTGATCGGCATGGCGGCGCTGTGGCTTTGGGGCGTTGGCGGCGCGGACCAGATCGCGCGGCAGGCCGCCGCCAGCCAGATGCAGGTCCAGAATGCGATGGCGGGCGCCTTGCGCGCCTTGCAGCAGGGCGACAGGGCGGCGGTGCTGACGCTGTGGGGGCTGTGTTTTGCTTACGGGTTTGTTCATGCCGCAGGGCCGGGGCATGGCAAGCTGGTCATCGGCGGTTACGGGATCGGCGCGCGGGTGCCTGTGGGGCGGCTGGCGGGGCTGGCGCTGGCGTCGTCGCTGGCGCAGGCGGCGACGGCGGTGCTGCTGGTTTACGGCGCGGTTTGGGCGCTGGGCTGGGGCCGCGCGCAGATGACGGGGCTTGCCGATGATGTGCTGGAACCTGTCAGCTATGCGCTGATCGCGGGGGTCGGGTTATGGCTGGTGCTGCGCGGTGCGCGCCATCTGCACGGCCTGCGCAAACCTGTCCACGCGCATGACACCGTCTGCGCCAGTTGCGGGCACGCCCATGGCCCCAGCATGGAACAGGCCGCCGAGGTCAGGTCATGGCGCGATGCTGCGGCCATTGTCGCCGCGATTGCGGTGCGCCCCTGCACGGGGGCGGTGTTCCTGCTGATCCTGACATGGCGGTTCGGGCTGGACTGGGCGGGGATCATCGGGGCCTTCGTGATGGGGCTGGGCACGGCCAGTATCACGGTGCTGGTGGCCTTTGCCGCCGTTGGTTTGCGCGAATCTGCGCTGCAACTGGTCAGCAACCGTGGCACCGCGCGCATGATGGCCAGCGCCGAGATCGCCGCCGGTGCGCTGGTCATGCTGCTCGCCTTGCAGTTGGTGCAGCGCAGCATCTGATTGCGCTTTACGACCCATGGCTTCGCGCCTAATGCTGGCGCAATGCAACAGATCGCCACCACATATCCCGAACATGCGCGCGCGATCTGGAAGCTGGGCATCCCCCTGATCCTGAGCAATATGGCGCAATTCGCGATCCATATGACCGATACGCTGATGCTGGGCTGGTATGATGTCACGGCATTGGCGGCGGCGACGATTGCAACATCGTTGTTTTTCGTTGTTTTCATTGTGGGGGCCGGTTTCGCGCAGGCGATCACGCCCCTGGTGGCGGCGGCGAATGAACAGAATGACCAGGTGCAGGTCCGGCGCGTCACGCGCATGGGGCTATGGCTGTCGATCCTCTATGGTGTGATCGTCATGCTGCCCTTTTTCTGGGCCGAGGATATCCTGATCGCCATCGGCCAAGCGCCCATCGTCGCGGCCGAGGCGCATTTGTACCTGCAGATCGTGATCTGGGGGATGATTCCGACATTGCTGGTGATGGCGCTGAAATCCTTTCTGGTGGCGCTCGAACATACCGCGTTTATCCTATGGGCCACGGTCGGGACGGCGGTGCTGAACGGGCTGGTGAATTACGCGCTGATCTTTGGCAATTGGGGCGCGCCGGAGCTGGGGATCGAAGGGGCGGCCATCGCGTCGGTCATGGTCAATCTGCTGGGCGTGGCGCTGCTGGTCGGCTATATCCTGCGCAAGTTGCCGCGCTATGAATTGTTCCGCAATTTCCACCGTCCTGACAGCGAAATCATGCGCCGCGTTTTCCTGTTGGGCTGGCCCATCGGACTGACATCTTTGGCCGAAGGCGGGTTGTTCAGCGCCTCGGCGATCATGATGGGCTGGATCGGGCCGATTGAACTGGCCGCCCATGGCATCGCGATCCAATTGGCCAGCCTGACCTTCATGGTGCATATCGGCTTTTCGCAGGCGGCGACGGTGCGCGCGGGCCGCGCGCTGGGCCGGCGCGATGAACAGGGGCTGCGGCGCGGCGGGATCACTGCCATCGGGCTGTCGGCCATTTATGCGGCGGTGACCTCGGCGATTTTTCTGCTGATCCCCGGCCTGCTGGTCTCCATATTCATCGACCCCGCAGAGCCTGAACGGCTACGGCTCATCCAAGTCGGTATCACGCTCGTGATGATCGCGGGGCTGTTCCAGCTGGTTGACGGGTTGCAGGTCGTCGTTCTGGGCCTGTTGCGCGGTGTGCAGGACACGACGGTGCCGATGGTGATGGCGGCGTTCAGCTATTGGGGGGTCGGTTTGCCCGCCAGTTATTTGTTGGCGTTTCACTGGGGCTTGGGTGGTGTCGGCATATGGCTGGGGCTGGTGCTGGGGTTGCTGGTGGCGGCGCTGCTGCTGATGTGGCGGTTCTGGGGGCGGTCGGTGCGGATCACCCCCGCGCGGGGCTAGGCCTGCGGGTCCAGATCGCGCAGCCGCAACCGCGGGTGCCGGAACATCCCGACGTCATCCAGCCTGCGCAGATGCGGAAACAGGGCCAGATACTGTGCAAGCACGGGGCCGCGCAGGCCAAGGCTGAAGGCGGTGCCGGGATGCAGGCTTTCCACCCCGATCCCGTTGACCATCAGCGTTTCATGCGCGGCAAAGCCCAGCTGATAGACATCGACCGGTGCCGCAGGGCGCAAAGCGATGAACTGGTTGCCATCCACGAAATCATGGGCCGGAATATAGGCCGCCGTTTTGCCTGTCAGCTTCGCCACAGTGCTGGTCGCATGATAAAGCCGTGCTGCAGGCCCTAAAACAAGATCCTGCAAGGGCCGCCCGATCCCCAGCGCATCAGCGGTGATCCGTGTCAGGCTGTGCCGCGCGGGCTGCGTGATCGTCATCATGCCGCGCCATAACAGTGGCGCAAAGCTGCCGTCGATCAATCGCAGGCTATCGCCCGGCATCAGGTCTTCGACCGCGACGGGGCCGTGACGTGTTTGCAGGATCGTACCGCGCCCCAAAGCCCCAAAGGCATCCTCGAAGGCGGGGATGGCAGGGGCCATGATGCTTGTCTCGATGATGTGGACGCCAGCAAGACAGGTGATGGTGTATCTGCGGTTCAGTCGGCTGCGGCCAGCCTCGCTTTCGGGGCGCAATGTCGCGTCGGCATCGTGCAGGGCCGGATAGGCTGGGGCGGCATTGGAACGGCTTGGCATACAGACCCCTTAATGGACCGGTCGTACGACAGGCGATGTCGCCTGCGCCCATGATATTGCGGTTGCTGTCATTGCCCGCGGTTGTCCATGGCGTTCCCTCGTGTTGCAGGCCCGTGTGGCGGAATATGTCCGGGCAATATGCGGTATCAAACTGGCAGGACTTTGGCGGCGATTTGCGGGGCTGCAAGAAAAAGGCCTGTGTGCCTGAAAACGATACTGCATTGAAACAAGGTATTTTCGCGCGGCCGTGTGCAGAGGCTGTCGCCGTGCCATGCTGCCGTCCTGCTGTCGCCCTATTGCTGCCCTGATTACAGCCGGATCGCGGCGATCAGACGGCCGTAATCGGCCTCTTGCAGATGCACGCTGCGCCGGTAGCTGAAAAAGCGCGCCGGATCAGCATAGGTACAATGCCGCGTCCAATGCGCCTGACCGATGCCGCAAGCGCGCAACCGCATCAGCCCGAACCCCGGCAGATCGAACTGGAACCGCCCCTGCGCACCGGCTGCAAAGAACCTGTCATAGCCCGGATCGACGGCGACGAATCGGTCACGGAAATCGCCGCCCACCTCGTAATTGCGCTGGCTGATCGCGGGGCCGATCACCGCCGCGATATTGCGCCGCACGGCACCCAGCTGCTCCATCGCATGCACGGTCTGTTCCAGAACGCCGGCCAAAGCGCCTTTCCAGCCTGCATGGGCGGCACCGATCACGCCTGCCTGCTCATCGTAGAACAGCACGGGCTGGCAATCGGCGGTCAGCACCGACAGCGCGATCCCCTTGGTGCGCGTGACCAGCGCATCGGCCTTTTGCACCAGCGGGCCTGCGGTGGTGACGGTCACAACGTCAGCGGAATGGACCTGATGCACGCCGACCAGCTTGTCGGCCGTCAAATCGAGCGCGCCTGCCACACGGTCACGGTTGATCGCCACGATATCGGATTGGTCCGAACTGCCGAAGCCGCAATTCAACCCCGCAAAGACCCCAGACGATGCACCACCCTTGCGGGTGAAAAATCCGTGGCGGGTGGCGCCAAGTGCCGTGTCGGTGATGATTTCAAGCGTCATGGGTCCAGTCCGGCTGGGGGCATGGCAGTCGCAGGGAAGAGCGCCATCACTTTGAACAGGTCACCCATTTCCGACGGGTGGGTCAAGCGCCGATGTGCTGCAACATGCGCATCCAGCGCCTGTCCAGTCAACCCTGAGGCGAGTTTTCGCGCCCGCGCCGTGATGCCCAGCCGTTCCAGAAACACGCCCTGCCGCGCCAGGCGGCTGTGGCGCGCGGGGGCGGCATGGGCGGCAATGGCGGCGAAATCGACATGGGCGGTCAGATCGGCCGCACCCGGCGCGGCCAGTGGGTCGGCGGGGGCATGGCCCGCCAGCGCCTGCAACGTATCCCCCAGCGATTGCCAATCGCCATAATCAATGACCAGCGCGGCACCGCCATGTGCCGCGATAAGGCTGGCGATGGCCGCAACAATGCCGGGCAGGGCAGGGCAGTGTTCCACCAGATCACCGTCCTGCGTGTCGTCCAGACGCGGTGCCAGCAGCGCCAAGGGTGCGGCATCCGACAGCCCAAAGCACAAGCTGCCGTCCTGCGCGCCGACCATCCTTTCGCGCCAGCCTGCGCCTGCGCGCACGAATTGCCTGATCGGCAGGGCATCAAAGAATTCATTGGCAACCAGCAGCAAGGGCGCATCGGGCAGCGTGTCGATCCGGTCATGCCATGTGGCTTGCGGCACGCGCTCTGCCTGCAAGGCGCGCAGATGCGGCGATGTTTCCACGAAATGCACCGTCACAGCGGCATGAAACCCCGGCACGGCGGCGGTGGCGCGCAGGATATCCGCCATCAGCGTGCCACGACCGGGGCCAAGCTCGGCCAAGGTCACGGGGTCAGGCGCGCCCTGATCCAGCCAGACCTGCGCCAGCGACAGCCCGATCAGTTCGCCGAACATCTGGCTGATCTCGGGGGCGGTGGTGAAATCGCCCGCCGCGCCAAACGGGTCGCGCGTGGCGTAATAGCCGTGGACCGGATGCATCAGCGCATCGGCCATAAAGCTTGCAATACTGATCGGCCCGTCACGCGTGATCCGGGCCAGCAGCAGATCGGCCAGCGGGGTCATCTGCGGCGCAGGGTCGCCATCACGACGACAAGTCCGATCACAATCATCGGCAGCGTCAGAACCTGTCCCATGGTCAGACCGTAATCGCCAAATTGTACAGCCCAACCCAGAGGATTGCCGGGGCTGACGAATTGCGCATCAGGCTGGCGGACGAATTCGACGATGAACCGCGACATCCCGTAGCCTGCGAAAAAGAGGCCTGACAGCAGCCAGGGTTTTTTCAACCCGCCGAACCGGAACGCCAGAAGCAACAAGACAGCGCCCAGCACCAACCCTTCGAGCCCCGCCTCGTAGAGCTGTGACGGGTGGCGCACGCAGGGCGCTGTTGCCGTGGCACAGGATTGCGCGGCATCGCCGGGAAAGATCACGCCCCAAGGTACATCCGTCGGGCGACCCCAAAGCTCGGCATTGATGAAATTGGCGATCCGCACCAGCAGGATGGCAGGGGTTGCCGCCAGCGCGATGATATCGGCCAGATCGGGTAGCGGCACGCTCTGGCGGCGGCTGAACAGCCAGACCGCAATTACAACGCCGGCAAAACCGCCGTGAAACGACAGCCCGCCTTCCCATATCCGGATGATGCTGGCCGGATCGGCAAGAAACGCGGCAGGTTGATAGAAAAACACATAACCCAGCCGCCCGCCGCCGATCACGCCCAGCACGATATAGGTCAAAAGATCCTCGAGCCGCGCGGGGTCCATTGGCGCGCCGTTGCGCCACAGATGCGGCCGGCCCAACGCGGCTTTGATCAGCATCCAGCCCAGCGCGATGCCGACGATATAGCCCATGGCGTACCAGCGCAGGGCCAGCGTCATGCCGAACAGGTCGATGCTGAAAATCTCTGGCGAGATATCGGGAAAGGGAATTGCTGCAAACATGCCGCAGTCGTGATGCGTGGTTGCGACGATGTCAAGCAGGCGGGCGGCTTGTCTGCGGTGCGGCTTGGCCCCATATAGGCCTGAACAGGATTGGAGAGCGCCATGCAGAACCGTAACAAGATTTTCGACGATCTGAGCCAATTGATGACCAATGCCATGGGTGTCGCCCAAGGCGCGCGGGACGAGGCGCAGACGGCCATGAAATCCATGATGGACCGCTGGCTGGCCGACCGCGATTTCGTGACCCGCGAAGAATTCGACGCCGTGCGCGCCATGGCCCAGAAAGCCCGCGAAGAAAACGAGGCTTTGTCAGCGCGGATCGCCGCATTAGAAGCCAAAAAGGCAACGTGACCGGCGGCACGGCGCAAGGCCAAGTCTGGCTTTCGCTTTGCATCTGGGTGTCTATGCGTCACACGCTGTGATTGACGCTATTGCTGGCCGTGGCGCGGGCAGAGGATGGCGCATCCCCCGCCGCACAGATGGTTAAAATTCCGACAGATAGGCGACGAGAATATCCAGCGCCGCCTGCAGATCGCCCTTGTCGACCATTTCGGTCACGGTGTGGATATAGCGGGTGCCAACCACGATCCCGACCGCGCGCGCGCCTGCGGCGGCCTGCTGGGCTGCCGCCCCGTCCTGGCCGCCTGCGGCCAGCATCGTGCGCTGATAGGGGATCTTTTTGCGGATCGCCAAAGCCTCGATCTGCGCGACCAATGCCTTGTCTGCGATGAACGACGAATCGCGCACATGCAGCCCGAATCCCGCGCCTTGGGTGGTGGTGGCGTCCTTTTCGGGGATGCCGGGCGTGTCGCAGGCCAGCGTCACATCAATGCCCAGCCCGATATCGGGCTTGATCGCATAGGCCGCCGTGCGCGCACCGCGCAATCCGACCTCTTCCTGACAGGTAAAGGCGACGTGGATTTCCGCGCCGCGCCCTTTTTTCGCCAGTTTGCGGATTGCCTCGATCCCCAGCCAGCAGGCGATGCGGTTGTCCAGCGCCTTGGACACGACCTTGTTGCCCATCTCGATGAAAGGTTCGTCCATCACCACGAAATCGCCGATCTTGACCTTGTCGCAAGCGGCCTTGCCCATCCCCAGATCGACAAAGAATTCGGTGACTTCGGGCACCTTTTTGCGGTCTTCGGCGGATGAGATGTGGATCGGCTTGCCGCCGGGGTTCATCACGCCCTTGAAATCGCCCTGATCGGTGCAAACCAGCACGCGGCGCGAAAACAGGTTGCGCGGATCGAAACCGCCAACCGGTTGCAGATACACAAAACCGTCCTTGCTGATATGGCTGACCAGAAAGCCGATTTCATCCATATGGCACAGCAGCATGATGCGCGGCGCGTCTTTTTTCTTGGCGTCGCGGCGGCAGAGCAATGACCCCATCGGGTCGGTTGTCACCGCGTCGAACATTCCCTTGATCTCGGATGTGATCAGATCGCGCACGCGGTGTTCATGGCCCGGCACACCGGGTGTTTCGCAAAGTCGTTTCAGCAGGTCGAGGTTCATGGGGCAGGCTCCTTTGTTGCTTGCAATCTGTGCGGTGCTGCGGCGGTTGGCAATCGTGCTGCGTGAAATATTCGTGACGGCAGGGTTATCCCCAAGAAACTGCTTTACAGGTGGCCGATCCTGCCACACGATATGTGGTAGGGGTTAAACGTGAACTCTACCGCCCCTAGAGCAGGCAGCTAGCGCTAGGGGCATGTCACAGTCCCCGCGCCAACACAGTGAGGCCAAGCATATGGCATTGTCCGAACATTACTTTGAAGCCGATGATCTGCATCCGATCGATCTGGTCGAACATATCGCTGAAACCCATGACTGGGAATTCGACCGTATCCACGACGACCAGATCGCCATGGCCGTCGAAGGCCAGTGGCGCACCTATTCGATCACCTTGGCCTGGTCGGCCTATGACGAAACCCTGCGTCTGATCTGCACCTTCGAGATGGAACCCCCCGCCGCGCGCAAACCCGCGCTTTACGAGGCGCTGAATGCGATCAACGACCGGCTGTGGGCGGGGTCGCTGACATGGTGGGACGAGCAGAACCTGATGGTCTACCGCTACGGGCTGGTGCTGGCAGGCGATCAGGTCGCAGGCCCCGACCAGATCGACACGATGATCGGTGCGGCGGTCAATGCCTGCGAACAATATTACCCCGCGATCCAGCTGGTGACATGGGCCGAAAAGACCCCCAAACAGGCGCTGGAAATCGCCATCGCCGGCGCCTACGGCCGCGCCTGAAAATTTCGCCAAGGTGGGTTTTCCTTCGCCTTGGCGTGGCGTAACCTGTTGGAATTCCGACAAGAGGTGCCGCCGATGAATATGAACGAAGTTGCCGTGCGTGGTCTGGTCTTGCTGGGCTGCGGCAAGATGGGGTCGGCGATGCTGGCGGGCTGGCTGCGCAACGGGCTGCCTGCTACGTCGGTCTGGGTGATCGACCCGCATCCGTCGGACTGGTTGAAACAACAGGGCGTCCATATCGGCGGCACCCTGCCCGAAAGCCCCGCCATCGCCGTGATCGCGGTCAAACCGCAGATGATGATGACCGCCTTGCCCGATGTGAAATCGTTTGGCACGGGCAAGACCCTGATAATTTCCATCGCCGCCGGCACGCCGATTGCCACGTTCGAGGCGGCCTTTGGCGAAGACACCCCCATCATCCGCGCCATGCCGAACACGCCCGCCGCCATTGGCCGGGGCATCACCGCGCTGATCGGCAATGCCAAGACGACGGAGGCCGATCTTGATCTGGCCGAGGCGCTGCTCTGGGCCGTGGGCCAGACCGTGCGTCTGGAAGACGAATCCCAGATGGACGCGGTGACCGCCCTGTCAGGCTCCGGCCCCGCCTATGTCTTTCACATGATCGAGGCGCTTGCCGCCGCCGGTGTCGCCCAAGGGCTGACGCCGCAGATGGCGATGGATCTGGCCAAGGCCACCGTGGGCGGCGCGGGCGAATTGGCCGAAACCGCCGATGAAGATCCCGCGCAATTGCGGATCAACGTCACATCGCCCAATGGCACCACGCAGGCCGCACTCGACGTGCTGATGGACAAGGACAAGGGCCTGACCGACCTGATGCGCCGTGCGGTCGCCGCTGCCGCCAACCGCGCGCGGGAACTGGCCAATGAATGAGATTTCGTTCGACGATTTCCTCAAGGTCGATGTGCGCGTCGGCACCGTGACCCGCGCCGAAGCTTTCCCCGAGGCGCGCAAGCCCGCCATCAAGCTCTGGATCGATTTCGGCCCCGAGATTGGCGAGAAAAAGACATCCGCCCAGATCACGGTGCATTATGCCCCCGATACGCTGGTCGGCAAACAGGTGCTGGCTGTGGTGAATTTTCCGCCCCGCCAGATCGGTAAATTTATGTCCGAAGTGCTGGTGCTGGGCATGCCCGATGCGGATGGCGCGGTCGTGCTGGTCGGCCCTGACCAAGATGTGCCTTTGGGGGGGCGTTTGCATTGAAAAACCTTCTGATCACACGGGGCTTGCCAGAGGCAACGCTTGCCGCCGCCCGCGCGCGGTTTGACGTGACCCTGCGCACCGAAACCACTGGGCTGACCGTGGCCGAGGCTGCCGCCGCCCTGCGCGATTACGACGCGATCCTGCCAACCTTGGGCGATGGCTTTGCCGCTGCGGCATTCACCGGCGATATCCGCTGCGGTGTGCTGGCCAATTTCGGTGTGGGTTATAACCATATCGACGTGGCCGCCGCCCGTGCCGCCGGTGTCGCCGTGTCCAACACGCCGGGTGCCGTGACCGATGCGACCGCCGATATCGGCATGACGCTGATCCTGTCCGCCTGCCGCCGCGCGGGCGAAGGCGAAAGGCTGGTGCGCGCAGGCCAATGGACCGGCTGGCAGCCGACACAGATGCTGGGCACCCATGTGACGGGCAAGACCGTAGGCATCGTCGGCATGGGCCGGATCGGACAAGCCGTCGCGCGGCGCTGTCTTTACGGGTTCAATATGCCGGTCCTGTATTTCAACCGCTCGCCCAAGATGGTGGATATGCCGGCACAGCAGGTGGACAGCCTGCATGATCTGATGGGGCGGGCTGATATCATCGTCGTCACCGTGCCGGGGGGCGGCAGCAATACCGGCCTGATCGACGCGGCCGCCTTGGCCGCGATGAAACCGACCGGCATTTTCGTCAATATCGCGCGCGGCGATGTGGTGGACGAAGACGCGCTGATCGCCGCCTTGCAAAAGCGTCAGATCGCGGGGGCAGGGCTGGATGTCTTTGCCAAGGAACCCATTGTGCCTGACGCGCTGCGCGCTTTGGAAAACGTCGTGATCCTGCCGCATCTGGGCACAGCCGCCTTGGAAGTCCGCGAGGCGATGGGCCAGATGGCGCTGGATAATATCATCGCATGGGACGAAGGGCGCGCGCTGCCGCAGGGCCTCACGTCATAACGCCCCGACCGCCGCTGACGCCATCACGCAATGCGCCCACCCTTTTGCACCGAAAAGGCCTGTTCGCTTTGTCCAAAATACTCCCGCGCGGCGCGCAGCGCGCGCCCGCCTTTGGCTGAACACCCGCTTTGCGCGCTAGTGCAGGCTTTCACAAAAACCGACGATACGTTTGCACGCCTCCTGCAGCGCCGCATCTGATGTGGCATAGCTGACGCGGAAATTGGGCGACAGGCCAAAGGCCGCGCCGAACACGACCGCGACGCCGGTTTCTTCCAGCAAGGCCGCGGCAAAGGTTTCGTCATTGTCGATCAGCACGCCAGCGGCGCTGGTCCTGCCGATACAGCCCGCGATGGAAGGATAGACATAAAACGCGCCTTCGGGGCGCGGGCAGACCACGCCGGGCGCGCTGTTCAGCAGATCGACCACCAGATCGCGGCGGCGTTCGAACAGCGCGTTATTGGGCGCCAGAAAATCCTGCGCGCCGTTCAATGCCTCGACCGCGGCATATTGGCTGACCGAACAGGGGTTGGATGTGGATTGCGACTGCACCTTGCGCATCGCCTTGATCAGCATTTCCGGCCCCGCCGCATAGCCGATGCGCCAGCCGGTCATCGCATAGGCTTTGGACACGCCATTGACCGTCAATGTGCGGTCATAAAGGCGCGGTTCGACCTGCGCAGGCGTGCAGAATTTGAAATTGCCGTAGGCCAGATGTTCGTACATGTCGTCGGTCATCACCCAGACATGCGGATGGCGCAGCAGCACATCGGTCAGGGCTTTCAGTTCATCCCAAGAATACCCCGCGCCTGTCGGGTTGGACGGCGAATTGAACAGGAACCACTTGGTCGCGGGCGTGATCGCCGCCTCCAGCTGTTCGGCGGTGATTTTGAACGCGGCGTCTAGCGTCGCCTCGATCGTGACGGGCGTGCCGCCTGCCAGCAGCACCATATCAGGGTAGCTGACCCAATATGGCGCAGGGATGATCACCTCGTCACCCGCATTCAGCGTCGCCATAAAGGCGTTATACAGCACCTGCTTGCCACCTGTGCCGACGGTGACCTGCGCGGGGTCATAGGTCAGCGCATTGTCGCGCTTGAACTTGGCGCAGATCGCCTGTTTCAGCTGGGGGATGCCGTCAACGGCGGTGTATTTCGTCTTGCCCTCGGCAATCGCCTGCACGGCGGCGGCCTTGATATTCTCGGGCGTGTCGAAATCCGGCTCTCCGGCGCCAAGGCCGATGATGTCGCGCCCCGCGGCCTTGAGCTCGGCCGCTTTGGTGGTGACGGCGATGGTGGGCGAGGGTTTGACGCGATCAAGCGTCGCAGACAGAAAAGCCATGGGGATGTCCGGTGGTCAAATTGCACTATCCGTGACATAAGACGAGGCGAGCAAGCTTAGCAAGAACCAAGGAGTCCCGTGTGACCGAAACAGACAGCGATTGGTACAGCCCCGAGGCCGCGACCTTTGGCGACAGGCTGGCAGGCGCGCGCGAAGCCGCAGGGCTGAGCCAGAAAGACCTTGCCAAGTCGCTGGGCGTCAAGTTCGCAACCTTGGTATCTTGGGAAAATGACATGGGCGAACCGCGCGCCAACCGGCTGCAGATGCTGGCAGGAATGCTGGGCGTATCGCTGGGCTGGTTGATGACCGGGCTGGGCGACGGGCTGGCCGCCCCCGATGATGCCACCGAAATCCCCGCCGATGTGGCAGCCCTGATGCAAGAGATGCGGCGCCTGCGCGCGCAGATGGTGCAGACGCTTGACAAGATGGGGCAAGTGGAAAAACAGCTTCAGACAGCAATGCGCAGGACATTATGACAGAAACCATCGAACACACCCGCAAACGGTTGCACATGCGGTCGATGCGGCGCGGGATCAAGGAAATGGACCTGATCCTGTCGGGCTTTGCTGCCGGCCATCTGGCGGATATGGATGATGCGGAGCTGGCGCTTTATGACGCGCTATTGTCCGAAAACGACCATGATCTGTATGGTTGGGTCGGCGGGCAATTCGCGGTGCCTGATGTTTATGCCGACATGATCGCGCAGATCGCGGCAGGCGCGCAGGGGGTCACGCGCCCTGCGGCGGCGCATTAACCTTATATTGGTTTGTTTGCCTTAGAGTCTGATTCGAAACTAACTGAACTTTCTCAATCCCTTGCGAGATGCCGTGTGACGCGTCTGATGTGTGCGATGAGTATCCACGCTTCAGCGCTGGCGATGGATTTCTCCCAATCTTTCGAC
>Ga0222648_1000022_pt1 | contig 110658 bp, 107 predicted proteins | sample AntAcemetagen335_FD_181021 | JGI IMG/M metagenome (GOLD analysis project Ga0222648, IMG submission 181021) | Saline water microbial communities from Ace Lake, Antarctica - #335 | ecosystem: Environmental > Aquatic > Non-marine Saline and Alkaline > Saline | place: Antarctica: Ace Lake... | reverse complement strand
GCGCAGCGACTGAAAGCACGCGCTTTCCAGCTCGACATGACACCCGCGGCGCTGGCCGAGGCCTCAGGCCTTAACCGATCTTTTGTTTACGACATCATTCGCGGCAAGTCCGTGCGCCCAAGCCGCGCGAAGCTGCAGAAGGTCGCAGATGTTTTGAAGGTCGATGTAGAGTGGCTGATCGACGGCGATGGCACGGTCGAGGGCGAGGCCCCCAAAATCTATTCCCCTGACACGACGTTTGTTGGCATCTCCGGGGTTCAGGCGAAGGCTTCAGCTGGTGGTGGCACGATCGTGCATGCAGAGGATGAGCAAGCCAGCAAGCTCTATCATTTTCGTCTGTCCTGGATTGAAGACGAACTAGGGGCAAACCCGAAGAACCTGCGGATCCTGCGCGTGACCGGCGACAGCATGGTGCCCACCCTGCATGATGGCGATACGATCCTCGTCGATATGGAACGCAAGTCGCCCTATCCGCCGGGTCTCTTCGTGTTGCACGATGGCATGGGGCTGATGGCCAAACGGATCGAGCATATCCCCTCCAGTGACCCGCCACGCATTCGCGTCACCTCCGACAATCCCAACTATTCGCCCTACTCATGCCTCTTGGACGAGGTCAATATCGTTGGCCGGATTCGCTGGTACGGCCGCTGCGTTTGAGACGGCACACCGCCGCGAGCTGCCACAAACCGACATAGACCGCCAAGCTTATGATTTAGCTTGTTAACACTCCTTTCGGTCGTCTTTTTGGGATCAAACCTGGGGAGGCAATCAATGAAAATTGCGCGGTATGACAGGGCCTCGGGGCCAAATCCCATTAATCCGGACCGCATGACGGCGCATGATCGCCGCACCGAGCTTTACGGTCTGCTCGCGGCAGCCGTCGTGCGCCTCGTGCAGCGCGATCACCACGACAAGTTCACCGAAAGTAGAGATAGTTCGCTACACTTCCGGCCAGAACAGAGCGGTACTGCGGGTCCAACTCAGAGGAGACCCGCATGACACCACACGACCCCATTCTGGCCCGCCTGGCTGCACTCAAGGCGATGTCGGTAAAAGACCTTAAGGCCGAGTGGCAGACGCTATTTAATACCCCTGCCCCCAACAACAGCCGCGGCTTTCTTGAAGGCCGCTTGGCCTACCGCATTCAGGAGCTGACCTACGGCGGCCCTGACAAGCAGACACGGCGCATGCTCGATCTGCTCGCCGACGAAGTGGACGGCACCCTGACGCGCAAAGCGCAGATTGCAGATCCCCGCAATCCGGTGGTCGGCACGAAGCTGATCCGCGAATGGGACGGCACAGCCCATACCGTCACCGTCTTGACGGAAGGCTTCGAATGGGACGGCCGCCGCTACAAATCGCTGTCGGCTGTGGCCCGCGCCATCACGGGCACACGCTGGAATGGCTATCGCTTCTTTGGGCTGCGCGAGCGCAAGCGGGGTGAGGCATGAAGGACGGACCCACAAAACCCGCCCGCCGCCTGCGCTGTGCCATCTACACGCGCAAATCAAGCGAGGAAGGGCTCGAGCAGGAGTTCAACTCGCTGCATGCGCAGCGGGAAGCCTGCGAGGCCTATATTGCCAGCCAGAAGTCGGAAGGCTGGGCGCTGGTGCGTGACCAATATGATGATGGCGGCATCTCGGGCGGCACCCTCGAGCGCCCTGCCCTGCAACAACTTCTGGCCGATATCGAGGACGGCTTGATCGACGTCGTTGTCGTTTACAAGATCGACCGCCTGTCGCGCGCACTGATGGACTTTTCCAAGCTGGTCGAGGTCTTTGACCGAAACGGCGTTACCTTTGTCTCTGTCACGCAGTCGTTCAACACAACCACGTCCATGGGGCGGTTGACGCTGAACATCCTGCTGTCGTTTGCACAGTTCGAGCGTGAAGTGACAGCCGAACGCATCCGCGACAAGGTTAAAGCCTCACGGATGAAAGGCATGTGGATGGGTGGCAACGTACCCCTCGGTTATGACGTGCGCGATCGTAAACTGGTCATCAACACAAAGGAAGCCGCCAAGGTTGGTGCAATCTTCACTCGCTTTGTTGAGGTTGGCTCGGCAACTGTTTTGGCGCGAGAACTGCGCAGCGAAGGGACCCTCAACAAAAAGGGCAAGTTGATCGACAAGGGCTATCTATACCGACTGCTCAACAACCGCGTGTACCGCGGGGAGGCCGTGCACAAAGGCCAAGCCTATCCCGGCGAGCATGACGCTATCATCGACGCCCGGCTCTGGGAGCAGGTCCATGACATCATGGGCGAAAGTCCCCGCAAGCGGGCCAACAACAGCCGCTCGCAAACACCTGCTCTGCTGAAAGGGCTTTTCTTCACAGCGACCGGCGCGGCGATGACGCCGTCAAGCACGAAAAAGGGCACGCGCCGGTATCGGTATTACGTGTCGATGGATCTTCTGAAGAACCGCGAGACGCCCGACGATGGCATCCCCCGACGCCTGCCAGCGGATATAGCCGAGGGTGCTGTCATTACCGAGATCCGCCGCGTTCTGCGCACACCAGAAACCACGGCACAGGTCATTGCCAAATTGGACAGGGATGACATTCCGGAGGCAGATGCCATTGCAGCCTTGCAGCAGTTTCCGCAGCTTTGGGACCAGCTGTTTCCGGCAGAGCAAGCCCGTATCATTCAGCTACTAGTCCGGCGCATCACAGTAACCGCTGAAGGGCTCATTATCGACCTGCGCACCGATGGCATCGCAGGTGTCATGCGTGAAATGATGGCCCCGCGCGCACTCGAGGCCGCGGAATAATGCCCGCGCCCGATACGATCCAGATCTTCGTGCCGCTCAAGGTTCGAAAAAAGAATGGGCGACCCAAGATCCTGCCGCCCGCCGATTACCTGCCCAGCGAGGATCAAACCCAAGACCCGCATATCCTGCGTGCCATCGGCCGGGCTTGGTCCTGGCGGCGGCGGATGGAGGCTGGTGAGTTTGGCACGGTCCGCGATCTCGCAATCGCCGTAAAGCTCGCAGAGCGCCATGTCAGCAGGCAGTTGCGGTTGGCATACTTGGCGCCGGATGTGCTGAAACGGCTAGTGTTCGGTCGAGAGGTCACGGCCATCACCGTCATGCAGCTGACTGAGAGCGCCGCGTTGCCGTGGGCGGAACAGGCGATGGTGGTGTTTGATGGGGCCGAACAGGGTGGTGTCTGAAGAGCACTCACGGCCCAAAGCGACCGGTCGAGCCGTTCAAAATGCCGCGGTGCAACTTTCCCTGAAGCGGTCATTCGAGCCCCGCGCAGCGTATTGCCGCTGGCAGCCTCGTCGCGGGGCACTCGGCGTGGTCTCTCAGCCCGACCACGCAGACTGTTCACACAGCAGCAATGAAGCACGTTTTCTAATGCGGGTCCCTGTGAAACGCTGCGCATTGTCGCGGCAACCGTAATCAGATCTTGGTCTCTTTGCGAGCGCCGCGCTTTTTCTTCGTGGCCGGGGCGGTTTTCGGAATCGGCTCCTTTACAGGTGCAGGCGCTTCCATATCTAGGCCAAACAAGGCGGCCATATCATCGGTCTTCAGAATATTATCTGGCGACGAAGAAGGTTTCGCAAGTGGCGTTTTAAGGTCGATATTAGCGATTAATTCCTGATGGTTGACCCCGCGTAGAACAAATAGCAGTTCGGGTTGTTGATCAAGACGCGCACCAATGCCGTATACAGTCGCGGCAACATGTTTGCACATGGACGCCCAATCAAGACAGGCACAGGAAAGCTTGATCTCCGAGGGCTTAGGAAACAGCCCCGTACCTGGCTGACACAATCGCTGCAAAACTGGTTTTGACAATTTGCCCTGCAGTAGATCGACCAAAGAGTCGATGCCATTGGCGCAGTCTTCGCGCAGAGCTCTCCAATGGGCTTTCGGCAGAGGCTCAATTGATATTTTAACCGTATAAAGCGAAGATCCAGCGACTTTCGCGGTTACCTGTCCAGAGGTGATCTGTAGGTCGACTACCGAGCCGTTACGCACATAGGTACGACCGCGTGGCAGGCGGCTGTTATAATCCCCAAAACTCTCCATGGTGCTGCACCATGCCTTGCCCCAGGCTGTGGTTGCGATCGTGCGACCAGAGATAACAATAGGTGAAACAGGGTGTCCCGCCTTGCGCAGTTTGGCCATTGCCCGTTCAGCTTTTTTTCTGCGTTCAGCCACTGGCACATATCGACCCCACTGCGACATGTATCTTACTCCTTTGAGACCGCTGCAAGATCAAGGGCGACGAGGCGCAGCAAAGCGTCATCGGTCATTTCGGTCAAGTTCATTTCGGCTGATCCACCCAGAACTTCCTCTGATAAGGATTTCTTGGCCTCGATCATAGCATCTATTTTTTCTTCAATGGTTCCGGCGCAGACAAATTTATGAACAAGTACGTTGCGCTTCTGTCCAATACGGAAAGCGCGGTCTGTGGCCTGATTTTCTACCGCCGGATTCCACCAACGATCAAAATGCACCACATGCGAAGCTGCGGTCAGGGTGAGACCAGACCCACCCGCCTTCAAAGACAAAATGAAAAACGGTACATTTTCGTCCTCTTGGAATGCCTTGACCAGTGACTTTCGTGTTTTGACCGGTGTGTTCCCATGGAGCACCAAGCCAGGTCGCCCGAATATTTCGGCTAGGTAGTCGTGAAGCGGTGCGGTTATTTCACGGAATTGAGTGAACACAAGCATCTTGTCCTGCCGAGCAGCGACAACCTCGGCAATTTCGCGAAGACGCAACCACTTGCCGCTATGAGCCTCGTCCCAACCCCCATCATTCAACCATTGCGAGGGGTGATTGCAGATCTGTTTAAGCCGCATGATAGTGGCCAGAACCAACCCCTTTCTTTCAATCCCCGACGCGGTACTTAGCGCCTCGGCCAACTCATCTACGGTCTGGGCGTAGAGCGCCGCCTGCTTGCGGCTGAGCATGCAATGGGCCTTGACTTCGGTCTTGTCGGGCAGATCAGAAATCACCGATGGGTCATTCTTCATTCGGCGCAGGATGTAGGGTTGCACCAATTCCCGCAATGGACCAAAGGCATTGTGCTCACGCGCTGCAAGGGTTTTGACGTAGCGGGAAAACTGCTTATCACTTCCTAGCAAACCAGGATTGATCACATCGAAGATCGACCATAAATCTCCCAAATGGTTTTCAACCGGCGTACCTGTGAGAGCAATGCGTGATTTAGCCTTGATAGACTTGACAGCCTTGGTTTGTTTGGACTTGGGGTTTTTGATAGCCTGCGCCTCATCAAGAACCAGAAACCTCCAGTCTGTGGTCGTCAACACCGGTTGACGAAGCAATGTGCCGTAGGAAGTGATCACCAGGTCAATCTCATTGAAGTCAGAAAGCGTTGTCATTTGATCCTTTGACATCGACGAGGGATGAACAATCTGGGCGCGTAGATCTGGGGCAAAACGGTCGATTTCTGCGGCCCAATTCGCCAGCAGAGATGCCGGAGCCACCAACAGGGAGGGGCCTTTGCCCTGGTGCGCCAGTAGCAGCGCCAGCACCTGTATGGTCTTCCCAAGGCCCATGTCATCGGCCAGACAAGCTCCCAGGCCCAACCCGGTCAGCAGGTGCAACCAGTGGACACCGGCCTTTTGATAGGGTCGCAGGCGCGCCTTCAGTTTCACGCCGGGATATCCTTCACCAGAAGGATCGCGCAAATTCTTTAATGTCTCGGCCAGCCATGGGCCTGCAGTGATCTGTGACCATTGGCGTGTGGCTTCGTCAACATCATCTCCCGCAATGGCGGCTCCAGACATCAGGCGCATCGCTTCTGAAAACGACAACCCATCACTTGCGGCCAGTTCTTCAGCAGTTTTGAATCGCTGCATTTCGCGCTCAAGGCGATCGCGATCAATCTCCACCCATTGCCCCCGCAGCAATACCAGCGAGTCAGTGCTAGACAGCAGAGTACTCATCTCCTCATCCGATAGAGTCTCACCGTTCAATGTGACCTCCATGCGGAAGTCCAGCAGCCCTTCGAGTCCAACAGCAGAGGGCGTTTCACTGCCGATAGAGGCAGTGACCTTAGGCCGTGTTGGGCGGGCGGCAGCCCAACTTGCGGGCATGCGTAAAACAATTCCAGCAGCACCGAGATCCGGTGCGCTATCCAGAAAGCGTGCAGCATTGGCGGGTTTCCATCTTAAAGGATGGTATATTTCCCCACCCTCCACCATTTCCTTCAGCCATGGGCATGACTGACTTGCTCGGCTGACAGGGAGTAGCAAATTCAAGAGCCGTGAATGGTCTTCGGCATAGTCATGCAGAGCCTGTCCTAGCGGCACATGCCGCGCTTGGCCACTGGCCGCGAGTTCGGTCGTATAGCTGGCCATGAACGCAAAGGGAAAGTCGGGGTCGCCGCGGTTTTCTGCCAAATTGAAATGCACCCTCCCGATTGTGTTCCATGCTGGGTTCAGGGCAGACAGAAAACCCGGTAAGTCCGGCCCCGCTTCTTTCGCTACGGCTGCCACTATCTCCTGCCAAAGACGAGACAGCACATCGGCAGTCACATATTCCGCCCCTTTCATCATCGGCACTGTCGGCACCAAGGCCGCAAGTTCGGCTTCTGGTGGAGAAACATTCGTGCTCGCCTGATGGCACAAGGCTGAAATGGCGCGGCGGGAAAAATTGCGCCACCACGCAAGGTCAGGTGACAAGACCCTGGTTGTGCCGGCGCCCAGACGCAGGAGGCCGTAGCCCGCCCCACGAACAAACGCTTCGACCAGCGGACCACCATCGCCTGTGTCTGCAATGAGGTGCCCATGCGGTGTCAGGCGTAGAGTAAGCGAATTAGTATCAGAGTGATGCCGATGCTGTGCCAATGTAGCGACCTTTTAAACTACAGTGCTTAGACATTGGGTGTCTTGCTGCATGGTTACTTGGACCCCTATTTGGGGTCGATGCCCTTGTTCGATTGGATAGCGCTGATGCACCAAATATTCAATGATCACATTTACTCGGTTAGCCCGGCTGCTGCTGCGGGCTCGATGCCGCACCATTAGGGAAATCCTTGTGATCAATGCTGCATAACAGCCCGTGCCAACTTGCAGCGGTTCAGCGAACGCCCTCCTTCCAAAATCGCATGAATGTCTGCTTCCACTTGTCGGAGGGTATGATCGCGCAGGTGCAGCGAATGGCGGCTCTCCGCCCAAAACGACCGCCCTAAGACCCGTCCCACGGTTTCGGAATGCATTATGCTGCCAGTTGAAACTTCGAAAAGGGCGCTCGCGTCAAAAATGCAAACCATTGAAATAGCTACACTTTTTTAAAGCGCCCTACTGAGGACCTAGGGCGGTCGGTTAGAGACAAAGCGGGTTCAGAGACCAATTTTGCGCATTTAGCCAGTCTCTGAAGGGCGGTCGCAATTGCTAAACCCCTTTGAAACAAAAACAAAAAAGGCCCTCACTGGGGCCTCATCTCGGGTTCGCGAATGGTTTTTGGCGGACAGACAGGGATTCGAACCCTGGAGACGGTCTCCCGCCTACACACTTTCCAGGCGTGCGCCTTCGACCACTCGGCCACCTGTCCGTTGCGCGGGTTTAGCCGCAAGTTGACAGACTTTGCAAGACCTTCCGAACGATTTGTTCTGCCTGTTTGCCCCTGTCATCCAGGCCCGCTATATTGATCCCAACCAAGCGGAGCCATTGCCCCACGATGCTGCACGACCCACCGAAGCCGGCCAGTCCGGAAAAGCGTATCGATGCGGCGCGGCTGCAGACCGGCGCGCTGATCATCATTGCCTTTGCAGTGGTCTTGTTCCTGCTGGTGCAAGCGCGGTTCATCCTGATTTCATTGGCGACCGCGATCATTCTGTTCAGCCTGACCAGCGATGTGATCAATTTTATCGCCCGCCAGCGGATCGGGCCTTTGCGGATACCGAATGCCATCGCCAGCATCGCGGCCATGGTGTTGATCGCGACCGCCTTGCTGATCCTGACGTCGGTGCTGCTGGCGCAGATCAACACAGTTCTGGTGACCACGCTGGCCTATACCGAACGCGCGCCATCGGCGATTGCGTCGATGTTTGCCTGGTTAGGCGAGGATAGCCAGGCCGCCATTTTCAATGCGGTCCGGTCGGTCGATGCGTCCAGCTATCTGCGCAGCGCGGCAGGGCAGGCCAGCGGCATCACCCAGGCCACGGTTCTGATCATCCTATTCGTCGGTTTTTTATTCGCCGAACGGATCTGGTTCGATACCAAGCTCGAAAGCCTGATCGGCGACAAGGCGCAGGCCCTGCGCGTGCGCAAGATCATCCAGTCGATCATCCACCGCGTGAACTATTACCTTTTGGTCAAGACCGTGATCAGCGGCATCACCGGTGCGATGGTCTATGCGCTGGCGCTGGCGTTCCAGCTGGAACTGGCAACCGCGCTGGGGATCATCACATTCGTTTTGAACTTCATCCCCAATATCGGGTCGATCATCGCAACCGGGCTGATCGCGCTGGTCGCGCATGTCCAATTCGGCGAGCCGAATACGACCCTTGTGATATTCGCGATCGCAACCTGTATCCAGTTTCTGAACGGCAATGTCATCGACCCGATGCTGATGGGCCGCGCGCTGCGGCTGTCGTCATTCGGCATCATCCTGTCGCTGGCATTCTGGGGGGCTGTTTGGGGCGTGCCGGGGATGTTCCTGTCGGTGCCGATCATGGTGATGTTGCTGGTGGTGTGCAGCCATGTGCCCCAGCTGCGCCCCTTTGCAATCCTGTTGTCGCGCGAAGGATTTCCCGAGACCGAACAGATGCTGAATGAAACCGCCAAGCGTGACGTTTTCCAAAAGCCGCCGACACCCTGAAGCGTCTTTACGGTGTAGCCTTCCCCGTCACCGGCTGGCTGGCATAATAGATCACATCCTCGGTGAAATATTGATAGCTGTCGGCGTTTTCAATCGCGCGGGCGGGGTCAGTCTGGGCCATACGCGCGCAATCACGGCGGGCATAGCAATGATCCTTGGTCCCGCCCGCACTGCGGAAATGCGACAATTCATGGATCAAGGTGCCTTCGCGCGTGCCATTGTCGCTGGCGCGCGTGCCGGGCCGCAGGGCGGCAAGCGGTGGCATGTCAAAAAACGCCGGACAGAGATAGATTTGATAGGGTTCATGTGCATAGACCCAGGCATATTCGTCCACGCCACACCCTTGGTCGCGCAGGCTGTCACATTGCAGGCTGACGCCGCCCGTGCGGATCGCACGCACCACCGCTTTGAGCGTGGCGCGCACCGTTTCGGCCTTACGGTCAGAATAGGTGCCGAACCAGCGCGCATATTCGGGCGTGTCGTCAACGGCAGCCGCGGCCGTGATTGTCAGGGATTTGGCCTGGTCCAATGCGGCGCGCACAATGGCACCCTGCGCGGGGCTACAGTATAGCACTGTTTGCGCCATCGCGGTTTGCGCGCCCAGCAGACATAAAACAACCAATATCACACGCATGGCCTAGTCCAGATGCAGATAGACACGCCGGTTCTGGCGGCCTTTCTTTTCAATCTTGCCGATCCGCACCGGCCCGATTTCGGATGTATTGGCGACATGAGTGCCGCCGCAGGGTTGCAGATCGGCGGTTTCCGCGCCGATCCCGATCCGCACCAGCCTGATCCGGCCCGACCCGCGCGGTGGCTGCACCGACATAGTTTTCACCAGATCAGGCTGCGCATCCAGATCGGCCTCGGTGATCCATTCCTCGGTCACGGCCATATTGCAGGCGATCAACCGGTTCAGCGCGTCTTCGATCGCTTCTTTGTCCTCGGGGGCGTCGGGCATATCGAAATCGAGCCGCCCCTTGTCGGTGGCAATAGCCCCGCCCGACACTGGCAGCGGGATCACGACCGATAACAAATGCAACGCCGTATGCACACGCATATGGCGGTATCGCCGGTCCCAGTTCAACTTTTGCAACAAAACCTGTCCGACAGGTGGCAAGGGGGCGGGTTCGGCGGGTAACAGGATGATACTGTCCCCTTCGCCCTTGACCGCCGTGGCGATATCCAGCGTGGTCCCCTGCCATGACAGGCTGCCACTGTCGCCCGGTTGGCCACCTGCGGTCGGATAGAACAGGCAGGCATCCAGCACGATCCCCCCTTCGGATGTGATGTCCAGCACGCGGCCTTCGGCCTGACGGGCATAGGCATCGTCACGAAACAACGGCTGTGTCATGCGGGATCACCTTTCAGGGTTTCGGGGTTGCGCAGCCACAGATCCTGCTGCGGAAAGGGAATTTCGATCCCTTCAGCGACAAATCTGCGGGCGATTTCGTGGTTCATCTCGGATTTGACGCGCAGGACGAAGTTCACGTCACGCAGGATGGCGCGGATCTCGAAATCCAGCGAACTGGCGCCGAAACCGATGAACAGCACCGCGGGGGGCGGCGTGATAATGACCATCGGATGGGCCTGCGCAATCTCGGACAGGATTTGCGCCACCTTGTCGGTATCGGTGCCATAGGCCACGCCCACCGGCACGATCACGCGGCCGACCAGATTGCCGCGCGTCCAGTTGGTGACCTGCCCGCTGACCAGATCGGCGTTCGGCACGATGACATCGGTCCGGTCAAAGGTTTCGATCCGCGTGGACCGTACCGAGATCGCGCGCACATAGCCCATCTGGCCGCCAACCTCGATCCAGTCGCCTTCGCTGATCGGGCGTTCGATCAGCAAGATGATGCCGGACACGAAATTCGACACGATATTTTGCAGGCCAAACCCGATGCCCACCGACAGCGCCCCGGCCACAATGGCCAGGCTGGACAGGTCGATCCCCGCCGATGTGATCGCGATCAGCGCCGCGAGCAGGATACCGACATAGCCAAACCCCACGGCGATGGCGTTCTGCCCGCCGGGGTCCAGCCGTGTGCGTGGCAATACACTGCGCCGCAACGTGGCCTGAATGAACCGCGTCAGCGCATAGCCCAGCGAAAAGATGATGGCGAAGGTCAGGAAATCGGTGGGCGAAATCCGCGTCTCTCCTAGCGCGAAACCTTCGCGGAACCGGTTCCAAATTTCCAGAATATCGTCGGTGCGCGCCCCCCAGATCAGGGCCAGAACCGGCAGGCTGCCCAGATAGATCGCCAGACTGGCAAGGACAGGCAGCAGGGCCATCAGGCCTTTGGCTTCGTCGGCGGCGGCGTGGCGCAGGGTAATGTCATGGACGATCCGCTGCAAGACAAGGATCGCCCCCAACAAAGCCAGCGACAGGATCGAGGATGTCAAAATCCCCTGCCCCGCCGCCGAATAGCCCACAGCGGCCAGCGCCGGACCTGCCACCGCGACGATCGTGCAGAACCGGCCAACCTGCATCCGCATCCGGCCTTGCGACGCAGGCGCGGTGTCGGATGCGATGGGGGGCGTCTTGATCAACCGGCCCAGTTGCCAGAACAGCACGCCAGCCACGCCGATCACCGGCAAGGCCATGGTGGCGGCGACCCCCGCTGCCAGATCGACAGACCCCGCCGCCGCTTCGAACAGGGCACCAAAGGCCAGCACCCAGGCCAGCGCCAGCGTGATCCGCCGCGCATTGGCGCGGGTGTCTTTGCCATAGCCAAGATGCACGGGCAGCGTGCCGTCGCTGAACACCTGCCGGCCCAGCCACCAGCCCAGCACCACCGTCATCCCCGCCGCCGGGATCGCGGCGATCACCGCCTGTCCGCGCAGCCCGAAAATCGCCAGCGTCTCTAGCCCCTGCGCCAAGGCCATCAGCCCGACCAGCGACACAAGGATCTGCATCAGCGATAAAAGAAACAACCAGATCGGCAGCAGGAACGTGTCACGATGCGACAACCGCGCGCGCCATTGCACCAGCCACCAGCGCGTATAGCCGACCAGCAACACAGCAAGGCCGATGAACAAGGCCGCACGCGGCAGGTTCGCCAACAGCCGCCCGTTTGCAGACTGGACCTGCAAACCGGCCAGCGTTTCCGCGCCGACCGTGCGGATCACCTGCCATGTCGCACTGGCCGCCGCAGGCCAGAGCGCGGGGTTCAGCGGTGACGGACCCCGCTGGAACAGCTGGGCTGTCTGTTGTTGCAGGACCTTCATGTCCAGCTCGCTGATCAGCCCGTTGGCGCGGGCAAAGGCCTCTTGCGCCAGCGCGCGGGGCGCCAGCAGATCATCACGCTGCGCCTGCAGTGCTGCGCGCCGGTCCGCGACCTGCGCCGGTTCCGTGCCGCTGTCCGGCACCGCACCCAATGCGGACAGCTGCGCATTCACCGTGGCCAGCCGGTTTGCGTTGACATTGCTTTGCGACAGGAAATAGTCGCGCCACCCCGCCAGTTCCGCGCGCAGCCGCATGATCGCGAATTGCGAGGATGTGTCGCGCATCACCAGCGTTTCGGCCCGTTCGGCCAGCACGGACCACACGGCGGGATCGTCATAGGGTCCACCCGGCACTGGCGCTGCATCCTGCGCCAGCGCGGCCATCGGCCATAACAGGCAGACAAGCAGGCGAAAGACCAGCGACCGTGCCGTCATACGGGGGCAAGCACCGATGGCACATCGGCCTTTTCTTCCAGCCATGCGGGCACCGGCAGTCCCTTTGCGCGCATGAAGGCGGGGTTGTAGATCTTGGATTGGTACCGGCTGCCGACATCGCACAGGATCGTCACGATCACATGGCCCGGCCCCATATCGCGCGCCATACGGATCGCCCCCGCCATATTGATCGCGGTGGACCCGCCCATGCACAGACCTTCGTGCTGCATCAGGTCATAGATCAGCGGCAAGGCTTCGGCATCGGGGATCTGATAGGCGTAATCGGGGGTCAGACCTTCGAGGTTGGCCGTGATCCGGCCCTGCCCGATCCCTTCGGACACCGACCCGCCCTCGGATTTCAACGCGCCATGTTCATAGAAATTATACAGCGCCGATCCTTCTGGGTCGGCCAGCCCGATCTTGACGCCTTTGGGCTGCAGCGCCAGCGCGACGCCTGCCAGCGTGCCGCCGGACCCCACCGCGCAGATGAACCCGTCCACCTTGCCATCTGTCTGCGCCCAGATTTCGGGGGCTGTGGTTTCCACATGGGCCTGCCGGTTGGCAGTATTGTCGAACTGGTTGGCCCAGATCACGCCATTGGGTTCGGTTTCGCGCAGCGCATGGGCCAGCCGTTCGGAATAGCGGACGTAATTGTTGGGGTTGCTATAGGGGGCGGCAGGCACCTCGACCAGCTTGGCGCCGGCAAGGCGCAGCATGTCTTTCTTTTCCTGACTTTGGGTTTCAGGAATGACGATCACCGTCTTGAACCCCATCGACGAGCCGAGCAGCGCCAGCCCGATGCCGGTATTGCCGGCCGTGCCTTCGACGATGGTGCCACCCGGGCGCAGGTCCCCGCGCGCGATGGCATCCTTGATCATGTACAGCGCGGCACGATCCTTGACCGACTGGCCGGGGTTCAGAAATTCGGCCTTGCCCAGAATGGTGCAGCCTGTCGCCTGCGATGCGGCGCGCAGCTTGATCAGGGGGGTATTGCCGATTGCTTCGGCGAAATCATTGCGGATCTGCATCATCAGGGCCTTTCATTATACCCTTGTTGTGTAGAACCGCACCCGCCCGACATCAACCCGTCGCGCGCAGCAGGGCCGGATCAGCCCCTGTGACACCAAGGCCCCATGAGCGAAAAGAACGGTCACCTAGCGATACTTCTGTGCAACATATTCCGTCACCCAAGCACAAAGGACGGCCCCGACAAAAAGGCTTGTGATCAGGGTCGTATCGGTGAACCGGCTGCCTTCGGTGATCATCAGATCAAAGATGCCGACAATCGCCTCTGACAAGCCTTGATAGCGGTTGTGCAGCGCGTGGCGGATCATCAGCGAAAAGGCGATCACCAACAGTGACAAAAACCCAAAGGCAAACCCCGTCGTCACGCCGGTCCCGATGGCAGCGATATATCCGTTGCCCGTGCGCCGCCCCACATATGTCCAGCCAAGGTACAGACCGATGATCACGCTGGCCGGCAGGAACGATCCGGGCGGTTTGCCTTCAAGGAAAAACGGCGCAGCGAGCCCCGCAACATACAAACCCAAAAGCCCCAACGAAACAGCCCCAGCCAAACGCGCGGCTGTGGGCATAGAAGACCGATACGATACCGACATCTTGCAACCTCATACTCGTTACCAAACACTTGAAACCTTACACCAACACGCCCCGATCAGGACGCGCGGGTCACCGTGATCTGTGTGACGTCGCAGTTTCCGCTATGAAATGTCCCCGCGCAAGAGGTCAGATAAAAGTTCCACATCCGCCGGAACCTGTCATCGAACCCCAACGCCTGCACCTGATCCCAGCGCGCGTTGAACGTATCGTGCCAGCGGCGCAGGGTCTGGCTATAGCTTTCGCCAAATTCGATGGATTGCGCAACGTGCAGCCCTGCTTTTTCAATCTCTTGGCGCAGCACGACGGGGCTGGGCAGCATGCCACCCGGAAAGATGTATTTCTGGATGAAATCGACGCCGCGTTTGTAGACATGCCAGCGGCGGTGTTCGACGGTGATGATCTGCAAAGTCGCATTCTTGCCGGGCTTGAGCCTGTCGTGCAGGGTTTCGAAATAGACCGGCCAGTATTTTTCGCCCACGGCCTCGAACATCTCGATACTGGCGATCCCGTCATAGATGCCTTTTTCGTCGCGGTAATCCTGCATCTTGATCGTGACCTTGTCGGACAGACCCGCCTTTTGCATCCGGGCAACGGCGTAATCATGCTGCGCCTGACTGATCGTCAAGCCAGTCACGCGCAGCCCGCGTTCCTTGGCGGCATATTCGGCAAAACCGCCCCAGCCACAACCGATTTCCAGCACATGATCACCGGGCTGCACGCCCATCTGGTCAACCATGCATTTGTATTTCTCGATCTGGCCGGCTTCCATGCTTTCCTGACCGGTCACGAATTTGGCCGAGGAATAGGTCATCGTGTCATCCAGCCACAGACCATAGAATTCATTGCCCAGATCATAGTGATAGCTGATGTTCTTGCGCGCCTGCTTTTTCGAATTGTTCTGCAACCAGAACCGCATCCGTTCGTAAAACCGCACCAGAAACTGCCCCGGAAAACCGTCATAGATATGTTCCATGTCGTCATGCATCAGATCCATGAAGGCCATCAGGTCGGGCGTGGACCACCAGCCGTCCATATAGGATTCGCAAAAGCCCAGATCGCCTTCGCGCACGGTGCGGGCAAAGACATCGGTATTGTGGACATGCACTTCGGCAACATAGCCGGGTTCGGCCCCGTCGGCGCGGAAATGGCGGCCATCGGGCAGGATGATATCGATACGGCCGCGTTTCATCGTCTTGAGCGCGTCAAAGACATTGCTGAAATACCGCGGCAGTCCGGTCTGCCCATGCGTGGTCGTCAGGATCATGCGTCTTCCGTTCCTAGATTTCATTCACTGCGTTGACAGCTAATTAACCTTTGCGCCGACGAAGTCACGGCAATCCTTGTCAAAAAGTTGCCGCAGCCCTCAAAATCCACGGTTGCCATAGGCGTCAAGCGCGCGGGTCCGCCCCTGTTCGGGGGTGACCACGGGGTCGGGATAGGCGGCGTCAGGGCGCATCTGCCAGATTTGCGGGATCATCTCGAAATAGGTCAGCGCGCTGTCTTGCGGACTGCGATACCGTTCGGCGATCCAGCGTTTGACATAGGCGCGGTCTTTGTCGAATTTATCCAGCTGTGTCACCGGATTAAACACGCGGAAATAGGGTGTCGCATCCGGCCCAGACCCTGCCGACCATTGCCAGCCCATCGCATTGCTGGCGGGGTCCCAGTCGATCAGATGGTCGGCGAACCAGTCCAGCCCAATTTTCCAATGGGTCATCAGATGCTTGGTCAGATAGGATGCCACGATCATGCGCCCGCGGTTGTGCATGGTGCCGGTGACATACATTTCACGCATGGCGGCATCGACAAAGGGGATGCCTGTGCGCCCTTGTTGCCAAGCCTTCACCTCTGGCGTGATTTCGGTATTCCACGGGAACGCATCCCAATCCTCTTTCCAGTTATCCGTCAGGATACGCGGCGTATGATGCGCCAGATGATAGGCGAATTCGCGCCAGACCAGTTCTTTGAGGAACACCTCGGCGTCACCCTTGCCATCGCGCAAGGCGCGTTGGCCCGCATGCCAGCAGATGCGCGGGCTGATTTCGCCAAAGGTCAGATTTTCCGACAGGTTGGACGTACCTTTGATCGCGGGCAGGTCGCGGCCTTTGACGTAATCGCCCACACGGTCGGCGATAAAGGCATCCAGCCTGTCCCGCGCCGCATCCTCGCCCACGGTGCAATGGCGGGCCAGAATATCGCCCCCGCGCTGCATCGCGCGGCGCAGCTGCCAGTCAGCCAGATCATCGCTGGCAGGCCAAGCAGCGGGGGCCGCGATTTTCACAGGGCGCGGCAGGGGTTCGGCCACATCATTGCCGCGCACAGCGTTCCACATCGGGGTGTAGACCTTGTAGAACCCGCCTGTCTTGGTGGCGACGGTCCAAGGTTCGAACAACAGATGGCCGGTGAAACTGCGTGCCGCAATCCCGTCTGATTTCAGCGCGGACTTCACGGCGGCATCGCGGTCATTGGCCACCGCATGGTAAAGCCGCGACCAATGAACAGCCCCTGCCCCGGTTTCCCCGATCAGATCGCGCAAGACATCCAGTGCCGGACCGTTGCGCAGGATCAGCTGGCTGCCCCGATCCGCCAACGCCTTGCCAAATTGCGCCAGTGCAAGATCAAGCCGCAGTTTCTGCGCCGCGCCCAAGGATGCCACCTGATCATCGTGGATAAAAACGGGGACCACAGGCTGCCCGCTTTCACAGGCAGCGGTCAGGGCGGGATGGTCGGCAAGCCGCAGGTCGCGGCGGAACCAGACGATGATCGGTGTTTGTGTCATAGCACCTGATCTAGCGCCGCCATCAACTGGTCAAGCTCTGCCATGCTGGTGTAATGCGTGAAACTGACCCGCAGCACGCCTTTGTCCAGATCGACCCCCATCGCGTGCAAAGGACGTTGGGCATAAAAATCGCCACCTTCGGCCATGATCCCGAACGGCACCAGCCGTGCGGCGACATCGGCGGCATTGCCTTGCAAGGCCATCGCCACGGTCGGCGCGCGGGTTGCTGCATCGGACGGGCCGATCAGACGGACCGAGTTCTTGGCGCTGACATAATCCAGCAGCGGCGTCAGCAAGGCCACTTCCTGCGCGCGCATCAGGTCATGCGACAGCCGCGCGGCCTCTGCCCCCGTGCCACCGCCGTGATGTTGCGCCATCGCATCGAAATAATCCGCCATCCCCGCACTGGCCGCGATCTGCGCATGGTCGGGGCTTGCGGGGGTGAAGCGCTTGTAAAGCGTATCGCCGTTGAAATGATGCCCTTGGTTGGGCAGTTCAAACCCGAAATCTTCGCGGATCACCATTATCCCCTGATGTGGACCGTAGGTTTTATAGGCGCTGAACAGATAGACATCGCACCCCAGCGCACCGACATCGGCAAAGCCATGTGGCGCATAGCTGACGCCATCGACACAGACCCGCGCGCCTGCGGATTTGGCGATCCGCGTGATGGCTTCTACATCATTAATGGCCCCGATCACATTGGAACAATGCGGAAAACAGACCAAAGCTGTATCATCACCCAAAAGCTGCGCCAGATCATCGGGGTTTAGCAATCCGGTGTCGGGGTCAAGCTGCCATTCGACCACGCGCAGGCCATCCTCGGCCAGCCTGCGCCACGGGCCGGAATTGGCCTCGTGATCCTGATTGGTGACAATGATCTTTTGCCCCGGTTTGATCCAGCGGCGCACGGCCTGCGCCAGAACATAGGTATTCTGGGTTGTGGACGGGCCGAATGACAGCTCGTGCCGCGCCACGCCCAGCATCGCGGCCAGCCGCGTGCGGGCCTCGTCCATTTCCGCGCCGCCAAGGCGCGATGCCTCATAGGCCGAATAGGGCTGCACTTTGCGCTGGGTGTAAAACCGGTGCAGGCGGTCGATGACCTGCTGGCAGGCATAAGACCCGCCCGCATTGCCGAAAAACGCCTGTCCTTGCAGGCTTGGTTCCGAAAACGCGGGGAATTGCGCCCGCACCCATGCCAGATCAAGCATTCACATCCACCACCACACGGCCCTTGACGCGGCCTGCCAGAATATCCGCGCCCAGTTGCGGCAGATCGGACAGGGTCGCGGGCTGGATCATCGCGTCAAGCTTGTCCATCGGCAGATCGCGCGCGATCCGCGCCCAGGCGCGCAGACGGTTGTCGTAGGGCTGCATCACAGAATCGATGCCCAGCAGGTTCACCCCGCGCAGCAGGAACGGAATGACCGTCGCAGGCAGGGTGGCGCCCCCGGCCAGACCGACAGCGGCGACCGAGGCGCCATATTCCATCTGCCCCAACACGCGCGCCAGCATCGCGCCACCCACAGCATCGACGCAACCGCCCCATGTTTCGCCTTCCAGCGGGCGTTTGACCGTTTCGGCCAGGTCTTCGCGCGCGACGATCTGGGTGGCACCCAAGGATGTCAGGTAATCCGCCGTCTCGGGCCGACCGGTGACAGCGGCGACCTGATACCCCAGATGCGCAAGGATCGCCGTAGCCACCGACCCCACGCCACCGGCAGCCCCCGTGACCAGCACAGGACCGGATTTGATGCCGTGATCTTCCAGCGCCATCACCGCCAGCATCGCGGTGAAACCGGCGGTGCCGACCGCCATCGCCTGCCGCGTGGTCAGACCGTCCGGCAAAGGCACCAGCCAATCGGCCTTGACCCGCGCCTTTTGCGCATAGCCGCCCCAATGCGCCTCGCCCACGCGCCAGCCGGTCAGCACGACCTTGTCACCCGACGCATAGCGCGGATCGTCCGACGCCTCGACCGTGCCGGCAAAGTCAATGCCGGGGATATGCGGATAATTGCGCACCAACCCGCCCCCCGGCCCGATGCACAGCCCGTCCTTGTAATTCACCGTCGAATACTCGACCGCGACCGTCACATCACCCGCAGGCAGCCGGTCGAGCGTGATCTCCTGCACGGCGGCATGGGTTTTGCCGGTATCATCTTTGTCGACAATCAGGGCCTTGAACATGGGTCTATCCTTTATAAAGAAATGCGGAAATCATTAGGCAAAGCGCGTGTCAGCGCGCGTTGATCATTGCGGGCCGTGCCAGTCAATCTGGCAAATCTCGGCGCTGCGCCCGTCGAAATCCCACACGCGGCCAAAAGCGCGCACGCGGCCCTTGGTGGCCGTGGCGACGGTAATATCAGGCCCCATCCAATAGCCGGTATTGGTGACAACGATATCGGTGTCGGGGTCTTTGCCGACAACGGGCACAATTTCACCCTGAATCGCTTTGCCGACCATCAGGCGGCGGGCCTTGCCTTCGGTTTCGAACACGACAGGCGCGCGTTCAGCACCCAGAAATTCGCTGACCAGCACCTTGAACAGGCCCGTCGTGCCGCGCGCCTTGCCGGTGAAGATGTTGAGCAACCCGTCATAAGCGGCGTCAGAGGCGCGGTCGTCGATATAGGCGGCGGCTTTCCAATTGCCGCGCGCCATCAGGCCGGGGATTTCCAGCACCAGCCCGACGTTCAGCCCGCCAAGGTCATGATCACCATAATGGCCATCGTCGATGCGGATGCCCGCCCAAGCCTGACAATAGCCTTCGGTCGGGGCATGTTTGCCTAGTGACACCACGCAGGGGCAGAACACCGTGCAATTGCAGTTGAGGATCAGTTCCCCCTTGATCGCCCAAGGCACCGTGCCCACGGTCGCGTTTTGATCTAAAGCCATATTATTTCCTTTCTAAACCGCGCGCATCAGGACGAGAAACGCCCCAGAAATCAGGACGATCCCCAAAGGCCGCGTGATATAGCGCCCGACACTGTCCATTTTTTCGCCTACCATGATCAGCGTGGCGACCCCCATGAAGGCAAGGTTCATCACCCCGCCAACGAAGGCAAGCAGCATCAGCGCCCAACAGCAGCCAAGGCACACAAGGCCCAACCTGACGCCGTTGCGCCATGGCCCTTCATCCCAATGCTGCATGAAAAATGTCAGCGGGCGGCGGCATTTGGCAAGGCAGGCCTCTTTCACCGGTGAAAACTGGTATAGCCCCGCGCCAAGCAGCAGCCCTGCCGTCAGCCAGTCCGACAGGCTGTCGCCGATCGCGCTGATCAGCCCGAAACGGTACAGCGCCAGCTGCAGCGCCGCAGCGGTCACTGCAAACCCGATCCAGACACAACCATAGCCCAGCACCAGCGGCAGAAACGGTACGCCGGTCTGGCGGCCCAGATCGTCATGGGTGGCAAAGGCGGGCAAGGCGCTGGGCAGCATCATCGCCGCCGCCATCAGCGCCCACATCAGCGCAGCATTGGCATAGCCTGCCCCATCGAGTGTGACCGTGCAAAGCGCGTCCCAGAAATCGGCACCGTACAGCTGCGCAGCACTACGCAGGTCCGCCGGGACAGCCAGCACGAACAGCGCCGCCCAGGCAAACAGAATCAGCCCAAAGACCAGCAGCCATTGCGCCGTTCCCATTGCCCTGATCCTGTCTGCAAGCAAATTAAGCATCCCCCCGTATCACCAAAGCCTGTCAGACAATCACCGGCCCGGCAATGCGGAAATACCCTTGCAGTGCGGCAGGCGCGCCCCTAGATCTCCTGTCAACTTCAACCGGGAGAACCATAATGAAGATAACAAGATTCATGGGTGCCACCTGTGTCATGGCGCTGGCCACGACCGCCTTTGCACAGGATGCCGAATTGCTGGTGTTCGATTATTCGGGATTCGAGATGCCCGAATATCATCAGGACTACATCGCCGCACACGGGGCCAGCCCGACCTTCAGCTTCTTTGGCGACGAAGACGAGGCGTTCCAGAAACTGCGTTCGGGCTTCCGGGCCGATGTGTCGCATGTCTGCGCGCCATCCGTGACCCGCTGGACCGAAAGCGGCATTCTGGAACCATGGGACACCGCGCGCATCACCGCCTATGACGATCTGAACGCCAGCCTGACCGGCGAAGAAATCGGCGCGGGCCAGACCTATTTCATCCCGACAGATTTCGGGTCCACCGCCATCGCCTATAACCCTGACGAGGTGCCTGCCGCAGATGTGGCCAGCCTGCAGGTGTTCACCAACCCTGCCTATGCAGGCCGCATGACGCTGCCAGACAACGTTGATGACGCCTTTGCGCTGGCCTATCTGGCGACCGGTGTCACCAACTGGCAAGAGGTGACGGACGCGCAGTTCGAAGCTGCCGCAAACTGGCTGCGCGCTGTCCATCCGAACCTGCGCACCTATTGGACCGATCCGGCCGAACTGGCGCAGCTGTTGTCCTCGGGCGAAATTCTGGTCAGCTGGGCGTGGAACGAAACCTACCCCACCATGGTCGAAGAAGGCCGTCCCATCGCGTTCCAGCGTGAAGCCGCGGAAGGATCGTCGCTGTGGCTGTGCGGTTATGTAAAACTGGCCGAAGGTCAGGGCAACGTGGACAAGGCCTATGATTATCTGAATGCGTTCTTGGCGGAATCCTCGGTCCTGCCGTTGCTGGAAGCGGGTTACGGCTCTGCCAATGCCGCAGCATTGAACTCGCTGGTGACCGAAGAAGATCTGGTCGCCTCGGGTCTGGAAGAGATCGACGTGCCGATCCTGGCGCAATTGCCGACCAGCAATGACGACCGCGAACGGATGGCTGAAACGTTTGAATTGATCAAAGCCGGGTTCTGATCCGGTCCTTTGCCATGAACGGGGGCGGTGCCAGTGGCGCCGCCCTTTTCGTTTGCCGGACCGCTGCGGCGAAAAAGTGACTGGACCTTCGCGCGAAAGGTCGTAAACCACCCTGCATGCAACCGCTACGTCACACCACCGCGACCGTCCGCCACCCACGCCTGATCTGGCGTATGGTTCTGGCGTCTGTGTTGCCGGTGGCGCTTGTTCTGGTGGGTTTCGGGCATCGCCCCGCGCAGGCCGAACCGCAGGCCATTGCCTATCTGCTGGCCGGTGGCGATTGGGCCGATCTTTGTGCGCAAGGCGATATCCCGCATCCCGCAGGCGACATCTGTTCCGCCTGTGTTCTGGCCAAGGGCATGGCGCTGGCCGCGCCTGCGCTGACACCCCGCGCCTTGGTGGCTGTGCAGCCTATGGTCTGGACACTGCGGGCCACAGCACGTCCCGAGCTGAGAACTGCCGCGCCCAATCCGGCACGCGCCCCCCCGTTTGATGACCGTTCAACCCTTCTTTGAAACGATCATCGGCGCGGCTGGTCCGCGCAAAACGGAAAGACATCACTATGAAAACGACCTTTTTGGCCAGCTTGGCCCTGCTTGCCATCGCCACCACGGCCACGGCAGATAGCGCGATCAGCGTCAGCGATGCCCGCGCTTTTGAAACCGCCCCCAGCGCTATGGCGGGTGGCGGGTTTCTGACCATCACCAATACCGGCGCCAGCGATGATACGCTGATCGCCGTGCTGGCCGATTTCCCGCGCGTGGAACTGCACACCACGGCATTTGAAAACGATATCGCCCGCATGGTCCATGTCGATACGATCCCCGTGCCTGCGGGCGAAACCGTGACGCTGGCACCAGGCGGGCTGCATGTCATGTTCATGGGCCTGAAAGGCAAGCCGCTGACGGCGGGCGACACCATCGCCGCCACGCTGGTCTTTGAACAGGCGGGTGAAATGGCCGTCACCTTCGACATCGTGAAACGCGACATGGCGGGCCACAGCCACTGATCCTGTCGCGGCGCTGCCCCGCAATCGCGCAGGCGGCGCCAACACCGAAAGGAAACCACATGAAATCTGTCATCATCGGATCGGGCGTTCTGGCTGTTGCGGTCGGGCTGGGGGTTTATACTTGGCAAACCACCACTGCGGCCTCTGACCCTTGCGGCAATACCACCGTTGCGGGCGCGGCCATCGGCGGCCCGTTCGAGCTGGTCTCGGAAACCGGCGAAACCGTCACTGACACGGACGTCATCACCAAGCCGACACTGGTCTACTTCGGCTATACCTTCTGCCCCGATGTCTGCCCGCTGGATTCGATGCGCAACGCCATCGCGGCAGACATTCTAGCCGATCAGGGCGTAGATATCGGCACCGTGTTCATTTCCGTCGATCCCGCGCGCGACACGCCGCAGGTTGTGGGTGATTTCACCGATAATTTCCACGCCGACATGATCGGCCTGACCGGCAGCCCCGACCAGGTGCGCGCGGCATCTCAAGCCTACAAGACCTATTACCGCGCGGTCGAGGGTGATCCCGAATACTATCTGGTCGATCATTCGACCCAGACCTATCTGATGTTCCCGAACACGGGTTTCGCCACTTTCTTTCGGCGTGACACGCCCGCCGAACAGGTGGCCGACATCACCGCCTGTTTTGCAGGCCAGCTGGGCTGATTTTGCAGGCTTGTTGATCTGGCGCAATAAATCGCGCCGGATCATCTGCAAGATGGCCGGATGGATCATATTGCAAATCTGCGCCGCATGGGTCTGTTCGATGCGCGCGTGCCCCGCTACACCAGCTATCCGCCTGCCACGGCGTTCACCGCGGGCGTGGGAGCTGATTTCCAGCGCGACTGCCTTGCCACGCTGGACCCTGCCGTGCCGGTGTCGGTCTATATCCACATCCCGTTTTGCGAAAGGCTGTGCTGGTTTTGCGCCTGTGCCACACAAGGCACGAGCACGCTTAAACCGGTCGAGAATTACATCGGCGTGGTCAAGGCCGAACTGGCGCTGCTGGCGCAGCAACTGCCTGCCGGTATCCGCATGGGCCAGATGCATTGGGGCGGCGGCACGCCGACGATCCTGCCGCCCGATATGATCCGCGATCTGGCACAGGCGGTGAAGGCTGTGATCCCGCCCGGCGATGATTTCAGTTTTTCTGTCGAGATTGACCCCACCTTGGTCGATGATGCCAAGATCGCCATGCTGGCGCAAATGGGGATGACCCGCGCCAGTATCGGGATTCAGGATTTCGCCCCCGAGGTGCAGGCCGCGATTGGCCGCGTACAAAGCTTTGCCGCAACCAAGACCTGTGTGGACAGCCTGCGCGCGGCGGGGATCACCTCGCTGAACGCCGATCTGGTGTACGGGTTGCCGCATCAGACGCAGGCGAAACTGGCCGATACGATCGCGCAGGTGCGCAGCCTTGATCCCGACCGGATCGCGCTGTTCGGCTATGCGCATGTGCCGAATTTTTCCAAACGCCAGAAACTGATCCCCGATGCCGCCCTGCCCAAGGAAGAAGACCGGTACGCGCTGGCGCAACAGGCCGCGCGTGCGTTTACGGATGCAGGCTATCTGCCCATCGGGATCGACCATTTCGGCAAACCCGCCGACAGCCTGACACAAGCGATGCAAAAGGGCCGGCTGCGGCGTAATTTCCAAGGCTATACCGATGATACCTGCCCCACGCTGATCGGGATCGGTGCCTCTGCGATTTCGCAATATGAGGGCGGCTATGTCCAGAACGCCGCCGCCACCGCCGCCTATATGGCGCGGATCACGGCGGGCGATCTGGCCGGTCATCGCGGTTATGCGATGGGGGCCGAGGACCGGCTGCGCGCGCAGGCGATCAGCATGCTGATGTGCGATTTTCAGATTAATCTGACCGTGCTGCACCAACACCCAGAGGCTGCAATTTTGGCACCCGTGCATGCCGCCGTGCTGGACCAGTTCGCGGGTATGGTGGTGCGGGACGGCGACACAATCCGCATCCTGCCGCAAGGCCGCCCGCTGACCCGGATCATCGCCAATGCCTATGACGGGTCGGGCGCGGTGGCGGCGCGCTATTCCCAAGCCTCTTGATCTGGCGGCCAGTTGCGCCAGCTTAGAGGCTGAGCAAGGGAACAGGCCATGGACATCATCAATATCATCTTTGCGCTGGCCAGTATCGGGCTGGGTATCTTTGGCTGGCTCGCCCCGCGGTATACGCTGGACACGCTGGATTTGCAGGCCGGGCCATCTGGCATGGGCCAATCGGAAATCCGCGCTTCGGCGGGGGCTTTGTTCGTGGGTATGGGGGTGGGCGCGCTGGTGCTGGGCGGGCCTGTGGCATATGCCATGCTGGGCTTTTGCTGGCTGGGGGCTGCCGTGGGGCGGGCGACCTCGCTGGCGCTTGATGGCAGGTCGCGCAAGAAATGGACGTTCTTCGGGGTCGAGGCTGTGGTGGGTCTGGGCGCGCTGGCGCTGAACCTGCCCCTTGCAATGTGACGGATGAACGCCTAACTCTGATGTGTCCTTCGGGACTATGGACATAAACGCGCTCGTAATACGCGGATCGGACCCGGGGGCGGTACCCGGCGTCTCCACCAAACACTGCTCATTTGGCAGCCATGGGGACGAAACAGGATCGACGAACGTCTAAAGGGGTTTGCTTTGTCTCGGTGAGTTACCACCGTTATCGGTACAAAAAAGCTAGTTGCAAATGACAACAAAGCACCAATGGCGATGGCTGCGTAAGCAGTCGGAACTATTGAAACCTTAAGTCCTATGGTTTTGCGACCATAGGCGGGGTCCGCAGGTACCTGGCAACAGAAACCTGCACCTTTCCCCATTTTTGTCCAAACCGACGGTTTCGTGATGATAACTGTGTCCAGCAAGGACTTGCCAAGCCTCGGCGGGGCAAGGATGCTGGGTCATGCGCTGTCTTGCCCCGTTTTTCTTTGCCCTGTCGGTCACGCCTGCACTGGCCTGCGAAACAGCACTCTTGCTGGCCATTGATGTGTCCAACAGTGTTGATGCCGCCGAATACCGCCTGCAGACCGATGGCTTGGCCGATGCTTTGCGTGATCCTGCGATCATGGACATCATGCTGCGCGACCGTGTCGCTGTCGCCGTTGTGCAATGGTCGGGGGTCGATGAACAGGTCGTGGCCATCCCCTGGGAACGGATCAGCCATGCCGGTCAGCTGGACCAGCTGTCGCGCCGCGCCCGCGCGATGGACCGTGCCTTCGTTTTGTCCGGCACCGCCACCGCCGAAGCGCTGCTGTTTTCACTGGCGCAATTCGATGCGGTCACCGATTGCAAACGCAAGGTGATCGACATTTCCACCGATGGCACCGCCAATGCGGGCAGCGACGTGCGCCTTGTGCGGGGCCGCGCCGAACGGGCCGGTGTGACGATCAACGGGATCGGGATCGAAAGCATGGGGCGCACCATTACAAACTTTTTACAAAGCGCGGTCATCACGCGGGACGGATTTGTGATGACAGCCCGCCTGCATCAGGATTATCCCGCAGCGATCAGAGCCAAGATCCTGCGCGAAATCGCGCGCATGATGGGCTGAGGGGAAAGATTTTGAAAGAGTTATTTGCGGTCTTTGGCCGGATCGGGCTGTTATCCTTTGGCGGACCGGCGGCGCAGATCGCGCTGATGCATCACGAACTGGTGGACAAGCGCGGCTGGCTGACCGAGGCGCAATTCCTGCGCGCGCTGTCGTTCTGCATGTTGCTGCCGGGGCCAGAGGCGATGCAGCTGGCCACCTATGCCGGCTGGAAACGCGGTGGCGTGATCGGCGGGCTGATCGGCGGCGGGCTGTTCGTGCTGCCGGGGGCTATGGTGATCGCGGCGCTGGCGCTGCTTTATGGGGCTTACGGCAATCTGCCCGTCATGCAGGCACTGTTTTTGGGCGTCAAGGCGACGGTGATTGTCATCGTCATCGCCGCCCTGATCAAGATCGCGGGGCGCGCGCTGGTGTCGCGCGCGCATCTGCTGATCGCGGGGGCGGCATTTGTCGCGCTGTTTTTCTTCGCGGTACCGTTTCCGGTTGTCGTGCTGGTCGCAGGGATTGCCGGTGCGGTGATGCCGCATGACCGGACAGCGACAACACCCCCACCGGGCGGCGGGCTGCGATCCGCCGGACGGGTGCTGCTGATCGGGGGGATGTTATGGGCGGCACCCGTTGTCGTCGTGGCCCTGTCGGGCAGCGCGTTCCTGCTGGATGTGGCGGCGTTTTTCTCGCTGATGGCGGTGGTCACATTCGGCGGGGCCTATGCCGTTCTGGCCTATATGACCCAAGAGGTCGTCTTTTCCTATGGCTGGTTGACCACATCACAGATGATGGATGCGCTGGGGCTAGCCGAAACCACGCCCGGGCCGCTGATCCTTGTCACGCAATTCGTGGCCATGGTGGCGGGGCTGGCGCAGGGCGGGACGGCCTTGGCGCTGGCGGCGGGGGCGCTGACGCTGTGGGTGACATTCCTGCCCTGTTTCATCTGGATTTTCGCAGGCGCGCCGCTGATCGACTGGCTGGACGGGCGTCCACGCCTGCGCGCGGCCCTTGCGGGGATCACGGCGGCGGTCGTGGGGGTGATTGCCAATCTGACGCTGTGGTTTGCGCTGCATGTGATGTTCAGCAATGTGACGCGGCTGCAAAGCGGCGTGATCAGCATGGTCATTCCCGATCCGGCCAGCCTGCAACCGCTGGCGATCGGGCTGGCCGGATTGGCCGCCGTTTTGCTGTTGCGCCAGAAATGGCCACTATCGCTGGTCCTGCCGCTGGTGGCGGTCACGGCACTGGGGCTGACATTTGCCTTGGGCGGGGTTTGACTGCCTCTTTTCTTGGCCGCAGAATCCCCTATGCTGGCAGTGAATGACAGGAGTAGCGCCGTGCCCAATACCATTGATTATGGAAATCTGATGCACCGCGCCATGCGTGGCCTGATCCAGCAGGTGCTGGAAAACGTGGCCAAGACCGGCCTGCCCGGCAATCACCATTTCTTTGTCACCTTTGACACGATGCATCCCGATGTCGAAATCGCGGATTGGTTGTCCGACCGGTATCCGGGCGAAATGACGGTCGTGATCCAGCACTGGTTTGCCAATCTCGATGTCACCGACGAAGGGTTCACCATCACGCTGAATTTCGGGGATAATCCCGAAACGCTCTATATCCCTTATGACGCGATCAAGACTTTCGTCGATCCCTCCGTCGAATTCGGCCTGCGGTTCGAAACACAGGACGACCCCGCCCCAATCGCCGAAGCGCCGATGCATGAAATGGCCGAACCCGACGATACCAAACCCGCCGCAAGGAAAGAGGCCGAGGTGGTCAGCCTCGACAAATTCCGCAAATAGGGTGGCTTGCGCAGGGCGCGTCCGCTGCTAAAACCCTTTGGACCATTGAACCAAAGGATCACCCCATGACCGCGACCCGCATTGAGACTGACAGCTTTGGCCCGTTAGAGGTGCAAGCAGACCGCTATTGGGGCGCGCAGACGCAACGCTCGATCTTGAACTTTCCCATCGGCTGGGAAAAACAGCCCATCGCCATCGTGCGCGGGCTTGGCGTGATCAAACAGGCCTGTGCCATCGCCAACAAGGACCGTGGCGCGCTGGACGGCAAACTGGCCGATGCGATCATTGCCGCCGCGGCCGAGGTGGTCGCAGGCAAGCTGGATGATCATTTCCCGCTGGTCGTGTGGCAGACAGGGTCCGGCACCCAGTCGAACATGAACGCCAACGAGGTGATCAGCAACCGCGCCATCGAAATGCTGGGCGGCGTGATCGGGTCCAAGACCCCTGTCCACCCCAATGACCATGTCAATATGGGCCAGTCGTCGAACGACACTTTCCCAACGGCCATGCATATCGCCATCGCCACCACCGCGCGCGATGTGCTGCTGCCGGGCTTGGAAAAACTGCATGCCGCACTGGCCGCCAAGCAGGACAATTTCAACGACATCATCAAGATCGGCCGTACCCATACGATGGATGCAACGCCGCTGACGCTGGGGCAGGAATTTTCGGGATACACCCATCAGGTCGCCATGGGCATCCGCCGGATCAAGGGCGCCCTGCCCGCGATCTATGAACTGGCGCAAGGCGGCACCGCCGTCGGCACCGGATTGAACAGCCCCGTGGGCTGGGGCGAAACGGTGGCGGCGCATATGGCCGACATCACCGGCCTGCCCTTTGTCACCGCGCCCAACAAATTCGAGGCACTCGCCGCCCATGACGCGCTGGTCGAAATGTCGGGGTCGCTGAAAACCGTGGCCGCCAGCCTGTACAAGATCGCCTGCGATATCCGCATGCTGGGGTCCGGCCCGCGCTGCGGCCTTGGCGAATTGATGCTGCCCGAGAATGAACCCGGATCATCCATCATGCCCGGCAAGGTCAACCCCACCCAGGTCGAGGCGATCACGCAGGTCTGCGCCCATGTCATGGGCAATGACGCCGCTGTCGGTTTTGCAGGGTCGCAGGGTCATTTCGAACTGAACGTGATGAAGCCAATGATGGCCTATAACGTGCTGCAATCCATGCAGTTGATCGGCGATGCCTGCGGCGCCTTCACCGACAATTGCGTTGTGGGTATTCAAGCCGACCGCACGCGGATTGAAAAACTGATGCGCGAATCGCTGATGCTGGTCACGGCATTGGCGCCGACCATTGGCTATGACAACGCGACCACCGTGGCGAAAACCGCGCATAAGAACGGCACCACCCTGAAAGAAGAGGCGATCAAGCTGGGCTTTGTGGACGAAGCAACATTCGACCGCGTCGTGCGCCCCGAAGACATGATCGGCCCCAAGTGAAACCCGTCAACCTGAACCAAGCCCGCAAGGAACGCGACCGCGCGGCGGCCAAGGCCAAGGCGGATGAAAACGCCATCCGCTTTGGCCGCACCAAGGCCGAACGCCTGCTGGATGCGGCCCGCGCGCAAAAGGCGCATAACCACCTGTCGCAGCTGAAATTCGAGGACGACTAGGTGAACCACCGCCGCCCCACGAAACATTCGCTGACCTTGCGGGGGCATCGCACCAGCGTGACGCTGGAAGATATATTCTGGACCGCCTTTTGCGATATCGCGCGGCGTGATGCAAAGACAATCAATGGCTTGGCCGCCGAAATCGACGCAGAACGCGGTGATATCGGGCTGGCCTCGGCGATCAGGATCTATGTTCTGGAACGCAGCTTGGCGCAGGATCAATCCTTGGCGTAAAGCGCACCACGCAGGCTGGACAGGCGGGCGATATCCTGTTGTTCGCGGTCATTCAGTATCGCCGGTGTGATCCGCTTTTCGGGCAAAGTATCGCGCCCTGTCGTGAACAGCTTGGCGATGTCGCGCGCGCCAAGTTTTTGCGCAGGGGCCGATTGATCCGCGGTTTTCTTGCGGCCCCAAAGCCGCGCCAGACCGCCCTTTGGCGATTGTGTCAATGCAATTGTCATGTGGCCCCACCCCCTGAGGTTGTACATTTTCACAGGAAGATGTGGCACAATGATGGCTTGCATGCAATCATACCCACGTCATACAGAAAGAGATTTACCTAACAAAACGTCAATTTTTCGCATATTTTTGTCATATGGCGCGCATTTACGGCACGGAAATAAGGCAAGGTGTCATACCATTATTTCGTTATCTTCACTAAACCTATCCGGTATGCAGCATCATCGTCATTATTGGAAACAATGCATCAATCCCTTGGCGTGATCCGCAGCATGATTCCATCGCGCGCGCGCACCGTCAGATGCGCCGCAGGCACCGGCACCTGCCCCGCAACCGGCGCAAAGCGGAACCGGCCCACCAGTTGCGCCAGCAGCACGACACCTTCGATCATCGCGAAACCCGCGCCGCTGCACATGCGCGGGCCGGCGGAAAACGGCAGATAGCCATCGCGCTGCGCGGTCTTGGTCGCGCCATCCTGCCAGCGGGCGGGATCAAAAGCATCGGCCGCGTCCCAGATCCGGTCGTGCCGGTGCAAATGCCATGGTGACAGCACGATTTGTGCGCCCGCAGGCACGCGGCGCGACCGGAATATCGTGGGTTGAGACGCTTGCCGCACCATCATCGGCACCGGCGGATACAGCCGCAGCGCCTCGCGGAACACATCGCGCGTTGTGGCCAGCCGCGACAGGTCGCTGAAACGAGCCTCGAACGTGGCGGCTTCTGCGGCGACTTTATCTTGCCAGTCGGGATGGGTGGCCAGCAGGTACAGCGCCCAAGCCAGTGCAGAGGCGCTGGTTTCATGCCCAGCCAGAAAAAAGATCGCCACCTGATCGACCATTTCACCCTTGGTAAAGGTCTTGCCAGTTTCGGGGTCAGCGGTCGTCATGATCTTGGTCGCCAAATCATCAGGTGCGGTCCCCGCGGCGATCTGGTCCAGCCGTGCCTGCGTCAGATCCGCGATCAGACGGCGGATCGCGCGCGCCTGTCCCCGCACACCGGGGCGGAAAAACGCGGGCATCCAGCGCAGGCGCGGCAGAAAGGCCGCAAGGTTCAGGATCGGCTGCGCCTGCTGATAGGCTTGGAACCGGTGATAGACCTCGGCGGCAGTTTCATCCTCGATCGGCAATGAAAACAGTGTGCGAAAGATCACATCGGCCGCGATATGGCTGGCTGCCGCGTCGATGGCGCGGGGCGTGTCATCGGCCATGGCTGCAAACCGGTCGCAGCCCGCCTGCCCCGCCGCGACGATACCGGGGAAGGTGTCGCGCAGCCGCCCGCCTTCGAACGCGGGGTCGATGATGCGCCGCTGCGCGCGCCATTGCGCGCCATTGGTCAAAAACACGCTGTTGCCCAGCAAGGGGCGCAGACCCGCGCCGATCCGGTCGGATTTGGGATAGGCGTCAGGATTGTCTTTCAGCACCTCGCGCAGCAAGGCGGGATCATTGACCAGAAACGACCGAAAGAACGGCGTGCGGAATTCGGCCATCCATGCATGGTAGAGCCGCGCGGGTTGCGCCGACAGGATATCCTGCCGGAACAGCCGCAGATAGCGCCACAAGGATACCTTGTCAGGCCGCGCGACAGGTTTCGGCGGCAGGGTCATGGCAGCGCCATCGAGGTATATTTCGACGCCGCCACATCAATGCGCGAGGCCGACGGCGCGCGGTCCCGAAACCTGTCGGCCAATGTCAGCGGCCCTGCGGTGATCTGGAAATAATCATAATCCTTGGGCCGGTCAAAAGCGCAAAGATATTGAAAATGCAGCCGGAAAAACCGCCAACGCAGGGCTTTCCAGCGCGCAGGTGACAGGCTTTGGGTGAAAGCCGCCGAAATCACCAAGGGCCAGCGTTTGCCGGGCGGGGTGACGCCGCTGACCGCGACCGGATCGCAAAGCGCGAAACAACAGCCGTCACCCGGCGCGGTGACATCGACCCATGTCAGCGCATCCTGCGTCGCCAGATAGGCCAGATCGGCGCGCAGCTGTTTGGCGCGCGGCAGGAACGATACCATCGGCACGACCTGCCCTAACGTCAGCAGGGCCAGCCTTGGCCCGCCCGCAGGTAGATGGCCCGCGCGGATCAGATCGGCCACCACGCTGATCGCCAGATGCGCGCCAGAAGAGTGACCGACCACCAGCACCTCGTCCACAGGGTCCTGGAGCGCGCGGACGATCTGGCCGGTGAACTGCGCCAGCCGGTCGTCCAAGGCAGGCGGCGTGGCCCCCAGATGCTGCGCGCTGAAGGCGTAATCATGCATCAGGTAATGCGCAAACAACCGGTTGTCGCGCGCCTTGAACCAGCGCAGCAGGAACAGGCTGACACACGCCAAACCCCCCAGCCGGACCAGCCAGATCACATATGTCGCAACGGCCCCGCCGCCCCAACCAGCCGCGCCAAGGGCCCTATTCAGCCCCGCCTGCACCAGCCCGCCCAGCCACCAGCCTGCCAGCACCGCCAGCAGCAATTGCCCCAGCAACATCCCCACCGGATAGAGTGCGGCGATGATCGGCCCCTTGCGCAGCCACATCAGCCGCCGCAGAGTCCCGGTGCCAAGATAGATCCATGCCGTCTGCACCAGTTGCAGATAGGTCGCGCCAACAGACTGCGCCATGCTGGCCCGCACGATATCTGCCCAGACCAGCACGTCGATCCGCGCCTGCACCGCCTGTCCGCCGATCCGTGCCTGCACGAACCAATGGAATAATTCGCCAGCACTGCCGCCTTGCACTGTGATGTCATAGCCGCTGATACGCGCCTGCGCCGCACTCTCGCTGCGGTAGAGTTCGCGGTACCGGCGCGGGTGGATCGGATCATAGCCCGGAATATGGAACACGCGGCGCAGGCTGACGGGTTTTAGGTCGCTGGTCATCGCCTTGCCCTGGTTATCACGGGGGCAGTCTAGCCCACGCTGGCCAAAAATGGAAAGCGTTCCAGCAACCAAAAGCTGAACGCCGCAAACTGGCCGGTCAGCATCATCAACCCCACGGTCCACAAAAGCAGGCCCGATGTCGCCTCAATCTGGCGCATATGGCGTTTCATCCAGCCCATGACCCCCTTGAGCCGCGGGAAAAACGCCGCGACCAGCAGAAACGGAATACCCAGACCCACCGCATAGGCCCCCAGCAGGACCGTGCCGCGCCCGACATCCGCCTCTGACGCGGCAAGGCTGAGGATCGCGCCCAGCACCGGCCCCAAACAGGGCGTCCAGCCAAAGGCAAAGGCAAGCCCCAAAAGATAGGCCCCAAAAGCCGACCCGCCCTTGTCCCCCGCATCAAGCCGCATCTCGCGGTCCAGAAAACCGATGCGGAACACGCCCACGAAATGCGCGCCCAGCACCATCACGACCAGCCCCGCACCGATCACGAAATATTCCTGCACCCCGATCAGCATCCGCCCCATCGTGGAAAACGCGATCCCGAGCAGCAGGAACACCGTGGACAGGCCCATCACGAAAAACAGCGCGGCGATGAACACACGCCTGCGCGCGGTGCTGGCCTTTTCCATGTCAGTCACGGACACGCCGCCCATATAGGCCAGATAGGGCGGCACGACCGGCAAGACACAGGGGCTGAGAAACGACAAGACCCCCGCCGCCAAGGCGACGATCATGGCAGGCAGCAAACCTGCGTCAAAGATCAATCCGGTGTCCAACATGACGACGTTCCTAGACCAGCAATCGCGCAGCGTCACGCCCTGTTGCGTCACATCTTGGTGGACAAAGTGAAACATCCCCCCCAGATTGCCGCCATGACATATGACGCCGAACTTGATGCCCGCGGCCTGCTGTGCCCGCTGCCTGTATTGAAGGCGCGCAAGCGCCTTGGCGCGCTGGCCTCTGGTCAGGTCTTGCGCATGACCGCCGATGACCCTGCCGCCATCGTCGATGTGCCGCATTTCTGCGCCGAGGCGGGGCATGAGATGCTGGACTGTCAGGATGCGGACGGCGCGCAGGTCTATCTGATCCGCAAAGGCTGAGGCTGCCGTGAGTGTGTCAGGGGCGCTGCCCCTCTCCCGGATTTCATCCGGGACAAGGTGAGTATTTTTGGAAATAAGAAGTCGGGAAAGATAAACGCCGCCCCGTGACAGGGCGGCGTTTTGTTTGTTGTCTTGTGGTCCGTTACTTCCCGAGTGACCACCAGCCTTTGCGGCGCGGCTTGTCAGCTGCGGGTTCCGGCGCAGAGGCAGGCACGGGCTGCGGTGCGGGGGCCGGCTCTGCCGCTGGCGCGGCTTCGGTCGGGGTTTCCACGGCAGGTTCTGCAACTTCGGCAAGCGCAGGCTCGGCCGGTTTCGGCTTGGCCCGGCTGCGGCGTTTGGCAGGGGCCGGCACATCTTCGGTCGCGGCGGTTTCGGCTGCGGGCGCGGGCTCCGCAGCCGCATCGGATGCAACGGCGGGTTTGCGGCGGCTGCGGGTCCGTTTTGCCGGTGTCGCGTCCGGTTCAGGTGCCTGAGCCGGTTCGGCGGCGACGGTCGTGTCTGTCACAGCTGCGGCCACAGTTTCAGACACCTCTTGCGGGGCGGCATCGGCGGGTTTGCGGGTCCGGGTGCGGCGACGCTTGGGCTTGTCTTCGGTGGCAGCAACCTGTGCGGGTTGTGCCACTGTTTCAGCCTCGTCATCGGCCTCTGACGGGTCTGTTCCATCGGCCTGTTGCGCATCGCCCGCGCCAGTCCGCCGCCGCCGCCGCCGGCGCCGTTTGCGCTTGGGCCGGTCTTCGCCGTCAGCATCAGGCGATGCGGCCGCAGGGGCCGTCGCCGTGGCGGCGGGTGCGGCCTCTTCTTCATCGTCATCGGGCGTTTCGATAATCAGATCATCGTCTTCGTCGTCGTCCATCAAAAGCGCACTGGCGACGATGGGGGCGGCTTCGGGGACAATACGGGTGGCTATCTTGAACTTTTCCACCACGAAATCGGGCGAGATCAGTGTCGGGTCGCATTCGACCCTGACGGACATGCCATACCGCGCCTCGATCTCGGCGATGTTTTCGCGTTTGCCGTTCATCAGGAAATTGGCAATCGCGATGGGCGCGCGCACCAGCACTTCTTTGCTGCGCGCGCGCACGCCTTCTTCTTCGAGCTGGCGCAGGATCGACAGGGCCACGTTGTCGTCAGAGCGCAGCAGGCCGGTGCCGTGGCAATGGCTGCACATTTGTGTCGTCGCCTCTAGCATACCGGGGCGCAGGCGCTGGCGCGACATTTCCATCAGGCCGAAACCGGAAATCCGGCCGACCTGAATGCGCGCGCGGTCGGTTTTCAGCTTGTCCTTGAACCGTTTTTCGACGGCAGCGTTGTTCTTGCGTTCGTCCATGTCGATGAAATCGATCACGATCAGACCGGCAAGGTCACGCAGGCGCAGCTGGCGCGCTACTTCGTCGGCGGCCTCGAGGTTGGTTTTCAGCGCTGTCTGTTCGATCGAGCCTTCCTTGGTCGCGCGGCCAGAGTTCACGTCGATGGCGACCAGTGCCTCGGTGATCCCGATCACGATATAACCGCCAGAGGGCAGTTGCACCGTGGGGTTGAACATGCCCGCCAGATAGGTTTCGACCTGATAGCGCGCATAGATCGGCATCGGTTCGGCGTAGAATTTCACGTTTTTCGCATGCGACGGCATGATCATCCGCATGAAATCCTTGGCCGAGCGATAACCCGCCTCGCCCGCGACGATCACCTCGTCGATATCCTTGGAATACAGATCGCGGATCGAGCGTTTGATCAGATCGCCTTCTTCGTAGATCCGCGCAGGTGCGATGGATTTCAGCGTCAACTCGCGGATCTGTTCCCACATCCGTTGCAGATATTCGTAATCGCGCTTGATTTCCGTCTTGGTCCGCTGTGATCCGGCGGTGCGGATGATCAGGCCCGCGCCATCGGGCACGGTCATTTCACTGGCGATTTCCTTGAGCTTCTTGCGGTCCACCGCATTGGTGATCTTGCGCGAAATCCCGCCACCGCGCGCGGTATTGGGCATCAGCACGCAATACCGACCCGCCAGTGACAGATAGGTGGTCAGCGCCGCACCCTTGTTGCCGCGTTCTTCCTTGACGACCTGGATCAGCAGGATCTGACGGACCTTGATGACCTCTTGGATCTTGTAGCGGCGCGGGCGCGGTTTGCGCACGGGGCGCATGTCGTCGATGTCATCGGTCTCGGCGACGCTTTCGATGGCATCATCTGCAGTGGCATCATCGATATCGTCGTCGGACGCGGGGGTTTCGACCGGCGTTTCGCCGACCAGTTCCATCGGCGAGCTGCCTTCGAGATCGTCGTCCAGATCAATCGTTTCCAGACCGGCCGGATCATCGCCAGAGGTCACGACAGCATCGCTGCCCTCGACAGTGGCTGCGCGCACCTTGCTGCGCGTGCGGCGGCGGGGTTGTTTGGGCGCGTCTTCTGCGTCTTCCTCGGCCTTGAGGCTTTCGGCATAGGCGCGTTCTTCGGCCATCAGCGCCTCGCGGTCGGCGACCGGGATCTGATAGTAGTCGGGATGGATTTCCGCAAAGGCAAGAAAGCCATGCCGGTTTCCGCCGTAATCAACGAAAGCGGCCTGCAGCGATGGTTCGACCCGTGTTACCTTTGCAAGATAGATGTTGCCAGCCAGCTGGCGTTTGAATTGGCTTTCAAAATCAAATTCTTCGACCTTGTTGCCGTCCACCACCACGACGCGGGTTTCCTCCGCATGGGTGGCATCGATTAGCATTTTCTTTGGCATTTTGTCCATTCGCACATGGCGCGGCTGGCCCCCCGGGGGGTGCGGCCGTCCGCGTGATGTGTCTGATTGTGGCGTGCGTCGCGCGGGCAGATGCCGGGCCCCTCGGGGCCGTCATGGTCTTGCCTGTATATTGCGCGCGTTGCATCGCGGTTCTTCTCCGACCCCGGACATGGTCCGAGGCCCGTTCAAGGCCCGGTCGGCGCTGTTGGGCGCGCGGCGCAGGGCGTTTTTCTGACCCCAAGGGATCAAATCAGCCGCCACAAAGAGGGTGAAACCAGCTTTGGGCAGAGAATCTCGATCGGGCATCACCGCGCAACCAAAGCACGAGCACCCGTAATGAATACATAATGGAGATTTGCCCCCCTGCACAAGTGGCTTGCTGCAGGGGGGCGGAAATGGCGGTTTACAGGGCTAGAGATAGTCCGACCGTTGCAGGCTGTATTTGGCCATCTTTTCGTTCAAGGTCCGGCGCGGCAGGCATAATTCATCCATCACCGCGACGATAGACCCGCGATGCCGGCGCATCGTGTTGTCGATCAGCATCCGTTCGAAGGCCTCGACAAATTCTTTCAGCGGTTTGCCTTCGGTCGTCATGGCGGATTGGGAATCTTCGGTCTCGGTCATCAAAAGCGAGGCGATAGAGCCGCTGCCGCGCCGGTTTTGCAGCACGGCCCGTTCAGCCACGTTGATCAGCTGGCGCACATTGCCCGGCCAGGGGGCCTGCAACAATTGTGCGGCTTCCTGCGCACTGACCTGTGGGGCGTCACAGCCGTATTCATCGGCGAATTGTTCGCCCAGACGGGTGAACAGGGTCAAAATATCCTCGCCACGCTGGCGCAGCGGCGGCACGGTGATCCGTAGCGCGGCCAGCCGGTAGAACAGATCAGGGCGCAGCACGCTTTCGCAGGTCTTGTCCTGTTCTTGCAGATTGCAGATCGCCACGATCCGCGTTTCGGCAGGCGTGCCCTGATCATTGATCGCGGTCAAAAGCCGCGCCTGCAAGGCATGGCTGAGGGATTCGATATCTTCCAGCACCAGGGTACCGCCACGCGCCTCTTCGATCGCGGGGATCGGTTCGTCGTCATGCGCAGGCCCAAAGATCACCCGCGTCAGCGTGTCCTCGTCATAGGCCGAACAGCTGAGCAGTACGAATTTGCGGTTGGCGCGCGCGCCCACGGCATGCAGCGCATGGGCGATCAGCGTCTTGCCGGTGCCGGTTTCGCCTTCGATCAGGACATGGCCATCGGCCTGCCCCAGATCCAGAATATCCTCTTTCAGCCGTTCCATGCTGGGCGACTGGCCGATCAGTTTTTTCATCAGCAAGCTGCCGTCGGACAATTCACGCCGCAGCGCGCGGTTGTCCAGCGTCAGGCGGCGGGCGTTGGTGGCCTTTTTGGCCAGCTCGGTCATCCGGTCGGGGTTGAACGGCTTTTCCAGAAAATCAAAGGCGCCGATCCGCATGGCCTCGACCGCCATCGGCACGTCGCCGTGACCGGTGATCATGATCACCGGCAAGGTGCTGTCCACGCCTTTGAGCTTTCTGAGAAACTGCATCCCGTCCATGCCGGGCATCTTGATGTCACTGACCACGATACCGGGGTAATCGCTGCCAAGACCCTTGAGCGCGTCTTCGGCGCTGGCAAAAGTTTCGGTGTCAAAGCCCGACAGGGCCAGCCACTGGCTGATCGACTGGCGCATGTCCTTTTCGTCATCGACGATTGCGATCTTCATGGCTTTGCTCATCTTGTCTTCCTATTCTGCCGCAGCCTGGCCCAGCATATAGGCCGGCAACTGGACTTCAAATATCGCCCCGCCATCCGCTGCATTGCGCGCGGTCAAGCGGCCACCTAGGTCGTTGACGATCCCCGAGGAGATGGCAAGCCCCAAGCCCACCCCGTCGCCGGGCTGTTTGGTGGTATAGAACGGTTCAAACAATTCATCGAGGTTTTCGATCCCTTCGCCGTTGTCGCGGATTTGCAGGCTGACGGTATCACCGACCGCCAAAAGGATCTCGATTGTCGGGTTGTCGGATGTCTTGGTCGCGTCCAGCGCATTGCGCAACAGGTTGATGATGACCTGTTCCAGCCGCAGCCTGTCGCCCATGATCATTACCGGTTCGGTGGGCAGGGTGCGGATGATATCGACCGAGCGCGTTTTCAGCTGCGGTTCCATCATCGCCAGCGCCGTGGAAACGGCAGCGCGGGTATCCACTGGCTCGAACGCGTCAGACCCCTTGAGCGCATAGGATTTCAACTGCCGCGTGATCGCGCCCATCCGTTCCAGCAGATCGTCGATGCGCTGGAAGGACGACAGCGCCTCTTCGGGCCTTTGGCGCTGCAGCAACAGCCGCGCGCCCGCCAGATAGGTTTTCATCGCCGCCAAGGGTTGGTTCAATTCATGGCTGACCGCTGCCGACATTTCGCCCAAAGCGGCCAGTTTCGACGATTGCGCAATGGTCTGTTCGGCCACCTGCAGCGTCTTTTCGACCCTTTCGCGTTCGGCAATTTCCCGCTGCAAACGGCGGTTCAATGCGCGCAGTTCCGCCGATTCCCGTTGGAACAGCACCAGCCGCGAGGCTGTCTGGCGCGACATAACCCAGAAACTGACCGCCAGAATGATCGCAAAGCCCATCACCTGCAACGCAAGGATGCCGTTGACCTTTTCGCGCACCGAATCGTAGGTGGTGAAATTGACGATCCGCCAGCCTTGATGCGGCACACGGGATTCGCGGCGCAGCACCGCCTCGCCGCGCAAATAGGCCTCGGCGGGGGCCATGGCCCAGCTTTGCGTGGCACGCAACGCGCGTTCAATCGCCGATGAGGCCGGTTGGCGCGCCAGCGCATCGCGTTCCTGCAAACCGCGCCACAAGGGTTCGGTGGACATGATGATCTTGCCTTGCGCATCGGTGACAAAGACTGCATCGGTGACACCGGCCCAGCCACGTTCCATGCGGCCAACATCAACCTCGACCATGATCGTGCCCAACACCTGCCCGTTGGATTCGATCTTGCGCGAAAAGATGAACGCATAGGCACCGGTATTCATCCGAAAGGTCGAATAGACCGTCCGGTTCATGCGCAAGGCATCGACAAAATATGGCCTGTCGCTGTGATTGACGCCCAGCTCGTTGCGGTTCGTTGCCGCGACCGCGCGCCCTTCGCTGTCCAGCAAGGTCAGCGCCGCCGCCCCGATTTCATCGACAAAGGACATCAACCGCGCGGTCGAGCGTGAATAATCTTGGCTATTCAACGCGCTGATCAGTTCGGGATCACGCGCCAACAGCTGTGGGACAACCGAATTGCGCTGCAGCTCGCTCATCAGATTGGCGCTGTAAAGCGCAAGGCGCAATTCGGACCGGTTGCTGATCGTCTCGGTATAGCGCTGCGTCATCAATTCATTGGTGATATACATGACGCTGACAGCGAACAGCGTGAACAGGCCCAAGACGACCCGCCGATACCAGCGGCGCGCAGCCCGTTTCGACCCTTGTGGCGCGGCGTCATTCATCGCCAGAGTTTACGCCGCGCGCTGCGGCGCGGCAACTCTCAAAGCTCAGGCCGCGACGACCTGCGCCACCAGTTCGCGGAAAAGCGCCTGTCCGTCGGTGCCGCCATGCCCCGCATCCACCGCGCGTTCGGGATGGGGCATCATGCCCAGAACACGGCGGTTGTCGGACACCAGACCGGCGATATCCGCCACCGACCCGTTCAGCGGCTGCGCATAGCAAAACGCGATCCGGTCATCGCCCTGCAACCGCGCCAATGTGTCGGGATCAACGGTGTAATTGCCATCGTGATGCGCCACCGGCAGGCGGATCGCCTGGCCCGCCTGATAGCCGGCGGTAAACGCGGTATCGGCCGTCTGCACAACCAGATCAACGGTCTTGCAGATGAACTTGAGACCGGCATTGCGCATCAAGGCGCCGGGCAACAATCCGGTTTCCGTCAACACCTGAAACCCGTTGCACACACCCAGCACATAGCCGCCACGACCCGCATGGGCGACGACCGCGCGACAAATCGGCGATTGCGCGGCAATCGCCCCGCAGCGCAGGTAATCACCAAAGGAAAACCCGCCCGGAATAGCGACCAGATCAACGCCATCAGGCAGGCTGGCATCCTTGTGCCAGACCATGGTCACATCGGCACCGGCCGCACGCAGGGCAACAGCCATGTCGCGGTCACAATTCGATCCGGGGAAAACGACGACGGCAGCGCGCATCTTAAAGCACCTCGATCCGGTAGCTTTCGATCACGGTATTGGCCAAAAGCTTGTCACACATCTGCGCAATTGTGGCCTCATCCGTGCCATCGGCCAGATCAAGCTCGATCAGCTTGCCCTGCCGCACCCCCTGCACCCCGTCAAAGCCAAGCGTGCCGAGCGCATGGCGCACCGCCTCGCCCTGCGGGTCCAGAACGCCGGTCTTTAACATCACATAAACACGCGCCTTCATGGCCTTGCCTCGCTTTGTTTCAAATACTCAAAAATCAACGTCAGTTGATCAGGGTCGGCTTGGGCCGATGCGTAACATTTGACGGCATCACGCCCAGTCGGCGCGCGACCTCTGTATAGGCATCGGTCAGATTGCCCAGATCGCGGCGGAACACATCTTTGTCCAGCTTCTGGCCAGTTTCGATATCCCACAACCGGCAGCTGTCGGGGCTGATCTCGTCAGCCAGCAACAGGCGGGGGAATTCATTGTCCCAGACGCGCCCGACCTCGATCTTGAAATCGACCAATTTGATCCCGACGCCATACATGACACCGGACATCCAGTCATTGACGCGCAGGGCAAGGCTGACGATATCGTCCATATCCTGCTGGCTGGCCCAGCCAAAGGCAATGATATATTCCTCGGGCACCAAAGGATCACCTAGCGCGTCATCCTTATAGGAAAACTCGACAATCGGGCGGGGCAATTGCATGCCTTCCTCGATCCCCATGCGCTTGGCCATCGACCCTGCGGCGACATTGCGCACGATGATTTCCAGCGGGATGATTTCGACCTGCCGGATCAGCTGTTCGCGCATGTTCAGGCGGCGGATGAAATGCGTCGGGATTCCGATCTGGCCCAGACCGGTCATAAAAAACTCGCTCAGGCGGTTGTTCAACACGCCCTTGCCTTCGATCACTGCGCGCTTTTCGGCGTTGAAAGCCGTGGCATCATCCTTGAAATACTGCACCAAAGTTCCCGGTTCCGGGCCTTCATAAAGGATCTTTGCTTTGCCTTCGTAAATTTTCTTGCGGCGCGCCATGCTGACCCCTTACCCCTTTCGCGCCCGTGCAAGGCGCTGACATGACCGCCTCTTAGTGCAAGCCCCCCTTGCGGGCAAGCACCTGTGCAGCCATATCTGATCCAACCGTTCCCGCAAAACGAGGTATGCCCCATGTCCACCTTCGACGATCGCCAGCAGGCCTTCGAGGCCAAATTCGCCCATGACGCCGAAATGCAGTTCAAGGCCGAGGCACGGCGCAACAAGCTCCTGGGTCTTTGGGCCGCAGAATTGATGGGCAAATCCGGCGACGCGGCCGCGGCCTATGCGATCGAGGTCGTTAAATCCGATTTCGAAGAAGCCGGCGACGAAGACGTGTTTCGCAAATTGTCGGGCGATCTGGGCGATCTTGCTGATGCCGCTACAATCCGCGCCAAGATGGCCGCGCTGATGGCCGAGGCCAAGGCGCAGCTGATGACCGAACTTTGACCCGAAAAGACCCTGTTATGACCAATGCGCTGTCCAAACTGCTTGAAACCCGCGACTGGCTGATGGCCGATGGCGCAACCGGTACCAACCTGTTCAACATGGGCCTGATGTCGGGCGACGCGCCCGAGATGTGGAACATCGACGAACCCGCCAAGATCCGCGCGCTCTACAAAGGGGCGGCAGACGCAGGCAGCGACATTTTCCTGACCAATTCTTTCGGTGGCAATGCCTCGCGGCTCAAACTGCATGGCGCGGAAAATCAGGTCCATGAACTCAACAAGGTCGCGGCAGCCCTTGGCCGCGAGATCGCCGATGCCTCTGGCCGGACCATCGTGGTCGCAGGCTCGGTCGGCCCCACGGGCGAGATCATGTCCCCGATGGGCACATTGACCCACGCACGCGCGGTGGAAATGTTCCACGAACAGGCCGAAGGGCTGAAGGCAGGCGGCGCAGACGTGCTCTGGGTCGAAACCATTTCTGCCGCCGAAGAATTCGCCGCTGCCGCCGAAGCCTTTGCGCTGGCAGGCATGCCATGGTGCGGCACGATGAGCTTTGACACCGCGGGCCGCACCATGATGGGCCTGACATCTGCCGACATGGTCAAAAAGGTCGGCAAACTTGCGCATCAACCGCTGGCCTTTGGCGCCAATTGCGGCACAGGTGCCTCGGATCTTTTACGCTCTGTGCTGGGCTTTGCCGCCGCCGGCCCGACCCTGCCCCTGATCGCCAAAGGCAATGCGGGCATCCCGAAATACCACGACGGGCATATCCATTACGACGGCACGCCGGAACTTATGGCCGATTACGCCGTGCTGGCGCGCGACAGCGGGGCCACGATCATCGGCGGCTGCTGCGGCACGACGCCGGACCATCTGCGCGCGATGCGCGAAGCCTTGGAAACCCGCCCCCGTGGCGCGGCCCCGACGCTGGATGCGATCACCGCCGCACTTGGTGGCTTCTCCTCGGTCTCTGACGGCACCGATGGCGCGGGGCCAGAGGCTGCCCCCCGCCGTGGCCGCCGCGCAAAACGCGACTAGGCCCATCTTCCGAGCCCAAATATCCTCGCCGAAGGCCTAAAAGTTTTTAAAACAACGCCAGCTGATCACCCCTCTGCGGCGGTCTGGCGAACAGATCATTGCACAAAGGCAGCACACGCCCCGGGCCTGACCCGGGGACTAGCCCAATCTTTAAAACAACGCCAACTGATCGCCCTTTTGCGGCGGTCTGGCGAACAGGTCGCAGCGCAGCGGCGACAATGTCCGGTCCAGCCCCAGCCTTGCCGCGGCTAGTTTGAACCGTTCCTGCGTGATCTTGGCCCAGACACCCTGCCCCGTCATCCGCTTGCCGAATTCCGGATCATAATCGCGCCCGCCATGCAAGGCGCGCACGCGGCCCATCACCCGCGCGGCACGGTCGAGAAAATGCGCCACTAGCCAGTCCTGAAACAGCCCCGCCACCTCGCGCGGCAGGCGCAGCATGATGCAAGAGGCCGCGACAGCGCCCGCATCATGCGCGACCTCCAAGATCGCCTCCAGCTCGTGATCCGTCAGCGCAGGCACCAAGGGCGAGGCCATGACACGCACGGGTATGCCCGCATCGCTCAGCGTCCGGATCACCCGCAGCCGTGCGGCAGGCAGCGGCACGCGCGGTTCCATCGCGCGGGATATCGCTGGGTCCAGCGTGGTGACGGAAATGCCGACGCGCATCAGCCCCTTTGCCGCCATATCCGCCAGAATATCCACATCCCGCACGATCAGCGTGCCTTTGGTCACGATGGCCACGGGATGGTTGAAATCGCGCAGCACCTCCAGCACGGCGCGCATGATTCTTCGTTCTTTTTCAATTGGTTGGTAAGGGTCGGTATTGGTGCCGATGGCGATGGTCGCGGGCTGATAGCGCGGGTTTGACAACTCCTTGCGCAACTGTTCTGCCGCATTGGGCCGCGCGATCAGCCTGGTTTCAAAATCCAGCCCCGGCGACAGCCCCAGAAACGCATGGCTGGGGCGGGCAAAACAATAGATGCAGCCATGTTCGCAGCCACGGTAAGGGTTGATCGACCGGTCAAACGACAGATCGGGCGATGTGTTGCGGGTGATCACCTTGCCAATCATTTCCTCGGTCACGCTGGTGCGCAGGACAGGCAGATCATCGTCCTGATACCAGCCGTCATCCACCGCATGGGCCGACAATCGGTCGAACCGCACCGCCGGATTGCCAAGCGCGGCGCGCCCCTTGGCGCGGTGATATTTGCGGGTCAGGTCATCAGTCATACCGCATATAAGAACAAAAGATGAACACTGACAAGCCAGCGTCGGTCCCGCGACGGTGAATGTCGCAATTCATCGGGTGGACGGGTGCAATTCAGCGCACTACAGAGACAACGACTTTCATGAGGGTTCCCATGGCCGACCAAGACGACGACATCATCCTGTCTGAACTGAGCGACGAAGATCTTGTCGCGCAGATGTACGACGATCTTTATGACGGTATGAAAGAAGAGATCGAGGAAGGCGTGAACATCCTGATCGCCCGTGGCTGGACCCCCTACCGCGTGCTGACAGAGGCGCTGGTCGGTGGCATGACCATCGTGGGCCATGATTTCCGCGACGGGATTCTTTTCGTGCCAGAGGTGCTGCTGGCTGCCGGTGCGATGAAAGGCGGGATGTTCATCCTGAAACCCCTGCTGATCGCAACAGGCGCGCCGCGCGTCGGCAAGATGGTGATCGGCACCGTCAAGGGCGACATCCATGACATCGGCAAGAACCTTGTCGGCATGATGATGGAAGGCGCGGGATTCGAGGTGATCGACCTTGGCATCAACAATTCTGTCGAATCCTACATGGGTGCGCTGGAATCCGAACAGCCCGATATTCTGGGCATGTCCGCCCTGCTGACCACGACCATGCCCTATATGAAGGTCGTGATCGACACGCTGGTCGAAAAGGGCGTGCGCGACGATTATATCGTGCTGGTGGGCGGTGCCCCCCTGAACGAGGAATTCGGCCGCGCCATCGGGGCCGACGCCTATTGCCGCGATGCGGCCGTGGCGGTGGAAACCGCGAAAACGCTGGTCGCGCGCAAGCATAATCAGGGTGCCGTTCACGCCTGACCCTTTATTCGGGCGGCGCCCGGTCTTACCTATGATCTATAGGAGAACCATTATGCCGCTTGAAAAACTTGCCATCATCCTGGCCGCCGTGATCGCGGCCTCTGGTGTGACCATCGCACTGGGGGCCTGGGCTGCGGGGGCGGCGGGCCTTGCGCCGATGCTGGGCCTTGCCATCATCAGCATTGCTGTGCTGCTCGCCAGCGTGTTGTTGCGCCGCCACCGTGATCAGTGACGCGCGCCTGAGCCAAGACGGGCTGCCCCCTGCCGGACAGGGCCAGATCCTGCTGATCGCCTGTGGTGCGCTGGCGCGTGAAATCCTTGCGCTGAAGGCTGCAAACAACTGGTCACATCTGGACCTGCATTGCCTGCCTGCGATCCTGCACAATCACCCCGACCGCATCATCCCCGCCCTGCGCGAGGCTGTTGCCAAACATGGCGCGGATTACCACGATATCTTTGTGGTCTACGCCGATTGCGGCACCGGCGGGCTGTTGCAGGCCGCCTGCGACGATATGGGCCTGCGCATGGTGGCGGGGCCGCATTGCTATGCCTTCTTCGAAGGGGTCGATGCCTTTGCCGCCCGCGATGAAATCACCGCCTTTTACCTGACCGATTTTCTGGTCCGGCAATTCGATGCCTTTGTCTGGGAACCTTTGGGCCTGCACAAACACCCTGCCCTGCGCGACATGTATTTCGGCAATTACGAAAAACTTGTCTATCAGGCGCAGACCGATGATGCCGTCCTGACCGAAAAGGCGCAGGACTGCGCCGCGCGGCTGGGTCTGGCGTTCGAGAGGCGCTATACCGGCTACGGCGATCTGGCCACGGCCCTTGCCAGCGTTACAGCGCCGCCGCCGCCGTCTGCCTGATCCTATCCACCATCGCGCGCAAACCGTTCGACCGTTGCGCCGACAGATGGTCGTTCAGCCCTAACCGGCCCAATGCGGCGGGCGCGTCGATCTTGACCACCTCGGCCACAGGCTGGTCGTCATAAAGGGTGCGGAGCACGGCAATCAGCCCGCGCACGATCATCGCATCGCTTTCGCCGCGAAAGGTGAAAACACCGTCCTTGATCTGGGGAACCAGCCAGACCTGACTGGCGCAGCCGTCGACCTTGGTCGCAGGCACGCGCAAGGCATCCTCCAACGGATCCATCGCGCGGCCCATGTCGATGACATGACGGTAACGGTCTTCCCAATCGTCAAGAAATGCAAATGTCTCGACAAGGTCTTCAAAGGCGGGGTTGGTCATATCTGGGTTCCTTCAGTCACCGGTAAACTAGCCTAAAGCGGCACGGTGACCACCTTTTGACCTTTGACCGCCAGCCCGACCTTGCCTTCGCACAGCTGCAAGGCCACGTCGCCGAATACGTCGCGCCGCCAACCGTTCAGGGCCGGCACATCACGCATCCCCGCAGCCATAGCATCCAGATCAGCAGAAGACGCGATCAACTTGGGCGCGACACCCGCATCATCGGTCACGGCTTTCAGCAGCACACGCAGCATATCGGCCAGTGCCGGATTGACCTGCAACTTGGCACGGCTCAGGTCCGGTTCGGGCAAATCGCCGGGTTTGGCGGCCAGCCCGGCCTTGATACTGGCCAGGATGCCATCGGCGATCTCGCCTTTGCGGGCTTCGCGCAACAACAGGCGTGACCGGTTCAAATCGTTTTCATTCAATGGCTTGGTCGAGGCAAGTTCAACCAGAGCATCGTCTTTGTACACACGGCTGCGCGGAATGTCGCGGGTCTGCGCATAGGTTTCACGAAACCGCGCCAATTCGCGCACGATGGCCAGAAACCGGCCCGACGTGGTGCGCGTCTTGACACGCATCCACGCCTCGTCGGGGTCGGATTGATAGGTGGCAGGATCGTTCAGCACCGCCATTTCCTCGGCCACCCATTTCGTGCGGCCCGATTTGGCAAGCCGGTTGGCAAGGTATTCGTAAACGTCGCGCAAATGGGTGACATCGGCCAGCGCATATTCGGCCTGCGCATCGGTCAACGGACGGCGCGACCAATCGGTAAAGCGGGACGATTTGTCCACCTCGGCCTTGGCGATCTTGCGCACAAGTGTCTCATATCCCGCCTGTTCACCGAACCCGCAGACCATCGCCGCGACCTGCGTGTCGAACAATGGCGCGGGGATCACACCGGCATCGACGTGGAAAATCTCCAGATCCTGCCGCGCGGCATGGAATACCTTGACGACACCGGGATCGCGGAACAGGTCATAAAGCGGGTCAAGCGATATGCCATCCGCCAGCGGATCGACCAGCACCGCATCTTCGCCTGCCCCATCGCGATAGGCCATCTGCACAAGGCACAGCTTGGAATAATAGGTGCGTTCGCGCAAAAATTCGGTATCGACGGTGACATAGGCGCGTTTGGCGGCTTGGGTGCAAAATGCGGCAAGGTCGGCGGTCGTGGAAATAATCTTCATACAATGTCCGTCGGTTTGTTGCGCCCTTGATAGGGCATCGGATCGGCAATGAAAAGATCAGCCACCCAGCATGACCGGACGGCGATCGCCTGCCGCAAACCGGCGCAAAACAGCGGGATAAAGCGCATGTTCCAAGGGCAATAACCGCGCAGCCAGTGTATCGGGCGTATCACCGGGCAAAACCGGCATGACAGCCTGACCCAGCACCGGCCCGTCATCCAGTGCAGCGGTGACGTCATGCACGGTACAGCCGTGATGGGCGTCGCCTGCTTGCAGCGCGCGGGCATGGGTGTGCAAGCCACGATATTTCGGCAAAAGCGACGGATGGATATTCAGGATGCGCCCTTCCCACTGACCGATGAAATCGGCCCCCAGAATGCGCATGAAACCGGCAAGGCAGATGATATCGGGGCGCGCATCCAGCAAGACTGCGTGCAAGGCCGCCTCAAACGCGGGACGGTCCTTGGCATAGGCGCGGTGATCAACCACAGCCGTCGGCACGCCCAGCCCCGCCGCCTTGGCCAGCCCGCCCGCCGCCGGATCATTGGACAGGACCAGCACAGGGCGGGCAGGATGATCGCCGGTCATGGAATGGACAAGGGCCTCCATATTGGACCCGCCGCCCGAAATCAGGATCGCAACCTTTTTGGTCACACAAGCGCGCCTGTGTAACGGATGCCTGCGGCCTCGGTCACGGTGCCGATGCGATGCACCGTCTCGCCTGCCTCGGACAAAAGTGCTGCCAGCGCCTCGGCGCGGGCGGCATCAACGACCAGCACCATGCCAATGCCGGCGTTGAAGGTTTTCAACAATTCGGCCTGCGCCATGCCGCCGGTCTGCACCAGCCAGGCAAAGACAGGTGGCAAGGACCATGATCCCAGATCAATATCCGCCCCCAGATCATCCGGCAGAACGCGCGGCAGGTTCTCGGTCAGCCCGCCACCGGTGATATGGGCCAGCGCATGCACGCCCCCTGCCCGCACAGCGGCCAGCGCGGGCTGCACATAAAGCCGGGTGGGCGTCAAAAGCACCTCACCCAAGGACCCGTCTGCAAAAGGCGCGTCATCGTCCCAGCCCAGCCCCGACAATTCCACAATCCGGCGGACCAGCGAATAGCCGTTGGAATGCACGCCATCGGACGCCAGCCCCAACAACACATCGCCCGCCACCACATCGCGCGGCAGATCCGCCCCGCGTTCCATGGCCCCCACGGCAAACCCCGCCAGATCGAAATCACCCTTGTGATACATGCCCGGCATTTCCGCAGTCTCGCCGCCGATCAAGGCACAGCCAGAGGCTTCGCAACCCGCCGCAATCCCGTTGATGATGCGCGTCGCCTGATCCAGCTCCAGCTTGCCGGTGGCGAAATAGTCCAGAAAGAACAAAGGTTCCGCACCCTGACAGACCAGATCATTGACACACATCGCGACCAGATCGATCCCGATCGTATCGACATGGCCGGTATCAATGGCGATGCGAAGCTTGGTGCCGACACCATCGGTCGCGGCCACCAGCACCGGATCGACAAACCCCGCGGCTTTCAGATCGAACAGCGCGCCAAACCCGCCCAGCCCGGACATCACGCCGGGCCGCGCCGTGCGCTTGGCCGCAGGCTTGATCCGTTCCACCAAAGAATTGCCTGCGTCGATATCGACCCCCGCATCCGCATAAGTCAGGCCGTTTTTGCTCATCTGGGGCACCCCTTTGTCTGGTTGACCTGCGGTTAGCGCAAGGCCGCGCCCCGCGCAACGCCCTCCCGTGCATCTTCCGAGCATAAATATCCCCGCCGGAGGCATAAAAGTTCTTTTCGACCGCGCCGAATGCGAAACGCTTGACCATCGGCACAGCCCCGATTAACCCGATCACGGGGGCCTGTAGCTCAATTGGTCAGAGCAGAGCGCTCATAACGCTTTGGTTGCGGGTTCAAGTCCTGCCGGGCCTACCAATCTGCTTTTGGGATCACCCCATGGCAGCCACCCCCAAAATATCCGACACAGCCCCGTTTCGCCAAGGCCAATTGCTGCGGTGATCCCCGCACACCCATAGCGATGCAAGCGGTCTGCACAGCTTGGCGCAATAGGGTCTGGGCGCCAGGGCAGTGTCGATGCTCTTAGCGCGCCGTGCAGGTGTCAGCATCCGGCGCTGCAGGGCATTTCACGCTAATGGCACGCGCACTCGTCAAAGATCGCGGCAATCTGTGCGGCATCCAGCAGGGTCCACTGGCCGGGCAACAAATCGTCGGGCAGGACCAGCCCGCCCAAACCTTCGCGGTGCAAGGCCGTGACGTGATTGCCGGTGGCGGCGAACATCCGGCGCACCTGATGATAACGCCCTTCGGTCACGGTCAACACCGCCTCGGTCGGGGAAATCACCTGCAGGTCGGCGGGCGCCAGGGGTTTGTCCTCGCCTTGCAGCACCAATTCGCCCGCTGCGAAAATCGCGCCCTCTGTGCCATCCAGCGGCCGTGCCAGCGTGGCGCGATAGGTTTTCTTGATCTGTCGTTTGGGGCTGATGATCCGGTGCAACAGCGGGCCGTCATCGGTCAGCAACAACAGGCCCGATGTCTGTTTGTCCAGCCGCCCCACGGTGGAAATCACCGGCTGTCGGCGTTTCCAGCGGTCGGGCAGGATGTCGTAAACCAGCGGCCCGTCTTCTTTATGCGAACAGGTCATGCCCAGCGGTTTGTGCAACAAGATGACCATGCCCGTCAAAGGGTCCAACGGTTCGCGGCTGACGATCATGCGCGCGGGCAGATCAGGGGTCACGGCGATGCGGGTGGTGGCATCCCAGATGCGGGTATCATCCAGCGTGATCCAGCCCGATTTCGCCATCCGCGCAATGTCGCCACGCGACCCATAGCCCAGTGATCCAAGCAATTGATCGATCCGTGCCGTGGCCGTTTTTGTCATTCTGTCCAGACCCTTAAAAACCAGCGCAAGTATTGATCCGATCGTGACGCGACCGGCAGATACCGGCGCGCACGACACCTAACTCCCGCAGCGCCCTGCCACAAGCCGCCAAGGCCACGCGGCTGGCGCATCTGGCGCTGATGTCGCTCATCGGCGAAGCCCCGCCTTGGATGCGATATTTTCGGTATACCAAGGCATACAGCCCTTTCTGTAACCGCGATTCTGCGCTATGGAAGCGCCAGAATCCCAACAAAAGCGGAGCAAAGACATGACCAAGATCAAGGTAGCAAACCCCGTTGTCGAACTCGACGGTGATGAAATGACCCGGATCATCTGGGATTTCATCAAGAAGAAACTGATCCTGCCCTATCTGGATCTGGATCTGAAATACTACGATCTGGGCATGGAAGTCCGCGACGAAACCAACGACCAGATCACCGTGGATGCCGCCGAGGCGATCAAGAAATACGGTGTCGGCGTCAAATGCGCGACGATCACGCCAGACGAGGCGCGTGTCGCGGAATTCGGCCTCAAACAGATGTGGCGCAGCCCCAATGGCACGATCCGCAACATTCTGGGCGGCGTGGTGTTCCGCGCGCCGATCATCTGCAAAAATGTGCCGCGCCTTGTGCCGGGCTGGACCGACCCGATTGTCATTGGCCGTCACGCATTCGGTGACCAGTACAAGGCCACCGATTTCCTGATGCCGGGCAAAGGCCAGCTGACCATGAAATTCGTGGGCGACGATGGCACCGTGATCGAAAGGGTGGTCTATGACAGCCCCGGCGCCGGTGTGGCGATGGGCATGTATAACCTTGACGAAAGCATCATCGATTTCGCCCGTGCCTCGCTGCACTATGGGCTGAACCTTGGCTGGCCGGTCTATCTGTCCACCAAGAACACGATCCTGAAAGCCTATGACGGGCGGTTCAAGGACCTGTTCCAAAAGGTGTATGAGGAAGAATTCGCCGACAAATTCAAGGCGGCAGGCATCACCTATGAACACCGCCTGATCGACGATATGGTTGCATCCGCGATGAAATGGTCAGGCAAATTCGTCTGGGCCTGTAAAAACTATGACGGCGACGTGCAATCCGATACCGTCGCACAGGGCTTCGGCAGCTTGGGTCTGATGACATCCGCGCTAATGACCCCCGATGGCAAGATCATCGAGGCCGAGGCCGCCCATGGCACCGTCACCCGCCATTACCGCCAGCATCAGGCAGGCAAGGCGACATCGACCAATTCCATCGCCTCGATCTTTGCCTGGACCGGCGGGCTCAAGCATCGCGCGAAACTCGATGACAACGCGCAGTTGATGACCTTTGCCACCACGCTGGAAAAGGTCACGGTTGATACGGTCGAAAGCGGTTTCATGACCAAGGATCTGGCGTTGCTGGTCGGCCCCGACCAGAAATGGCTGACCACCGAAGGGTTCCTTGAAAAGGTGGACCAGAACCTGAACGCCGCGATGTAAAACCAAAGGGGGGCCGCTTGGCCCCCCTTTTTATCCCTGCCGCTGCGGCGTTATTTGTTGATGAAGGTGAAACTGCCCGATGTTTCAACCGGTCCGGTGCTGGTTGTTCTTGTCTCACGCAGGATCCCGACGCCCGCTATCTCACGGCCGTTCTGGCCATAGAAATTGCCCGACAGGTTTGTATTTGAAGTGCAGGTGTCTGTGACTGGACAGTCCGTACGCACCGCAGTCGAGGTGAACGCCGCGCCGCTGCGTGTGCCAGTGATCGAGAATTCTTTGGCTCTAAAATTGTTGTTAGTGTCGCTGTCGCTGGTTCCGACACTCATGGTGCCATTCACGGCATTCGTGGCAAAGTTGGCGTCGATCGTGCCGGTTCCACGAATGTCGAGGGCACGCACTCTCCCGTTCGCCAATTCAGTGCCACTTCCGGACAGCAGCACCGAATAGCTCGCAGTGCCGGAAAGATTGGCGGCATTGGTAATATTCCCGACGACGAAACGGAAGATGCCATCATCTTGTTGATTTGCAGACCCAGATCGTGCGTATCGATATGCCGACACTTCACTGCCCGGCTGCGTCCGCTCCAGGACATGGTAGGTCTGGCCGTCGACCCCAATGAAACCTTCTGACGTACCAATTCGTTTCAGTTCCGCGGTTGCACCGTTATACGTGATGCGGATTGTATCCGCGTCTACGCCCACAACAGTGATCGAATTTTGTTGAAAACTTCCGCCGCCGGTTCCGGCGGCGAAAGACACGCTGCTGGTGCTGGCCGTGCGGTCTGTGACCGCGGTAGACAGCGTGCCACCACCTGTGACATCGCCGCTGGCAAACGGCAGGCCGTTGGTGCCGTTAACCGCGCCTGTGCCCACGACATCCACCACCGAGGACCCACATCCCGCCAAAGCCATCGCTCCCGCGCCCATGACAACATAGGGTATCAACTTCTTCATTTAACGCTCCTCACTTGTTACGCGGCCCGCGCGGGGACCTCACCAAATCCACTACAAATCGATTTACCCTACATTTTAGGCAACTTGTAATGAATACGCAATCAAGGCGGGCATGAAATGTTCACTTAAACATCTTATGGTTTATCGAAACGCAACACTCCCATCGCCCGGCAAACCATACTTGCCTGTGATGCAACGCCACCCCTTGCGGCCGGAATAGGCATTGCACGGCTTGCGTGTTTGGGCCGATCTGACTAACGCGGTGGTATGACCCAGACCGCCGCCACCCCCGCCCCGCATACCCGCATCGAAGATGCCCAGGCCTTTGCGCTTGGCACGGCGATGTGTGCGCTGGGGGTGACGATGCTGACCCATCTGGGGCTGATCACAGGCCAGACCGCAGGGCTGGCGGTGCTGGTGTCCTATGGCACGGGGCTGTCGTTCGGGCTGGTATTCTTTTGCGTCAACTTGCCGTTCTATTGGCTGGCATGGCTGCGGATGGGGCCACGGTTCACGTTCAAAAGCTTTCTTTGCGTGGGGCTGGTGTCGGTGATGGCAGAAAGCTTTCCACAGTTGATCGTGTTTGAAACGCTGGACCCTTTGCTGGGGGCGGTGCTGGTCGGGGCGGTTACGGGTCTGGGGCTGATCGTGCTGTTTCGCCATGGTGCCAGCCTTGGCGGGATCGGTATTCTGGCGCTGTTCATCCAGGACCGGACGGGGTTTCGCGCGGGCTATACCCAGTTGATTTTCGATCTGTGCCTGTTCGCGGCGGCCTTTGCCATAATCGCCCCCGGTCTGGTGTTGTATTCGCTGGCCGGTGCCGTGGTTGCGAACCTGATCATCGCCACGAACCACCGCCCCGACCGGTATACAGGACGCTGATCATGCCACTGCATTACATCTTTTTGATCTTTGCGATCATCGCCGAAACCATCGGCACCACCGCCCTGCAAGCCAGCCATCAATTCACGCGGTTCTGGCCATCGGTGCTGGTTGTCATCGCTTATGGCTTGTCATTCTACCTGCTGGCCCAGACGCTGCGGGTGATGCCGGTGGGCGTGGTCTATGCGATGTGGTCGGGGCTGGGGATCGTGATGATCGCGGCAATCGGCTATCTGGTGTTCGGCCAACGGCTTGATCTGCCTGCGGTGATCGGGATCGGGATGATCCTGTGCGGCATCCTTGTCATTCATCTTTTTTCACACACATCACCGCACTGACGCGGCCTTGCGATTAAGGGGTGGCTTTTGCTGCGATTGCACGGTATCGCGCAGCTAAATTTCCCATAAGGCTGACCCATGGATATCCGCAATATCGCGATCATCGCGCACGTTGACCACGGCAAGACAACGCTTGTCGATGAACTTTTGAAACAATCCGGTGTGTATCGTGAAAACGAAGCCACCACAGAACGCGCGATGGACAGCAACGACATCGAACGCGAACGCGGCATCACCATTCTGGCGAAATGCACAAGCGTCGAATGGAAAGGCACGCGGATCAACATCGTTGACACCCCCGGCCACGCCGATTTCGGTGGTGAAGTCGAACGCATCCTGTCGATGGTTGACGGTGTTGTCCTGTTGGTCGATGCCGCCGAAGGCCCGATGCCGCAGACGAAATTCGTGACCTCCAAGGCGCTGGCGCTGGGGCTGCGCCCTATCGTTGTCGTCAACAAGGTGGACAAGGCCGATGGCGAACCCGATCAGGCCGTCGATGACGTGTTCGACCTGTTCGCCGCTTTGGAAGCCAGCGACGAACAGCTGGATTTCCCAGTGATGTATGCATCCGGCCGTGCCGGCTGGTGTGACGAACAGCTGGACGGGCCGCGCAAGGACCTGTCCGCGCTGTTCGACAAAGTGCTGGAACATGTCCCGATGCCCGCCCAGATCAGCCGCCGCGAAGAGCCGTTCCAGATGCTAACGACCACCCTGTCGGCCGATCCGTTCATCGGACGCATCCTCACCGGCCGCGTCGAGGCAGGTACCCTGCGCGCAGGCGAAACCGTCAAGGCGCTGTCGCGCAACGGCGACAAGCTGGAACAATTCCGCGTGTCGAAGATCCTTGCTTTCCGCGGTCTAAGCCAGCAACCCATCGACGTGGCCGAGGCCGGCGATATCGTGACCCTTGCCGGTATGACCAAGGCGACCGTGGCCGATACGATCTGCGATATGTCCATCGACACCGCGATCCCCGCCCAGCCCATTGATCCGCCGACCATCACCGTGACTTTTGGCATCAACGACAGCCCGCTGGCGGGCCGCGATGGCAAAAAGGTGCAAAGCCGCGTCATCCGCGAACGGCTGATGCGCGAATCCGAAGTCAATGTCGCGATCAAGGTCGCCGATACAGCCATGGGCGATGCGTTCGAGGTTTCGGGCCGCGGCGAATTGCAGATGGGTGTCTTGATCGAAAACATGCGCCGCGAAGGGTTCGAACTGTCGATTTCCCGCCCGCAGGTCATTTTCAAGGACATCGACAGCGTCCGCCATGAACCCATCGAAGAAGCCACGATTGACGTGGATGACGAATATACCGGCGCGGTCGTCGAAAAACTGACCGGCCCGCGCAAGGGCGAATTGGTCGAGATGAAGCCCGCCGGTGCCGGCAAGACCCGCATCATCGCGCATGTCCCGTCACGCGGGCTGATCGGCTATCACGGTGAATTCCTGACCGACACGCGCGGATCGGGCATCCTCAACCGGCTGTTCCACGGCTGGGCGCCCTACAAGGGCAAGATCGAAGGCCGCCGTCAGGGTGTCCTGATCTCGATGGAAAACGGTGTGTCTGTGTCTTATGCGCTGTGGAAGCTCGAAGACCGCGGCAAGTTTTTTATCGGCGCGCAAGAGGCGGTTTATACCGGCATGATCATCGGCGAACACAGCCGCGACAATGATCTGGAGGTCAACCCGCTGAAAGGCAAGCAGCTGACCAACGTGCGTGCATCCGGCACGGATGAAGCCGTACGTCTGACCACGCCGGTGACCATGTCGCTGGAACAGGCCATCGCCTATATCGACGATGATGAATTGGTCGAAGTGACCCCGAATGCGATCCGGCTGCGCAAGCGGTTTCTTGATCCGCATGAGCGCAAGAAGAATTCGCGCAGCGCGTGATGTGATTTCGCGCTGGTGTGACCAGCGCGAAGCCTCCGGCGGGGATATTTACGCTCGGAAGATGGGAAAGACAGAGCCACGCCTTGAACGGGCGTGGCCTTTTTGTTGTCAGGCGATTTCTTCGACGATGCAAAGCTCGCGCTGGCTGGCACCTTTGGCATGGCTCAGCGCGTCTTGGTAGGCGGCTGAATAATAGCAGTCATGCGCCGCTTGCAGGCTGGGAAAGCGGGCCACGACGTTGCGGGGCCGGTCCGGCCCTTCGAGCTGTTCATAGGCACCGCCACGGGCGAGGAACACCCCACCGTGATCTGCGATGGCTGACGTGGCGCGCCGGGCATATTCGCCATAGGCAGCATCGTCAGTGACTTTGACATGGGCGATCCAGAGTGCGGTCATTTCAGATTCTCCAAGATTGATTTTGCTTGCGTAATGGCAGCATCGGCGTTTTGGGTGGACGCGCCGCCGCCTTGGGCCATGTCGGGGCGGCCACCGCCGCCCTTGCCGCCCAGTTCCGGTGTCACCGCGCGCAGGATATCCACGGCCGAGACACGCGTCGTCAGGTCTGCCGTAACACCCACGGCGATTGCCGCCTTGTCGCCGGCATCGGCGATCAGCAGCACAACGCCGCTGCCCAGATCGGTCTTGATCTGGTCGATCAGCGACGGCAAATCCTTGCCCGTCACACCGGCGAGCACCTGCGCATGAAAGGCGATGCCATTGACCTGCAGCGCGGGGGATGCCCCCTGCGCACCGCCGCCCATCGCCAGTTCGCGGCGCAATTGCGCGACTTCATTGGCGAGCGTGCGGCGTTCATCCATCAGCGCCTTGACGCGGTCTGCCACATCGCTGGCGGGCGCCTTGAGCGCGGCGGCGACATCTGACAGGCGCTGATCCTGCGCGCGCAGGTAATCAAGTGCCGCCTGACCTGTCAGCGCCTCGATCCTGCGGACACCGGCGCTGGAGGCCGCATCACCCAAGGCGACGAAGGCACCGATCTCGCCCAGCTGGCGCACATGCGTGCCACCGCAAAGTTCCAGCGAATAGGTGTGGCCCGCAGCCCCCTTGCCAGACCCGTCCTTGCGGCCCATCGACACGACACGCACCTCGTCGCCGTATTTTTCGCCAAACAGCGCCTGGGCGCCAAGCGCGCGCGCATCGTCGGGCGCCATGATGCGGGTTTCGACGCGGGTGTTTTGCCGGATCAGCGCGTTGACATCGCGTTCAACCTGCGCCAGTTCATCCTCGCTCAGCGGTTTGGTATGGCTGAAATCGAACCGCAGCCGGTCGGGCGCGTTCAGCGACCCGCGCTGCGCGATGTGATCGCCCAAGGTTTCGCGCAACGCCTCGTTCAACAAATGGGTGGCCGAATGGTTGGCCTGAACGGCCGCACGGCGGCCTGCGTCCACGCGCAACGCCGCGCCTTGGCCCACGGCGATAGTCCCGCTGGTGACAGTGGCGAAATGGATAAAAACGCCAGCGACCTTTTTGGTATCGGTGATCTGGGCTGTGCCGGTTTCAGTCTGCAAAATGCCAGCATCGCCGACCTGCCCACCAGATTCGGCATAAAATGACGTCTGGTTCAGCACGATCTGCACGGCACCGCCCGCCTGCTGGACCATGGCGCCATCAGCAACCAGCGCCTTGATCTGGCCTTCGAGGTCAAGGCTGTCATAGCCCAGAAAATCGGTCGGACCCGCCACATCGGCCACATCAAACCAGATCGCGCTGTCGGCGGCTTCACCCGTGCCGGACCATGCGGCACGCGCCTTGGCCTTTTGCGCGGCCATGGCGGCATCAAACCCGTCGGTATCGACGCTGCGGCCCTTTTCGCGCAAGGCATCCTGCGTCAGGTCCAGCGGGAAACCATAGGTATCATAAAGCTTGAACGCGGCCTCGCCCGGCAGGGCGGCATCGTCAGGCAGACCAGCGAGTTCATCGTCAAGCAGTTTCAGCCCGCGGTCCAGCGTCTGCTTGAACCGGATTTCCTCGTTCATCAGGGTTTCTTCGATCAGCCGCTGGCCCTGCCCCAATTCAGGGTAAGCAGCCCCCATCTGTTGCACCAAAGCAGATACCAGACGGTGCATCACAGGGTCTTTCGCCCCCAGCAGATGCGCATGACGCATGGCGCGGCGCATGATCCGGCGCAGGACATAGCCGCGGCCTTCGTTCGAGGGCAACACACCTTCGGCGATCAGGAAAGAGGTGGATCGCAGATGGTCGGCGATCACGCGGTGGTGCGTGTTGCCGGGGCCATCAGGGTCCGATGACGTGGCATTGGCCGACGCCTCGATCAGCGCGCGCATCACATCGGTGTCGTAATTGTCATGCTTGCCCTGCAACAGCGCGCCAATCCGTTCCAGCCCCATGCCGGTGTCGATCGATTGCATGTCCAGCGGGCGCATCGACCCGTCTTCGAATTGTTCGTTCTGCATGAAAACGACGTTCCAGATTTCGATGAACCGGTCGCCATCTTCCTCGGGGGAACCGGGGGGGCCACCCCGGATGTGATCGCCGTGGTCATAGAAAATCTCGGTGCAGGGGCCGCAGGGGCCGGTCGGCCCCATGCGCCAGAAATTGTCATCGGTGGGGATGCGGATGATCCGGTCTTCGGGGACACCAATCTTTTTCCACAGATCGAACGCCTCGTCATCGGTATGGTAAACCGTGGTCAGCAGACGCGATTTGTCGATCCCGAAATCGCGGGTCAGCAATTCCCAGGCAAAGGGGATCGCGTCGGATTTGAAATAATCACCGAAACTGAAATTACCCAGCATTTCGAAAAACGTGTGGTGGCGCGCGGTATAGCCGACATTGTCCAGATCATTATGCTTGCCACCGGCGCGCACGCATTTCTGGCTGGTGGTGGCGCGGCTGTAATCGCGTGTTTCGACCCCTGTAAACAGGTTCTTGAACTGCACCATGCCCGAATTGGTGAACATCAATGTCGGGTCATTGCGCGGCACAAGCGGGCTCGACGGGACCACACGGTGGCCCTGTTTTTCGAAATAATTCAGAAAAGTAGAACGGATGTCAGCAAGGCTGGTCATGGCGCGCTTTCAAGGAAAATATCTATCAGCGGCAGAAATAGCGGTGCAACAGGCCAGTGTCCACCAATAGACCGCATCACGCGATCATGGGGCTGCGTCTTTTTCACCAAAGGCCGGGTCAGGGCGCAGCCGGAACTGCGCCCATTCCCTTACATCTCGACGATATCGTCGTCAGCAGGGCCGTCACTATCGCTCATCGCGAATTCAAGACCATGGGCCGCACGGATCTTGTCCTCGATCTCGTTTGCGATCTTGGGGTTTTCCTTAAGGAACAGTTTGGAGTTTTCACGCCCCTGCCCGATCCGTTCATCGCCATAGCTGAACCATGCGCCGGATTTCTCGACCACGCCCGCCTTGACGCCAAGGTCCAGCAATTCGCCGGTCTTGGAAATGCCTTCGCCATACATGATGTCGAATTCGACCTGCTTGAACGGCGGCGCCACCTTGTTCTTGACCACCTTGACGCGGGTCGCGTTGCCAACCACCTCGTCACGGTCCTTGATTGCACCGATGCGGCGGATATCCAGACGGACCGAGGCATAGAATTTCAACGCATTGCCGCCGGTCGTGGTTTCGGGGCTGCCGAACATCACGCCGATCTTCATCCGGATCTGGTTGATGAAAATCACCATACAACCCGACCGGTTGATCGACCCTGTCAGCTTGCGCATCGCCTGGCTCATCAGGCGGGCATGCACGCCGACCGAACTGTCGCCCATATCGCCTTCCAGCTCGGATTTGGGTGTCAGGGCAGCGACGGAATCGACCACCACCAGTGACACGGCACCCGACCGGACCAAAGTATCAACGATTTCCAACGCCTGTTCGCCGGTATCGGGCTGCGAAATCAGCAATTCATCCAGATTGACGCCCAATTTCTTGGCATATTGCGGGTCCAGCGCATGTTCGGCATCGACAAAGGCACAAATACCGCCCTTTTTCTGCTCTTCCGCGATGGAATGCAGCGTCAAAGTGGTCTTGCCTGACGATTCCGGGCCGTAAATCTCGATCACGCGGCCTTTGGGCAGCCCGCCGATCCCCAAAGCAATATCCAGACCCAAAGATCCGGTCGATGTCGCCTCGATCTCGGGCATCTGGTTCTGGCCGCCCAGTTTCATGATCGAGCCTTTACCGAACTGGCGTTCGATCTGGGCCAAGGCGCTTTCCAGTGCCTTTTCCTTGTCTGCGGTTTTCTTGTCCATCATTTTCAAAAGATCTGCCGTTGCCATCTACCCTGTCCTTATTCCACGCACCCCGCCGGGGGGCAATCAAAGCTTTGTTCGCCCTATGTTCCGTATTACATGGGATCAAAACGTGAACATTGCAACCGAATTTTCCGGTCCCACTCTGGACGGCAATTGGTTAAAGATGCGTTAGGGCGCGAAAAATCGCCTCGAGATGCAAGAAATAGATGCAAATGCTGGTGTTCTGGGACCAAAACCTGGTTTTATTGGCGGTGCCGAAAACCGGCTCGACCGCGCTCGAAGGCGCGCTCGCCCCGCGCGCCTCCATGGTGCTGCGCGATCCACCGCATCTCAAACATGCGCCCTGCTATCGCTACAAACGATTCTTGCGGCCGTTTTTCGTACAGGCGGGCGGCAAGACACCAGAATTGATGGCGATCGTACGCCATCCGGTGTCCTGGCTGGGCAGCTGGTACCGCTACCGCAACCGCGACGATCTGGTGGGTCACGAGAACAGCACGCGGGGGATCAGTTTCGACGATTTCGTGGTGGAATATTGCAAAGGCGACCCCGCGCCCTTTGCCGCTGTCGGATCACAGGACAAATTCCTGCGGATCAATGACGGCGAGATCGGCGTGCAACATCTGTTCCGCTACGAAGCCTGGGACCAGGTGACAGCTTTTCTCGAACACCGGCTCTCGCTCACCCTGACACTCAAACAGATCAACGTCTCGCCCGACATGGACCTGACCCTGTCGGACGATGTGCGCGCGCATTTGCACCACAAACGCGGCGCCGAATTCGCCATCTGGCAGGCAGGACAGGGCTGACCCCGGCCTGCATCTTCTTATTTCCAAAAATACTCAAAGAAATCCGGCGTCAGCCGGCAGTGTCACGGCCCTTGAACCCTGTCGCCACGACGAATTTTTCCGAACTGTCAGACCGCGACGCCGGCGGTTTGACATTGGCAACCTTCTCGAACCGGGCTTTCAGCAGTTTTTGCAAATCACCTTCCGCCCCGCCCGCCAAGACCTTGGCAACAAAGGTGCCGCGTTCGTTCAGCACGTCAAAGGCAAAATGCGCCGCCGCCTCGCATAACGCGATAATCCGGTTGTGATCGGTCTGTTTATGCCCCGATGCGGATGCCGCCATATCCGACATCACGACATCGGCATTGCCGCCCAGCCAGTCGCGGACCTGCACATCGGCGTCATCGGCCATGAAATCCAGCTGGTAAATCTCGGCCCCGGGGATCGGATCAACCTCTTGCAGATCAATGCCCAGCACATAGCCCTGCGCCTTGGATGTGCGTTCGCCCAAGGCATTGGCGCGCTTGACCGCGACCTGCAACCAGCCACCGGGCGCACAGCCCAGATCGACGATCCGCGCGCCGGGCACCAGAAAGCGGTATTTATCGTCCAGCTCCAATATCTTATAGGCCGCCCTGCCGCGGTACCCATCCGCCTTGGCGCGTTTGACATAGGGGTCGTTCAGCTGCCGTTGCAGCCATTGGGTGGACGACAGCTTGCGCCCGCGCGCCGTCTTGACCTTGACATGCAGGTCACGTTGGCCGCGTCCAGAGGTGTTCTTGGTGGTGGGTTTTTTCGCCATGACGCGCTTTACCCTTAAAACGGGGCATCTTCCAAGACCCCATCGGCGGACATCTGGGCATAAAGCAACCCTTCGCGCAAACCGCGGTCCGCCACCGACAGCCGGTCGGTGGGCCATAACCGCATCAATGTCTGCAAAATCGCGGCCCCCGACATGATCAGCGCCTGCCGGTCGCGCCCGATCCGCGGGTCGGCACGGCGTCCGTCAGGGCCCAGCGTCAGGTAATCGCGGATCACCGCGTCGATCTGGTCGGACGTCATGCGCAGCCCGTCAACCTTGGTCCGGTCATAGCGTTTCAGCCCCAGATAACTGGCCGCGACCGTGGTCACCGTGCCGCTGGTGCCGATGATCTGGAACCCCTTGCGCGATTGCGCGCTGGCGGATGGCGCAAAAGCCTCCAGATTTTCTTCGAAAAACCAGCTCATCAGCGCGAAACGCGCGGCGTCGTCTTCGACATCGCCGAATTGATCGCGCAAAGTTGCCACGCCCAGTGGCACGGAAATCCAGTCCACCACCTTGGCCGCGGCAAAGGGGCCGGGGTCGGATTTGAACCCCGCATGCAGCCGCATGATCGCGCGGGGGCGTTCGCGCTTGGGTACATTGGTCAGATCGATCCAGACCAATTCGGTCGATCCGCCGCCGATATCCACGACCAGCAATTGTTCGGTGTTCACGCTGACCAGCGGCGCACAGGAAATCACGGCCAGACGCGCCTCTTCCTCGGGGCGGATGATTTCAAGGTTCAACCCTGTTTCACGCCGCACCTGTGCCACGAAATGCTGGCCGTTCAGCGCGCGACGGCAGGCTTCGGTTGCGACCAGACGCATCCGCTTGACCCCGTGCCGATGCAGTTTTTCGCGGCAGATCCGCATCGCCGAAATCGTGCGGTTCATCGAGGCACGCGACAATCGCCCCGTGCTTTCAAGCCCTTGGCCAAGCTGGACAGATTTGGAAAAACTGTCCACGACATGAAATTGACTGCCCTTCGGCTGGGCAATCAGCATCCGGCAAGAATTCGTGCCAAGGTCCAGCGCCGCATAAAGCGTGGCCGGATCGGCTTGTTGTGGCGCGGGGCTATCGACCGCTTTGGGGAACGCGCCCGCACCTTTGGGACGCTTGGGCGTCATCATTCACGCCCTCCATTTCGAGTTACCCTGAACCTATGCTGCCCATGGCCACAAGACAAGCCCAAGACCCCGCCACAGACGTCTTGCGTGAAAATACCGCAGGACATCGCGGCCCGTCGCGGACCGCGCGCGTGATGTCGAAAACCGACCCTGCGTGTCGCCGCGCGATGCTAGAACCGCTGAAACGGTCAAAGGGGGAATCACATGGCTGACGTCACCATCGTGTACTGGCGCGACATGCCCGCGCAGGTCATTGTCGGCCGTGGACGGCGCGGCACCAAGCTGCCCCTGCCCGAACGGTTCGAACAGGCCATCGACCGGGCCGCGATGAAATCGGGGGCGGCGCAGTCGGATGAATATATGTCCGGTTTCCGCAAGGCCGACCCCTATGTCGCGGATGGCACCGATGCCGAAGCCGCCGAAGCCGCCGTCGCCCGGATCGTGGCCGAATATGATCAGGACCGGATCAAAGCGTTGATTGCAAATGACGGCTGGGCCTGATTCCGCCCGCCGCCTGAAGGAGACATTGATGTCGCTCTTGCCGTTTTTCAAATCCCGCGAACCACAAACGTCTGCGGTCAATCCTGAGATCGAATCCCTTTTGCGTGATTATTCGATCGAGGTGATGCCGCGCACCGCCGAAAAGGTCGAAAACTTCCGCGACCTGCTGCCCGCAGGCACGCGCGTCTATATCGCCCATATCGACGGCACGCCGATTGACGACATGGTCGCCACCGCCCGCAGGCTGGCAACGGACGGCTACAAGGTCATGCCGCATTTTCCCGCCCGCATCATCAAGGACCACGCCACGCTGGCCGATTGGATCGCGCGTTATCAGGGCGAGGCGGGCGTCGATCAGGCGCTGTTGTTGGCAGGCGGCGTGGCCCAACCACAGGGTGATTTCGACAATTCCATGCAATTGATGGAAAGCGGATTATTCCGTGATTTCAAACACCTGCATGTTGCAGGTCACCCAGAGGGCAACCGCGACATCGACCATGATGGCAGCGACACCAATGTGATGGCCGCATTACGCTGGAAACAAAAGTTCAGCGACACATCGGATGCACAGATGGCGATGGCCACCCAATTCGCCTTCGAGGCGGGACCGATCATCGCCTGGGCCGATGCCTTGCGCGATGCGGGCATCACGATCCCGATCCACATCGGAATCGCGGGGCCTGCGAAATTGCAGACACTGATCAAATTCGCCATCGCCTGCGGGGTTGGCCCCTCGCTCAGGGTGTTGCAAAAGCGCGCGATGGATGTGACCAAGCTGTTGCTACCCTACGAGCCGACAGAGATTGTGACGCAGCTTGCCGCGCACAAGGCCGCCAACCCCGATTTCAACATCACCCATGTGCATTTCTTCCCGCTGGGCGGGATCAAGACCAATGCGCAATGGGCCATCGACAACGGCGGGGCCTCTGCCCTGCCCGCCTCGCAAATCTAAGGACGTTTCATGACCCGCACCATCGTCGAATCCAAGACCAAGACCGCCATCATCGGCTTTGACCAGCCGTTTTGCGTGATCGGGGAACGGATCAACCCCACGGGCCGCAAGATATTGGCCGAGGAATTGGAACGCGGCGATTTTTCGCGGGTCGAGGCTGACGCCATCGCGCAGGTCGCCGCCGGTGCCACGGTGCTGGATATCAATTCGGGCGCTGTCTTTTCCAATAAGATGGCCGAAGACCCGCGCTATGCCGACAATAATTTCGTCGAACCGCCCCTGATGGCCGAATTGATCCGCCGCGTGCAGGCCGTGGTCGATGTGCCGCTGTGCATCGATTCATCCGTGCCCGGCGCCTTGGAAAACGGGCTGGCCGCCGCCGAAGGCCGCCCGCTGCTGAACTCCGTCACCGGCGAAGAAGAGCGGATGGAACTGGTCCTGCCGTTGGTCAAGAAATACAACGTGCCGGTGGTGGCGATTTCCAACGACGACAGCGGGATTTCCGAAGACCCCGATGTGCGCTTTGCCGTGGCCAAGAAAATCGTCGAACGCGCCGCCGATTACGGGATTCCCGCGCATGATATCGTTGTTGATCCTTTGGTGATGCCCATCGGGGCGATGGGGACTGCCGGTTTGCAGGTCTTTACCCTTGTGCGCCGCCTGCGCGAGGAACTGGGCGTGAACACGACCTGCGGTGCATCCAACATCAGTTTCGGCCTGCCCAACCGGCACGGGATCAACAATGCCTTTTTGCCGATGGCCATGGCCGCCGGTATGACATCGGCCATCATGAACCCTGTCGCCCTGCCCATTGGCCCGCTGAAAATCGCCGAAAAGCGCGCCGAGGCGCTGGCGGCGGGGATCATCCTGCCCGAGGATCTGGACGACGAAACCTTTGTCACCCTGTTCGGGCTGGGATCAACCTTCCCGCGTCCGGGCAAGGAGATGGAAGCGATCCGCGCTGCGAATTTTCTGACCAACAACGATCCGTCAGGCGCGGAATGGATCAGGTTCAACCGCGCGCCGGTGAAAGACGGCGAAGGCCGCGCACGGACCGGGCGTCGGCGCAAATAGCTTTTATGCCTCCGGCGGGGATATTTTTACTCTGAAGATGGGGATTTAAGCCGCCCTGCCAATCCGCGCAGGGCGGTGTTCAACAGGGTGACATCGGTGGATACCCCCATGAAGTTCACGCCTTTGCCAACGTAATCCGCAACGCGGCCCTCGTCGAAGGTGATGATGCCCGCGATCTTGCCCGCAGCACGCGTGCGCGCGATGATATGGTCGATGGCGGCGATCACCTCTGGGTGGTCGGGCTGGCCAGGGTGTCCCATATCGGCGGACAGATCGGCGGGGCCGACAAAGACACCGTCCACGCCGGGGGTGGCGGCGATGGCGTCGATATCGTTCAGGGCGGCACGGCTTTCGGCCTGCACCAGCAAGCAGACCTGCGCATTGGCCGTGCGTGCATAATCGGGGATACTGCCATAGCCAGAGGCGCGGGCGGATGATGCGCCCATGCCACGGATACCGTCGGGCGGATAGCGCATGGCGCGCGCCATCAGCGCCGCTGTCGCCGCATCATCGACCATCGGGACCAGCACGGTCTGGCAGCCCTGATCGAGAACCTGCTTGACCATCCAGACCTCGGCGCTGGCGATGCGCACGACAGGGCTGGCACCGGTCGCCGCAAGGGCCTGCAATTGCGGGATCAGCCCGCTGGGCGCATTCGGCCCATGTTCGGCGTCGATCAGGCACCAGTCAAACCCCGCCAGCCCCGCCATTTCCGCAAGCTGCGCCGATCCGGTAGACAGCCAGATGCCATATTGCACCTGCCCTGCAGCAAGAGCAGTTTTTAAACGGTTTTCAGGGGTTTGCATGATTGGCCTCGTCCAGTGTTCACGCCGATGCCACCACATCGGCGCGCCACTGGCAAGCCGTCAGCGATAATAAAGCGACCGGCCGTTCACAAAGACCTGCACCTTGTCGGGGCTGGCGGCCATGCGCACCGATGTGCCGCGCAGACCGGTATGAATACCGGGCAATTTGCCGATCACGGCGGCATTGTCGCCGACCTTGTCAAAGTACAAAAGCGTCACCTCGCCCAAGGCTTCGGTGATATTGACCTTGCCTTCAAAGGCGTAATCCGCGCCATCGGTCGCAATCATATCCTCGGGGCGGATGCCGACATTGACCTGCAGGCCCATATCGCTGTCGCGCGTCGGCGCGGCGGATGTGACAATGCCGCCGCCATGCAGCTTGACCTTGGTGACGGGGCCTGTGCCGACAATCTCGCCCGCGAGCAGGTTCATCGCGGGGCTGCCGATGAATCGCGCGACGAATTCGTTTTCGGGCCGTTCGTAGAGTTCCAGCGGCGTGCCGACCTGTGCGATCCCCTTGTTGGCCAGCACGACGATGCGGGTGGCCAGCGTCATCGCCTCGACCTGATCATGGGTGACATAGATCATCGTGCTGTCGGGCATCGATTCCTTGAGCTGGGCGATCTCGATCCGCGTGGCCACGCGCAGGGCCGCATCAAGGTTCGACAGCGGCTCGTCGAACAGATACACCTTGGGGTCGCGCACGATGGACCGCCCGATCGCCACGCGCTGACGCTGGCCACCCGACAGGGCCTTGGGCAGGCGGTCCAGATAGTCCTCTAGCTGCAGGATTCGGGCGGCACGGGCCACCGCCGTTTCGATGTCAGCCTTGGATTTCTTGGCGAGCTTGAGGGCAAAAGACATGTTTTCACGCACCGTCATATGCGGATAAAGCGCGTAGGACTGGAACACCATCGCGATGCCGCGCTGCGCGGGTGGCACGTCGTTCACGACCTGCCCGTCGATCTGCAATTCGCCCCCCGTGATCTTTTCCAGCCCCGCGATCATGCGCAGCAGGGTCGATTTCCCGCAGCCTGACGGCCCGACAAAGACGATCAATTCGCCCGTCTTGATATCGAGATTGATGTCCTTGAGAACATCAACGGTCCCACCATAGGTCTTGGCGACCCCCGTCAGTTTCAGTTCAGCCATGTCGCAACTCCCCTCACCTTGCCTTAGCTTTTGAGCGCGAAGCAAACCTGCCACGGACCAAAATGCAATTTGCCATCTGCCGAGATATGGGCGCTGCCCAGTTCAGCCCCGATCGGCACCCAATCCCCTGCGGGCGGGTTGAAATCGGATGGTGTTTCGCTGACGTTGAACGCGCAAAGGATCGTCTGGTCGCCCGCTGTACGGGTGAAATAGATGACATCGCCCTGCGCCTGCATCTTGTCATGCGACCCGACGCTCAGGGCCGGATGGCTGTGCCGGAATGCAATGGCGCGTCGGTAATGGTGCAGCAATGCGCCCGGTTCATCCTCTTGCGCGGCAACAGACAGGCCCAGATGTTCGGATGGCACCGGCAACCACGGGCGCACGGCGCTGAACCCGCCGTGGTGGTTGTCGCGGTCCCAGACCATTGGCGTACGGCACCCGTCACGACCTTTGAATTCGGGCCAGAACTGGATGCCGTAGGGGTCTTGCAGGTCCTCGAAGGCAACATCGGCCTCGGGCAGGCCCAATTCCTCGCCCTGATAGATACAGGCAGACCCGCGCAGCGCCATCAGCAAGCTGACGAACATGCGCTGGCCGCCTGCGGGCAAGTCCCAGCGCGTGGCATGGCGCACGACATCATGGTTGGAAAAGGCCCAGCAGGCCCAGCCATCGCCCGCGACCTCATCGACCTGACGCATCACATCGACGATGCGCGCGGCGGTCGGTTTGTCCTTGGCCAGAAATTCGAACGCATAGCACATCTGCATCAGATCGGTGCCGGCGGTATATTGGCCCATGATTTCCAGCCCGCGTTGGGCATCGCCCACCTCGCCCACGGCAGCGGCGCCATAGGGTTCCATGATGGCGCGCAGGCGGGCTAGGAACTTGACGTTGTCGGGGTGGTTCTTGTCGTGGATATGGTCCTGATGATTATAGGGGTTCACCGAAGGCGCGATATTGGCGTTGCGCATCTCTTTGGGCAGGGGCGGGTTGTCGCGCAATTGCGCGTCATGCATGTAGAAGTTGATCGTATCAAGCCGGAACCCGTCGCACCCCCGGTTCAGCCAGAACAGCGCCACATCCAGCAGCGCATCCTGCACCGCGGGGCTGTGAAAGTTCAGATCAGGCTGCGAGACCAGAAAATTATGCAGGTAATATTGTTCGCGCCGCGCATCCCATTGCCAGGCCGATCCGCCAAAAATCGACAGCCAGTTGTTGGGCGGGGTGCCATCGGGCTTGGGGTCGGCCCAGACATACCAGTCGGATTTGTCGTTGCTCCGGTTGGCGCGGCTTTCGGCGAACCAGGGATGCTGGTCGCTGGTATGGCTGAGCACAAGGTCGATCATCACGCGGATGCCAAGCCGATGCGCGGTTTCCACCACCGCATCGAAATCGGCCAGACTGCCGAACATCGGATCGACGTCGCAATAATCGCTGACGTCATAGCCGAAATCCTTCATCGGCGAGGTGAAGAATGGCGAAATCCAGATCGCATCCACCCCCAAAGAGGCGATATACGGCAGACGCTGCACGATCCCCATAAGATCGCCGATACCGTCGCCGTTGCTGTCTTGGTAACTGCGCGGATAGATCTGATAGATCACCGCACCGCGCCACCAATCCTTGTTCACCGCCATTTCGGTGTTTGTAGCCAAAGCCGTCATAGTGTCTTGTCCTGTCTTGTGACGCACCGGTATTTGCCGGACGTCATACCCTCAAAAAATTATTTCACTGATCCGGCCAGCAGGCCGCGCACCAGATAGCGTTGCATCGCGAAAAAGACTGCCAATGGCACCGCGATGGACACAAAGGCTGCGGTCGCCAGAATTTCCCAATTGCCGCCGCGTGTGCCCAGCAATTCGACGATCTGGTTGGTCATCACGGTGGTTTCCCCCGTCGCGTCGATCAAGAACACTTTGGCGACCAGCAGATCGTTCCATGTCCACAGGAACTGGAAAATCGCGAAACTGGCCAGTGCGGGAAACGACAGCGGCAGGATGATTTTCGTGAAAATCTGGAAATCGGTCGCGCCGTCGACTTTTGCATTTTCGATGATGTCACGCGGCAGACCGACCATGTAATTGCGCAAGAGATATATGGCCAGCGGCAGCCCGAACCCGGTATGCGCCAGCCAGGTCCCCAGATAGCCTTTGCCGATCCCGATCTCCAGATGCAGGCGCAACAGCGGGATCAGCGCCAGTTGTAGCGGCACGACCAGCAGGCCGACGACGGCAGCAATCAACAGCGCGCGGCCCGGAAAATCCATCCACGCCAGCGCATAGGCGGCAAAGGCCGCGATCACGATGGGGATGATTGTAGCTGGGATCGTCACGGTCAGCGTGTTCAAAAACGCCCGCGTCATGCCATCGGTGCTGTCGCCGCTGAACAAGACGCGGTCGTAATTCTGCAAGGTGAATTCGGGCGGGGTCGTGGCGGTCACGAAAATGCGCTGGCCACGTCCGGTCATTTCCGTGGGGCTGGACCAGACATAGGCACCATCGGCCTGCACGGTCAGCGTCTCGCCATCCGATAGGTCCGCGGTGTCACCGGCGGCGAATTCGCTGATCCGCAACGACGATGTCCCCCAAGTGCTGATTTGCGCCTCGGACCCTTCACCGAACAACTGGCCCTGCACGGAATAGACGCCATCTACCAGCATCTGCGCCCCGTCATCGCCGGGGTTGGCGGTGCGCAGGGTCAGGTTTTGTTCGCTGGCCGTCAGCGCCCCCCACCAGCCGGACCCAGAAATCTGGTCCGCTGTGCGAAACGACGACACCAGCAGGCCCAAGGTCGGGAACAGCCACAGCGCCACAAGTGCGACGACAGATATCTGCACGATCCAGTTCAGCGCCGATGTGCGCCCTGCGATCCCATCCATCAGCGCATCTCCTTGCGGGCGTTATAGACGTTCCAGACCAGAATCGGGCTGACCAGCAACATGATCACCATGGCAGAGGCAGACCCAACCCCCCAGTCAGAGGCGCGGAACAATTTGTCGAACATGTAATTGGCCAGAACCTGCGTTTCCCATTGCCCGTTGGTCATGGCAAAGACGATGTCGAACACCTTCAGCACGACCAGAGTGATCGTGGTCCAGACCACGACGATGGTGCCAGCGATCTGCGGCATCTTGATCTTGAAAAACACCTGAAACGGGTTGGCGCCATCGACGATGGCCGCCTCGATCGTTTCTTCGGGAATACCGCGCAGGGCGGCAGACAGGATTACCATGGCGAACCCGGTCTGGATCCAAATCAGCACCACCATCAGCAAAAACGAATTCCAACCCGGAATCGTCATCCATGTCTGTGGTTCGCCGTAAGGATGGACATTTGTGAACGCCCCATAAGCCAGGCCCAGCGTGGCATAGATCACATAGGCCATGACCGCGATCAGCACGATGCGCAGCACCGATCCCGCGCTGGCGCCTTTTTCACGGATCGTCTGCGCATTGGTATAGGCCACAAACAGCGCCAGCACAGCCGCACAGATCATCAACGCGCCGGGCAACAGCCGCAGGATCAGGAACGATCCGATCCCGCCGTCGAACTGAAGCCACAGCGCGTTCAGCGCCCCGATCTGGTTCTGATCGACGGGGCGTGTGTCATAGATCAGTTTGAAAATCACCGAGGCACCCACAAAGGAAATAGCCATCGGCATGAAGATCAGCGATTTGGCAAAGGCCCCCCATTTGATCCGGTCGGTCAGTTGGGCGGCCAGCAGGCCGAATGCGGTGGATGCGGCCGGCACGATGATCAGCCAGAGCATGTTGTTGCGCAACGCTTCCCAGAATTTGGGGTCGGCCATCATGCGCTGATAATTGGCAAAGCCAACAAAAGCCCCGCCCTGATTGCGGTCAGTCACCGAATACCACAGCGTCGCCACAACTGGATAGGCGAGGTACAGCCCCAGCGCAAAAATCGCGGGGAACAGGAACAGCCATGGCCGGATCAGGTTGGCACGGTTGATATTGCGGCCTGCGTTGGCGCCTTTGGCGGGCAACAGCACCTTGTCCAGAAACTGGTTCGAGAAATAGAAATATGCGACGCAGCCACCGACACCGATGATGATCGTTATGAGGCCCTGTAATGCAGGATTCATCGTTCAACTTCCCTCGGGCTGCGTGATCTATCGATGACCCGGCCCGCAGGCCGGATCATCGGATGATGAAGGCTTGGCAATCTTACTTGATTGCGTCCCACGATGCCTGAATACCTGCGGCAACTTCAGCTGCATCTGCACCACCGGCATAATCGACCATACCAGTCCAGAACGAACCCGCACCCACAGCGCCCGGCATCAGGTCTGATGCGTCAAAGCGGAAGGTGGTGGCGCCCAACAGGATGTCGTTCATGCTGGCCAGCGTCGGATCACCAAAAGCGGCGCTATCAACGCCAGTGTGTGGTGTCAGGAAGCCGCCCAGACCCATCCAGATTTCATGTGCCTCGGGTGTCTTGAGGAACTCGATCAAATCGTTGGCCGCGTCAGACGGATTGGTGATGGCCCAAAGTGTGCCGGCACCCAGAACGGGCGAACCAAGGTCTTCGCCTTCATAAGCGGGGAAGTAGAAGAAATCTGCATCCGCGCCCACTTCGGTTCCTTCAGGGAAGAATGCGGGGATGAACGACGCCTGACGGTGCATGTAGCACTGGGGCGGGCTGTCAAACAGACCCTTGGGGCTGTCGCGGAAATCGGTTGTGGCCACTGCACCGGCACCACCGGCGACAAAGGCGTCGTTACGGGCGAACAGGCCGAATTGTTCGATCGCATTCACGACTTCGGGGGCGTCGAACGGCAATTCATTGCTGACCCAAGCGTCATAGACCGCGGGGGACTGCGTGCGTAGCATCATATCCTCGACCCAATCGGTCGCGGGCCAGCCGGTTGCACCGCCTGAACCCAGACCGATGCACCAAGGCGTGCCACCATCCGCGACGATCTGTTCGGACAGCGCGATCAGCTGTTCCATGGTCTGCGGCACTTCGTAACCCGCATCTTCAAAGTTTTCGGGGTTGTACCAGACCAGCGATTTCACATCGACCTTGTAGAAAAAGCCGTAAAGATCGGGGTTGCCTTCGGCATTGGCATAGGTGCCCAGATCAACCCAAGACTGACCGGCGGCATAGTTTTCCAGCAACCAGTCACCGGTGCCTGCGGGCAGCGGCGTCAGGAAACCACGGCGCGCCATATCGGCGGCAAGGCCGGGCTGCGGGAACACGGCGACATTGGGGGCAGAGCCTGCCTCGGCGTCGATCACGATCTGCTGCTCAAAGCTGTCAGATCCCGAATAACGCACGTCATGCCCGCTTGCCGCGGCAAAGGCGGCCAGCACCTGTTCGACATTGGCCTGATCCGGCCCAAGCCATGGACCGAAAACGGTGATCTGTTCAGCCTGAGCAGCACTGCCCAAGGCAACCGCTGCCACGCTGGCATACAGTTTGAATTTCATTGATATTCCTCCCAATCATGCCGTCCTGGCATGTGCGTTTCGTGACACCCAAAGTGCCGGCTTTCTTCATCGCGCTGCGCTTTGGAATCGCTGTACCAAAGCGCTTTGGATTTTGCTACATTCCATCAAGGTTTCAAAATTGTCAATGATGCAGTCATTTGTGAAAAAATGCCTTGGATTTAGGCAAATCGAGCGTTACTCAAATCAGCACGGGTGGTGCAATTACAAATTGTCTTGCTAAAACCCCATGGCTAATTTGAAAGCGCTTTGAAAGACGGCAACCGGATGAACCTCAAGCAACTCTCGCAAAAGCTGGGCCTGAGCCAGACCACCGTCAGCCGCGCGCTGAACGGCTATCCCGAGGTGAACGAGGCGACGCGCCTGCGTGTCGAACGGGCGGCCGCGCAATATCATTATCGCCCCAGCACCCGCGCCAAGGGGCTGGCGACGGGCAAGGCGCTGGCCATCGGCCATGTCATCCCGATTTCCAGCAAACACGAAATGGTCAATCCGATTTTCGGGGATTTCATCGCAGGGGCGGGTGAAACCTATGCGCGGCATGGCTATGAAATGATCCTGTGTACCGCCAATGACGGACAAGAAGAACAGGTTTACCGCGGGCTCAAGGCGCGGCGGGCGGTGGACGGCGTGGTCGTGCATGGACCACGGCTGGATGACAGCCGGATCAGATTGCTGCATGATATCGGGCTTCCCTTTGTGGTGCATGGGCGGTCGTCAGGGGCCACCCTGCCCTATGCCTGGCTGGACGTGAACAACCGCCATGCGTTCCAGCGGGCCACCGATTTTCTGCTGGATCTGGGGCATCTGCGGATCGGGCTGATCAACGGGATGGAATGCATGGATTTTGCCCACAGGCGGCGCGACGGCTATACGATTGCGATGCTTGCACGCGGTGTGCCTGTCGACCCGTCGATCATGCGGTCCAGCGAGATGACCGAAGACTTTGGCTATCAATCCACCCGCGACATGCTGGCGCTGGGCGATCCGCCGACGGCGCTGCTTTGTGCCTCGCTGATCTCGGCTTTGGGGGCGCGGCGCGCGGTCGAAGAGGCGGGGCTGGTCATGGGGCGCGATGTGTCGATCATCACCCATGACGATGATCTGTCCTATCTCAAGAACGGCGGCGACATCCCGATTTTCACAGCGACACGGTCGTCGGTGCGCGCGGCGGGCGCAAGACTGGCGGAAATCCTGCTGGGCGGGATCGCGGACCCCGACCTGCCGCACCAGAACGTGCTTCTCGAAGCTGAATTGATGGTGGGGCGTTCCACCGGACCCGCCCCCAGAAAGGACTGACATGCACTTTAAACGCAGCGATTTTCCCGACGGATTCCTGTTCGGGGCCGCCACTGCCGCCTATCAGATCGAAGGGCATCAGTTCGGCGGTGCTGGCCCCACGCATTGGGATACATTCGCCGCGACGCCGGGCAATGTCCTGCGCGCCGAAAACGGTGCGCTGGCCTGCGACCATTACCACCGCTTTGCCGAAGATCTGGACCTGCTGCGCGATGCGGGCATGGATGCCTACCGGTTTTCGACATCCTGGGCGCGGGTCATGCCGGACGGGCGGACGGTGAATCCCGCAGGTCTTGATTTCTATGACCGGCTGGTCGATGCGATGCTGGAACGCGGGCTGCAACCGTTTCAGACGCTCTATCATTGGGAATTGCCGTCCGCGCTGGCCGATCAGGGCGGCTGGGCCAACCGCGACACCTGTGTCGCCTTTGCCGATTTCACCGATGTGATCACCGACCGGATCGGGGACCGCGTCCATGCCATTGCCACGATCAACGAGCCGTGGTGCGTGGCCTATCTGTCGCATTTTCTGGGCCATCATGCGCCCGGCCTGCGCGATATCCGCGCAACGGCGCGCGCGATGCATCACATCAACCTCGCGCATGGCATGGCGATGACGCGGCTGCGCGCCAGGGGCATGCAGAATTGCGGCGTGGTGCTGAATTTCGACCATACCGCCCCGCTGGATGACAGCGCCGGTGCGGCACAGGCCGTAGCGACATGGGACGCGATCATGAACCGCTGGTTCATCGAGGCCATCGCCAAAGGCACCTATCCCGCCGAGGCTTTGGCCGGTTTCGCCGCCCATATGCCCGCAGGCTGGCGCGATGACATGGCCGAGATCAGCCAGCCCGTGGATTTTCTGGGCGTCAATTATTACACCCGCCATCAGGTGACGACGGATATGGCGCAGCCCTGGCCGCATCTGGCCTCGCATGACGGGCCGGGCGCGAAAACCCAGATGGGCTGGGAGATTTATCCCGACGGGTTGCACGACTTCCTGACGCGGCTGGCGGATGAGTATGTCGGTGATCTGCCGCTGTTTGTTACCGAAAATGGCATGGCCTGGGATGACCATATCGTGAATGGTGCGGTCGATGACCCCGAACGGATCCGGTTCATCGCGGATCATATCGCAGCCACTGGTCGCGCCATCGCGGCGGGGGCCAATGTGCAGGGGTTCTTTTACTGGTCGCTTCTGGACAATTACGAATGGGCCTTTGGCTATGAAAAACGGTTCGGGATGGTCCATGTCGATTTCGACACCTTGAAGCGGACGCCCAAAGCATCCTATCACGCGTTCAAATCCGCCATCGCGCGCTAGGAAGCCCCATGTCCCACCCTGCAAACAGCTATGCCCTTGTCGCCGATATCGGTGGCACCAATACGCGTGTGGCGCTTGCGGACGGGCGGCGCATCATCGCCAGCACGATCCGGCGCTATGCAAATGCGGATTTTCCGGGGCTGGAATCGGTGCTGCGCCGCTATATCGCGGATGAAGGCGGGGTTGATCCTGTCGCAGCCTGCGTGGCCGTGGCGGGGCCTGTGCGCGACGGGCGCGCGACGATGACCAATCTGGACTGGACCATCGACAAAACAACGCTGGCCCGCGCGACCAAGGCCGAAACGGTGGCGATCCTGAACGATCTGCAGGCGCAGGGCCATGCGCTGGGGCATCTGGACGCCGCCAATATCCGCACGATCCTGCCCGGTCCCGACACCAGCGCGCAAGCGGCCAAACTGGTGATCGGCATCGGCACAGGGTTCAACGCGGCCCCCGTGTTCGACCTGCCCGCAGGCCGGATCGTCACCCCGTCCGAAAGCGGCCATGCCAACCTTCCGATCCGCAACGAGATGGAACTGCGCCTGTGCCAGTTCGTGTCTACCGCGCATGGTTTTCCGGCGGTCGAGGATGTGCTGTCAGGGCGCGGGCTGGAACGGGTCTATGCCTTTCTGGGCAACGAAGACAGCGACCCCCGCGAGGCGGCAGCACAAGACATCATGGCCGCCTGTGCCGATGACAGCGATCCGCGCGCGATTGCCGCGGCACGCCTGTTCACCCGCATCCTTGGCACCGTTTGTGGCAATCTGTCGCTGATCCAGCTGCCCTTTGGCGGGGTCTATCTGGTGGGTGGTGTCGCGCGGGCCTTTGCCCCGCATCTGACGCGTTTCGGTTTTGCCGAGGCGTTCCGCGACAAGGGCCGTTTTGCAGGCTTCATGGGCAATTTCGCCGTTCACGTCGTCGAAGACGATTACGCCGCCCTGACCGGATCGGCGGCACATCTGGTCGCATTGGGCACGACCGGATCGCTGGCCGCACAAAGCAGCAACTAAGCCGCAGGCAAGGTTTCGGCCAATTGCTCCTGCACGGTCTGCGTCAAAGTGGTCAGCGAAAACGGTTTGGGCAGAAAGATCGCATTGGTGACCTGCGGTTGACTGTCGCTGAACGCATCTTCGGCATAGCCCGAAATAAACACGACTTTGGTGTCCGGTCTGGCCTCGCGTGCCTGGCGCACCCAGCTCGGCCCATCCATGCCGGGCATGATGACATCAGTGACGAACAGATCAACATGCAGCGCCGGATCTTCAAGCATGGCCAGCGCGGTTTCGGCGCAATCGGCCTCAAGCACGCTATAGCCGCGCAGGCGCAAGGCACGCGACGCAAAGGCCCGCACTGGTGCCTCGTCTTCGACCAGCAGCACGACGCCGGTGGCGGGGCCATCGACCGGTTCGCGGCGCACGGGTTCAGCCGCCACCACCGGCTCGTCAGTGCGGATATGGCGCGGGAACAGCAACGAAAATTCAGTGCCTTTGCCCAGTTCGCTATCGGCAAAGATATAGCCGCCGGTCTGCTTCACGATCCCGTAAGCCGTTGACAGGCCAAGCCCCGTGCCTTCGCCAGGGCGTTTGGTGGTGTAGAAAGGTTCAAAGATCTTGTGCAGCTTGTCAGGGCTGATGCCGTGGCCATGATCGATTACCTTGACCTGCACATAATCCCCCAGCGGCACGACGGCGCGGTCCTTCACCATCGGGTCGCGCAGGCGCAGATTCTGGGTGGTGACACGGATGCTGCCCGCGCCTTGCATGGCGTCGCGCGCATTGACGACAAGGTTCATCAACACCTGTTCCAACTGCCGCTTGTCCGCCCTGATCGGCAGCAGGTCCGGATCATGGTCCAGCGTCAGCCGCACCTTTTCGCCCACCAGCCGGTTCAACAGATGGGTCAAATCCGACAGCGTTTCGCGCAGGTCGATCACCTCTGGCTGCAGGGTCTGTTTGCGCGAAAACGCCAGCAATTGCCCGACAAGGCTCGCCGCGCGATTAGCATTCTGGTGGATCTGGATCAGGTCACTGTAATTCAGGTCGCCTTCGTCATGGCGCAACAATAGCAGGTCGCAATGCCCCGAAATCGCGGTCAGCAGATTGTTGAAATCATGCGCCACGCCACCGGCAAGTTGGCCTATGGCCTGCATTTTCTGGCTTTGGACGAATTGCGCCTCCAAAGATTTCAGCTCTGTCACGTCATCGAGCACCGCGATCAGATGCGGGTCGGTCGTGCCACCCGCGGCGTTCAGCGTGACCTGCACGAATGTGTCCTGGCTTTGGCCGCGTCCTTGCAGGAATGCGGGCTGCGGCCGCTGCGCCCCTCGAAGGCTTCGCGCAGCCAGTCGTTGATCGGCCGCCCCAACCCATCAAGAAGGTCGGTCAGTTTCAGACCGTCGGTGTTCACGATCCGCAGCAATTGGCGCGATTCGCGATTGGTGCCCAAAATCTCGCCTGAACGGGCAATTTTCAGCAGCGGGATCGGCAAATCCTCGATCGCGTGCCAGTCAGCAGTGAAAAACCGCGGCCCGTCACCGCGTTGATCGGCCAGCAGATAGATATCGCGCGCGCCGCCCCAACCTTCGGCGACAGCCACAATGACCGGCTGCGGGCCCTGCGCGGTCTTGAGCATGTGGCGCTGTCCGGGCGCCAAGGGCAGATCGTCGAACAGATCATCAAGGCTGGCCACGCTACGGCCCAGCACGCTGCGCAAGGCGGTGTTGATATGCAAAACGGCGTTGTTCGGTCCCAGCGTCAACATGGGCAGCGGCAGTGTGTCGTGCTGGCGCGCGGCGGCCACCGCCTGATCGCCCAGATCATCCAGCCGCCACAACCGCAGCGCCGGACTGATCACAACCACGCTCAGCCGAAAATGCCCGCTGCGCGTGATCACGTCTTCTTTGCTGGCGCCGGTCAGATGCGCGCCATGCGACAGACGTTGCAAAAACGGATGCGGATTGGCCAGAAAACTGCCGAACAGATCGGCTAACCGCTGCCCGGTGCAATCGCCGAACCGCATCACCGCCACGGTGTTGGCATAGCGCACCTGCCCCATGGCATCGGTCAGAAAGGCGCAGTCAAGATCGTCCTGCATCAGCCGGATGGCCGTCGTCTCAAGCTGTTTGCTGCGCAAAGAGCCAAAGGCGACCCGTCCGGCCAGCACCGTTGCACACAGCAAAAGCAAGCCAGCCGCCGCGATCAGGCCGATGCGCAGCGTGCCCTCTTCGGTCATCTGTGCCTCAATCAGAACAAATGCAGCCACAATGCATATCCATGGCAACAAGCCCAAATGGCCCGTAGCGGACGAAGCGGGCCTTGCAAACATTGGATTGTCTGGCAAAGGTCACCCTCCCTCAGCAGTATCCACTCAGGCTAGTGAAAACATCTTAATCATTAATTAATACAGGATATTTCGTCGCACGGCTAAGAAATATTGTTTCGGGCCAAGACCGACAGGAAAAACCCGTCGCCGTCAGGCCCGGGTAGCCGCTGATCGCGCAGCGTGACTGACCATGCCGGATTGCTGTGCAAAAACTGCGTTACCACCGCGTCATTCTCGTCTTGCAGCACCGAACAGGTGGCATAGGCCAGCAGGCCCTGTGGTGCGACAAGTGTCGCGGCACGGGCGATCACGTCATTTTGAATGGCGCAGAGCGCATCCAGCCGGTCACGCGTCAGTCGCCATTTCGCATCGGGGCTGCGCCGCCATGTACCACTGCCGCTGCAGGGCGCATCGCAGAAAACCACATCATATGGCGCGTGACCGGCGACCTGATCGGGTGCCAGCCGCGTGATCACCACCCCCGCCCGTGCCGCGCGATCCGGCAGATCGGCCATCCGCGCAGGCGCGATATCATGGGCAAAGATGTCGGTCCCATGCCGGTCGGCAAAGGCCAGCGCCTTGCCGCCGCCACCTGCGCAATAATCCAGCACCCGCGCGCCTGCCGCCACCGGCACCATCTGCACCGCGCGTTGCGAGGCCGCATCCTGCAATTCGACAAGGCCGGTCAGATAAGCCGCCGCCGTCCTGATCCGGCGGGGATTGTCCAGCACCCGCAGGCAGCCATCGACCGCATCATGCGCCTGTGCCGTAACCCCGTCCTGCGCAAGCGCGGCCATCGCGCCTGCCGTTGTGATGCGCCGCTGATTGACCCGCAAGAACACATCCGCGCGCCCCTGTTGCACCCTTGCGGCCGGCTCGGCATCTGCGCCCAAACTGCCCTGCCAGACCGGCCAGAGCCAATCCGGCAGATCGCAGGCAGCGGCGTCAGACAGCGCCAATGGCAGGGCAAGGGCTGCGACCTCAGCCTCGCTCAATGGATCAGGGGCGTGCCCCAAGCCATTGAAAATATGTGCAAGATCGACATCGTCACGCTGCAACAGACGCGCCATCAACGCCCGCCCGTCACCATCCCCCAGCGACCGCCGGCAGCGCAGCACATCGAACACATGGTCGCGCACCGCGGCGCGGTCCTTGGCACCGGCAAAGCGGCTGGCGCGCGCCCAACCCGTCAGCGCCTGTTCGGCAAAGGCCCCGCTGCCGATCTGGTCCAGCACGGCAGTGGCAGCCGCGACGCGCGCGCCGGGGGTCATCAACCGACCCGGTAATTCGGGCTTTCGCGGGTGATCTGCACGTCGTGGACATGGCTTTCCTTCAGCCCTGCCCCCGTGATCCGCACAAAGGTGCAGTTCTTGCGCATTTCCTCGACCGTGGCGCAGCCGGTGTAGCCCATCGCCGCACGCAAGCCGCCCACCAGCTGATGCACCACCGCATGGGCAGAGCCTTTGTAAGGCACTTGGCCCTCGATGCCTTCGGGGACCAGCTTGTCGCTGGCGGCCTCTTTCTGGAAATAACGGTCGGCAGACCCGCTGGCCATCGCGCCAAGGCTGCCCATCCCGCGATAGGCCTTGAACGACCGACCCTGATAGAGGATCACCTCGCCCGGGCTTTCGTCGGTGCCCGCGATCATTGACCCGACCATGGCGCAGGACGCCCCGGCCGCAATCGCCTTGGCGAAATCGCCCGAAAACTTGATGCCGCCATCGGCGATCACCGGCACGTCGCCCGCAGCCTGCGCGCAATCCATGATCGCGGTCAGCTGCGGCACGCCGACACCGGCGACCATGCGCGTGGTGCAGATCGACCCCGGCCCGATCCCGACCTTGACCGCATCAGCACCCACGCCGATCAGGGCGCGCGCGGCCTCGCCGGTGGCGATGTTACCTGCAACGATCTGGACCTCGTTTGACAGGGCTTTGACCCGTTCGACAGCCCGCGCCACGCCTTCGGAATGGCCATGCGCGGTGTCGATCACGATCATGTCCACGCCTGCATCAATCAGCGCCTGCGACCGTTCAAACCCTGCATCACCCACGCCTGACGCGGCAGCGACCCGCAGCCGGCCCAGACCGTCCTTGCAGGCCATCGGGTTCAGCACGGCCTGCTCGCTGTCTTTCAGCGTCAAAAGACCGGTCAGCTTGCCTGCATGATCGGTGATCAGCAGCTTTTCGATGCGGCGGGCCTGCATCAGGGACCGGGCTTCGTCCAGATCGGCGGGTTCGTGCAGGATCGCCAGATTTTCGGTCGTCATCATCACGCTGACGGGGGTTTTATCGTCCTGCGCAAAGCGCATGTCGCGGTTGGTGACAATGCCGATCACGCGGCCATCGGGGCCGACGACCGGAAAACCGGTGACGCGGTAACGGTCCATCAGATCCTTGGCATCGGCCAGCGTCTGGTCGGGGCGCAGGGTGATCGGGTTATAGACCGTGCCCGACACAAAGCGTTTCACGCGCCGGATTTCATTGGCCTGCTGCGCGATATCAAGGTTCTTGTGGACCACGCCGATGCCGCCCGCTTGTGCCATGGCGATGGCCATGCGCGCCTCGGTCACGGTATCCATGGCGCTGGACAACAAGGGTATGTTCATCGTGATGGACCCCGTCACGCGGGTGCGTGTATCCGCCGTCGATGGCAGAACGCTCGATGCCGCAGGGACAAGCAACACGTCATCAAATGTCAGGGCTTCACGAATCTCCATCAACCTGTCTCCGTTCGGGGGCTGTTGGCGCGTCCCTATCGCATGGATAGTCCTGCGCCGAAAGGTCAAATCACCGCTTGAAGCGGCAAAGACGCCCGCGCATGGTGCGGCATGATTGACCAGCGCCCCAGTCCCGACCCGCGCAGACCGGCCTATCTTGTCCGGCGCGGGCTGCGCTTTGGCGCGGTGCTGGTCGTGGTCGGGCTGGCTGTGCTGGGGTTTGACTGGTTGCAGACACAGGTCCTGCGGCTGGAACAGGATGTTGCACTGCGCGCGATGACAGGGCTGATGGTGGCTGTGCTGATCCTATATGCCATCGTTCTGGCCACGCCCTTTGTGCCGGGCGTCGAAATTGGCGTGGCGCTGTTGATCATCCAAGGGGCCAAGGCCGCGCCTTTCGTTTATCTTGCCACGGTTTGCGGGCTGTCACTGGCCTTTGTGATCGGGCAATATGTGTCGCTGCTCTGGTTGACCCGGCTGCTGCGGGGGGTGCGGTTGCACCGGCTGGCGGGCTGGCTGGACCGGGTGGATGGCCTTGCGCGCGCCGAAAGGCTGCGGCTGCTGCAGCAAAAACTGCCCGCCTGGCTGGCACCGCTGTTCTTGCGGTTTCGCTATGTCACCGTGGCGCTCGCGATCAACACGCCGGGCAATATTGCTGTGGGTGGCGGTGGCGGCATCATGCTGGTCGCAGGGTTGAGCCGGCTGTTCAGCATACCCGCCATGCTGCTGGTGATCGCGCTGGCGACAGCGCCGGTGCCGCTGGCGGTCTGGGTCTGGGGGGTGGATGTGGTGCGGTAGGGTCGGGGTGAACCCCGACTTACGGGTTTTGCGCCCCGACCAAGGCGATCCCCCGTAAGGCGGGGTTCACCCCGCCGCCCCCCAACCGCCATGCCGTTCTTATCATCCAGATTGACGGATACCGCCCTTCCCTCCACCACGCAGCGGGATATGTAAGTCGCAACCAAGACAGGCAGAACCGATGACCACCGACCCTCTCGTGATCTTCACACCCTCCGGCAAGCGGGGTCATTTCCCTGTTGGCACGCCTGTCCTGACAGCGGCGCGGCAATTGGGGGTGGACCTTGATTCCGTGTGTGGCGGGCGCGGCATCTGTTCGAAATGCCAGATCACCCCGTCCTATGGCGAGTTTTCCAAACACGGGGTCACCGTCGCCCCCGACGCTTTGTCCGACTGGAACAGCGTCGAAGAACGTTACGACAGTATCCGTGGTCTGAAACAGGGCCGCCGTCTTGGCTGTCAGGCGCAGATCAGGGGTGATGTCGTGATCGACGTGCCTGCCGAAAGCCAAGTGCATAAGCAGGTCGTGCGCAAACGGGCCGAAGTGCGCGAGATCACGATGAACCCGTCCACACGGCTTTACTATGTCGAGGTCGAAGAACCCGACATGCACGACCCCTCGGGCGATCTGGAACGGCTGGTGATCGCGCTGCGCCGCGACTGGGCGCTGCCCGCGCTCGAGGCTGATCTGGGCGTGTTGCGCAACCTGCAAAAGGCGCTGCGCAAAGGTGACTGGAAAGTCACCGTCGCCGTCCATCTGGGCGATGCGGTATTTTCGCCGCGGATCGTGGCGATCTGGCCGGGGTTCTATGAAGGCACAATCTACGGCCTTGCCGTCGATCTGGGATCAACCACCATCGCCGCGCATCTGTGCGATCTGCGCTCGGGCGAGGTGGTGGCGTCATCGGGCATCATGAATCCGCAGATCCGCTTTGGCGAGGATCTGATGAGCCGGGTCAGCTATGGCATGATGAACCCCACCGGATCGGACGAAATGACCCGCGCCGTGCGCGAAGGCATGAACGCGCTGTTCGTGCAGATTGCGTCAGAGGCGCAGATCGACCGCGACCTGATCATGGATGTGGTCTTTGTCTGCAATCCGGTCATGCACCACCTGTTTCTGGGCATCGACGCCTATGAGCTCGGGCAAGCGCCCTTTGCGCTGGCCACGTCGGATGCTTTGTCGCTGCGCGCGCTGGAACTGGATTTGAACCTGCATCCGGCGGCGCGGGTCTATATCCTGCCCTGTATCGCGGGGCATGTGGGCGCGGATGCGGCGGCGGTCGCCCTGTCCGAAGCACCCGACAAATCCGAAGACCTTGTGCTGATCGTCGATGTCGGCACCAATGCCGAAATCCTGCTGGGCAACCGCGAAAAGGTGCTGGCCTGTTCATCGCCCACCGGCCCCGCATTTGAAGGCGCGCAGATCAGTTCGGGCCAGCGCGCCGCCCCCGGTGCGATCGAACATGTGGAAATCGACCCCGTCAGCAAACTGCCCCGCTTCAAGGTGATCGGCAGCGATATCTGGTCCGACGAGGACGGCTTTGCCGAGACGATCGCCCAGACCGGCGTGACCGGCATCTGCGGGTCCGGCATCATCGAGGTGATCGCCGAGATGCGCATGGCGGGCATCGTCGACGGGCCGGGGCTGATCGGATCGGCCGACCAGACCGGATCGCCCAATTGCTTTGCCGACGGGCGCACCAATTCCTATCTGCTTTACGATGGCACGGCGGCGGGTGGCCCGCTGATCACCGTGACCAACACCGATGTGCGCCAGATCCAGATGGCCAAGGCCGCGCTTTATTCGGGCGCGCGGCTGTTGATGGACAAATTCGGCGTGGACAAGGTGGACCGCGTGGTGCTGGCCGGTGCCTTTGGCGCGCATATCAGCCCCAAACATGCGATGGTTTTGGGCATGATCCCCGATGCGCCTTTGGACAAGGTGACAAGTGCCGGCAACGCCGCTGGCACCGGCGCGCGGATCGCGCTGTTGAACACCGACGCGCGGCGCGAAATCGAAACCATCGTGCGCCAGATCCACAAAATCGAGACCGCGATCGAGCCGCGTTTTCAGGAACATTTCGTCAATGCCTCGGCCATTCCGAACGCGGTGGAACCTTTCCCGATCCTCAATTCCATCGTCACGATCCCGCAGATCAACCACAACCAAGGCGGCGACCGTGGGCCGCGCCGGCGCGGGCGGCGGTAATCGGCGCTTGACGGCAGCGGGTGACGCAATTACCTGAACATAGCGTGCGGGTGTAGCTCAATGGTAGAGCAGCAGCTTCCCAAGCTGAATACGAGGGTTCGATTCCCTTCACCCGCTCCAAATAATGCAATTTTCTGAAGCGCTGAAAACCACCTTTGATTGCATTTTTTACGCCCCCTGCAACCAAAACCCTTTGCTCGGGCCTGCACTTACGATAGGTCTGTCGATATCGAGCTGGACCAGCTTGCATTATTGACAGTGAAGAGTCGACGTATGAAGAAGCTTTCGTTTCGCGCATTAAAGTCGCAAGATAAGACTTGGGACGCACTTATCGAAGATTGGCGAACTCAATGCAGTGAGTTCGATGAGGACATTGACCAGTTTGCGATGACGAGCCTCCCCGTATTAGGTAGACTAGCTGCAGAGCCAGAAGCTAACGCAGCTGTTTTCGCGCTGCTTGACGACCAAGAGGCGCATCACGCGGTCGTGCAGTTGAACCGGGCGATGTTACCAAAGACGTCTGGGTGGACGCTACGCGCACGTCACATGATCTTATCGCCAAAGTATGACTACGGCGCATACTCTATCGATGATTATGCGATAGCAATCGGGTCAACGGTCGCGGAGACACTTAACGTCGCAAAGAGCGATCTTCCAGCTGACCATGTAAAGTTTCATTTGCGTAGCCCAGCAGATCGCTCTTTTTTCTCCACACTTTCTTCACATTTATCTGGTACTGCACTATTCACTGACGTACGAATTATTGGGGCGTGGCTGCATCTTTCGCTGACCAAGCAATAAATACCGGGAGATATCCATGACAAAGTTGACACTCGCTCAGCACAAAGCACTCGTTGCTGCAGTCAAAGACGCGATAGTTGATTCAGGAGTTGAGACCCTGAAGCAAACATCTATGTTTGGTTCAAATGATCGAGCGGCCATGACACCAGCTTGGCAGGCTGCAGCTTAAAACCAGTTCAGATCGCAAAAATCGTCTGGGCAGGCTACCTTGGCCTGCCTTTATTTTTGCGAGGAGAGGGAGCAGGAGGTTCAAACTTTATCGAAAGCAGGATAGAAGCTCGTCTTAAGCAACAAACCATGAAAGCCCCCACCATGTCCGATATCACCCGTCACCACACCAACGCCCGCATGAGCCAGCTCGTTACTCATAACGGCATCGCCTATCTGGCGGGGCAAGTCGGCACGCCGGGGGCTACGGTGGCTGAACAGACAGCGGCGATCCTCGCCCAAATCGACGCGCTGCTGGCCGAGGCTGGCACCGACAAGACCAAGATCCTAACCGCGCAGATCTGGCTGTCGGATATCGCCACGCAATTTGCAGCCATGAACGCCGTCTGGGATGCTTGGGTGCCAGAGGGCCATGGCCCCGCCCGCTGGACCGGCGAGGCGAAACTGGCCACGCAGGATTACAACGTCGAAATCATCGTTACCGCCGCGATCTGACGATCAGATCAGCCAAAAGGCACAGAGCCCCGCGATGCCGATGGGCAAGCTCATCGGCAAAACACGCTTGTTCAGGATCACCCATTTGCTGCCCTGCGCGGCGAACCGTTTGTGAACCTGCAAGATGATGAACGTGCCGCCAAACATCGTCACGATAAAGATGGCAAAGGTGGCCAGCGCATCTTCGGGCGGGATGAACAGCGCCAGCCCCGTCAACAGCTTTACCGCCCCCGCGCCGAAACCTGCGACAGCGAACAGCACCAGCCCGACCACAAACACCATCGCCGCCCCGATCAGCCGACCGGCAAAGATGGCAGGGTCCGGGGCGGTGACGATCAGCGCCAAAAACACCACAAAAGGCAGCATGGTCAGCAGGTTGGGCAAGCGTCCGTCGCGCATTTCGATCACCATGGCGGCGATCAGGATCAGTGACATCAAAAATGGTGCATAAGCCGCCATTCCCAGAATTCCCAAATCAAGCGGGCCGTCAGACCCCGTTACGCTGCAAAAACCCGACAAGTGCTGCGGTCGATGCATCCTTGCCGTCCAGACCGGCGCGGCCTTCGACGACAGGTTGCAGCGCGGTCGCCAGTTCCTTGCCCAGTTCCACGCCCCATTGGTCGTAGGAATTGAGGCCCAAGACAACCCCTTCGACAAAGACACGGTGTTCGTAAAGTGCGATCACCTGCCCCAGCACAAAGGGCGTCAGCTGCGGATAGGCGATGGTGACCGATGGCCGGTTGCCGGTGAAGACGCGGTGGCGCGCTTGGCGGTCCAATTCGTCGCCGGTGAACTTGTCCACGATGCTGGCGCGGGCTGTGTCCAGATCGCGGCCGCGCATCAGCGCCTCGGATTGCGCAAGGCAATTGGCGACCAGCAATTGGTGCTGGTGGTGCAGGTCGTCGTCATGGCCGCGCGCGGCGACCAGAAATTCGCAAGGCACCACGCCGGTGCCCTGGTGGATCAATTGATAGAACGCATGCTGCCCGTTGGTGCCGGGTTCGCCCCAGACAACAGGGCCGCTGACGACAGGCAGATCGGTCCCGTCCATCGCCACGCCCTTGCCGTTGCTTTCCATCTCCAGCTGTTGAAGATAGGCAGGCAAACGGTTGAGATTGTTGTCATAAGGCAGCACGGCGCGTGTGGGATAGCCGCAGATCTGGTTGTGCCAAATGCCGACGACGGCCAGCAGCGCGGGCAGGTTTTCATGCCAGTCCGCGGCACGGAAATGCTGGTCCATCGCCTGCGCGCCGCGCAGGAAGGCGCGGAATGCCTCTGGCCCGATGGCGATCATCAGCGACAGCCCGATTGGTCCCCAAAGCGAATAACGCCCGCCAACCCAATCGGCGAAACCAAAGACGCGCGACGGGGCGATCCCGAAAGCGGCGGTTTTATCCGCAGCAGTGGACAGGGCGGCAAATTGCGCGCCGGTGTCGCTGACGGAACCGGACATCCACGCCTGTGCGGTGCGCGCATTGGTCATCGTCTCGATCGTGGTGAATGTCTTTGACGCCACGATCACCAGCGTCGTCGCGGGATCACAGCGGCGCAGCACAGCCGCGATATCGGCGGGGTCTACATTGCTGACGAAATGGCAACGCGGGCCGTCGTGATAGGGCGCCAAGGCACGCACGGCCATCGCCGGCCCAAGGTCGGACCCGCCGATGCCGATATTGACGACATCGGTGATCGCCCCGCCCTGCCCCTGATAGCCGCCGTCCCGCACGGCATCGGCGAAATCCGCCATCCGCGCCAGCGTGGCCAGCACGTCGGGCATGACATCGGCCCCGTCCACCATGACAGGCCCGCCATCAAGGTTGCGTAACGCCGTATGCAATACGGCGCGCCCTTCGGTTTCGTTGATCGCGGCACCTGTGAACATCGCTTCGCACTTGGCGGCGACGCCGGTCTGATCGAGCAGGGCAAACAGCAGATCACGCGCGGCTGCGTCGATATTGGTCTTGGCATAGTCCAGAACCATATCGCCTGCCGTGGCGCTGAAATCATCCGCACGGGCGGGATCAAGCAGTGTCTCGAACCGCCGGTCAGCGGTGGTCGCATGATGGGCGCGCAGATTATCCCAGACCATCTATGCCTCCGCCCAATGCACGGTGGTGTCTTTCAGCACGGCGGCGACGGGGGCATCCTGCGGGTCAAGGCCCTGCGCCTGATCCAGTGCCGCACGCTTTTCCGCGCCCACGATCACGATATGACGCGCCATCGCCGCGTTTAGCACCGCTGCCGACAAGGTGATGCGGGGTTCCGGCGCACCGGGTGCGCGCATCGCGACAAGGGGGGCGTCGCCCGTCAGCGCCAGTTCCAGCTGGTCGGCACCCGGAAACAGCGACGCAGTATGCATATCCGCACCCATCCCCAAAAGGACAACCGACAGCGGCAGGGCTGCGGCCAGACCTGCGGTCAGATCGGCCAGCCGATCTTCTGGCGCGGGGGCATCGGCGTAAAGCGGGATCAGCTGCGCCGCAGCGGCCCGATTGACCAGCAGGCGGCGGCGCAACAGCGCGGTATTGGACCGGTCCGAGCTTTCAGGCACCCAGCGTTCGTCGGTCAGTAGTACATCAACACGCGACCAATCCAGATCGACAGCGCAAAGCGTGTCAAAGATCGGCCCCGGAGTCGTCCCACCCGGCACCGCCAAAGATGCGCGATCATGGGTCAACAACGCCTGTTTGATCTGGCTGGCCAGCACATCAGCCAGCCGCATCATCATCATCTCGGCATCGGGGTATTCAATCAGGTCCATCAGTCTAGCCTTTGACTTCGCGCCATTTGCGGCCGTCACGGTGCAACAGCATCATTGCGTCTTCGGGGCCAGTGGACCCCGCATCATAAAGTTTCGGCACGTCATTGCGCGCCTCCCAGCCCTGAATGATCGGGTCGGTCCAGCGCCAAGCTGCCTCGACTTCGTCACCGCGCATGAACAGGGTCTGGTTGCCGCGGATCACATCCATGATCAGCCGTTCATAGGCATCTGTCACTTCGCCCGCATCAGCACCCAAAGCATCGGCAAAGGTCATATCCAAAGGCACGTCAATCAATCGCATCCCACCCGGTCCGGGTTCCTTGATCGTGACCTGCAAATCCATGCCTTCATTGGGTTGCAGCCGGATCGACAGGATATTGCGGTGGCGCGCGGTGGCGCCTTCGAAAATCGTATGGCCAAGGTCTTTGAACACCACGGTAATCTCGGATGACCGCGCCTTCATCCGCTTGCCGGTGCGCAGGTAGAACGGCACACCCGCCCAGCGCCAATTGGCGATATGGCATTTGAGGGCGACAAAGCTTTCGGTAAAGCTGCGCGGATTTTCAGCATCGTCACGATAGCTGGGGCCGTCGGGGCCAGCGTCATATTGGCCACGCACGATGTGATGCGGTGCAACAGGCTGCAAGGCGCGGATCACCTTGAGCTTTTCATCGCGCACTTCGTCCGCGCCGAACCGGCTGGGCGGTTCCATGGCGATCAGGCACAACAGCTGCATCAAGTGGTTCTGCACCATATCGCGCATCGCACCCGATTTGTCGTAATAAGACCCCCGCCCCGCCACGCTGACGGTTTCGGCGACGGTGATCTGGATGTGATCGACGTAGTGGTTGTTCCAAAGCGGCTCGAACAGCACGTTGCCGAACCGCACGGCCATCAGGTTCTGGACGGTTTCCTTGCCCAGATAATGGTCGATGCGGTAAATCTGGTCTTCGTTAAAATGCGTCGACAGCACCGCGTTCAGCGCGCGGGCCGTGTCCAGATCGCGGCCAAAGGGCTTTTCCACCACGATCCGGCTGTCCGGCGTTGCGATTTTGTGGCTGTGCAGCCGTTCGGCCAGATCACCAAACAGCGACGGCGCGACCGAGAAATAGAACGCCTGCACCACGTCGGACCGGACCTTTTGCGCCAGATCGGACCAACCGCCATCGCCCTTGGCGTCGATGGCGACATAATCAAGCGTGGCCAGAAAGGCGGCCAAACTGTCGCTGTCGCGGGCTTCGTCGCCGCCGAATTCGGCAATCGCCTCGGCGATCATCGCGCGGTAACCGTCGCTGTCGATGTCTGACCGCGCAGCCCCGATGATCCGCGATCCTTCGGGCGTCTGGCCAGACCGGAACCGGCGGAACAGTCCCGGCAGGATCTTGCGGCGGGCCAGATCGCCGGTGCCGCCAAAGATCACCAGATCAAAGGTTTCAACAGGTATGACGCGAGAAACCATGACTTGCTCCGCTGTGCTGCAATTTCGTTAGCGCTAACGCCCGCTGGCTAAAGCATCTTTGCTTGCCTGTCTACAGGCTTTGCCACCTGAACGCAGGACACCTATGGCACGGATTGACAGCAGGGTTTCGTGCCGGCCGGAGCTAAGCCCCATGGTCAAAGCCAAAGCGTCGGGTCACGCGTCCAGTTCGGCATCCCAATACAGGTAATCCAGCCAGCTGTGGTGTAGGTGGTTTGGCGGAAATTTGCGCCCCACGTTGTGCAATTGCGATGCGGCCGGACGGCGCGGCGGCTTGCGCAGCGACATGCCGGACTGGCGCAGGGATTTCGACCCTTTGCGCAGGTTGCAGCCGCTACAGGCGGCAACGACATTTTCCCAGCTGGTCACACCCCCCGCCGCGCGCGGCACGACATGGTCAAAGGTCAGATCACCCTTGGCGCCGCAATACTGGCAGCAAAACTCATCGCGCAGGAACAGGTTGAACCGGGTAAAGGCGACCTGCCGTTGCGGCGTGACATATTCCTTGAGAACGACAACCGACGGGATACGGATCTCGGTCGAGGGGCTGCGCACGGTTTCGGCATATTCGCTGACGATCACCACGCGGTCCAGCCAAGCGGCCTTGACCGCCTCTTGCCAGGGCCACAAAGACAGCGGGTAATAGGACAAGGGGCGGTAATCCGCGTTCAGCACCAGCGCGGGGAAATGCTTCAACGCCCCCGAGGAGCGCACAAAGTCGGTCCGAAATTCTGTCTGAGTCATCGTCATCAATCCCACGCGTTGCGTGCAGATGCCTTGCGTACCGGCGTTTCCGCAGCGCTGTCAGAATGACTATATCTCGCGTCAGATTTGTGACAACCCCCACAATATGTGCCAAACAAACGCAGGGCCAGTCACGATGCGCCAGTCATTCCATCCCCAGCCGGTCACGGATGAACGCGAGCGCGACTTGCAAGCCATCGGGCGCGATGCCGTGGGCGGTGCCTTTCATGACATGGGCATAGACTTCGGTCCAACCGGCCTGTTGCAACGCCTCTGCCGCCATTGGCAGCGATTGCGGCGGTACCACGTCATCTTGGTCGCCATGTATCAACAAAACAGGCGGGCGGCATTGCGCCTCGTCGGCCAAAAGGTCCGCCAGCAACAGCCGCCCCGAAAAGGCGACGATCCCCGCAACCGGGTCTTCGCGGCGCGGTGCGACATGCAGCGCCATCATCGTGCCTTGGCTGAACCCCAGCACGATCACCTGTTCGGGCAAAAGGTCTTCGTCCACCATGACCCCGTCCAGAAAAGCATCCAGATCGGCCGCCGCATGCTCCAGGCCGGCCTGGCTTTCTTCCTCGCTTGACCCGTCGATCCAGGGGATCGGGAACCATTGGTATCCCATCGGCGCACCGGCGCAGCCTTCGGGCGCGTCAGGTGCCAGAAACAGCGTGTCGGGCAGATGTTCGGCCAAAGGATCGGCCAGCCCGATCAGATCCGCGCCATTCGCGCCATAGCCATGCAGAAAAATCACGCAAGATTGCGTCTCGCCGGATTGCGGTTCGCGCCGCTGCGCCTGAAGTGCCCGTGTCATCTGATCCCTTCCCTATCCTTGATCATTGCGTAATAGGCCCACATGACCCGCGCTGCAACCGACCGCCACGGCGCCCAAGGTTCCGCCAGCGCGCGCAGTGCCTTGTCGCGGGGCCGGTCGGGCAGATCAAAGATCACCCGCGCCGCCTCTTGCAAGGCCAGATCGCCGGGGGCAAAGACATCGGCGCGGCCCAGCGAAAACATCGCATAGATTTCTGCCGTCCAGACGCCGATACCCGTGACCTGCGTCAGTTGTGCGATCACCGCGTCATTGGGCAGATCATGCAGGCCGGCATAATCCAGATCGGCCAGCGCCAGCGCCTTGGCATAACGTGCCTTTTGCCCGCTCAACCCCAAACTGCGCAGATCATCGGCACTGGCCACGGCAATGGCGCGCGCATCATCCATACCCGCCGCCACCAGCCGCCCCATGATCGCATTGGCCGAGGCCACGCTGACCTGCTGGCTGACGATCGCCCCCAAAAGGGCGGCAAACCCGTCAGGTTTCAGCCGCAGGGGCAAGGGCTGCAATGCAGGGATGATCGCGGCAAAGCGCGGCTCGATCCGCGCCAGATGATCCGCGCCTTCACAGATGCAGGCATCCGATGTGATCACCCGCAGGGTCACAAGCGCGCTACCCAGGCCAAGGCTGCCTCGACACTGGCCACTTGGTACCAGTCGCCCAAGGCAGGCCGTGCGATCATCAACACCGGAATACGCAATGCGCGCGCGGCCACCAGTTTCGTCGCACTCGCCTGCCCGCCTGCATTCTTGACGACCAGCCAGTCCACCCCCAGACGGCGGAACAGCGCGATTTCATCCTCCACCGAAAACGGCGGGCGCCCGATCAGGAATTCCCCGCCATCGAACGGAAACGGCCCCTCGGGCGCGTCAATCTGGCGACAGATCACGCGCCGGCCGGTCAGATTGGCAAAACCGTCCAGCGTCTGGCGGCCAGTACCAAGAAATACGGTTGCCCCCTGTGAAATATGCTCTGCGGCCTTGTCTTCGCTGGCGATCTCGGTCCAATCATCCCCCGGCCCCGCCACCCAAGGCGGGCGCAACAGCTGGCAAAACGGCAGGCCCATCATTGCGCAGACCATGGCCGAGCGTGGCGTGATCCGCGCGGCAAAAGGATGGGTCGCATCCAGCACGGCATGCACGGCATGCTGCGTCAGGAATTCACGAAACCCCGCTTCGCCGCCAAACCCGCCAGTATGCACAGGCACTGGCAACGGTGCCGGATCACGCGTGGCCCCCGCCAATGAGGCGATCACACCCTGCCCCTGCAAGGCCGTGGCAATCGCGCGCGCCTCTGCCGTGCCTGCCAGCAAAAGCAGCGTCATATCCCCGCCCTCGCCAAGACAGCCCCCGCGCGGTCAATCACGATGATATCAAAGGTCATGCCTGCAAACCGCGCGCTGACCTGCGCTAAAGCTGCCTGCGCCACCGCCTGCGCAAGCGGGGGGCCCCCGATCTGATAGGCCTCCAGCGCGGTATTAGCATGGGCCAGCCGTGGATCATCCATCATCCGCGCGAGCCCTGCAAAATCGACCTGCGACCGCGCCGAATGCAGGTCCATCGCCCCTTGGGCAAGCTTGGTGATCTTGCCAATGCCACCCCCGATGGTGACACGCGGCACCGGGTGTTTCGCCAGATACTTAAGCATCCCCCCCGCGAAATCGCCCATATCCAACATCGCGTGATCAGGCAGACCATAAATCGCCTGCACCACGGTTTCCGATGTGGCCCCCGTACAACCCGCGACATGCAGCAAACCGTCCGCACGGGCCACATCAATGCCGCGATGGATGGATGCAATCCATGCCGCACAGGAAAACGGCCGCACGATCCCGGTGGTACCAAGGATCGACAGCCCCCCCGCGATGCCCAGACGGGGGTTCCATGTCTTAAGCGCGATCTCCGCCCCGCCCGGCACCGATATCTCGATGATGACATCCGGGCTTTGTCCATAGAATACGGCCATCTCGGCCACGACATCGGTCATCATCTGGCGCGGCACAGGGTTGATTGCAGGCTCGCCCACAGCAATCGGCAGACCCGCCTTGGTGACCATGCCGACACCATCCCCCGCCTTGAACACCACGCCGCCAGCCGACGCGGACACCCGCACAACGATCAACGCACCATGGGTGACATCAGGATCATCGCCGGCATCCTTGGTAATGCCGACACAGGCCCAATCCGCGCCCGCCTCGGCCAAGGCCAACGGAAAGCTGGGCGTCTCGCCCTTGGGCAGGGTGATGGTGATGTCGCGCGGGAACACCCCGCCCCACAGCCGGACCAGCGCCGCCTTGGTCGCCGCTGTCGCACAGGCGCCCGTGGTCCAGCCACGGCGCAATTCGATCTGGGGTTTGCGTGTCATCGACGCGACGATAGGCAGCGGCGCGGATGACGGCAATCGGCAATCGCAGGTCGCAACACCGCTTTCCTCGGCCTGCAAATCGCGGCATAACCGCGACATGGATAATGCGCCCCCCCTTCCCGGCCATGATTGGCCCGTCATGCAACCCGGCTGGGTCTGGCTCTGCGGGGCCGGTCCGGGCGATCCGGGCCTGCTCACGCTACATGCGCTGAACGCGCTGCGGCAGGCCGATGTGGTGATCTATGACGCGCTGGTGCAAGAAACCATCCTTGACTGGGCACCGCAGGCAGACCTGATCTATGCCGGCAAACGCGGCGGCAAACCTTCGGCCAAACAGCGCGACATCTCGCTGCGGCTGGTCGATCTGGCGCGCGCGGGCAAACGGGTGCTGCGGCTCAAGGGCGGCGATCCTTTCGTTTTTGGACGCGGCGGCGAAGAGGCGCAGACGCTGGTGCAGCACGGCGTGCCGATCAGGATCATTCCGGGCATCAGCGCGGGCATCGGCGGGCTGGCCTATGCGGGCATCCCCGTCACGCACCGCGACGTGAACCAGTCCGTGACTTTCGTGACCGGCCACGACCAGTCAGGCAACACGCCCGGAAACCTCGATTGGACAAGCATATCAAAAGGATCACAGGTGATCGTGATCTATATGGGGATGAAACATATCGCCCAGATCGCCGGTCACCTGATCGCCGCTGGACGCAGCCTGCATGAACCTGTGGCCGTGGTGACCACCGCGACAACACAGGACCAGCACGTGCTGGAAACAACGCTTGGCACCATCGTCGATGACATCGCCGCGGCCAGGCTCGAACCACCCGCGATCATTTGCGTCGGCCAATCGGTGCTGATGCGGCAGGTCCTCGACTGGCAAGGCATGGCGGCAGGCGCACCTGCGCGCAACCTCGACCCTCTGGGGCGAGGCCGCGCCGCCGAATCGGCCTGATGCCCGTCTTCTTATTTCCAAAAATACTCCCGCCGGAGGCGTCCCGGAGGGACCCATGTCCTTTCTGATCAGCGCCCCCGCCTCGGGCAGCGGCAAAACCACAGTCACACTGGGCCTGTTGCGCGCCTTCAGCCGCATAAACCCCATCCGCAGCGCCAAATCCGGCCCCGATTACATCGACCCCGCCTTTCATGCAGCCGCCACTGGTGGGCCATGTGTGAACCTTGATGCCTGGGCGATGACGCCCGAACGGATCAGGGCGCTGGCCGCAGGCACCGGCCCGCTGATCGTCGAAGGCGCGATGGGCCTGTTCGACGGTGCGCCACCCGCTGGCAAAGGCTCCAGCGCCGATCTGGCAAAAATCCTGCACCTGCCCGTGGTGCTGGTGATCGACGCAGGGCGGATGGCGGGGTCGGTCGGCGCGCTGGCCCAGGGCTTCATGCGCTATGATCCTGACCTGCAGGTCGCGGGCGTGATCCTGAATAATGTCGGCTCGCCCCGGCACGAAGACATGCTGCGCGCCGCCTTGCAGGATGTCACGGTCTTCGGCGCGCTCCCGCGCGATGCGGCGCTGCATCTGGGATCACGGCATCTGGGGCTGGTACAGGCACAAGAACGCCCTGATCTAGAGACGTTCCTCGACCACGCCGCCGATCTTGTGACGCAGCATCTGGACCTGACCGCGCTGCAAAAGCTCGACACGCCCCGGCCCCGCGCCGGGGCCTCGCCCCGCCTGCCACCGCCTGCGCAACGCATCGCCATCGCGCGCGACGCGGCCTTTGCCTTCGCCTATCCGCATCTGCTGGACGACTGGCGAGCAGGCGGGGCGGAGCTGCAATTTTTCTCGCCCCTCGCCGATGATCCGGTGCCGGACGCCGATTTCATCTATCTGCCCGGCGGCTATCCCGAATTGCATGCAGGCCGGATCGCGGCGAACACGCGGTTTCTAGACAGCCTGCGGCAGACCAAGGCAAACATCTACGGCGAATGCGGCGGCTATATGGTGCTGGGTGACGGGCTGGTCGATGCGGATGGCACGCGGCATGCGATGGCAGGGCTGTTGCGGCTGGAAACCACTTTTGCACAGCGCAAATTGCATCTGGGGTACCGGCATCTGTACGCGGCACAAGGCCCCTTCGCAGGGCACTGGGCCGGCCATGAATTCCATTACGCCAGCACATTGTGCGCCGACGGCACGCCGCTGTTCACCGCCACTGACGCGACAGGTGCCGCCCTGCCGCCCATGGGGCTGATCGCGGGGCGCGTGGCGGGATCTTTTGCGCATCTGATCGACGCTTTCGCCATTGTCAGCCCCGACACCGCGGCGTAGCAATTCGCGCATGGATATGATCGACGACAGCCGCGCGAAACGCAATGTGACCGTTCTGGTTTTAGCACAGGCCATTCTGGGTGCGCAAATGCCGATGATGTTCGTCATCGGCGGGCTGGCGGGCGGACAACTGGCCAGCAACCCCTGTTTTGCAACCCTGCCGATTTCGATGATCGTGTTCGGGTCAATGACGACAGCGCCATGGATCAGCCCGCTGATGCAACGCAACGGGCGGCGATTCGGTTTCATGGTCGGCGCCTTCGGGGGCGCGATGGGGGCGGCCGTATCTGCCTATGGGCTTTATACCGGATCGTTCTTTTTGCTGCTGGCGGGGTCATATCTGAGCGGTATCTACATGTCCGCGCAGGGGTTTTACCGCTTTGCCGCGACCGATACCGCGTCCGAGGCCTTCCGGCCCAAGGCGATTTCATTCGTCATGGCGGGCGGGCTCTTGTCGGCGGTGATCGGCCCGCAATTGAACAAGCTCGCGCAAGATGCCTTTGTCGTGCCGTTTCTGGGCAGCTATCTGGCGATCATCGTGCTGAACCTTGTCGGCGTCGGCCTGTTCTACTGGCTGGACCTGCCCAAGGGCAGCCGGTCGCAACCCAAGGTGCTGAACCAGGTCACAGGCCGCAGCCGCCGCGAATTGCTGCGCGATCCGCGCATCATCGTGGCGATCATCTGCGGGATGGTGTCTTATGCGCTGATGAACCTTGTGATGACCTCGACGCCTTTGGCGGTCGTCGGCTGCGGGTTCACCACCAACAACGCCAATGACATCGTGTCGCTGCATGTGATCGCGATGTTCGCGCCGTCGTTCTTTACCGGCCATCTGATCGCCCGCTTTGGCGTGGAAAAGATCATTGCGACAGGGCTGGTCATCCTTGCCTTGGCGGGGGCTGTGGCCATCGCGGGGGTAGAGCTGGCCAATTTCTTTGTCGCTTTGGCGCTGTTGGGGCTGGGCTGGAATTTTGGCTTCATTGGGGCCACCACCATGCTGGCCGGTGCGCACCGCCCCGAAGAACGCGGGCAGGTGCAGGGGTTGAACGACATGCTGGTGTTTGGGATGGTGACGATTGCGTCGCTGGCGGGTGGTGGGTTGCTGAATTGCGCGGGCGGCACCACGGTCGAGGGCTGGAATGCCGTCAATCTTGCGATGATCCCGTTTCTGGTGCTGGCGGGCGCGTCGCTGATCTGGTTGTCGCGCCAGCGCAGGGTTGTGGCGTCGTAAGGGGCGCTGCCCCTCGTCCGGACGTAGTCCGGCCTCACCCCGGAGTATTTTTGGAAAAAAGAAGTTGGGGGGGTTAGACCCACCAGCCGCGCAGGGCGACATGGGCAAGGCGCAGGCTTTGGCGCAGCGGTGTGAGTTCGAGGCGGCCTTGCAGCGCAGCGCCGGGGTCTTTGACCGCTTGGGTCAGGATCGGCCGGGCGGCATGGCCCAGCAGCAAGGGCGCGCTGGCCTGATGTGGCAGATCGCGCCGCGCTGTGCGGGCGGCGTTCAGACGCGCCAAGGCGCGTTGCGCGAGACCGGCGATGCCTTCGGCACTGGCGTCCGGCAGCGGCTGGCGCTGGCGGTCCAGCAGCACCGGCAGCGCGCGCAACAGGTTGGCCACCCCTGTCGCATAGGCGAAATCACCGACGACCGCCGCGTTTTCGTTCCCCAGCAGCCGTGCTGCGGTGATCATCGGCGCGCCGCTGGTGGCCGCGATATAGGCGTCAAAATCGTCCCAATCCGCAAAAGGGTCTGTATAGATGTCCCAGCGCCGCGCGGCGATGGTTGTGTCCAGCGCCTCGGCCCCTTGTGCATCCAGCACAGCCGCCAGAGCATCGACGACCTCGTGCTTGCGCACTATGCCGCCTGCCTTGATTTCCTCCAGCGCGTCGCGCCACCATTGCAGGCGCATTTCCGCGATCATCGGTTCTTTGGTCAGCCAGGGCGCGCGGATGATTTCGACGTTGAAGGCATAGACCGGGAACAGTACCCGCCGTGCGCCGACGGGGGCTGCCATGATCGCGCGGAACCGTTCGGGATCGGCCTTTTCCACCAATGCGGCGCAGGCGTCAAAGCTCATGCCTGCGCGCCGTCCCGCACCAGTTTCCAGTTGATCGCGTCGATCAGCGCATCAAAGGAAGCATCCACGATATTGGCGCTGACCCCCACGGTGGACCAGCGGTTACCCTGCCCGTCTTCGCTGTCGATGATCACGCGGGTCACAGCCTCTGTGCCGCCGCCGGTGATGCGGACCTTGAAATCCACCAGTTCGATATCATCGATCATCGCCTGATAGGGGCCGAGGTCTTTGGCCAAGGCCCGCGCCAATGCGTTGACAGGCCCACGGTCGCTGCCGTCGGGGCCAAGGCTTTCGCTGACGTTGAGAAATTTCTGGCCCTGCACCTTGGTCACGACCACGGCCTCGGACAGCGATACCATCTGGTTGCGCTTGTTGCGGCGGCGTTCGACGGTCACGCGGTAGCGTTTGACCTCGAAGAAATTGGGCAAAAGGCCCAGTTCGGCGCGCGCCAGCAGCTCGAAACTGGCCTGGGCGGTGTCATAGGCATAACCTTGCGCCTCGCGTTCCTTGATCCGGTCGACGATGCGGGCCAGGGCGGGGTTGTCGGCGGCAACGTCGATGCCGGCGTCAGCCAGACGCGCGCGCAGGTTCGACTGGCCCGCCTGATTGGACATCGGCACGATGCGGCTGTTGCCGACCGCCGCAGGGTCGATATGTTCGTAGGTGCTGGGGTCTTTGGCGATGGCGCTGGCGTGCAGCCCTGATTTATGCGCAAAGGCCGAGGCCCCGACATAGGCGGCCTGTTTGGTGGGCACGCGGTTCAGGATGTCATCGAGCAGGCGCGAGGCGCGGCGCAGCCCGCGCAGGGCATCATGGCTGACGCCGATGTCGAACCGGCTGGCATAGGGGTCTTTGAGCAGCAGCGTCGGGATCAGCGTCGTCAGATTGGCATTGCCACAGCGTTCACCCAGCCCGTTCAGCGTGCCTTGGACCTGCCGGACGCCCGCCATAACGGCGGCCAATGCTCCGGCCACGGCAGTTTCGGTATCGTTGTGGGTATGAATGCCCAGATGATCGCCGGGGATGCCGCTGGCGATCACCGCCGTCACGATGCGCGCGATATCGTCGGGCAAGGTGCCGCCGTTGGTGTCGCAGAGCACGACCCAGCGCGCGCCAGCTGCATAGGCCGCGTGGACCCCCTGCAGCGCATAGGCCGGATTGGCCTTGTAGCCGTCAAAGAAATGTTCGGCATCAAACAGCGCCTCGCGCCCCAATGTGGCCAGATGGACGAAACTGTCGCGGATATTTGCAACATTGTCGTCAAGCCCGATGCCAAGCGCCGTTGTAACGTGGAAATCATGCGCCTTGCCGACAAGGCAGACAGCACCTGTGCCCGCATTCAGCACAGCGGCCAGCACATCGTCGTTGTCGGCCGACCGCCCCTGCCGTTTGGTCATGCCAAAGGCGGTGAAACGGGCACGCGTGACGGGGGGGCTGGCAAAGAATTCCGTATCGGTCGGGTTTGCCCCCGGCCAGCCGCCTTCGATGTAGTCCAGCCCCAGCCCGTCCAGCACGGCGGTGATCTGGTGTTTTTCCTTGGCGGAAAACTGTACGCCCTGTGTCTGCGCCCCGTCGCGCAAGGTGGTGTCGTAAAGATAGAGCCTGTCGCGTGCCATCACAGCCCACCCAGTTTGGAGGCGTCGAAATCCGGGCCGGGCGACCATGTCGCCTGCCCGCCCACATCGGTGACCTGCACGCCGGCCGCGGTCAGGATATCGCGCACATCATCGGCCTGCGCCCAATCCTTGGCGGCGCGGGCAGCGGCGCGCGCGGCCAGAAGCGCATCGACACGTGCGGCAACGGCGGGCGTTACATCCGGCCCCGCCTCTGCCCCGTCCAAAAGCGGGATCGCGGCCCAGTCGCGCACCAAACCCAGCATGTCCAATCCATGCGCGAAACCGGCCAATGCCGTGGGCGTCTTGCCTTTGGCCAGCACATGCAGCCGCGCAATGGCGCCCGGTGTGTTCAGGTCATTGGCCAGCACACCCAGAAATTCCGCATCCGCCTGCCATTTGCCATCCGCCTTGAGCGCGCGGATCAGATCGGGGCCAAAGCCATGCCCGTGCAGGATACCGTACCAGCGGCACAGCGTCAGGTCAGCCTCGGACCGGCGGGCCTCGGTCCAGTCCATGGTCTTGCCGTAATGCGTGCCGAGCATCACAATGCGGATTACCTCGCCCGGAATGCCCTGATCCAGAAGGTCGCGGATGGTCAAGAAATTGCCCAAGGATTTGGACATTTTCTTGCCCTCGACCTGCAACATTTCGTTGTGAATCCAGTAGCGGGCGAAGTCGCCCTGCGGATGGGCGCAGGCCGATTGCGCGATCTCGTTTTCATGATGCGGGAATTGCAGGTCATTGCCGCCGCCATGGATGTCGAAACTGTCACCCAGCAGATCATGCGCCATGGCCGAACATTCGATATGCCAGCCCGGGCGACCGTAACCCCAAGGGCTGTCCCAGCCCGGCACGCCGTCGCCTGACGGTTTCCACAGCACAAAATCCATCGGATTGCGTTTATAAGGGGCGATTTCCACCCGCGCACCGGCGATCATGTCGTCGATCGACCGGCCCGACAGCGCGCCATATTCAGCATAGCTTTCAACGGCGAACAGCACATGGCCTTCGGCCTCATAGGCGTGGTTCTTGGCGATCAGATCGGTGATCATCGTGATCATCTGCGCGATATATTGCGTCGCGCGGGGTTCGTGGGTCGGGCGCAACGCACCAAGCGCATCCAGATCCGCGTGATACCAGCCGATGGTTTCGGCCGTGATATCGCCGATGGCGCGCCCGCTTGCCGCGGCGCGCGCGTTGATCTTGTCATCGACATCGGTGAAATTGCGTACATAGGTGACATGTTTCGCGCCGTAGACGTGGCGCAGCAGCCGGAACAGCACGTCGAACACCAAAGACGGGCGGGCATTGCCCAGATGCGCGCGGTCATAGACCGTGGGTCCGCACAGATACATCCGCAGATTGCGCGCGTCGATGGGGACGAAATCTTCGCGTTTGCGGGATTTGGTGTTGTGCAGCCGGATGGTGGTCATGATGCCTCGCGCGCAGTGTTATGCTGCGGGCTTAGCTGCTTGCGATCTGGTAAGAAACGACAAAAGCGGCCCGCGACGGATGTCAGCAGGAAATAATGCAGCAGGGGATGGTGCAATTGCTTTTCATGCCATCCGCCTAGCGCCAAACGCGGCTCATGGCAATGAAAAAGGGCCCACGCGTGATGCGCAGGCCCTTGGATCGGATCAAAGCGTCAGATCAGAACTGGTACGACACGCGGGCCGTTGCCGTTGTGGCGCGCAATGTGTCGGTGAGCGTTGCAGTATCACCTTCGTAGAACTTGTGCTGCAGCACTTCGCCACCGAACAGGATGTTATCGGCATATTTGTACGCAACGCCCAGACCGTAGAAATCGCCGTCGACTTCCAGATCGGGGCCCGATGTATTGGCCCGCACGACGCCGCCGGTCACATATGGCAGAAACGCGCCTGCATCATACCCGACACGCGCCTTGACGCGCATGATATCGTCCAGATCAGCGGTGTCATTGACGTTGTCGATGCTGCTCAGGTCATAATCGACCTCGCCACCCAGAACAACGCTACCCAGATCATACAGATAGCCGCCATGCACACCATAGATCGCACCATCGACATCAGCGGTCGTTCCACTGCCGGTCACATCGGCATAGCCAAGCTGGCCACCGGCGTAAAACCCTGTCCAGTCGGTGCTGGCCATCACCGGTGCGGCGACGATCGGCGCGGGTGCCACGGTTTCGACGGGCTGGGCCAGGCCGCCTGCGGTGGTCATGCCTGCGGCAAGTGCGAATGGTGCGGCCAGCAGGGCTGTGCGGGCGAATTTGAATGTCGTTGTCATTTGATCTTCTCCATTTTGGGTTGTCTTGTGATCGGCATTTGACAACTAAACAGTTCGGTTCAATACCACCTCACGGCGGTGTGAACTCAACCGCTGCGTTTGCCCCGAAACGCACCCCTGCTCGGCCAGTATCCGCCTACATTTGCGCTATAATCGCAACATCGACCTTAAAAAATATCAAGTGACTTGAATGGGTAAGCCAGTTTCGCAGCCCAAGGTGCCTGGCCGATACGATGATGTGCAGGACCACAACCTTGGTCCGGGTCAGGCCCGCGTCCGCTCCCGCGAAACACTCACACGCCCGCCGCGCGCGGGCATTGGCACGCCGGTCGTGCCGGGTGCCGAAATCGGCAAGCCGCGCAGCACGCGCACCGCCAGATAGCCAAAGGCCTGCGCTTCGAGCATGTCACCATCCAGCCCCACCGCCTCGACCGGATAGACAGGCAAACCGCAGATTGCAGCAAGCCCCGCCATCAGCGTGGCATTGCGCCGCCCGCCGCCGGTGACCAGCAACCGTGCAGGTGGGCGCGGGCATTGCGCCATTGCCGATGCGACAGACCAGACCACGGCGTGGGTCAGCGTGGCGATGGCATCGGCATCGCCCAGATGCGCGGTCGCAGGGCCAAGCGCGCGAAAATGATCGCGGTCCAGCGATTTGGGCGGCGGCAGGGCGAAATAGGGATCAGCGCGGAATGCAGCCAGTGCCTGCATATCCGGCACCCCCGCCGCCGCCACCTGCCCGTTGTCGTCATATCCCCGCCCCAGCCGCGCGCGCATTGCGTCATTGATCGGCGCATTGGCAGGACCCGTATCAAAGGCCAGCAAGGCGCCCGGATCGGCCGGATCGGCGCAGGCCGGATCGACCCATGTCAGATTGCCCACCCCGCCAAGGTTCAAAAACGCCACCGGCGCGCGCGCCCCGATCCATTTGGCCAATGCGAAATGATAAAACGGGGCCAGTGGGGCGCCCTGCCCGCCTGCCGCCACATCGGCGCTGCGAAAATCCCAGACCACCGGATAATCCAGCGCCGCGGCCAGCCTGTCACCGTCGCCGCTTTGATGCGTGCCGCGCCCGCGCGGATCATGCGCCAATGTCTGCCCGTGAAACCCCGCCACCGCGACATCGCGAAACCCCGCCATGACCGCGATATGGGCATCCTCGACAATGCGGGCGGCAGCGGCTGTGTCGTCATCCTGCCAGCGCCCAAGCGCAGCGCGCAGCACGTCCTGTTCGTCCGCCGTATAGGCGCGATAGGCGACTGGCCCGAACCCGAAAATCCGCACGCCGTCGGTTTCGACCACGGCGGCATCGACCCCGTCAAGCGACGTGCCCGACATGGTGCCAAGCGCGGTGACGGCAATCCCCTCCAACATCTGCTTTCCCTCATCACTTGCGCTGATTATAGAGTGCTGGTGCGAGATTAGGAACATATCCATGACTTACCACCCCAAATCCGATTTCATGTCCGTGATGATGGAGCGCGGCTTTCTAGCCGATTGCACCGATTATCAAGGGCTGGACGATGCGCTCAGCCGTGGGGTGGTGACGACCTATATCGGCTATGACGCAACGGCGAAATCGCTGCATGTGGGGCATTTGCTGAACATCATGATGCTGCGCTGGCTGCAAAAGACCGGCCATCAGCCGATCACCTTGATGGGCGGCGGCACGACCAAGGTCGGCGATCCCAGCTTTCGCGCCGATGAACGGCCCTTGCTGACGGCTGACCAGATCGACGCGAATATCGCAGGCATGCAGCAGGTCTTCGCCAAATACCTGATCTATGGCGACGGGCCGACCGATGCCTTGATGCTGAACAATGCCGAATGGCTGGATGGGTTGAACTACCTCGATTTCTTGCGCGACATCGGGCGGCATTTCAGCGTCAACCGGATGCTGGCGTTTGAATCGGTGAAATCGCGACTGGACCGCGAACAGTCGCTATCCTTCCTCGAATTCAACTACATGATCCTGCAAGCCTATGATTTTCTGGAACTGAACCGGCGCTATGGCTGCCTGTTGCAGATGGGCGGGTCGGATCAATGGGGCAATATCATCAACGGGATCGACCTGACACGCCGGGTGCTGGACCATGAAATCTATGGGCTGACCTCGCCCTTGCTGACCACCAGCGACGGGCGCAAGATGGGCAAATCTGCCGGCGGCGCTGTCTGGCTGAATGCCGATATGCTGTCGCCTTACGAATTCTGGCAATTCTGGCGCAACACGACCGATGCCGATACAGGGCGGTTCCTGAAACTTTACACCGAATTGCCGCTGGACGAATGCACCCGTCTGGGGGCCTTGCAAGGCGCGGACATCAACGCCGCCAAGATCATCCTTGCCAATGAAGTCACCGCCCTGCTGCACGGGGCCGAGGCTGCGGCAACAGCCGAGGCCACCGCACGCGAAGTGTTCGAACATGGCGGCGTCGGTGACGACCTGCCGACCCTGACGCTGGGGGCCGCTGAACTGGGCGACGGCATGTCGATTGCGCAGATCATCGTGCGCGCGGGTCTGGCCGCCACCGGCAAAGAGGCCAAGCGCCTGATCGCCGAAAACGGCGCGCGGCTGAACGACGAACCGCTGACGGATGCGGGGCTGATGGTCGATGCCACGATGCTGGCACAGCCGATCAAACTGAGCGCCGGCAAGAAACGCCACGCGCTGGTGCAGCTGGGCTAGCACCTTTGCGCCAGCGTCACGGCTGGCGCGCCCCTCTCTCCCATCTTCCGAGCCAAAATATCCCCGCCGGAGGCAACCGTGCATGGCCCTGCCATGCGCGGTTCCTAAAGCAGCAGCAGACTGATCAGCTGGATCGTGATCCCGACGGGCAAGGTGATGGCCCCCGCAACCAGTGCCGCCCCCAGCACAGTGGGGCGCACGGGCGGGGCGGTGACGCCATGCACGGCGCGGGTTCTGCGATTCGCGTTTGCCATGCGCCCATTAACGCAGCATTAGGTATCTGATGTCTTAACCAAGGCATGAAAAGCCGCCCCTATCCGCTGCAACAGCATCCGCGTTTTGCCGCCGCCCTGTCCGCCTTGGGGGTGGCGACGCGCAGCGTGGCCCTGCCGCAGGGTACCAGCTTGCAGGTTGTGCAGCGGTGCGGGGTCCGTTTCGCCTCGCGCGGGCCGGTGTTCGACCTTGATACGTCGGTGGAACAGCGCATCGCCGCCTTGCGGCAGGCGCGGCTGCACCTGCTCAACGCGGAAATGCCCGACCCCGCGCTGCGACAGGCGGGGTTCCGGCAGACGCATAGCGCGGCCTCGGTGGCCGAAATGCCGCTGGACAGGGATATTCTGGCGCGGCTTTACCCCAAATGGCGCGCGACATGGCGCAGGGCGGGCGATCTGACGCTGACAACAGCGCCGTTTTGCGCGCGCGCGCATGGCTGGCTGCTGCAGGCCGAACACGCGCAACAACGCAGCGCGCGCTACCGCGCCCTGCCCCATGCGCTGATCGCGGCTTTTGCCGCGACGGGGCGCGATGCCGCCGTGGTCTATACGGCAACACAGGCGGATACACCTGTCGCAGCAATGCTGTTCTTGCGGCATGCGCCGATCGTCACCTATCACCTTGGCTGGACATCCGATGCGGGGCGGCAGTGCGGCGCGCATCACAAGATCCTGATCGCCGCCGCCCGCGACCATGCCGCAAAAGGCTATTGCAGGCTCGATCTGGGGCTGGTCGATACGCATAACAGCCCCGGCCTTGCACGGTTCAAGATCGGCACGGGGGCCGTTATCCGCCCGTTGGGCGGCACATGGATCAAGCTGCCGTGGCTGTGACAGGCAATCACGTCTGGCCAGCGCATGGATCGACGGTTAAGACGGAAACAGACGAATATCCGGACTGCGCATGACAGATACCATCCTTTCCCGCTGCGAGGCACAGGGCCTGCGCCTGACAGACCAACGCCGGGTCATCGCGGGCGTGCTGGAATCCGCCGATGACCACCCCGATGTCGAAGAATTGTACAACCGCGCCGTGGCTGTGGACCCGCGCATTTCACTGGCGACAGTGTACCGCACCGTCAAATTGTTCGAGGAATCGGGCATCCTTGAAAAACACGAATTCGGCGACGGTCGCGCAAGATACGAGGCCGCAGACCGCGACCACCACGACCATCTGATCGACATGCACACCGGCGAGGTGATCGAATTTGTCGATCCCGAGATCGAGGCCCTGCAAGAACGCATCGCTGCCAAGCTGGGGTACCGGTTGATGGGGCATCGGCTGGAACTTTACGGCCTGCCTGTAAAGAAAAAGGACCACTGAGCTTTGGAAAACCTGCGCGGTGCGGCCTTCATGGTGCTGGCGATGTTCAGCTTCGCGCTGCTTGACACGACGATCAAGATATTATCGCAATCCATGTCCGTGGGCCAGGCGCTGGCGCTGATCAGCATCGGTATTCTGGCGCTGCTTCTGGGCTGGTCTGTGGTGCAAGGCATCCCCTTGTGGCAGGCGGAATACCGCAACTCCCGCGTGATCCTGCGCAGCCTGTGCGAAGTGGTTGGCACCTGCCTGATTTCGCTGGTATTGTCGCTGGTGCCGCTGACTACAGTATCGGCGGTCATTCAGGCGACACCTTTGGTGGTGGCGATGGGTGCGGGGCTGTTTTTGGGGCAAGCCATCGGCTGGCGGCGCTGGATCGCGATCATCGTGGGGTTCGGCGGCGTGCTGCTGATCATCCGACCGGGGCTGGAAGGGTTCAACCCTGCCACCCTGCTGGCTGTTGCAGGCATGCTGGCGCTGGCGTCGCGCGATCTGCTGACACGCGCGCTGCATGTCACGCTGTCGGGCGTGCAACTGGGCATTCATGCCTTTGCCTTCGTGCTGCCCGCCTCGCTTGTGCTGATGATCGCGCCGGGCGAACCACTGGTCCAGCCGGATGCAGGCACCTGGGCGCTGGTGCTGGCGGGGGTTTTTATCGGAGTGATGTCCTATCTGTCGATTATCGCCGCCACCCGCTTTGGCAATGCCGGCGTGATTTCATCCTTTCGTTACAGCCGCATGATCTTTGCACTGGCAATCGGATTTGTCGTGCTTGGCGAAAGACCCGATGCCGCAACGCTGGTCGGGGCGGCCATCATCATCACATCCGGCATCTTCACGCTCTGGCGCGAGGCCCGGATGCGCCGCGCTTCCCTTGTGGCCGAAGCCACGATATAGACACACTGATACCGCTAACATCGCTTCCAAAGGAGCCTTTCATGACCACGATCATCGACATCCACGCCCGCGAAATCCTCGACAGCCGGGGCAACCCCACGGTCGAAGTCGATGTGATCCTCGAAGACGGCACCATGGGCCGCGCCGCCGTCCCATCGGGGGCATCCACCGGCGCGCATGAGGCGGTGGAACGCCGCGATGGGGACAAATCGCGTTACATGGGCAAAGGCGTGCTGGAAGCCGTCGCCGCCGTGAACGGCGAGATTGCCGAGGCGATCCTTGGGTTCGACGCCACCGAACAGGTCGGCATCGACATGACGATGATCGAACTGGACGGCACGCCGAACAAATCACGTCTGGGGGCCAATGCGATTTTGGGCGTGTCGATGGCCGTGGCCAAGGCCGCCGCCGATTTCACCAGCCAGCCGCTTTACCGCTATATCGGCGGCACATCGGCCCGCATGTTACCGGTGCCGATGATGAATATCATCAACGGCGGCGAACATGCCGACAACCCGATTGATATCCAGGAATTCATGATCATGCCCGTGGCCGCCGCCAATATCCGCGAGGCGGTGCGCATGGGGTCCGAAGTGTTCCACACGCTGAAAAAGGAACTGTCAGCCGCAGGTTTCAGCACCAGCATCGGCGACGAGGGCGGTTTCGCCCCCGCTATCGGATCGACCCGCGAAGCGCTGGATTTCATCATGAAAGCCATCGAAAAGGCAGGCTATGCACCCGGTGCGGATATCTATCTGGCGCTCGATTGCGCCGCGACCGAATATTACAAGGGCGGCAAATATGAAATGGCGGGCGAAGGGGCCTCGTTGTCCAGCGAACAGAATGCCACCTATCTGGCAAAACTCGCCGCGGATTACCCGATCATCAGCATCGAGGACGGCATGGCCGAAGATGATTGGGACGGCTGGAAGCTGCTGACCGACATGATCGGTGACAAGGTCCAGCTGGTCGGTGACGATCTGTTCGTGACCAACCCTGCCCGTCTGGCCGAAGGCATCAAACGTGGCTGCGCCAATTCTATGCTGGTCAAGGTCAACCAGATCGGCACCCTGACCGAAACCCTGCAAGCCGTCGATATGGCGCATCGCGCGCGCTATACCAATGTGATGTCGCACCGGTCGGGCGAGACCGAGGATGTCACCATTGCCGACCTCGCCGTCGCCACCAATTGCGGCCAGATCAAGACCGGGTCGCTGTCACGTTCGGACCGTCTGGCGAAATACAACCAGCTGATCCGGATCGAGGAAGCCTTGGGCGAAACAGCCACCTATGCCGGTCGCAGCATCCTGCGGTAAGGTGGGTTTGAACCCACCTTACACGATCACGCCATGACGGCCCGCGCCGCATTTCTGCGGGCCGTGGGGCCGCGGCTTTTGCATTGCACCGCGCGCAGCAACCTGTCGGGTATCCATCTGAACGGGTTGATGCCGCCCGCCCTGCTGGCGCAAAAGGCGCGGCGCGATCCGGCCGCGCTGGCGCTGCGCCGCGACCGCGTTTTGCTGACGCTGCCCGACAGCACCAGCGCACGGCTGAACCATCAACTGCCGATCCTGCAGGGGCTGGCCGCCGCCAACCGCATCATCGACGGCCATGACGCCACCAGCTGGGCACGCCAGCTGGATGCGCGTGTGTTCTTTTGGCCCGCCCACAAGGGGCGCGCTTTTGCCGACAGTATCCGGCGTAACAGCGAGATCGCACTGATCTGGTTTGACAGTGGCGCTCTGTTCGACGCGCTTGGCCCCGCGCTTTGGCTGTCGCCGATCAACAGCGGCAATTTCCGCCAAGGCGGCGCGCGCGCACGGCGTGGCGACTGGCTCTATTGCCGCGCCACAGACGGGATCGCCGCGTTCCGCCACAACCGGCGCGACCGTGGCCTGATTGCCGGCACCGACAGGGTCAGCGAAGTGTCCTTGACCGGTGCCATCTCGGCCCGTTTGTTCCACGATCTTGCCCCTGACATTGACGAAGGCTAGCCCCAATGACCGCCGACGATATCATCGCCCATCTGCAATTGTCCCCGCATCCCGAAGGCGGCTTTTACCGCCAGACATGGGTCGCGCAGAAAGCGGGCCGTCCGGTCGGGACCTGCATTTATTTCCTGCTCAAAGCCGCTGCCGCCAGCCATTGGCACCGCGTCGATGCCGTCGAAATCTGGCATTATTACGCCGGCGCGCCGCTGATCCTGTCGCTGGCGCCCGATGATGCAGGCCCTGCTGTGTATCATGTGCTGGAGCCTGATCTGATCGCGGGGCAGCTGCCGCAAATCATCGTGCCGGACCAGCATTGGCAGGCCGCGCGCAGCACGGGTGACTGGACGCTGGTCGGCTGCACCGTGTCGCCGGGGTTCGATTTTGCGGGGTTTTCGCTGGCGGAACCGGGGTTTGATATTCCGCGCGGTCGCGCCTGAGTATTTTTGGAAAAGAGAAGTTGAAAGACGAGAG
>Ga0222648_1000021_pt1 | contig 110979 bp, 102 predicted proteins | sample AntAcemetagen335_FD_181021 | JGI IMG/M metagenome (GOLD analysis project Ga0222648, IMG submission 181021) | Saline water microbial communities from Ace Lake, Antarctica - #335 | ecosystem: Environmental > Aquatic > Non-marine Saline and Alkaline > Saline | place: Antarctica: Ace Lake... | reverse complement strand
ATGGTCAAGCCGTTCCTCGCCGGGGATGGTGACAACCCCTGGGCGTCACGGTCCGTCTTGGATGTCGCCATTAAGTTGGATGATTGGGGCGGGAGTTTGGCAATATTGCCGCGTTTTCGGCATTATTGCGTTCGGTGGACCGAAAATGTCCGCAAGGCTCTGAAAAATATAAAAAGAAATTATTAACAAATATTCATATTCACTAACGCCCGTTGCCAAAAGGCCCGCAATCCACAGAAAAAGTCGCGATCTTTGTGCAAGATTGTGGCGTTTTCGCCGGACTCTGCCATCTTTCGATGAATGAGGATGTCGATCAGGACCGTCTATGTATCTTGTCAGGGTGGCTTTTGCAGCCGCGTTCGCGCTCTTGAGCGCGACAACAGTTTTCGCGCAGGTCGAACGTCTGCAGCCGGATTTTACGTTCAAACGGGTCGGCGTGCCGCCAGCGGGTCAGACGACCGGCCGGATCACGGTGCAGATTGACCCCGATGCTCCCCGTCGCAGCCCTGTCTATGCTGCGCCACGCGCTGAACCGGTGTCGGCTATCGCCGCAGCGCCGCGGACACAATCGGGTTTTGGCTGGTTCTGGGATGTCGTGCCATCGTCACTGACAGGGTCAAGCCCCGCGCGGCTGGAACTGGCAATCAACCGCATCAACAATCCGCCTGCCGGACAACGCATGTCTGCACCACGCCTGCAGGCCTTTCAGAATATTGCCGCAGCGCAGGGGGTGCATATCCTGCGCGAAACGGTCGGCACCGATGTGTCGCCCGCCTTGGTGCTGGCGGTTATCGCCATCGAAAGCGCCGGGCGCACCGATGCTGTCAGCAGTGCAGGCGCGCAGGGGCTGATGCAGCTGATGCCTGCGACCGCCGCTCGCTTTGGCGTCAGCGACAGCATGGATGCAGCGCAGAATATCAAGGGTGGCGTTGCCTATCTTGGTTGGCTTCTGGACCGGTTCGGCAATGATCCGGTGCTGGTGCTGGCGGGCTATAACGCGGGCGAAGGCAATGTGCAGCGTTACGAAGGCGTGCCGCCTTTCGCCGAAACGATGGATTATGTGCCAAAGGTGCTGGCCGCATGGCAGGTCGCCAAGGGGCTGTGCCAAACGCCGCCTGACCTGATCACCGATGGCTGCGTGTTCAACGTCAATGGTCTGTAACGGCAAACGCCCTGCCGGATGATCAGGCAGGGCGGTATTGCAGGGACGCCAAGGGCGGTCAGACGATCGTCGCCTCGGTCGCGGCGCGCAATTCAGCCTCGGTCACACCATCGGCGCATGCGACGATCCGCAAGCCACCTTCGACGACATCGAGCACACCCAGATTGGTGATGATCCGGTCCACGACTGCCTTGCCTGTCAGAGGCAGGGTGCAGCTTTTCAGCACCTTGGATTCGCCGTGTTTGTTGGTGTGATCCATCACAACAATCACGCGGCCGACGCCGGCGACCAGATCCATCGCGCCACCCATGCCCTTGACCAGCTTGCCGGGGATCATCCAGTTCGCCAGATCGCCGTTTTCCGCCACTTCCATCGCGCCAAGGATCGCTGCCGCGATCTTGCCACCACGGATCATGCCAAAGGATGTCGCAGAATCGAAATAGGCCGTGCGACCCAATTCCGTGATCGTTTGCTTGCCTGCATTGATCAGATCGGGGTCTTCGTCACCTTCAAAAGGGAAAGGACCCATGCCCAGCATCCCGTTTTCCGATTGCAGGGTGATATCCTTGTCACCGACGTAATTTGCGACCAGCGTCGGGATGCCGATGCCAAGGTTCACATACCAGCCGTCTTGCAATTCTTCCGCCGCGCGGGCCGCCATCTGGTTGCGATCCCAACCTTTGATCTGTTCGGTCATTACGCGTCCTCCCGCTTGCGCGTGGTGCGCTGTTCGATGCGTTTTTCGTGGGCGCCTGCGATGATCCGGTGGACATAGATCCCAGGCAGATGAATGTGATCGGGGTCCAGACTGCCGGTTGGCACGATTTCTTCAACCTCGACGACACAAATCTTGCCGCACATCGCAGCAGGCGGATTGAAATTGCGTGCGGTCTTGCGAAACACCAGATTGCCGGTTTCATCTGCCTTCCACGCCTTGACGATGGACAGGTCGGTAACAATGCCATGTTCCAGAATATAGGTCTGGCCGTTGAAATCCTTGTGTTCCTTGCCATCCGCGATCACGGTGCCGACGCCGGTTTTCGTATAGAACCCGGGGATCCCGCAGCCACCGGCGCGCATCCGTTCGGCCAAAGTGCCTTGTGGGTTGAATTCGAGTTCCAGCTCGCCCGACAGATACTGGCGCATGAATTCGGCATTTTCGCCGACATAGGACGAGATCATCTTTTTCACCTGCCGCGTCTGCAACAGGATGCCTATTCCGAAATCATCCACACCCGCGTTGTTGGATGCGAATGTCAGGTCCTTGGTGCCCGCATCCTTGATCGCCGCCAGCAGCAGTTCGGGAATGCCGCACAGGCCGAACCCCCCCGCTGCGATGAACATGCCGTCGAACAAAAGCCCGTCCAACGCTTCTTGTGCCGAGCCGTAGATCTTTTTCATGCCGCTCCCCTTAGCCGTTCGCGCAAAACTGTCGCGGTCCCCGCGCAAAGTCAATCGCCGCGCTGCAGCACTGCTACTTGGTCGCTGCTTTCTTTGGTACGGGCTTTTTCGCGGCAGGTTTCTTGGCGGCAGGTTTTTTCGCCGCAGGCTTTTTGGCCGATGGCTTCTTTTTTCCAGCCTTGGCAGCGCGTTCGTCGATCAGGTCGATGGCCTGCGCCAGCGTCAGATCATCGGGCGTGATCGTGTCGGGGATCGTCGCGTTGATCTTGTCCCATTTCACATAGGGGCCGTATTTGCCGTCGTAGATATTGACCGCGCCACCCGCTTGCGGATGGTCGCCCAGTTCGCGGATCGGCGCCGCTGCCTTGCCACGCCCACCGCGCGAGGCGACCTTTTCGGCCAGCAATTGCACAGCGCGGTTCATGCCTACGGTCCAGACCTCGTCGATGCCATCAAGATTGGCATTGGTACCGCCCTTGTCCGACGTGCTGGCCGCATGTTTGAGATAAGGGCCGTACCGCCCGATATTGGCCCAGACCATGATGCCATCTTCGGGATGCGGGCCGATCTGGCGGGGCAGTTGCAGCAGGCGCAGCGCCTGTTCCAGATCGACGTCTTCCGCAGGCCAGCCTTCGGGCACGCCGGTGCGGTCGGGTTTGGGGTTGGCCTCGGATGCGGCGCCACGCTGCACATAAGGGCCGAAACGCCCCTTGAAGATGCGGATTTCATCGCCCGCGTCATGCCCCAGCAATTTGCCATCGGGCGGAATCGCGGATTTTTCAGCCTCTGGATCTGGTGGGCCAAAGGGACGGGTATAGCGGCATTCGGGGTAATTCGAACAGCCGATGAACGCACCGCCCAACCGCGCCGTGCGCATCGACAGCCGGCCTGCACCACAATTGGGGCAAAGACGCGGATCGGTGCCATCGGCAGTGGGCGGAAACAGATGCGGTTCCAGCACCTCGTTGATCTTGTCCAGCACTTCACCAATGCGCAGATCAGCGGTTTCGGCGATGGCGGCGGAAAAATCGCGCCAGAACCGGTCCAGTACCTTTTTGTAATCGGCGTTGCCCGCGCTGACCTCGTCGAGCTGGTTTTCCAGATCGGCGGTAAAGTCATAGCCAATGTATTTCTGGAAATAATTCATCAGAAAGGCAGTGACCAAGCGGCCCTTGTCCTGCGGGATCAGGCGGTTCTTGTCCTTTTCGACATAGCCGCGATCTTGAATCGTGGTCACGATCGAGGCGTAGGTCGATGGCCGCCCGATGCCCAGTTCTTCCATCCGTTTGACCAGCGTCGCCTCGGTATAGCGGGGCGGTGGCTGGGTGAAATGCTGCTCGGGATCGACTGATTGCTTCACGACCTTTTCGCCTTGTGCGAGCTGCGGCAGGCGTTTGTCGTCGTCATCGGCAGTATCGTCGCGGCCTTCCTCATAGATGGCGATGAAGCCGTCGAAGACCATGACCTGCCCATTGGCGCGCAGGACCACCTGCCCATCCGCGCTGGCCAGGTCAACGACGGTGCGTTCCAGCTGCGCCGCCGCCATCTGGCTGGCCAGCGTGCGTTTGTAGATCAGGTCATATAATTTCCGCTGGTCGGCATCCTTGATATCGGCCTGATCGGCACCGACCATCATGTCGGTGGGGCGGATACATTCATGCGCTTCCTGCGCGTTCTTGGCCTTGTTTTTATAGATTCGGGGCTGGTCGGGCAGGTACTGCGCACCGAATTTCGTCTTGATCGCGTCGCGCGCGCCGGTCACGGCCTCTGGTGCCATGTCGATCCCGTCGGTCCGCATATAGGTGATCAGACCGGATTCGTACAAACGCTGCGCCACGCTCATCGTCTGCTTGGCCCCCATACCGTATTTGCGGCTGGCCTCTTGTTGCAGGGTCGATGTCATGAACGGCGGGCTGGGGTTGCGGAAGGCGGGTTTCGCCTCGACTGATGTGATTTTCAGATCGCGCGACGTCACCGCCTGCACTGCCATTTCGGCCTGAGTGGCATTGCCCAGATCGAATTTATCAAGCTTCTTGCCCGCCAGTGCGGTCAGCCGCGCCTCGAAAATCTGGCCGCGCGGGGATTCGAGCTGCGCCTTGACGGTCCAGTATTCCTGATTGCGAAAGGCCTCGATTTCCATCTCGCGCTCGACGATCAGGCGCAGGCAGACCGATTGCACGCGGCCCGCCGATTTCGCGCCGGGCAGTTTGCGCCACAGAACGGGCGACAGGTTGAACCCGACAAGGTAGTCCAAAGCGCGGCGCGCAAGATAAGCCTCGACCAAGGGCGCATCGACCTGCCGAGGGTTTTTCATCGCCTCGAGGATCGCGGTTTTCGTGATCGCGTTGAACACCACACGGCTGACGGGTGTGTCCTTGCGGATCGCCTTTTTCTCGGTCAGGGCCTCGGTCAGGTGCCATGAAATCGCCTCCCCCTCACGGTCGGGGTCGGTGGCAAGGATCAGGACGTTGTCGGTTTTTAGCGCATCGACGATGGCCTTGATATGCTTTTTGCTGTCGGTCGCGATTTCCCATTTCATGTCAAAATCGTCGTCGGGCAGCACGGATCCATCCTTGGGCGGCAGGTCGCGCACATGGCCATAGGATGCCAGAACCGTATAGCCATGGCCAAGATATTCGTTGATTTTCTTGGCTTTTGCGGGGGATTCGACAACGACGACGGGCATGGGAATCCTTTATCTGCGCGGCTTTGTTCAAGTGGCGCAAGATGTGGCGACGACGACATGAATGTCAATGACACGAAATTCCCGCCCATCTTCCGAGCCGAAATATCCCCGCCGGAGGCCAGAAAGTCTGGTCGCTACACTGCGCGTGCTAGCAACCCACCGGCCTGGCGCGTGATCTTCCCATCAAGCTCCAGATCGACAAGGGCAGGACCCACGTCGGTGGCAGACACTGCAAGGTCGCGCACCAGCTGGTCTTCGGCGACGGGGGCAGGGCCAAGGCGCTGCAGGATCATCGCGTGCAGCGCCGCAATATTGCGCAGCGCAGGGCGAGCCTGCGGCGCCTGTCGCAGGAGAGGTGTTGTAATAACCGGTTTGTGTGCCAGCGCCTCGATCACGTCATCGGCGGATCGCACCAATGTCGCGCCATCGCGCAACAGCATGTTGCAGCCTGCCGCGCGGGCATCGAACGGATGGCCTGGCACGGCCAGCACGTCGCGCGCCTGATCCAGTGCATTGCGCGCGGTGATCAGGCTGCCTGATTTCGCCGCAGCCTCGACCACGACAACGGCCTGCGCGATGCCAGAAATGATGCGGTTGCGCGCTGGAAAATGCCGCGCCTGCGGTTGCAGCCCCATCGGCACTTCCGCGATCCGCAACCCCTGTTTGGCAATGTCATGGGCCAGTTGGGTGTTTTCGACCGGATAGATCACATCGACGCCACCGGCCTGCACCGCCACGGTGCCGCCCGCCAGCGCGCCCAGATGCGCCGCCGTGTCGATGCCGCGCGCCAGACCGGACACCACGACATAGCCCGCATCGGCCAGATCATTTGCCAGCTTGCGCGCCATGCGCGTGCCCAGCGATGACGCGTTGCGCGCGCCGACAAGGGCGATCATTGGGCGGGTCAGTAACTCGGTCTGCCCCAGACACCATAAAAATGCAGGCGCATCAGATATATCGCGCAAGGCTGCAGGATAAAGTGCGTCATTGTCCCATAACAGGCGCGCGCCCACGGCCTTTGCGGCCTGCAATTCGGCGCGAATGACACCGATCGGGCAAATCGCGTAATCATCGACACCGGCGGCGCGCGCGACATCGGGTAGGGCCTGCAGGGCGTCGGCCGCCGTGCCATATTCTGCCAGCATCCGCCGATAGGTGGCGGGGCCGACGCGGCGGGATCGCAATAGGCGAAGATGGCTGATCACATCCTCTTCCGTGGTGGGGGGGGGTGGGGGGGGGATGGAAGATTTAATCGGGTGGGTCATCCCTTGCTCCGCCTATTGCTGACCAAGGGGTACGCCTTTGCAATTAATAACCCGTGAATCGTGCCGTGGTCCTAGCTGATATTCTTTTAAGTTTTTGATTTAATTATTTTTCTACGTGAGGCGGGCCGCATGAATTGCGGCTTTGAACGCACGCTTGCCCGAATCGGTCACAATCAGGCTGCTGCGCCACCGACGGTCAGTCCCCCGATCAGCAGGCTGGGCTGGCCCACGCCGACAGGCACCCATTGACCTGCCTTGCCGCAATTGCCGATTCCAGGATCAAGCGCCAGATCATTGCCGATCCCTCTGATTCGTTGCAACGCGGTCGCCCCGTCACCGATCAGCGTTGCCCCTTTGACCGGCGCGCCGATGACACCGTTTTTCACGCGATAGGCTTCGGTGCAAGAAAACACGAATTTGCCGTTGGTGATATCGACCTGCCCGCCGCCGAAACCGACAGCATAGATCCCGTCCTTCAGTTCGGAAACAAGGCTTTCGGGGCTGGCATCGCCTGCCAGCATATACGTATTGGTCATGCGCGGCATCGGCGTATGGGCGAAACTTTCCCGCCGCCCGTTGCCGGTCGGAGCAACGCCCATCAGGCGGGCGTTCTGGCGGTCCTGCATATAGCCAACCAGCACGCCATCCTCGATCAATACATTGCGCGCGCTGGGCGTGCCTTCGTCGTCGACGGTGATTGATCCACGCCGGTCGGGGATCGTACCGTCATCCAGCACGGTCACGCCCTTGGCCGCGATCTGCTGGCCCATCAGCCCGGCAAAGGCGCTGGTTCCCTTGCGATTGAAATCGCCCTCAAGCCCGTGCCCGATGGCTTCGTGCAGCAGGATACCGGGCCAGCCGGGGCCAAGCACGACATCCATCACGCCTGCAGGGGCGGGTTCGGCGTCAAGGTTCACCAGCGCGATGCGCAACGCCTCGCGGACGATGGGTTCCCAATGGTCGCGGCTGATCAGCCCGATCAAGCCGGTGCGCCCGCCGCCGCCCATGCCGCCGCTTTCGCGCTTGCCGTTCTGTTCGACGATTACGCTGATATTGATGCGCGACATCGGGCGGGTGTCGGTGACCAGCGTGCCTTCGGGACGCAGGATCACCACCTCCTGATGCGAGGCACCAAGGCTGGCCGACACCTGCACCACCCGCGGGTCCAGCGCGCGGGCAAAGGCGTCGATCTCGCGCAGAACGTCGATCTTGGCGGGAAAGCTGGCCTGCAGCATCGGATCATCATCACTGTATAACTTGCGATTGGTGCCTGCGGGCGCATCGGCCATTACCCCGCCGCCGTCACCCACCGCCAGACGCGCGGTTGACACGGCACGGCGCAGGGCCTGTTCGTCGATGGTGGTCGCATGGGCATAGCCTGCGGTTTCGCCGCGCACAGCGCGCAGACCGAATCCTTCGGAGGCATCGAAACTGGCATTCTTGATCCGCCCGTCATCCAGCGACAGCATTTCGGACTTGCGCCTTTCGATGAACAATTCGCCGTCATCGGCCCCCGCCGTTGCCGTACGCAGCAAATCAAGCGCGCGGGCCTGATCCAGATGGGTCTCGAACGGGCGAAATGGGGTGGCGGTCATGGCAATATCCTTTGGCGGCGATTTTCAGGGACAAAAGCGTCTGTTTGCCGCAACAGCAGTTCTTGAGTTGTGCGTCAGGATATGGGACATGGACGCATCAAGACAATGGGATTCCGCCCGTAGCCCGAGCGGACTGACCGGGGATCGGGGCCGCGAGGCTTTATGAAGTTAGGGTACAACATGCGACTGAACACCTTTGCAACCTCTGTCTGGACCGCGCTTGGTCTGGTTCTGGCAGGCAGCACGGCGATGGCACAACAAAACATTGGCCAGGACCTCGAAATCGTGGGCCAGCCGTTGCCCGGCGGGATGGGTTTCCAGCCATCGGCAACCGAACTGGCGCGCGATGTCGTCTGGCTTGACTCCTTGCTGCTGGTCATCATCACCGTGATCACCATCTTTGTGACTGGCCTGCTGATCTATGTCATCATGCGCTACAATGCCCGCCGCAACCCGACCCCGGCAGGATTTACACACAATTCCCCGCTCGAAGTCGCATGGACCGTGGTGCCGATCGTCATCCTTGTGTTCATTGGTGCTTTTTCGCTGCCGATCCTTTTCAAGCAGCAGGAAATCCCCGAGGCGGATATCACCATCAAGGTGACAGGCTACCAGTGGTACTGGGGCTATGAATATGTAGACGAAGATGTCAGCTTTGAGAGCTTTCTGCTGAACCGCGAAGAGCTGGAGCAGTTTGGCTATACGCAGGACCAATATCTGCTGGCGACTGATACAGCCGTTGTTGTGCCTGTCGGTGCAACCGTCGTGATGCAAGTGACGGCGGCCGATGTGATCCATTCCTGGACCGTCCCCGCATTTGGCGTCAAGCAAGATGGTATCCCTGGCCGCTTGGCGGAGCTTTGGTTCGCTGCCGAACGCGAGGGCATCTACTTTGGCCAATGTTCGGAACTTTGCGGTCAGGCGCATGCTTATATGCCGATCACCGTCAAAGTGGTCAGCCAGGAAACATATGACGCATGGCTGGCTGACGAGCAGGGCTTGTCCTGATCGACGGGCGGGTCACCTTTCACCTGACGGATCCGCCATCAGCGTGATTGTACCGCACTTTGCAAGGACAGACTGCCAATGACTGATTTCAGCGCCAACGAACAATCGATCCAAAAGGCGGGCCATGAGGCGGGCATGGGCGATTACTTTGCCCTGCTCAAGCCGCGCGTCATGTCGTTGGTCGTGTTCACGGCCCTTGTGGGGCTGCTGGTCGCGCCGGTGCCGGTGCATCCGTTCCTGGGGTTCGTGGCGATCCTGTGCATCGCCGTTGGGGCAGGGGCTTCGGGCGCGCTGAACATGTGGTGGGACGCCGATATCGACGCGGTGATGAAACGCACGGCAAGCCGGCCTATACCATCGGGGCGCGTTGCACCGGGCGAGGCGTTGGGAATTGGTGTCGCGCTGTCGGGGTTCGCCATCGTGCTGCTGGGGCTTGCGACGAATTTTCTGGCGGCCGGGTTATTGGCCTTCACGATCTTTTTCTATCTCGTTGTCTATTCGATGTGGCTGAAACGCGCGACGCCGCAGAATATCGTCATCGGTGGTGCTGCCGGTGCTTTCCCGCCGATGATCGGCTGGGCGGTCGCGACGGGTGGGGTGAGCATCGAATCTGTGTTGATGTTCGCGCTGATTTTCATGTGGACGCCGCCGCATTTTTGGGCGCTCGCGCTATTTGTGAAATCTGATTACGGCCGTGCCGGTGTGCCGATGCTGACCGAAACGCATGGCCGCGACGCGACACGGCGGCATGTGGTTGTTTACACGCTGTTGCTGGTGCCTGTGGCGCTGGGCCTCGGGCTGACATCAATTGGCGGGCCATTTTATATGGCGGTTGCTGTGGTGATGAATGCATGGTTCCTGAAAGGCGCCTATGACATCTGGCAGCGTGACGATGCTGCCTGCGAGGCTGACAAACACGCGGTCGAGATCAAGGTTTTCAAAGTCTCTCTTTACTATCTGTTCGCGCATTTCGGCGCATTGCTGGTCGAAGCTGCATTGCGGCTTTATGGTTTGGGAGGCTGGTCATGGTAATCCGCGTCGAACACGAACTGCATACGCGTCGCAAAGGGCGCAATGCCGGTGTCGGTCTGTTGCTGGTTGGTTTTATCGCCATCGTTTTTGGATTGACCGTGGTCAAGGTTTTGCAGCTGGACGACATCCGTCAATTCGAAACCTTTGACCACGCGCCGCGTCCGCAACTGATGCCTGAGACGGAGGTTGGCCAGTGACCTTGTTCCCGCGTCTGAAAGGGATTCACCGCAGTGCCGCGCAGGCCACGGCGCTTGTCGTGGTCATGGGTGCGCTGGCATGGGCATCGGTGCCGTTTTACGACTGGTTCTGCCGTGTCACGGGATTTGGCGGAACAACCAGCATTGCCGCAGGCGACAGCGATGTGATTCTGGATGAAACGATCAAGGTCCGCTTTGACGGCTCGCTGGGCCGCGACATGCCTTGGACCTTCAAGCCGGTGCAGCGCGAAGTTGAATTGCGCATCGGGGAAACCGCGCTGGTGTTTTACGAGGCGCATAACCCGCTGGACGTGCCGGTGGCAGGGCAGGCATCCTATAATGTGACACCTTATGAGGCCGGTGGATTTTTCGACAAGATCGAATGTTTTTGCTTCACCGAACAGGTGCTGGCGCCGGGTGAAACAGTGCTGATGCCGGTGTCGTTCTTCGTGCATCCCGACATCGTCGATGACCGCGAAGGTCAATATGTTCATACGATCACGCTGAGCTATACCTTTTTCGAGATCGACCTGCCGTCCGATTACATGCAGGCTTCGGCCGACGCGACAGCTTTGACACCGGCGCCGCAAGACGTCATAGAGACTAACTGAAGATAGCCGATAGGGAACGCACCAGATGGCGCATACGAAAAACCACGATTACCATATCCTTCCGCCTTCGATCTGGCCTTTCATTGGGGGGCTAGGGGCCTTCGTGATGTTGTTCGGCTCTGTTTTGTGGATGCATGAATCGGGGCCATGGATCTTCCTGATGGGCCTGATTGCAGTGCTTTACGTCATGTTCGCATGGTGGTCCGACGTGGTTGCCGAAAGCCAAGCAGGCGATCACACCCCCGTGGTGCGGATTGGCCTGCGCTATGGCTTTATCATGTTCATCATGTCCGAAGTGATGTTCTTTGCTGCCTGGTTCTGGTCGTTCTTCAAGCATCAGATGTATCCGATGGAAACCTATTTGGGCACCGAATACATCAAGCCGGAAATCTATGCGATTGATCCGTTCGGCCTGCCGCTGATCAACACGCTGCTTTTGCTGATCTCTGGCTGTGCTGCGACCTGGGCGCATCACGCGCTGGTCCATGAAAATAACCGCAAAGATCTGAAGCTGGGTCTGGTGCTGTCGATTATTTTCGGTGCGATATTCACGGCGTTTCAAGCCTATGAATACTGGATCCTGGTCACGCATGACGGGTATACCTTTGGAGGCGAAATCCATTACGCCAACTTCTTCATGGCGACAGGTTTTCACGGTGCGCATGTGGTGATTGGGGCGATCTTCTTGCTGATTTGCCTATTGCGGGCTGAACGGGGCCATTTCACCCCGGAAAAGCACGTCGGTTTCGAGGCTGCGATCTGGTACTGGCACTTTGTTGATGTGGTCTGGCTGTTTCTGTTTGCTGCGATCTATATCTGGGGCGCGTAAGTCGGGGTTCACCCCGACCTACCCCAATAAATCAAGCGCGCGGCATCCCCGCGCGTTTTTTCCATCAAAGGCGTGACATGCTGCGCAAGATTATCTTTCCCGTGCTGCTCGGCGTTGCCGGATGCGGCGTTCTCATCTGGCTCGGCATGTGGCAGATCGACAGGCTGGCGTGGAAAGAGGATATCCTTGCCAATATCAACGCACGGCTAGCCGCCGATCCGGCACCTTTCACCCCCGATGTGGCCGAAGCGGATGATGAATATACCCGCGTGACCCTGTCGGGAACATCCACCGGCGAGGAGCTGCATGTGCTGGTGTCCGGCACGGCGGCAGGGACTGGCTACCGGGTCATTTCCCGGTTCGCGACGGATGACGGCCTGACGATCCTGCTGGATCAGGGGCTGTTGCCGCTGGATGCCAAGGCCGCCGCGCCATTGCTGGCACCCATGCAGGTCACCGGCACGCTGGTGTGGCCCGATGACCAGACCAGCAGCACGCCGGACCCCGACCTGCCCGCAAATATCTGGTTTGCGCGCAATGTCGATACGATGGCCGCAGCGCTGGACAGCCTGCCGGTGATGGTCGTCGCCACCGCGACCACCCCCGCCGACCCGCGCCTGACGGCGCTGCCGGTCGCAACCGCCGATATCAAGAACGACCACTTTGCCTACGCCGTCACATGGTTCTTGCTGGCCATCGTCTGGGCCGTTATGTCCCTGTTCCTGATCCTCCGCACTCTTCGGCCAAAGGACGCCTGATCATGCGCTATATCTCGACCCGCGGCACGGCGCCCGTGCTGACCTTTGAACAGGCAATGCTGACAGGTCTGGCGCGTGACGGCGGGCTTTATGTGCCCGCGGACATCCCGACCCTGTCGCATGCCCAGATCGCGGCAATGGCGGGCAAGTCTTACGAAGACGTGGCTTTCGACGTGATGCGCCCCTTCATCGGCGACACCTTTACTGACGCACAGTTCCGTGACCTGATCGCGCGCGCCTATGCCTGTTTCGGTCATGCCGCCCGCGCGCCTTTGGTGCAGGTCGACAGCAATCATTACCTGCTGGAATTGTTCCACGGCCCGACGCTGGCGTTCAAGGATTTCGCTATGCAGCTGATCGGCCAGATGTTTCAGGCCGCGCTGTCCCGGTCCGGCGACCGCGTGACCATCGTGGGCGCGACATCGGGCGACACCGGATCAGCGGCGATCGAGGCGTTTCGCGGGCTCAAGGCGGTCGATGTCTTTATCCTCTACCCTCATGGCCGCGTGTCCGAAGTACAGCGCCGCCAGATGACGACGCCGACCGAGGCGAATGTCCATGCACTGGCTGTGACCGGCGATTTCGACGATTGTCAGGCGCTGGTCAAAGATATGTTCAACGACTTCGCCTTTCGCGACGACGTGCGGCTGGCAGGGGTCAATTCGATCAACTGGGGCCGCGTTCTGGCGCAGGTGGTGTATTATTTCACCGCCGCCGTCAGCCTTGGCGCGCCGCACCGCCCTGTCAGTTTCACCGTCCCGACCGGCAATTTCGGTGACATTTTCGCAGGTTTTATCGCCAGACAGATGGGCCTGCCGATTGCCGATCTGGTGGTGGCAACCAACCGCAACGACATTTTGCACCGGACGCTGCAGACGGGTGCCTATACCAAGCAAGGCGTGACCCCCACGATCAGCCCGTCGATGGATATTCAGGTCAGCTCCAATTTCGAACGCGCGCTGTTTTATGCTTACGGGCAAGACGGGGCAGCGGTGGCCAGCCAGATGGACGACCTGAAATCCGGCGGTTTCAAAATCTCGCAAGGGGCCTATGACATGCTGACGGCTGCGTTCAAATCGGGCCGCGCGTCAGAGGAAGACACCAGCACCACGATCAAGACCTACCTCGCGCAGCATGGCGAACTCTTGTGCCCGCATACCGCCGTCGGCGCGCATGTGGCGCAGGCGCATCTGGGCAGCATCCCGATGGTCACACTCGCCACCGCCCATCCCGCCAAATTCCCCGACGCGGTCAAGGCGGCCTCGGGCATATCTGCCCCGCTACCCGCGCGCATGGCGGACTTGTACGACCGCCCCGAACGGGTCACACCTGTCGCAGCAGATTTGGCGGCGCTGCAAACCGTCATCAAGGAACGGATCATATCTTGACCATCCAGCAACACACCCTGTCTAACGGATTGCGCATCGTCACCGAACAGATGCCGGGCCTGAAATCCACCAGCATCGGCATCTGGGTGCTGGCAGGCGGCCGGCATGAACGGATCGAACAGAACGGTATCGCGCATTTTCTGGAACATATGGCCTTCAAAGGCACCAAATCCCGCACCGCGCTGCAAATCGCTGAACAGATCGAGGATGTGGGCGGCTATATCAACGCCTATACCAGCCGCGAGATGACGGCGTACTACGCCCGCGTGCTGGAAGATGACGTCGCCCTTGGCCTTGATATCATCGCCGATATCCTGTTGAACCCACTGTTCGAAGATGCGGAAATCGAGGTTGAACGCGGCGTGATCCTGCAGGAAATCGGTCAGACGCTGGACACCCCCGACGACATCATCTTTGACTGGTTGCAGGAAGAAGCCTATCCTGACCAACCTCTTGGCCGGTCCATTCTGGGCGAGGCGGCGCGCGTCAGCAACTTTGCCAAAGGCGATCTGGACCGGTTCGTCGGCGAACATTACGGACCGAACCAGATGATTTTGGCCGCCGCCGGTGCCGTCGATCACGACGCCATCGTGCGGCAGGCCGAGGCGCTTTTCGGCCATCTGCCACGGGTCGAGCGTGCAGCGGGCCTGTTGCAACCCGCGAAATTCATTGGCGGCGAACGGCGTGCGACCAAGGCGCTGGAACAGGTGCATTTCGCGCTGGCGCTCGAGGGGCCGACCTACCGCGACCCCGCGATCTATACCGCGCAGATCTATGCGACCGCCTTGGGCGGCGGCATGTCCTCGCGGCTGTTTCAGGAAATCCGCGAAAACCGCGGGCTCTGCTATACGATCTTTGCGCAGGCCGGTGCCTATGAGGACACCGGCATGACCACGATCTATGCTGGCACGAGCGCCGAACAGATCGCCGAACTCGCGCATGTGACCATTGACGAAATGAAGCGCGCCGCTGACGATATGTCCGACGCCGAGGTGGCCCGCGCCCGCGCGCAGATGAAGGCCGGAATGCTGATGGGCCTTGAAAGCCCCTCGAACCGTGCTGAACGGTTGGCGCGTCTGTTGTCGATCTGGGACCGGATACCGGGGATCGAGGAAACCATCGCCCATATCGATAATGTGACCACCGGCGATGTGAAAACCTTTGCCGCGCAGATGGCAGGGCAGGTTGGAACAGCTTTGGCGCTTTACGGCCCGGCGGATCAGGCCCCGACGTTGGACGCGCTGAAAGCACGGCTTGCCGCATAATGCTGGGCATCAAGCGCAAGGTTAGGATCGAAACCGAACGACTGACCCTGCGCGCGCCCATGCACACAGATTTCCGCCCCTGGGCCGCCCTGCGGCAGGCCAGCGCGGATTTCCTGACCCCGTGGGAACCCAGCTGGGCCACTGACCATCTGTCGCGCAGGGGGTTCACCAACCGGGTCTATTGGGCGCAACGGTCTATTGCCCAAGGGTCGGCCTTGCCCCTGTTCCTGTTTCGCCGGTCCGATGATGCGCTTTTAGGGGCAATTACATTGGACCATATCAAACGTGGCCCTGCGCAATCGGGGATCACCGGCTATTGGATCGGCGCGCCTTTCGCGCGGCAAGGCTATATGCGCGAGGCGGTGCAGGCGGTCGTACACCATGCCTTCACCGTGCTGGACCTCAGCCGGGTCGAGGCGGGCTGCCTGCCGGAAAACACGCCGTCACGACGGCTGCTCGAACAATGTGGCTATAAATACGAAGGCGTCGCGCAAAGCTATTTGCAGATCAACGGACGCTGGCGCAACCATGTGCTATACGCCAACCTGCGCCACGACAGGCGCGGCAAGACGGATGTGGGATAGATGCTGAACGCGGCGACATCGGAATTTGAAGACCTTTTGCGCGGGCTTCTGGATGCCGCCGCCTTCCGTCCGGACAGCGCCCCCTATTTCAACGAACCACGCGGGCGCTGGCAAGGGCACGGGCTGGTCGTGGCTCCCGCCGATACCGCCGCTGTCGCCGCTGTGGTCACGGCCTGCGCGCAGGCGCGCGTGGCGATTGTACCCTATAGCGGTGGCACCGGCCTTGTCGGTGGGCAGGTCATGCCAGATGGTCCGGCGCCGGTGGTTTTGTCGCTGGAAAGGCTGAACAAGATCCGCGCGGTCTATCCCTCCGAAAATGTGCTGGTCTGCGAGGCGGGCGTGATCCTTGCCCATGTGCAACAAGCGGCCGAGGATGCAGGCAGGCTGTTCCCGCTTTCGCTCGCCTCCGAAGGATCGGCACGGATCGGCGGTTTGCTGGCAACCAATGCAGGCGGGGTGAATGTGCTGCGCTACGGCAATGCGCGCGCTCTGTGTCTGGGGCTGGAGGTCGTGCGCCCCGATGGCACGATCTGGCACGGGCTGACGCGGCTGCGCAAGGACAATACCGGCTATGACCTGCGCAACCTGATGATCGGGGCCGAAGGCACGCTGGGGATCATCACCGCTGCCGCCCTGCGGCTGGTGCCGCGCCCCGTGCATCTGGGTGCGGCATTGCTGGCGGTGCCATCGCCGCAGGCGGCGCTTGACCTGCTGGCTATGGCCGGCGCACAGATCGGCGATGGTCTGTCGGCATTCGAGCTGATGCACCGGCAGGGGTTCGACTTTCTGGCCGAAGTCGGGCCCGATGTACGCCAGCCATTCGACGCGGCCCCCGAATGGAGTGTGCTGATCGACCTTGGTCTGCCCGCCAGCGGCAATCCTGATGCGGCACTCGAACGGCTGTTTGCTGATGCGTTCGATGCGGGGCTTGCCCTTGACGGTGTCATTGCGCAATCTGCAGCGCAGCGGAAGGCGTTGTGGGCCATCCGTGAGAATATTCCTGAGGCGAACCGCCGGATCGGGTCTATTGCCTCGCATGACATCGCCTTGCCGCTGAGCGCGGTGCCTTCATTCATTGCGCAGGCGTTGGACGCCGTGCAGGCCCTGAGCGATATGCGTATCAACTGCTTTGGCCATCTGGGCGATGGCAACCTGCATTACAATGTCTTCCCGGCCGAGGGTCGCATGCGCATGGATTACGACGCCATACGTCCCGCCATACAGCAGACGATCCATGATCTGGTCGCTGCACTCGACGGTTCTGTCAGCGCAGAACACGGGATCGGGCGGGCCAAGGTGGATGATCTACAGCATTACGGTGATGCAGCAAAGCTTGCCATGCTGCGCGCGATCAAGGATGCGCTCGACCCCGAGGGCATCATGAACCCCGGCGTGATCCTGCCCGAAGGATAGGACCGGTGGGGCCGCGCCTCCGGCGGGAGTATTTTGGGGAAATAAGAAGTATGAAAGATGCGCCCGACCCCGTTGCCCGCTACAGGCCGACCTTTGTGGAGTCCGGGATCGGGCGACTTCTCATTTCACGGTCATCGGCTCTCCAGCCTGTACCGTGGAACCGGCATACCGCATTTTCCTTAACAACTTCTTATTTCCCCGAAATACTCCCCGCGCGGAGCGCATCAAAGTCCTTCAAAAGCGCAAAGGCTATGCACCTGCATCCCGAGGTTTTGCAGTCTACGCGCGCCGCCCAATTCAGGCAGGTCGATGATAAAGGCACAGCCGGCTACCTGCGCACCCAGCCGTTCGACCAGACGGATGCCCGCCTTGGCGGTACCACCGGTCGCAAGCAGGTCATCGACCAGTAACACCTTGTCTCCCGGTTGCAGCGCGTCGTCATGCAGTTCCATCACAGCCTCGCCATATTCGAGCTGATAGGCCTGTTCCACCGTCTTGCCGGGCAATTTGCCTTTCTTGCGGATCGGCACAAAGCCGACCGACAGTTGATGCGCAATGGCCCCGCCAAGAATGAAACCGCGTGCTTCCAGCCCCACGACTTTGTCGATGGGTGTGCCGGCATAGGGGTGCAGCAGTTGGTCAATCGCCATGCGAAAGCCACGCGCGTCGCTGAACAGCGTGGTCACATCGCGGAACATGATCCCCTCATGCGGGAAATCGGGAATGGTGCGGATATAGTCACGGACGGTTTTCATCTGATTTCTTTCGCAAGGACACGGGCAGTGATCACATCAAGCTGCGCCATCAGCGCGCGATCACGTTTGTCGGGGGCGGTCATGATCGCATGATCCAGCGCGCGGTCGCAGCCATGCGCGCAGGGGGCGCGGTCGGCCCCCAATAGGGCAGGCAGCCGCGCGATCAGGTCATGCGCCTTGCTGCCGTTGCCTTTCAAGGTTGCGATGATCGCGGTGATATCGACAGCCCCGTGGTCGGGGTGCCAGCTGTCATAATCGGTGATCATTGCGACCGAGGCATAGCAGATTTCCGCCTCACGAGCGAGTTTCGCCTCTGGCATGTTGGTCATGCCGATCACGTCGCAGCCCCAGCTGCGGTAGAGTTTGCTTTCCGCCATCGAAGAAAACTGCGGGCCTTCCATCGCCAGATAGGTACCGCCGCGATGCACGGTGATGCCCGCAGCCTCGGCCGCCGTTGCGCACGCATCCGACAGGCGCGGGCAGGTCGGATGCGCAAGGCTGACATGCGCCACGCAGCCTGTGCCGAAGAACGATTTTTCCCGCGCAAAGGTCCGGTCGATAAACTGGTCCACGATCACGAAATCGCCCGGCGCCATCCCTTCGCGGAACGATCCGCAGGCACTGACGCTGATGATATCGGTCACCCCTAGCCGTTTCAGCGCGTCGATATTTGCGCGGTATGGTACTGTCGTGGGTGAATGCACATGGCCGCGCCCGTGGCGGGGCAGAAAGGCCATCTTCACGCCTCCCATCTGCCCTGTCAGCACCGCGTCCGAAGGTGCGCCCCATGGGCTGTCGACGGTGACCCATGACGGGTCCTGCAATCCGTCCATGTCATAGATGCCTGACCCGCCGATGATACCCAGAATGGCCTGTGTCATTCTTACTCTCCCGGGCGGGTCAGGCTGAACACATCGCGCACGGCCGTGTAATCGCGATAGCCAAGCCGCGCCAGCGGGTGAAAGGTGGTCACGTCGAACAGACCGTCCACTAGGCAGTTGTCGCGGATATGCACGCCAATCACTTCGCCGAAGACCGCGAAATTGGCGGCACCGGGCAGGGTGACGATCTGGGTAAGCTTGCATTCCAGCGTGGCGGGTGCATTGGCCACCCGCGCGCAGGCAATCGTTTCACATTCAGCCTTGGTGATGCCGGCCAGTGCGAATTCATCCGTGGCGCGGTCCCATGGCCCTGATGTCTGGTTCATCGCGTCGCGCATCGCGTATTCCACGATATTGACCGCGAATACCCCCGTTTCGCGGATATTGGCGACGCTGTCCTTGGTGCCGTCACGGTCTGGTTTGGCGCTGGTCGAGGCGAACATCACCTGTGGCGGCTCATAGGCGACAGCGTTGAAAAACGAATAGGGGGCAAGGTTGTCCTGCCCGTCCGCCCCGCGTGTCGCGATCCAGCCGATAGGTCGCGGCGAGACGATGGCGTTGAACGGGTTATGCGGCAGATTATGGCCGTCTTTCGGGGCGTAAAACATGGTCAAGACCTTTTCCTGCGATCCGCCAAGGGGTAGCGTGGCCGGACAGCCTTGGCCAGATGAAAGACGCATGCAGATTCCATCCATCACATTGGCCATCGAGACTGGTGCAGATTACTGGGAGGCCGAGGCGCTCTATGATCTGTGCTTTTCGCCGGGCCGCAGCGCGCTGTCGTCCTATCGTCTGCGCGAGGATGTGCCGCCGATCGCCGATCTGTGCTGGACCGCGCGTGATCCGGACGGGGTGCTGGCGGGGGTGATCCGCTGCTGGCCCTGTTATGTAGGCGAGACGCCGGTCGTCCTGCTGGGGCCTGTGGCCGTCCATCCGACGCGGCAGGGCGAAGGGATCGCGGGGCTGCTGATCTACCGTGTCACGCAGGTGGCGCGCAAAGCGGGCTGGTCGCGCATCCTGCTGGTGGGGGATCTGCCCTATTACAGCCGGTTCGGGTTTCAGCACCTGACCGGCGTCGTCATGCCGCCGCCTACCAATCCGGAACGGGTGTTGGGGCTGTCGCTGGCCCCTGACGCTTGGGTCGGCACATGTGGCATCGTGCGCAAGGCCGATGATTGTATTTTGCCGCGCTGACCCCATCTGTTGCGCATGACCGACAAGACCGTCATCCCATATGCCAGTCCCGTGCTAGTGCCACCTGCGCTGGATGATGGCACGCGTGCGCGGATCGCCGCCTTGGCACTGCGCCAGCGCAAGGCCAATGGCGTTCTGATGAAAGCGATCAATTTCGTCGGCGGTCAGGTCGAGGATGGGCTGAAAATGCTGCCCAAACCCCTGCGCGCCCAGTTGAACGAGGTGACGCGCAATGCCCTGCGCCGCAGTTACGATATCGCCGCACGGTCGCGCGGTGGCGTGGGCCAGCGCTTTGGGTCGGACCAGAGCCACCGGATCATCGGCACTTTGTCGGGTGCCATCGGTGGTTTTGGCGGCTTGCCCACGGCGCTGGCGGAATTGCCTGTTGCCACCACACTGATCTTTCGCGCGGTGCTGCATGTTGCCGCCGAATATGGCGAGGACCCCGCATCCGATGAAACCCGCATGGAATGTCTGGCCGTGTTCGGATCAGGCGGGCCGGGCAGCGCCGATGACGGGGTCGATACCGCCTTTATCGGTGCGCGGCTCAGCCTGTCGGGGGCGGCGGTCAACACGCTGATCAGCCGTGTCGCGCCGAAATTCGCGGCTGTGCTGTCACAGAAACTGGCGGCGCAGACGGTGCCGGTGCTGGGGGCCGTGGCGGGGGCGGGAACCAATTACGCCTTTGTGGATTATTATGTCGCCCTTGCGCATGTGCATTTCGGCCTGCGCCAATTGGTGCGCGAGTATGGCGATGTGGCGGTGCTGGATGAATTCCACCGCCAGCTTGCCGCCCCGCGCCTGCCTCAGACCTGATAGACCAGCCAGTCGGACACGGCGCGCCGCACCGATTGATCGCCGTTTGCGATGGCGGTATCCATCACGGCCCTGACCTCGTTCAGATCGACACGGCGCAACAGATGCTTGACCGGCCCGACCGAGGCGGGGCGCATCGACAATGTGCGCAGGCCAAGGGCTGCGAAACACAGGGCTTCGACCGGACGGCCTGCATCTTCACCGCAGAACGACAGCGGGGTTCCCGCCGCATCGCAGCGTTTGATCACATGTTCCAGAAACGACAGAAAACTCACGTCAAGCGTGTCGTATCGCCGCCGCACCAGTTCGTTTTCGCGGTCTGCGGCAAAGAAGAATTGTTTGAGATCATTGCCGCCGATGCTGATGAAATCGGCCTCTTGGAAAAACACATCCGGCGCAAAGGCCAGCGATGGGGTTTCCAGCATCGCTCCAACCTCGATACTGTCGGGCACCGGATGGCCCAGCCGGACCTCGCGGTCGAGCGCCTTGTCCATCTCGGCCTTGGCGGCGCGGAATTCGGCCAGTTGCGTGATGAACGGGAACATCACCGTCAAGGGCCGCCCCGCCGCCCCGCGTAACAAAGCCTGCAACTGCATCCGCAGAACGCCGGGTTTATCCAGCCCCACGCGGATCGCGCGCCAGCCCATCGCGGGATTGGGTTCGTCGTTCGCCTTCATATAGGGCAGCACCTTGTCAGACCCGATATCGAGCGTGCGAAACGCCACCCGCCGCCCGCCCGCCGCATTCAGCACGCGGTCGTAAAGCGCCGATAATTCGCCCCGTTGCGGCATCTGGTTGCGGATCAGGAACTGCAATTCGGTGCGAAACAGCCCCACACCTTCGGCGCCCGACCCCGCCAGCGATGGCAAATCCGCGATCAGCCCCGCATTCATCTGCAAGGACATGCGCGTGCCGCATTTCGTTTCAGCAGGCAGATCGCGGATCGAGGCATAGCGTTCCTGCGCGCGCGCCTGCATTTCGATTTTGTCGCGGAACGCCGCCTGCACGGTGTCGTCAGGCCGCAGATGCGCGATGCCCTGATCGCCATCGACAAGGATTGTGTCGCCGTTCAGTGCCTCGCGCGTGACACCCTTGGCATTGATCACCAGCGGGATCGCCCATGCGCGCGCAACGATGGTGGCATGGCTGCCGACGCTGCCTTCTTCCAGCACGATGCCGCGCAGTTTCTTGCCATATTCCAGCAATTCACCCGGCCCGATATTGCGCGCGACAAGGATCGGATCGTCGGGCATGTCGCTGCGGTCTTCGCCCTGACCGGTCAGGATGCGCAGCAGGCGGTTGGACAGATCGTCCAGATCATGCAGCCGTTCGCGCAGGTATGGGTCGGGCGAGCGTGACAGCCGCGCGCGCGCCAAGGATTGTTCCTTTTCCACGGCGGCCTCGGCGGACAGCCCGCTTTGCACATCGTCCTGCATCCGGCGAATCCAGCTGCTGGAATTGGCGAACATCCGGTAGGCTTCCAGGACCTGTACCTGTTCGGGATCGACTGACCGCGCGCCAACCATCATGTTGTCGACGGATTTGCGCAGGGTTTCGACCGCTTCGATCAGGCGTGTCTTTTCCTTTTCGGGGTCGTCCGAAATCGGGTTGGTGACGACAACGCGGGGTTCGTGCAAATAGACGCGGCCCGCGCTGGTGCCTTCCTGTCCGATAGAGCCGCGCAACAGCACGGGTTTCTGGTGCAGCGCCGACAAGGCCGCCCCTTCGCCGACGAAAGCGCCAAGCTCGGTCATTTCCGCAATGACCATGGCCACGATTTCAAGGGCGTAAACCTCGTCGGGTGTCATCACCCGTTCGGTTTTCGTCTGCACCACCAGCACGCCCAGTACATCGCCCAACCGCTGGATCGGCACCCCGCAGAACGAGGAATAGCGTTCCTCGCCGGTTTCGGGCATGTAGCGGAACCCCTTTTCGGCGGGGGCATTGGCGGTGTTGACGATATTGCCGGATTTGGCCGTGCGCCCGACCAGACCTTCGCCAAGCCGCATCCGAGTCTGGTGGACCGAATCCTGTTCAAGCCCCTGCGTGGCACACAATTCCAGCGTTTCGGGATCGCGGAACAGGTAGATCGAACAGACCTCGGCCTGCATGGACGAGGCGATCAGGTCCACGACACGGTTCAGCCGTGCCTGACCTTCGCTGTCGCTGGCCAAAGCCTCGCGCAAGCGGCCAAGCAGTTTGCGGCTTTCGCTTTCCAACCGTTCCGGCATGGGTCCCCCGATATCAGCGGACCGATCCGACAGGATCAGCCAGCCTTGTCCAATTCGAACGCATCATGCAGGGCCTGCACGGCAAGTTCCATGTATTTCCTGTCGATCAGCACAGAAATCTTGATCTCGGAGGTGGTGATGACCTTGATGTTGATCCCTTCAGCAGAAAGCACCTTGAACATCTTGGCGGCCACACCGGTATGGCTGCGCATGCCGATGCCGACGACGCTGACCTTGGCCACACCTTCGTCGGCGACCAGATCATGAAAATTGATCGCGCCTGAGGTCTTGGCATCGTTCATCGCCGTTTCGGCGCGCAAGACCTGATCCTTGGGGCAGGAAAAGGTCATGTCGGTGCGGCCTTCCTCGGATATGTTCTGCACGATCATATCCACGTTCACGCCTGCATCCGACAGCGGACCAAAGATCGCGGCAGCGATACCGGGACGGTCCGCGACCGAGATCAGGGTCATTTTTGCCTCGTCACGGGAATAGGCGACACCGGCCACAACATTGGATTCCATGATTTCCTCCTCATCGCAGACCAGCGTTCCGGCGCTGTCCGATGGTTCCTCGAATGATGACAGCACCCGCAGGCGCACTTTATACCGCATCGCCAGTTCGACGGATCGCGTTTGTAGAACCTTGGCCCCGAGAGAGGCCAGTTCCAGCATTTCCTCGAACGAAATCTTGTCGAGCTTGCGGGCCTTCGACGTGATCCGCGGATCGGTGGTATAAACCCCGTCCACATCGGTATAGATATCGCAGCGTTCCGCACCAAAAGCGGCGGCAAAGGCGACAGCCGTGGTGTCCGACCCGCCACGCCCCAGCGTGGTGATCCGGCCTGCGGCGCTGACGCCTTGGAAACCGGCAACCACGGCGACCTTCATCCCTTCGCCGAATTTGGCGGTGATGTTCTTGGTCGGAATTTCCTCGATCCGCGCTGATGCATGGGCGTCAGTTGTCAGAACCGGCACCTGCCAGCCTTGCCAGCTGCGCGCGGGAATATCCATTTCCTGCAACCGCAGCGCCATCAGCCCAGCCGTCACATTCTCACCCGAGGACACGATCGCATCATATTCGCGCGCATCGTATAGGGGCGATGTCTCGGACACCCAGCCCACCAGTTCATTGGTCTTGCCCGACATGGCCGACACGATGACGATGACATCATAGCCATTGGCAACCTCAACAGCGACGCGTTTGGCCGCGCGCGCGATCCGGTCAAGATTGGCCACAGACGTGCCACCAAATTTCATCACAAGCGTCGGCATGGGTCATCCTTGAAAACAAGCGGCGTTAGTCCGCGCCCGTTTACTGGGCGACTGCGCAAAGCGCAAATGCTTAGTAAGGATGCACGCGCCCGTCCCATGTCTCGAAACAGCCCGATGTCGCGGGGCAAAGGGCGGCGAACCGCGCGATCAGGCCGGTGGCACTGTCATCCACGCTGATTTCGGCAGTAGAGCCGCCCATATCGGTGCGCACCCAGCCCGGATGATAGATGCCGACGCTGATCCCTTCGGGCGCCAGATCGGTCGCCAGATGCCGGCCAAGGTTCAGTGCGGCTGCCTTGCTGGCGCGGTAGATGTAACTGCCGCCCGGCGCGCGGGTATGCGATGCCATCTGCGAGGAAATGATCGCGATCTTGCCTGCCTGCGCGCGGCGCAGATGCGGCAGAAACGCCTGCACGGTCAGGAACACGCCGGTGACATTGGTGGCAAACCCGTCTGCCCACATATCCGCCGGATAACCCTGATCCAGCAACTGGCCCTTGTCGGCATAAACGCCTGCATTGCAGACCAGAAGATCAATCGTCTGATCACCCAAAGTTGCGGCCAGCGCCGTGATCGCGGCGGGATCGGTCACGTCCAGACTGTGCAACGCACCGCCTGCCGCGCGCTGGGTGCCGCTGACCTTTGCGCCCGCACTGGCATAGCGGTCGGCCAGCGCCATGCCGATGCCGCGGTTGGCCCCCGTGATCAGAACATGCATCAATGCGCTTTCTTGGCGGGAATGAATGGCAATGGCATCACGGGGATACCATCCTCGGCCAGCTTGCGCGCCTCGGCCAGATTGGCCTCGCCATAGATCGGGCGGTCCGGCACCAGCCCGTCATGCATATCGCGCGCTTCTTTGGCAAAGGCAGTGCCAACATAATCGGCGCTGCTTTCGATCTTCTTGCGCAGGGCGGCCATCTGGTTTTCGACCGGTGCCGCGGTCGTCGCGATTGCCGGAGCCATCACCGATTTCGTCACGACACTCGATCCGCAGATGGTGCAGGACACATGCTTGCCCGCGACCAGCTTGTCAAAGGCAGCACCTGACTGAAACCAGCTTTCGAACTGGTGGTTCTGGTCGCATTTGAGATGGAATCGGATCATGGCTGCCGGCGTTGTTGCATGTGGTACAGTTAGGCTTTTTGCCCACCCTTGCAAGTTAGCGCAACACGGCCGGATCAAAGGTCGCCACGATCTTTTTCAGCGCCGGTTCTTCGAGCTTTTTGGCGGCCTTTTCGGGGGTGAACCATTTGCGCTTGCGCTGGTGTTTTTCGGGCCAGTCGCTCAGCACATGCTGGACATGCACCGGATAGACCATCGCCACAATGGGCGCGTTCACATTGCCCAAGGGTTTGATATAGCTGTAGATCCCAAGACAGATATCCAGCGCCTCGCCGCGCAGCCCGGCCTCTTCATAGGCTTCCATCGCGGCGGCGGCGGCCGGTGTCTGCTTGTGCATCGGCCAGCCCTTGGGCAGGATCCAGCGGCCGCGTGTGCGGCTGGTGACCAGACAGATTTCGACACGATCATTGTTGACCCGCCAGCACAGGGCTGCGAATTGCGCGCGAATATCGGTCTTGCGCCCGGTCGCGAATTTCAACGGGATCTGTTGCGCGGGTAAATTGGCCATGGTTCCGATCTGAATCCGAGTTACATCCCGGCAATGAATGACGTTATGACCGCCCTGTCAGCACGAACAAGCCCCCTGCCGCAATTTATCGGCGCTGAAATCTATAGCGGCTCGACCTATGGGTCGTGGCACCCGCTGCGGGTGCCGCGCGTGTCCACGGTGATGGACCTGTCGCGCGCGCTGGGATGGCTGCCATCTGCGCAATTCATCACCAGTCCGCGCGCCAAGGTCGCGGCCCTGACGGGGTTCCACACCCCCGCCTACCTGGCCGCGCTGCAAGCGGCAGAAGCTACCCAAACCGTCAGCGACGCGGTGCGCGCACGCCACGGGCTTGGCACCCCGTCCAATCCGGTCTTTTCGGAAATGTTCCGCCGTCCGGCCACGGCGGCGGGTGGGTCGCTGCTCGCGGGCGAGTTGCTCAAAAACGGTGGCATCATCTATTCGCCCGCAGGCGGCACCCATCACGGCCTGCCCGACCGGGCGAACGGGTTTTGCTATCTCAACGATCCGGTGCTGGCGATCCAGTCGCTGCGGCGCAACGGGGCGCAGCGCGTGGCCTACGTGGATATTGACGCGCATCACCCTGACGGGGTCGAGCACGCCTTTGCGCAGGACCCCGACACGCTGTTGATCTCTACGCATGAGGCAAACCGCTGGCCGCGCACCGGGGCTATCACTGATCAGGGGGCGGGGCAGGTGTTCAACCTGCCGGTGCCAGCAGGGCTGCATGACGACGACATGGCGCTGATCTTGCACGCGCTGATCCTGCCTGCGGTGACCACCTTTCGCCCCGATGCCATCGTGCTGCAATGCGGGGCCGACGCGGTCACGGAGGACCCGCAATCGCGGCTGTGCCTGTCCAACAACGCGCATTGGGCGGTGGTGGCCGCGCTACGCGACATCGCCCCGCGCTATCTGGTGCTGGGCGGGGGTGGATACAACCCGTGGTCGGTCGGGCGGCTCTGGACGGGGGTCTGGGCTGTGCTGAATGACCACGCGATCCCCGATCGCCTGCCAGACCCTGCGGCAGATGTGCTGCGCGCGCTGCGCTGGGACGGGGCGCCCAAACGGCTGCAGCCGCAAGACCACTGGATGACCACGCTGCGCGACACCCCGCGCCACGGCTCGATCCACGACGCGGTGCGCGTTGGCGTGGCCCAACTCAAACCCCGCATCTTCCGAGCTTAAATATCCCCGCCGGAGGCCTCAACTGCGCCGCAAGGCGCAGGCAGACCCGCCAGCGCTAGCGGCAAGGCGGCAAGTGTCCTGTCCACCGCGCCGGCGTGGTCGGCATAGAACCCCGCGATCTGGTCGTCGCTCACAGTCATGGGCGCTTGGACTGCTTCCAGCAGTTCTGCCTCGGTCTGCACATGGTGGCAGACGCCTGCCGCAATCGCCTCTTGCGCGGGATAGGCGATGGTCCAGATATGCGGGCCGACGATCACGGGTTTGCGCAGGGCCAGCGGTTCGATGATGTTATGCGCGCCCTTGGTCACGAACCCGCCGCCGACGATGGCGCGGTCACACAGCGCAAGGTAGAAATACATCTCGCCCATGCTGTCGCCCAACAAGACATCGATCTGCGGCAGATCGGCCGCACCAAGGGCGGCATCCAGCACCTGTGACCGCCGGGCAAAGTGCAGCCCGGCCTCGCGCAGCATCCCAGCCACTTCGTCAAAGCGTTCCGGCGCACGCGGCACATAGACAAAAAACGCATCCGGCACTTGCCGGATCATGTCGATATAGACCGCGTCTTCGCCTTCAACGACGCTTGTCAGGGTAAAGGCGGGCCGACCAGCCACCAGCCTCTCGCGCAGGCGGGCTGCGGCCTGCAACTGCGCTTGCGGGATCGGCTGGTCAAAGCGCATCTCGCCGGTGATATGGATATTGCGCAGGCCCGCGGCGGCGAATCGTTCTGCCTGCAAGGCTGATTTCACGAAACCACCTGCGAAACCGCCGGTCAGTGCCGCGCGCAACCCCCAGCCTGCCATATCCTTGTCAAAGCTTTTCTGTGGATATTGCGCGTTGCACATGAACAAAGGCACACCCTGTGCCCGACAGGCCATGATCATGCGGGGCCAGATCTCGATCTCCATCACCAGCCCGTATTTCGGCGCAAAGCGGCGCAGAAAGACCGCATAGGCCAGCCCCATGTCGAAAGGCACCCAAGCGGCCTGCACATGGCCTGCCGCAATCTCGGCGGCAAATTCGCGCATCGCCTCGCGCCGTCCGGCAGGGGTGAAATGGGTGGTCAGCACGCATTCGCCCTGCGCCAGCAGCGCGCGGATCAACGGCGTGGCAGAGCGCATTTCGCCCAAGGATACCGCATGGACCCAGACGGGATTGCGCAAACCGGCGCGCACAAAGCCAAAGCGTTCGGCCAGATGCGCGCCATAATCGGCGTCCTTGCGGGCGCGCAGGCGCAGATAGATCATCACAATGGGCAGCAGGACCCACCACGCCAGCCCATAAGCCAAAAGCGCGATCCGCAGGCGCAAGGGGGGAAAGCGGTCAGTCATGGCGCGCTTTCACCAAGGCCAGCAGGTCGCGGACCAGCAGATCGGTCGCATCACCTGCGTCCCGTGCGATGGCCTTTGCCTTGCCTGCCACTGTTGCCAGATCACTGCGCAACGCGCTGGCAATGGTGGCGGCGTCATGCACCGCAATGGCCCCGCCTGCGCCAAGCGCTGCGAAATCCGCGGTGAAATTGCCTACATTCGGGCCGTGGAGCACGGCGCAGCCCAGTTGCGCCGCCTCCCACGGGTTATGGCCTTCGGTCACGTCATACGTGCCACCGATCAGCACGGCGCGGGCCATGCGATAGACCAGCCCCAGATCACCCAAAGTATCGCAAAGCCAGACCGGATCGCCACTGCCGGGCAGCGCGCCTTGCGATTTCATCGGTGGTGGGGCAGGGCAAGCGGCCACAATCGCCTCCCGCCTGTCGGGATGGCGCGGCGCGATGATCAGCAAGGCATCGGGGATTTGCGTGCGCAGAAGGTTATGCGCGGCCAATGCCGCAGCCTCATCTGCCGGATGCGATGGGGCGACAGCCCAGACAAATCGCGACCCGATGGCGGCCTGCAAATCGCGCAAGGCGCGGGGGTCGCAGTCCAGCGCAGGGGCGGCGGGTTTCAACGACCCGCTGACGCGTGCCGCGGCCCCCAGCTTTGTCAGATGGGCGGCGCTGCCTGCGTCCTGCGCCGTCACCAGTGCCATACGCGCATAAAGATCATGGTAAATGCGCGCCGCCTTGCCATGGCGCGCAAAAGACGCGGCATTCATCCGCGCCGCGACCATCGCCTGCGGTATCCCGCGCTTATCCGCATCAAGGACCAGCCCCGGCCAGAGATCCTGTTCAGCCCAGATGCACAGGTCAGGCCGGAAATGGTCCAGAAACCGCCGCCGATAAAGAGGGGCATCCAGCGGCAGGAACTGGTGGGTTGTGCGGGGCGGTATCTGTGCCGCGAATACCCGCGCGGATACGGCGGTGGTCGAGGTGACAAGGAAATGCAGATCAGGCGCCGCCGCTGCCATCCGCGCGATCAGACCGCGCAATGACAGGATCTCGCCCAGTCCCACGGCATTGATCCAGACGAGGCGACCAGTAGGGCGCGCAGCCAGCCCGCGCCCTTGCTTTTCGATCCAACGTGTCGGGTGTTCCTTGCCACGCTTGCGCCTGCGGGCCAGCACCGGGCCTGCCACCAGCGGGATCAGGTGACTGGCCGCAAGATAGGCGCGCAGGGCCAGACTGGCCCTAGGCATCGTGGTCATGGAATGTCTTTTGCAGCGATCCGGTCCAGAAACCGGTGTCCGCCAGCACCGCCGCGAACCGGCCCGCCGCCGACCCGCCGCCAAAGGCGTCATGGCGCGGATAGGACTTGCCCCATTGCGCCGTCAGGAACTGGCTAATCGCCGCCGTATCGCCCGCATTGGCAAAGAACACCGACGGCGATTTCGCGCGGTTGGTCTGGCGTGTGCCGATATCCAGCGAGGCCAGCCCCAGAAAAGGTGCCTCGCGCACGCCGGCAGAGGAATTGCCGACCATGACGGCGGCGTTTTTCATCAATTCGCTGAAATGGGCAAACCGCATGGAGGGCAGCACCCGGAACCTGTCCTTGGGCAGGGTGTCGATCTCGGCAAAGATCGCCGCCGATCCGGGGTCGTTATTGGGGGCAATCACCACGAAATTGCGCCCCAACGCCGCCAGTGCCGCGAACAAACCCTGCGCCTGCGCACCCATGCTGGCGGCCTCTGATGTGACAGGGTGGAACACGCAGATCCCGTAATCGGCAAAGGGCAGCGCATAGCGGTCCTTGACCTGCGCGATCGTGACACCGGACGGGCCTGCGTGAAAATCCAGCTCGGGCGAGCCGATGGCGTGGATGTGGCTGGCCTGTTCGCCCAGCGACATCACCCGCCGCGCGGCATCCTCCGATGACACGAAATGATGGCTTGCCAGCTTGGAATTGCAGTGGCGGTAGATCTCGTCGATGGTGCCGCTGACCTCGCCGCCCTCGACATGGGCGCAGCGGATGTAATTGGTGGCACAGACCAGCGCGGTGGCCAGCGCCTCGACCCGGTCGCCGTGGATGACCACCAGATCGGGGCGATGTTCCTGCACGAAATCGGAAAACCCGATCACCGTTTTGGCCAAAATCATGTCCTGTGGATCGCCGGGGCGCTGGTTGAGGAATTCATGCACGGTGACGCCCGCCATCCGGTGGACCTCGAGCTTGGTCAGCCCGTAGCTTTGCAGCATATGCATGCCGGTGACGAAAAACGCCACGGTAAAACCGGCATCACGCGCGGCCACGGCCAGCGGTTCCAGCTTGCCGAAATCGGCGCGGGTGCCTGTCACGAAAAGGATGTAGCGGGACATGGAGGTTCCGTCGCAAGGATGTTTGGCGGCCCTGACGGGCCATGTGCGGCAGGTTATCGCCGCTGCCGCGGAAAGGAAACCGGCATTGGCCACCGCGTGGCCAGACAGGGGTGATTGTGACAGATTGATGGGGTCCGCCGCGTTATCCGCTTGACGGCAAGTCCCGCGATCCTTAGGGAAACACCCCATGAGGCGAGTGGGCAGGTAGGTTATGCAGCGGATTGCAAATCCGTGTAGAGCGGTTCGATTCCGCTACTCGCCTCCACAATATCTTGTGTAAATTGTACAAATGTGTACAAATAAACACAAGATGTAGCTGACACTAAGCTGTACACAACGTGTACACAGAAAATGCTGCACAAGCTGCTAAAAGCTGTTATACTCTATATAACAGGCACTTAGCGGAACAGAAGCGTTGAGCTACGGCGTAGAATCTATACAAGTCCATAAAAAGCTGCGCTTGGATAAGCGCAAAGGTACAGACAGTTGGTATGCACGACTGACGCTGCCAAACGGAAAGCGTGTGGTTAAAAGTACGAAAACGGAAAACTTAGAAGAAGCAAAAGAGATTGCGCTTCAACTGTACTATGAAACGCAGGCAAGAATTAAAAACAAGCTGCCAGCAAGCACACGCAAATTCAAAGACGTAGCCACTCACGCCCTCAAGCGTATGGATACAGAACTAGCTGAAGGTGTAGGCAAGCAAGCGTACAAAGATTACATTCAAGCTATCAACAAATGGCTTATTCCATACTTTGCAAAGACGGACATAGCGAAGATAGACTATGCGCTGCTGAAGAACTTTGATGCGTGGCGCACACAGCAGTCAGGCAAAACGCCTGCGCAGAGCACAATCAACAATCACAACGCTGCACTGAACAGAGTACTGGACGAAGCAGAGCTGAATGGATGGATAACCAAAGCACTGCGTCCTACGCTGTTGAACAAAGGCGTTAAAACAGAAAGCAGAGGCAGCTTCTCAGCTGAAGAATATCGCATAATTTACACTGCACTGCGCAGCTACCATAATAAAACAACTGTAGAGAAAGCAGCGGCAACAAGAGAAACCTTGCACAACTATGTACTGTTCCTCGCAAACACAGGTGTGCGACACGGCACAGAAGCACTTAATCTACGTTGGCGCAACATTGAGTGGCACACAAAAGGTGATGAAAAGTATCTTGTAATCAACGTGGACGGCAAAACAAAAAAACGCACAGCTGTTGCACGTGACAGAGTGCGCGACTTTGTATTTCGCCAAAGCAAGCTCAATCCACGCTTAGACTATGATGACTTTGATACACTGATTAATAGCAAAAGCGACGAGCTAGTGTTCACCTCACGCTTAGGCGAGTGTGCTACAATTCATAATCTCAACGCTCACTTCAACAGCCTGCTTAGTGATTTAGGATTAAAGATAGGTGCTGATGGCAGACAGCGTACGCTGTACAGTTGGCGTCACTTCTACGCGACACAAGATTTAGAACGAGGTGTAAGCACACACGCACTGAGCAAACAGCTAGGCAACAGCACAGCTATGTTGGACAAGCACTACAGCAAATACAGCCCTCTTATTAACGCAGAACTACACAGTGGCAGACGCAAGCACAGTGGTGCACAGCCTGCGCACACAGCGTCTACAGCAGCCCTTGCGTTTCAAATGCTAGTTGAGGGCACACTAACGGAAGCTGCGCTGTTAGCGAGCTTGGGTGTGGGCACAGACACTTACACAGTGACAGAAGAAATTGCGATGTTGGCACTGCAGGCAAAACGCACAGAAAAGATAAGTGAGGCGGCACTGCTGAAGCTGTTAAAACGCTAAAAGTCAGGTAGCAACTAACACTCTTGGAGATGTGAACTAGAAAATAGAAACTCTAAACGTTACCGCTAAGTGATTGAAATAATATTTTATTGTAATCCACACTCTAATTTTGACGTTAGTAAATGTCATAAACAATATTATGTATTTTTACGCTTCACATCCGTAAACTGCGACAATCATCACTTGAAGTCCACTTAAATCACGTAATCCTAAGTCGCCCATTACAGTGTCGGTACTAAGGGGAAAAATATCATATGCGCCTCTTAATATTAATTCTCGTTCGAAAGCCGTATCACCACTTTTTCCGGTTATACGAACTTCAACGTATGATATACTAAAATCTCGAGACGCATTATACAAATCCATATAGATTTTTTTTGTCCGACTTGCAATTCTTGATTGACCACTTACACCGCGCCTCTGTTCAGAGGTAAGTAGCTTTGGACACATCTCTTGATTAGTTGAACTCGTTTCTACATCATCTGATTTTGTCAAATTTCTACAAGCAATTCTTATTGAGCGAGCGGCTTGGTCACTGGTAACGCCTTGCATCCTATCTAAAATGCATTCATCGAAGCTGCCATAACCAAATAGCGATTCAATCCAGTTTGCACTCGCAATGGATGGCTGAAAAAAAGCCGCTGCAAGGCACAACAACTTGAAATATTTTTGAGTTATAGGGAATATTTTGCGCAAGTTCATCACACCTCATTCTGGCACGACTGATATATAGTAAACAAAATTTTCATTTCAAATAAGAAAATCTAGTCTGAGTTATTTACAGAAGAACAAAAGGTAATTGATAAACGTTACACCCTAAATGTGTAGCTATACAGAAGCTATGTCCACATTATCTCGCACTTAAATATACCAAAATTCATATGATAAGTGAAAAAAGAAGCACTTCTAAAAATGTTAAACAAACAATTCGAGTACATTGCATGTTAATTTTTCTATAGCATATGTATAAAATTGTCTTATAATTATATGCTGTCTCTACCTAATAATTTCAGCATTGTTTTCTCGTCAATTTCTCCAGCCTTATACCTCCTCAACGCCTCCGCCTCGAAAGAATCGACTCCACCTGCTCTACGCATACTTAGCGTAGGCTCACCACGATTTTGATTTACAGATAGCTTACTGTTTTTAGCAAAATTATTAACTGAGGAAAAAATTGGGGAGTTGTTTTTGACAACCAAACAGCCAGACATTTTGTCGTGTAATGCCTGCTTCTTTCTTGTCCAACCCGCCATAAAGTGCCCTATAAAAAAAGTAATTAGAGACAATATTTTTCCAAAGTGTCTTCCACTTGCCTTGCCAAAACTTATTCGGTCGCCATCTAAATCCACTACGCGAAGCCCGAACACTATTTTACCAAAAGTTGCTTGGCGCTTGGAGCTCTCCATAACTGCGTAATAGAGCCACCCCAAAACCAACCCAAATAAAGTACCTACTGCACTAGCCATGGCTTCAATTTCATGGAGTGGAGCACTGCCTGACATACTATATCCAATAAAGTAACCAAGCAAATAAGATGGTATAAAAGCAACCAAGTTAATAATTATGGCATCGATAAACACAGCAAAAAATCTTAACCAAAATCCCGCAAATCGATAATTTTCGTCAAAATTTTGAACCTTGAATATTGAATAAACACCCATCACCATAGCAAATATAAACGGTGACAAAATTAACAAACCAGACAAGCCGATATTGCTTAACATTTACCTCGAGTCCTTTCTAATACTACACCAACATCACTATGCCAGTCTGCCCCTTGTGCAGCTACTGCCTCGCTACCACACAAATCGCCACTTTTCACGCCAAAAACGCACACACAGCGCCCTCGCAGCGTGTAGCAGCCAAACAGCAGCCACGCTGCCCCACCCCCCACTGTACGCTTGCTACACACGCTGTACGCCACCAACCTGCCTTTACCACAGCATAACCAATGAAAACCTAACGCCTCAAAAAATATTGCTTTACTGACGCATAAGTCGAAAAACAAAAAACTACTAACATTAAAGCAAATATGTAAGCCTCCATATTACTCAAAAAGTCTCCCTCAGTCCCCCAATTCAAATTTTTTACTGAAACACCTCTTCCAGAAATTGCTATAATTGATAACGTAATGGATATAATAGAAATTGATATGTTTGCGCTCGCAATAATTACACCCCTAAAAAGCCAAGCCGAAAAAACAGAAAAGCTAATGCAAAAAGCTGCATAATAAATCCAAATATACACCTCTATATTTAAAAAATACACTGGCGCCAAAGCTTTCATCCTTTATATTAAATTTAAATATGCCACGCATTAGTATAAGCGTTTTTGGCAGTCAAACACGATAAATTTATTATTTCCACCAAAAAACGCACACACAGCGTCTAACCATTGTGTAGCAGCTAACAGCAGCAACACTGCCCTCACACCCACTTTACGCTTGCTACACACACTGTACGCCACCACTGCGCCACAGCCCTTACATCGTTTTGCGATGTAACAACTGTTAAGGCGCTGCAAACTAATTAGTTTGAAAACGCTGTGTTCCAAAAAGTTTGCCAATGCAACACAAAGCGCAGCACAATCTGTGCCGCGCTATCACTAAGTACGCAGTAATTTGGCTGATTTACGCTTTGCAGCTTCAGTTAGCGCAGCGTCAAACTCGCCTGCAGCACACGCAGCGTAAAAAGCCTCAAGCACAGCAGTCGCCTCCTTCAGCTCTTTGACAAAAACAGCATTGCCCTTGTCAGCAATTGGCAGCGTTCGTGCTCCGTATTTGCATTGCACGTACACACCTGCGTCCTGTTCAAAGAACCACGCACGCACACGTTTGTCAGCATCAACACGCACACGTGCTCCGTCTGCACCTTTCTGCCAACGCTTCACACGCACAGTGTATTCATTGCCACTGTGCGCAGCTTCAAGCACACGCATCTGTTCTTCAATTGCCGCAAGCAACTTAGCACGTCTTTGTTCTGTGGGTGATTTGTACACAGTGCGCTGCACACTCTTCACATTCAACTTAGCTAGCACGTTCATTTGCATCTCCACATTGCATCAATAAATTTAATTTATTTGCAAATGCACATGTGGACAACCGAAGTCTGTTACATCGGAAAGCGATGTAAGCTCAAAACCAAAAACAATGCAGCCTTAAGCCACTAAGGATAAATACTTGTGGAGAATACGAATGCAGCAACATTACAAAACAAACTGGCAGCAACGAGTAGGCGACAAGTGGCAAGAGCTACTTGCAGACGACGCATACACAGTCACAGGCACACTTAAATTCAACAAAGGCACAATGATAGGCAGCACAACAGCACGTAATATACTCAACGCATATTGGCACAAACTAGACAGAACATTTTTCGGACACCCAGCCGACAAAAGCATAGGCATTGAACGCTGGATTTTTTCGGAATACGGCAGCTCAGGCAACAACTTGCATTTTCAATTCAAAGCAAAGGCACCAATAGAACCCTACTACTTCTGCTGTATTGCAAACGTTATGTGGAGCAAGTTTCACCAACAAACGTCAAGCGTCATATACAGCTGGATTACACCAACAGTCTTAAAGGTAAACTCTGCAGGCTACACAGTCAAAGATACAAGGCACTTTAGATGTGACGCAATGGGATTAGCAGCATCACATCAAAACGAAATATTTATAGACACCGCAACATTTCAAAACGCTGCACAGGCACAACGTATAATCAACAAAGCAAGCTTAGAAGAAATCATAAAGGCACAGCCAATAGTCGACTGGCAAATAGAACAAACAATAAAAAGAATTTATCAAAGGCAGCGCAGAGCCGAAGTGCAAGGCACACGGTAAGCAACTAGGCACATAGCATTATGAAAGAGAATAAGTCTCGCTGTGCACGGCGAGGCAAATCCTTGTTATATTCAAACAACAAAACACAAAACACAAAACTCAAACACATACAGAGAACAACACACAGAGAACAACACACACAGAGGTTAAATACATAGGGAGCAAACAATGACACTACTAGAAAATATATATCACCACTTGCACAACAACGGCTTAGTCAACAACAGAGAGCACTTCAGCAAACAATACTTAGGCAAAAGTAAAAACTGGTATGCAGTACAAACACACTACAAAAGAGACTTTAGCACAAGCGCAACGATTGAATGTTTGCATAGTATACGTACTGCGCAAGTTAGTAACGAGCCAATCTACAAAGAACAGAAGACAACACTCGAAACTATAGAAGATTTACTAAAACAACACCTAAATAATATTTTAAAATACTTATAAGAAACCTATAAATACAAATAGTAAAATTATTAGAAGGCATAAAATAAATGTTGCATAAATTTCTTTTCTTAGGACAAAAGGCCTCTTTTGATCATTGAATTTATTTATCGCTTCTTTTCTCATTTTTTCTTCTCTAGCCATTAAAGATGAAGCTTGTTCTGTCGAAAACTCGATTTCCGCTTTTATACCTTCAATGCGATGTTTAATATACGCTTTCTGAACTAAGCCTTTGTCACTACCAGCTTCAGCAATTGCACGTGCTTGTGCAGCTTTATCTATATGTCCATTTTCTATTTCTTCATAAACAAATGCATATAGCCTGTCTTCTGCTAGTCGTGCTGCCGCGTCATCAGTCATTCTCAACCACCATAGCTTCTTTCATCTACTGCACCTTAACTGTTGAGTATTTAATAAGAATAATTTAAAAAAACTTTTATAAATTTTGTCTTCGTCTCTCAGCATACTCACCCTTACTTGTCTTGTAATTTTGGTATGGAGAAATAAAGTAGTATAACTCGTATATTACGAGTACAACACTGAGCTACGTTACCTAATATTTATTTTGTATCAATGTACTACTCTCTCATTTCGTCAAACAACATTTTGGCATTCGTAAAATTTTAGAAAAATACCCAAATGTAAAAATAGATTACAAAACCTAAAATTAATATAGCAGCTATAGTCTCAGATTTTTGTCGCGCTTCTTCTTTATTATTTAACTTATTTTGTTTATGATGATAGTATTCGTCTTCAACACGCCTTTTTTCTTCGCTCTGAAGTTTCTTTTTTTGAAATTCTTTTTCATGCTCAACTTCTGCGACAGAAACTTCAATTTCAGCTTTTATTCGTGCGATGCGATGTTTGATATATGCTGCTCGTACTTCTCCTTCGTTTGCGCCACCTTCTGCTATTGCACGTGCTTGTGCTGCTGTATCCATTTGGCCTTTTTGAATTTCTTCATACACAAATGCATATAGTTCATCTTCCGCTAAACGAGCAGCTGCTGTGTCTTTCTCAAACGGATTTGTCATCAGCGCCAATCTTTTTAGTGTGTAAGCATCAGCCTAGTCTTAGCCTTTGTAAACGTTGTCGTCGTCCCTCAACATACGTACAGGACGAAAATCGCAAGTGCGTGCTACTTCGCTGTAAGCAGCTCTTATTCCAGAAAGCGAAAATACTAATAGTGGTTTTTTTGTTGCGTCTGAAATCACAGCGACATTTTCGCTGCTCATCAAGCTCATCAGTAGTTTCTCATCATCGTTTTTTCGGTTTGGATAGTAGAAGTCTTCAAACCAAACTAGCATCATTTCATCATGTTGAGTTTTGGCTGTTGCATCTTCATTGCAGCAATCAGGTACGAAGAAAGATATTTTTGGTTCTGCAAAGCCATTGAAAAAAGTCACATACAACATCTGTTCTTCTAAATTAAGATTTTTATCCAAAGAATACCATGCTGATGCAGCCATCCAGCAAGTATCGTCGTCCTCAAACAGTCCCCAATTGCCAATTTGATCAACAAAATCAAATTTATCTGCTTCGTTTGCCTCAGTTGAGCTAGCTGAAAACAGAACAACAAAGATAAGCTTTATAAGCGCATCAAAAAGCAACTGAGTTGAATGACGGTACACAAGCAAATTTTTCAGCATTCTTGTTCCTGTAGTTTTTTTGAATTCTTGTTATAGATTGTGCAATCCATAACATTATGCCCCAGTTCTATTCGATTTCAAACACTTAAGTACTCTGCAGATTTAGGTAGGAAATCTAAATGTTAGAAATTAGTTTTATACGCAACAGAACCACACAAAACTGGGACATGCGCTATGAAACAAGCCAAACTGCTTACAGACAAAGAGTTCAAGCGCCTCAGCGCAGTTGTAGACAGCTTGCGCCACAGCACACGCAACCACACAGCAATAGCACTGAGCTTTTATGCAGGTCTAAGAGCCTGCGAAATAGGAGCAATTCTCGTGCGCGACGTATTTGACGGCAACGGCACTGTTAAAGATACAGTATATCTTAGTGCAGCGCAGACAAAAGGCAGTCACAGCTGCACAGTGCTAGTCAACAAGAAGCTGCGCACACAGCTGGAACGCTATGCACGTGCTTACCCCAAGCGCACAGCCAACCCTAGCAGCCCTCTCATATACAGCGGCAAGGGTGGCGGCTTCACAGCACAGACAATCGTCAATCTGTTTCAACGACTGTACAAGCTAGCTGGCATTGACGGCGCAAGCAGCCACAGTGGTAGGCGGCAGTTTGTAACTGAGCTTGCAGACAAAGGCGTTAATGCACGTGTGGTACAAGCTTTGGCTCGGCATAAGTTTTTGAATACAACTATGCTCTACATTGAGCTTAACGAGAACAAGCTGCGCAACGCGATTGAGCTCATCTAAGCCCTGTTACATCGTTTTCCGATGTAACGGCATTTGCACTATGCCCCTCAGCCCCTCAGTCAATCGTATTTATCCTGCAATTTGAAACGCAAAAATCGTGCACTTTTGCGCTAAAACCGTACGTCAAGCAGCGTGGCTTACAGGCTTGACAGGGGTTTGAGGGCGTAGACTGCGTTCTTTTCCACGTAACTTGCTTAGGTTTTTTTCAAAATTTGTCGGCTTCGTGTTCTTGTGCCGCGCAGCTGCTGAGGTTTTCTTTGCCTTAGTGTCTATAACTTCCCATATGCGCAAAATCACCACCTCAAAAGCACAAGTAGTTACCAGCAACTTTTCGTATTAGAAAAATTTACTGGGCAAGAACCCTTTTCACTGTAGTATTTATCAAGCTTGCAGCGCCTCAGGATTGCCGCAAGCGCCCTTACATCGGTTTCCGATGTAACAGCACAGCATGGAGGAAGCGATGCAACCTGATGAACTCAACCAAAGACTAGCAGTGTTGCAAGACGCAGCAGATGTACAGACGCAGGCTTATGAGAGCAGCAGAGAGCGGCTGTATCAAAACATCGTTGACACATACCTGTGGTGGCGTGATGCAAGCGCAGATAGCAAGTACCTCAACGGCTTGTACAAAGCAGAAGGCATTCGCACTCGCGCACGTGGCGGTAATCAGCCTAACTTCTACCCTCTTGTGCGGCTAGTGTGGAACATTGACATCAGCAAGCGTGCATCCACTGTCAGCGAATGGGCGCAATCCCTCCTCGCATTGCACGAGACAGCAACTGAAGACGCAGCCAAGTACAGCGATTTGCGTGGTGACTTAATCAATCACATACATAATTTAGGTGGCTTGAGCGAACTACGCGGCGAACGGCGCATGACAGAAGACGACTTGTTTGCAGAAGAAGATGGCGAAGTTATTGAAAGCACACGTGGCAGAAAGCCTGGCTCAACTGGCAGCGATGAAATTCTTCAAAATAAAACACAGCAGGCAAAGACAGTCAGCGCAAAAGCCAAGCTGAAAGCATTCCCAAGTGCGGTAGCAAACAGCGACGATTTTGTTGTAATGCTTGCACGTCGTAATCGTCGCACTAACGAACTTGAGATTGTGGGCAGTAACTACAGTGATGACTTAATACAAAGTGCATTGCTTGCTTGCACGGACATTGACAGAGCCAGCGTTACGCCAAGTCTTCGATTGCTTGCAGAAGCAATTCAACCACACGCAATTCCTGCCAAGCTGGAAAGGCACCGCAAGAACTTTTTTGACAAAAGCAAACTTGTTGAGCGAATTCAGCCTGACGGGACGGTGGAGCAAGTACGCGAAAGCACAACAGTGCTGATTGATGGCAAGCGAAATCAAATCATCATCACAAAAACGCCTGTCAAAGCAACCTGTGTTACAACAGTAAAGCCTAAGAACATCAAGCTGCACAGTGGCTCAACACTTGTGATGCGTGGTTCTGACAGAAGTTGGTTTGAGCGTGAGCTGCTGAACAATCAGAAACTCACACTGTATTCTGCAGAACCTGCTGATGCCCTTGTAGAGAATTCAACTGATACACTCACACGCTACAGCCTGCACCTCAGCAGCAACAGTCACAACCGCAGCATCTATTTCTATGACGCTGAACAAATGCCTGCGGAAAGTGTAGGTGGCACACGTATGTTGAACACAACATCAAAAGATGCTGACTGGGAAATCACTGTGAACGCACAGTGGCTTGCAGAGTTTGATGCAGAATGCGTCAGCAAGTGGATAAGCGAATTAAAAAGCCACTCAAACAAAAAGCAGAACCAAAAAATTGCATTGGTTGTCGAAGGCGATGCACTGAAATTGCTATGCTGGTGGGATGAAGATAAGGGCGAATATCTTGACAGTTTCACTATGCCGTTTGGCACAGATGCCGAAGCGACTGTACGAAACGAACAACAAACAACAGCACATTTGAATCCTAAGGATGTTATGCTGTTGTTCTCTGCACTGCCCTTGTTGCCTTTGGCATCGCATGCGACAAAAATCAGCTGTGTTAGTGGCTATGTGTATGTGGACTATGAAACAGACATTGCAAAATATCGTAGTGAATTGCCACCGTTCACAGCTTATGAAGCGATAGAAAAAATTAAATCTGCTGAATTGAAGAAGCAGAAAAGTGAACAACGAGCATTGTCTGCTGCCAAAGCAAAAAAGGTGCAGTAATCAATGAGCGGCGTAAACCTCAGTGAAGCATACAAAGACTATGCAATATACCTTCCTTCTCTTCAGCAAGGTTACGCCGCTTATCCACTGCGTAATATTGATACTGTTAAACAGACAGATATTCCAAACGGACTTGTACTCAGCGATTTAAACTTCTTAAGCACTGACAGCAGCCTGTGGCACTGCAAACATGTGCTGTACAGTGCTGGACAATTTAGTACTGCAACTGTTTCAACACCAGATATTGTCAGTACTCGTAAAGAACACACTGTTGTAATTGGTGACAGTGGCGGATTTCAAGTTGGCACTGGCAAACTACCAGCAATACAAAGTTGGAAGAAATTCAAGAACAATCCTGAAGCTGTTTATCGCAAGTGGATACGTGAACGCAGCATACGCGACACTGTGCTGCGCTGGCTTGACAGATATTGCGATTATGCAATGACGCTGGATATGCCTTTGTGGATTTTAACAGAAAAGAAAAAAGCCAAAGCTTCACCTTTTGGCAAACTCACAGCACAGCAGTTGATTGAGCTCAGCGTCGAAAACCTACGTTACTTTGCAGACAAACGAGGCGCAGCCACAGGCGCACGTGCAAAGTATCTCAATGTGCTGCAAGACGCAGGAGGCGGCACAGGCGAAGCTTGGTACGCAGCTGTCAAAGATTTTGATTTTGAGGGTTGGGCATTTGGTGGTGATACAAAAAGTGGTTTGGAGCCAATATTAAAATGGGTACGTATACTGAGAGATGACAAGAAGCTTGATAGAGCTGAGTGGCTGCACATCCTTATGGCATCACCACCACGTCATGCTGTGTACCTAACAGCTATACAGCGCATACTGCGTAAGCAATTGGGCAGTGACATCACAATCAGCTACGACAGCAGTTCACCGTTTCAAAGTGCTGGAGTGAGACACAAAATTGCACGAGTACCAACGCTCACAAATGCATTGAGCACGTGGAGCATACCAATGCAAGATTTTCCACAGAGCCCCAAATATCGACAACAAGACGCTGTGGAATATCTTCATAGCTGTCCTTCGCCGATTACACAGCGGTTCAGCATCAATGATATGCACAACAGACGCAATCAGTTTGCACAAACGTTTCTAAGCACAGCAGGGGTGCAGTTGCTGACAAATCACAACATGTATGTGTACCACAAAACAGCACACGATGCTTGCGACATTGTATTTAAGGATGAAGACGCAAGTCGCATACCAAGTGAAATTGAACGAAACTTAGAACTCATCTCTCAATATTTGGAGTAACTGCTTGGGAGTTTTGTTCACGCCTCTGGCTTTCCAGTAAGCATCTGTTTCTTTTATTTTCCCTATATTGTTAAGAAAATTTTCTTCGACATATTTTAAATCAGAGACCAAGTTCAAACAGTAGTCAAACAACATCATTTCAATTTCAATTGTCTCACGTCGTGCATAATGCGCCATCCGTTCAACCAACAGCGTGTAGTACTTATAATCACTTACTCCTAAGTCCTGCTTGATGTTTTTAAAACCAATCATCGTAAAGCTTCGTTTTGGAAACAAATTGTCAAATTCGACTACATCTTTGTTTCTTGCTCCATCAACATCAAAATAAAATCGACGTCCTCCAAAATAAGACAGCTGCATAATATTCAATGCAGCTGCTACTCTTGTATCAAAAATTTGATACTTATATCTGTCTTTTGCAGCAAGTATTTTGCTGTAGCTTGAAATACCTTTTTTATTTTCCACAAAGCCAAACGCTGCTGCCATTTTTGTAAAATTCAGTATCGTCTCGTCTTTATTTCCATTGATACCACCAGTGTCAGCAACCATCCATCTAGCTAGTTGGGCCAATGGCTCAATTTCGTTTGTTTTCTCAATTCTTGCCCACTCTGCGTTTGTGGCATCACGTAAATCTACAATGTATGCCCATCTGCTTTCATAATCGTCATTTGAGTAAGCGTCAAAATCGAATGGAAACGGACATGTTTTACGCACGTGTTCTGTTATTTCGAAACTATCATTTTCTCCAAAATGAATTTTATGAAGTTTTAAGAGATTTTTGCTCAGAGAGCGTGCAAGTTTGTTTAGGGGAAAATCACGTTCAACAAGCATTTGAGTATCTCCGTTTTAATCATGAATAGGAATGTTTGTATTTAGAAACTTATACTGACGCTCACTTTGATAGCAGCTTACATCGGAAAACGATGTAAGCAAGCACGCAGACGGGCTGTAGGGCATCGTACAAGCGCAACTACAGTCACAGCTATACAAGCACAGCTGAAAACCATAGACAGCAGTGTGCGAAGCTGTTTGAAGCTGATATGAATAAGTGCAAAAAACTTTGTACACAAATATGTGTACACGGACAGATTTTCAAGTTTAATTATTGTTTTTATTGTATATATTTGGATGTATTGCTCTTGCAAATCCGTGTAGAGCGGTTCGATTCCGCTACTCGCCTCCAACAAATCCAGATCATTGACGTGTGTTTTGCGCTGTCAGGTTTGCCGGACAAGGCAAGATTGGACCCATCAGGCAATGTGCCCGGCGGACACCGCTGTCGACTGCTAACATGGTCTTTGCGCCACATTCGCATCAATTGGCAGGGAAAAGGTGAGAGGTTGGACAACGACCCAAGTGGGGCTCGTTATGGCTGCTTCCTTCCGGACCTGACCAGGTTGGCGAGGCACTCGCCCGCGCCAACCTCTCGGACATCCACATAGGACAAGTGCCAGCCAAGCGCAAGGTCTCAGAGCGCCAAGCGGTAGCGGGTGAAACCATCAGCCTGCCTCCCAGCGTTGCAGATGCGGTCGGTCATGTGGTGCCGGCCATCGGGGGCCGAGATGAAATCGACAAAAGTGTCTGGTATCGGCGCAAAGCGCCAGGGCGCTTCGATTGGCGCAGTCACGACGCCTTGGCGCTGGACTCTCGCTGTCAGGATGTCGCGGACCGGCTGGCGCGACATGGCCAGTACATCGTGCATGGGGATCGGGGGGAAACCGCCGCCGCCAAAGCTGCGATAGCTGTTGGCAACGACTGCGAAACATTGCTCTGGCCGGACTGGTGCGCCGTTGTGCTGCAGGTCGGTGATCCGGGCCGCCTGTGGTGCGACGATGCGGCCTGTCGCGTCATTGCGGGGCGGTTGGGTCAGGTCGATCGTGTAGGTCAGCCCGTGGAAGGCATCAAAGACATATCCCGCGAATTCGGGGTTCAGCAAAACCTGGTCGGCCTTGCCCGGGACAATCTGATGATAGCCCGAAACAGCCTGTTCCAGCCAAGCGCGCAGTTCGGCACCCGTGCGGCGCACAATCACGGCCGTGTCAGCATAGGGATAGATCGCGCAGACGTCTCGGCGCATGATCGGCCCCGGCGGAATGGCGACGTAGCAGGCCGGCCCGCCCAAGCCGCCGGCGCGAACCGGCGATACCGCCGCGATAATCGGAAGGCAATTGGCTGGCAGCACCGAGGCGGCATGCGCGATCAGCGCCTGACCAAGGATATGGCCGGGCAAGTCGGGGCTGACGCGTGCAAAATAGCTATGGATCGGTACCAAGGTGCGCGCGATCGGCTGCCTGACTTGGCGCAAGGTGGCGTTATGGGAGGGCTGCACGCCTGCCTTAATCGTTGCGCTGATTGCGCTGTCTGGCGCTTTGGGTGCGGCGGGCAGGACCGCGCTTGTGTGGTCGGTGACATGCCAGCCATCCGCGGCGCGGCGCAACCTGAGCGTGATTTCCCCCAACGCCTGACCATAAAAGCCCGCGCCAACCGCCGGTTTGCCATGAATCCGCCCTGCGACCGGATCGACAAAAGCGGTGGCAGGACGCGTGGCGTCGGGAAATATCTCATGCGTGTGACCTGTCACGATCGCATCTATGCCCGGCACAGCCGCCAGCGGCACGGCGGCATTTTCCATACCGGGCCGGTGGTCTACCCCGTCGATCCCCGCATGGCACAGGGCGACGATGATATCCGCCCCGGCGGCCTTTATCTGTGGTACGATGCGTTGCGCGGCCTCGACGATGTCGCAAGTGGTGATCGTATCGGCCAGCTTGACCCTGTCCCATTTGGTGATCTGCGGCGGCAAGAACCCGACGACGCCGATCCGCAGGGGATGGTCGCGGCCATCGTCACAGCGGATCACACGGTCAAGGATAACAAAGGGCTGCGCGATCTGCGTCTGATCACGCCAGTCGATATTGGCGCAGACCACGGGGCAAGACGCATCCTGCAGGACCTGCCGCAGAAACGGCAGCCCGTAATTGAATTCATGATTGCCAAGGTTGATCGCATCATACCGCAGGGCAGCAAAGGCTGCAACCATAGGGTGTGTGGCCTTGGCTGATCCGGCCTGCGCCAATGTATCGGCCATCGGATTGCCTTGCAGGAAATCGCCGTTGTCGAAAAGCAGTGTCAGGGCCGACCGGTCGGCGCGCAAAGCGGTGATCTGGTCGGCCAATTGAACAAGCCCCCCGGTCTGTTCGGCGCGGTCGGCAAAGTAGTCATAGGGCAGGATCTGCATATGCAGATCAGTGGTTGCTAGAATGCGCAATGTGCCGTGACAGATGTCACGCGCGTTCTGTGATCCTATGAACCCCATCGGCACCATGGTGCAACCATAGGGTGAAATTCTGTCATGGCTACAGCATGTTGTCAGAAAAGTTTGAACTCTGCCCCGACCCGTGTCATTTCACACAGATGATGTTATCTGAAACAGTGACTTTTGGCGGCTCTGCACTGGACCGCGCGGCGCATTTGCGGGCGGATCCTTCTGTTGCGGGGCAGCCGGGGGCGCGCGCGATCCTGCTGTGGCGTGGCAAGCCGATGGTCATTGATGACACGCTGGTGCAGGTGCCGCTGGATCATCCGGTGATGGCCGATACCACGCCAGAGCTGATCCTGCTGGGGCGCGATGTTGCGGGGCCGGTCTTTGCGGCTGATCTGTCAGGCTGGACGCCGCCTGATCTGGACATCACGCATCTGGACACCTTTCTTGATCCGTCCGAGCAAAAGCATCCGGCGATGCCCGCAGGTGCCGGTTTTTTCGAATTGCGCGCGATCATGACGCGATTGACCCCGCGCGACGCCGAACTGGCCGCGACCGCCAAGGCAGTGCTGGGCTGGCACGACACGCACGGGTTCTGCGCCCGCTGCGGCGCACAAAGCGTGATCGCCATGTCCGGCTGGCAGCGCGATTGTCCGGCCTGCGGCGCGCATCATTTCCCGCGCACCGACCCTGTCGTCATCATGCTGATCACGCATGGCAATGATGTGCTGGTGGGCCGGTCCCCCGGCTGGCCCGAGGGGATGTATTCGCTGCTGGCCGGTTTTGTCGAACCCGGCGAAACGATCGAAGCCGCCGTGCGCCGCGAAGTGCGCGAAGAGGCGGGCATCCAGGTCGGTGCAGTGCGCTATCTGGCCAGCCAGCCCTGGCCGTTTCCGGCGTCTTTGATGTTCGGTTGCGCGGGTGATGCGCTGGGCAAGGATCTGACCATCGACCGAACCGAGATCGAGGACGCGCTCTGGATCAGCCGCGAGGATATGGCGCTGTCTTTTGCCGGATTGCACCCGACAATCAAGCCCGCGCGCAAAGGCGCCATCGCGCATTTCCTGATCGAAAACTGGCTGGCCGACCGCCGCTATGATGGCAGCGCAGATTCGCGTTAACACGTGCAACGATATTGACGCCCCGCTTGATCAGCTTGCCTGCATCGCCAAGGATGGCTGCCAAAGGCCCTAGTCGGTCGCGGTCTCGTGGCGGCGTGCCGCGGCGGGATAGACGCCCATCACCAGCAGATGATCCGTGAAATAGCGCAACTCCTCCAGCGCAAGCTGCACATTGCGATCCTCGGGGTGCCCTTCGATTTCGGCATAGAATTGCGTCGCGGTGAATTGGCCACCGACCATATAGCTTTCCAGCTTGGTCATGTTGACGCCATTGGTCGCAAAGCCGCCCATCGCCTTGTAAAGTGCGGCCGGAATGTTGCGCACGCGGAATACGAAACTGGTGACCATGCCGAAATCGCCACGCCTTGTGTGGTCAGGCGCGCGCGCCATGATCAGGAACCGCGTGGTGTTGCGGTCATGATCCTCGATATGGCGGGCAAGGACCTGCAGGCCATAGATCTGCGCGGCAAGTTCCGACGCAAGCGCCGCTGTGGTCAGGTCTGACCCCTGCGCCACTTCGCGCGCGGCGCGGGCATTGTCGGTGTTGGTGCGGCCGGCAATGCCATGCTGGCGCAGAAATCCTGCACATTGCGGCAGGATCACAGGATGGCCGACAGCGGTTCTGATGTCGGACAGGTTTGCACCCGGTTTGGCCAGCAGGTTGATATGCACCCGCACAAAGGTTTCGTCGACGATATGCAGCCCGCTTTCGGGCAGCAGCGAATGGACATCGGCGACGCGGCCATAGGTCGAATTTTCGACCGCGATCATCCCCAGATCGGCATCGCCATTGCGCACGGCGGCGATGGCATCCTCGAATGTGGCGCTAGGCAGCGGCGTGTGATCGGGGCGCGCAGTGGCGCAGGCTTCGTGGCCGTAAGCCCCCAATTCCCCCTGAAAGGCGATTTTGCGTGACATGATTGTGTCCCCCCGGACAGCAAAGGCCAAAAATGGGCATTTCGTCGCGCCACTATACCTTGCAACGGCAGGGGGGAAGCGGATAGATGTCTGCTGACTTTGATCTCTGAATGGACCGCGACATGTTCGACACAATGACAATCACCAAAGCCGTCGGCGCGCTTTGCGCGACTTTGCTAGTTTACCTGCTGGGTGCCTGGCTTGCATCGTCGATCTATTTCGGCGGCGGGCATGGTTATGGCGAACAGGCCTATATCATCCCCGTTGAAGAAACAGCCTCTGCAGATGACGAGGCCGTTGAAGAGGTTGATTTCGCTGTAATCATGGCCTCGGCCAGCGCTGCGGATGGTGAAACGCTGTGGCGCAACTGTCGCGCCTGCCATGTGCTGGAACCTGGCGTGCATGGCACAGGCCCCGCGCTGCATGGTGTCGTAGGCCGTCCGGTGCAATTCTATGACAATTTCTCTTATTCTGGCGCATTGATCGCGGCCGCCGATGTTTGGACCCCCGAAAATCTGAACGGTTTTCTGGAAAACCCCCGTGGTTATGCTGCCGGCACGTCGATGGGGTATAACGGGATGCGGTCTATCGAAGACCGCGCCAACCTGATCGCCTATCTGGCAACGTTCAATTAACCCGTCGGACATGTGACCAAAGGCCGCCCGCTACTGGGCGGCCTTTTTCGTTGGCATGTGCACATGAACACGGCATGATCACACATTCTCAACTTGAATCTTTGCCGTTCCGCGACGTAGCCTTATTTAACCACATGGCTTGTCGTAACTGGAGTTTATGATGTCTAATCGCCCCAAGGTTCGTGTCATGGCGCAGCCTCAGCCCGGCCTGGCACTTCAGATGCGTCTTTGGGCCTTTGGGTCGATTGCTGCGCTTGCGCTTCTGGCGGGACATGACGCGCATGCGCAGACCGCGCCTGAAACAATCATGTCACACGGGTTCAATGAATTCGGTGAGTTGAAATATCCTGCCGATTTCGCACATCTGGATTATGTGAACCCCGAAGCCCCCAAAGGCGGAGAGATCAGCATTTCCGCCGATGGGTCATTCGACAGTATGAATCCGTTTGCCACATTGTCGGGCACGCCGGGATCTTTGTCGTCGGCCATGTACGAACGGATGATGGACAGCACCGATGACGAGGTCGGGTCGTATTACTGCCTGCTGTGTACAACGCTGGAATATCCTGCTGATCAGGCTTGGGTCATCTTCAACCTGCGCGATGACGTGATTTTTTCGGATGGCACGCCGATGACGGCGCAGGATGTGGTCTTTACCCATAACCTGTTCGCCGAACAGGGCACGCCGTCGTTTCGCGCGGGGATCACCGCACTGGTGACAGGGGCCGAGGCGCTGGACGATTACACCGTCAAGTTCACCTTCAACCCGGACTCGCCGCGCCGTGGCCGCGTCAGCCAGATGGCCAATACGATTGTCATGCCGCAACACTGGTTCGAGGAAACTGGCGCGCGACTGGATGAAAGCCGGCTGAACACAGCCCCCGGTACCGGCCCCTATATGGTCGACAGCGTCGATCCGGGCCGCCAGATCATATATCGCCGCAACCCTGATTACTGGGGGCAAACCCATCCGATCAACATCGGACGCAGCAATTTCGACGTGATCCGTGTTGAGTATTTTGCCGATAGTTCCGCCGCATTCGAGGCGTTCAAGGCAGGCGAATTCACCTTTCGGCGCGAAAATTCCTCGATCAACTGGGCGACGTCGTATGATTTCCCCGCCATCGACCAAGGCTGGGTCGTGCGCGACACGCTGGCCGATGGCACCTTGCCTGCTGCATCGGGTTTCGTGTTCAATCTGCGGCGCGAAAAACTGCAGGACCGCAATGCCCGGCTGGCGCTGGGGCTGATGTATAATTTCACCTGGACCAACGACAACCTGCAATACGGGCTGTTCCAGCAACGCAGCAGTTTTTGGGAAAACGAGCGCCTGCGTGCTGCTGGTCTGCCCGTAGGGCGCGAGCTGGAAATGCTGGACACCCTACGTGCCACGCTGCCAGAGGCGATTTTTAGCGAAGACGCGTTTATGCCCCATACCAGCGGCGACCGCCCCTTGGACCGCGACAACCTGCGCCGCGCGCTTGATCTGATGGAACAGGCGGGCTTTACACCCGGCAATGACGGTCAGCTGCGCGATGCGAATGGCCAGACGCTGGATGTCGAGTTTTTGGAAACGCGCCAAGCCTTTGACCGGATCATCACGCCCTATATCGAAAACCTGCAACGTCTTGGCGTAAACGCCACCTATAACCGTGTCGATCCGTCCCAGTATCAGGCGCGCACCCAGTCCAACGATTTCGACATGATCTTCGGTGCGTATAGCAGCGGGTTACAAGAAGGCACCGGCATTGAACAGAAATATGGCTGCGAAGACCGCGACGACGTCTTCAACCCGGCAGGTTTCTGTTCGGCCGCTGTCGATGAGCTGGCAAAGTTCGTGACTGGTGCCGATGATTATGAGGAAATGGCCGCCGGTGTCCGCGCCATCGACCGCGTGATGCGGCACGACTATTTCATGGTGCCGACATGGTTCCTTGGTGCGAATTGGGTCGCCTATTTTGACATGTACGAATACCCCGAGAACCTGCCGGAATTTGGCCTTGGGCATCTGGACTACTGGTGGTTCAATCAGGATAAAGCCAATGCCTTGATCGCCGCAGGCGCGTTGCGGTAAGCGATGGGCGCCTATATCCTTCGACGACTATTGCTGGTCATTCCGACCTTGCTGGGGATCATGATCATCAACTTTGCGCTGGTGCAATTCGTGCCGGGCGGCCCGATTGAACAGATCCTTGCCAATCTCGAAGGGCGCGGCGACGTGTTCGAATCCTTTTCGGGCGGGGCTGGCGACGCCGATTTCGGCACTGACAACAGCAGCGAATATGTTGGCGCACGCGGCCTGCCACCTGAATTCATCGCACAGCTGGAACGCGAATTCGGTTTCGACAAGCCGCCGTTGGAGCGGTTCCTCAATATGATGTGGAACTACATGCGGTTCGATTTTGGCGATAGCTATTTCCGGTCGATCAGCGTGTTCGATCTGGTGCTGGAAAAGATGCCGGTGTCGATCACGCTTGGCCTGTGGTCGACGCTGATCGCCTATCTGATCTCGATCCCGCTTGGCATCAAAAAGGCCGTGCGCGACGGCACCCCGTTCGACACATGGACTAGTGGCGCGATCATCATCGGTTACGCGATCCCCGGTTTCCTGTTTGCGATCCTGCTGATCGTACTGTTTGCAGGTGGGTCGTATTACCGCATCTTCCCGTTGCGCGGGCTGACCTCATCGAATTTCGCGGATCTGTCGCTGATCGGCAAGATCCTCGATTACCTTTGGCACATCACGCTACCTGTGCTGGCCTCGACTATCTCGGCCTTTGCGACGCTGACCTTGCTGACGAAAAACAGCTTTCTGGACGAGATTAAGAAACAATATGTCATCACCGCCAAGGCCAAGGGCCTGTCGGAATCCCGCGTGCTGTACGGCCACGTGTTCCGCAACGCGATGCTGATCGTGATCTCGGGCTTTCCAGCGCTGTTCATTGGGGTGTTCTTTGGCGGGTCGCTGATCATCGAAACGCTGTTCTCGCTCGATGGTCTGGGGCGGCTTGGGTTCGAAGCGGCCGTGGCGCGTGATTATCCAGTGGTCTTTGGCACGCTCTTCGCCTTCTCATTGATCGGGCTGGTGGTAGGTATCATCACCGATATCACTTATGTTTTCATCGACCCCCGCATTGATTTCGAGGCGCGCAACACATGATGCGCCTTTCCCCCCTGAACCAGCGCCGCTGGCGTAATTTCAAGCGCAACCGCCGTGCGGTCTGGTCGCTGATCATCTTTGGCGTGCTGTTCGGCCTGTCGCTGTTCGCGGAACTAATCGCCAACGACAAGCCGATCCTTGTCAGCTATCAGGGCGAATGGCGGATGCCGATTGTTAGCTTTTATTCCGAACGCGATTTCGGCGGCGATTTCCCCACGCAGGCCCGCTATCAGGATGTCGAGGTGCAATGCCTGATCAAGACCGGTGGCATGGAGGATTGTTTCGACGACCCTGACGGGCTGATCGCCGCCGTGGATGCAGGCGCGGATCTGGGCGAGGGGTTTCAGCGCGGCTGGATGATCTGGCCGGTGATCCCCTATTCTTACAATACCATCGTTGACCGGCCAGGGGTTGCGCCTGCGCCGCCCTCTGCGCTGAACTTGCTGGGGACCGATGACACCAAACGCGATGTGACGGCGCGGGTGATCTACGGGTTCCGGCTGTCGATCATCTTTGCGCTGATGGTCACAATCTCTGCGTCAATCATCGGGATCACGGCGGGTGCGGTGCAGGGCTATTTCGGCGGCTGGACCGATCTGGCCTTCCAGCGGTTCATCGAAATCTGGACCGGGACACCGTCACTTTACGTCATCATCATCGTCTTTGCCATTCTGGGGCGAAGTTTCTGGCTTCTGGTCTTCTTGACCGTGCTGTTCGGCTGGCCCGCGCTGGTGGGCGTGGTGCGTGCGGAATTCCTGCGCGCGCGCAACCTTGAATATGTGCGCGCGGCCAAGGCGCTGGGCGTGCCGGACCGCACGATCATGTTCCGCCACATGCTGCCCAATGCGATGGTGGCGACGGTGACGATGCTGCCCTTTCTGGTCACAGGGGCCATCGGCACGCTGGCGTCTCTCGACTTTCTGGGTTTCGGCCTGCCATCTTCGGCCCCGTCGCTGGGCGAATTGACTTTGCAAGCCAAGCAGAACCTGCAAGCGCCATGGCTTGGCTTTACCGCGTTCTTTACCTTTGCGATCATGCTGTCGCTCTTGGTGTTCATCTTCGAGGGCATCCGCGACGCGTTCGACCCGCGCAAGACCTTCATTGCCGACGGGTCTGTTCCGGTCGTAAGCGCGCAAGACCTTGCTGTCGCGCAAAAGGCACCAGTGAAATGACCCCCGTGAAATGACCCAACCAATTCTTGATGTGCGCGACTTGGCGGTAGCCTTCCGGCAGGATGGTGCTACGACCCATGCGGTGCGTGGCGTGTCCTTCCAGATCGGGCGTGGCGAGACTCTGGCGATTGTCGGCGAAAGCGGGTCGGGCAAATCCGTCACAGCCCTGTCCACGGTGCAACTGCTTGGCGACAGCGCGGTCATGGCAGGGTCGATCACCTACAACGGGGTGGAAATGGTTGGGGCGACCGAGGCTGCCCTGCGCCGCGTGCGCGGCAATGACATCAGTTTCATCTTTCAGGAACCGATGACGTCGCTGAACCCGCTGCATACGCTGGAAAAGCAGTTGGCCGAAAGCATCGAACTGCATCAGGGCCTGCGCGGCGCGGCGGTGCGCAGCCGGATCATCGAACTGCTCAACCGCGTCGGCATCCGCGACCCTGAAACCCGTCTGGGTGCCTATCCGCATCAACTGTCAGGGGGGCAACGCCAGCGTGTGATGATCGCCATGGCACTGGCAAATGGGCCGGAGCTTTTGATCGCGGATGAACCGACAACCGCGCTCGACGTGACCATCCAGGCGCAGATCCTCGACCTTCTGGCCGATCTGAAACGGCGCGAACAGATGTCGATGCTGTTCATCACCCATGACCTGACCATCGTGCGCAAGATCGCGGACCGCGTCTGCGTGATGCAGAACGGCGAAATCGTCGAACAGGGACCGACCGCCGACATTTTTGCCAATCCGCAGCATCCCTATACGCAGACGCTGCTGGCCGCCTCGTCTACCGGCCTGCCGGCACCGGTGCCAGCCGATGCCGCCACCGTGCTGGAAACCGACGCCGTGCGGATCTGGTTCCCGATCACGGCGGGTCTGCTGAAACGCACCGTGGGGCATATCAAGGCGGTCAATAGCGCCACGCTGACCTTGCGCGAAGGCGAAACACTGGGCATCGTTGGCGAAAGCGGGTCGGGCAAGACGACGCTGGCACTGGCCGTGATGCGGCTGATCCGGTCAGAAGGGCGGATCAGCTTTGCGGGGCGCGACATCCACAGCCTGACCCAACGCCAGATGCGGCCTTTGCGCAGCGACATGCAGATCGTGTTCCAGGACCCTTACGGCTCGCTCAGCCCGCGCATGACGGTCGAACAGATCATCGCCGAAGGTCTGGGGGTCCACGGGGTCGATCCCGGGCGCAACCGGCGCGACATGGTGGCGGAAATCATGGCCGAGGTCGGGCTCGACCCCGCGATTATGGACCGCTATCCGCATGAATTCTCGGGGGGGCAACGCCAGCGGATCGCCATCGCGCGCGCGATGATCCTGCGGCCCCGCCTTTTGGTGCTGGACGAACCGACATCCGCACTCGACATGACGGTGCAGGTCCAGATCGTGCAGCTGCTGCGCGACCTGCAGCAAAAACACCGGCTGGCCTATCTGTTCATCAGCCATGATTTGAAAGTCGTGCGCGCCCTGTCGCACAAGGTGATGGTGATGAAACAGGGCGACGTGGTCGAAGCGGGCGAAGCGAGTGCGATCTTTGACACGCCGCAACACCCTTACACACGTCAGCTGATGGCCGCCGCCTTTGAAGGGCGCGCCATTCCGGCCTGATCCCAACTTCTAATTTCCAAAAATACTCCCGCCGGAGGCCAGAAAGTTTTTCAGCCGCGCCGCGATCTACCCGTCGGCGCCGATCATGAAACAGGTGGTGCCGCGCGCCTGCAAGCGGCGGCAGGCCAGATCGGCGGCTTCGCGGTTCAACCCCATGAAATTGGCGTCAAATCCGCCAGACCGCTGCACGACACGGCGCAAGGCCCCGTCAAGGGTGTCCATCTCGTTCAAGGCGACCTGTAGCAGCACACGTTCCGCATCGAACCGGCTGGGATAACGGCCGACGTTCACACCCCAATGCCGCCCGCCCGACGTAGAGACACGGGTCACGACCTCCGGCTCGCCGGGCGCAAAGCTTTCGGCAGGGGGCGCAACCGTTGCCATCGCCGCCATCTGCATCTCGGCCGGTGGTTCCGGGCGGGCCTGTGGCATGACTGCGGGGGTGGTGGCCTCGGCGATTTGCACGGGTGTGTCTTCTTGCACGGGGGGTTCTTCGGCCAGCACATCCATCAAGGTCGCGTTCACCGCATCGGCCAGCACGGCATTGATGATATCCTGATCGACGCTTGCGGCCACATCGACCTGCGGTGTGGGGTCGGCTGCCGCGGCCACGACGACCTCTGGTTCAGCGGTGCCTGACAACAGCAGCGTGGGTTCCGGTTCCGCCGTGACGGGGCGACCCACCGGGCGATAGCTACGCGTCACAAGCCCGTTCACGCGGATGACCTTGCCCGCGCTGCCGCGCACGCTGTCGCCTGCTGCAACGGATTCGTCCGCAGGGGCTTCGGCCATCGCGCCGGGTGGCGTCGGGCGGTTCACATTGGCGCTGCGGGGCGCCGTGCTGAACCCCATATCCATCAACTCGGTGATCCGGGCATTGCGCGCTGCGGTGGATGTGCCGCCAAAAACAGTCGCGATGATCCGCTGGTCCCCGCGCTGCGCCGAGGCGACAAGCGTGAAACCGGCCGCATTGGTAAAGCCGGTCTTGATCCCGTCACCGCCCGGATAGGAATCGAGCCAGCGGCGATTGGTGTGCTGCACAGTCGCAACACCGGCATCAGCGGTCCGGCGTGAAAACAGGTTATAATATTGCGGGAAATCATAGATCACATGCCGCCCGAGGACCGACATGTCGCGCGCCGTGGACAGATGGCCCGATTGCGTCAGGCCATGCGCATTGCGAAACGTGGTGTTGGTCATGCCCATCGCGGCAGCGGTTCGGTTCATCCGCGTGGCAAAAGCCTCTTCCGACCCCGAAATCGCGATGCCGATGGCGGTGGCCGCATCATTGGCAGATCGCACCGCAGCGGCGCGGATTAGATAGCGCAGGCGGATGCGCTGGCCAGCCCGCAGGCCCAGCTTGGACGGGGGCTCATTCGCGGCATGGGATGTTACGGTCACTTCTGTATCGAGCGAGATTTCACCGCGTTCGATTGCCTGAAAGGCGACATAAAGCGTCATCATCTTGGTGAGTGAGGCCGGGTGCAGGCGGGTATCGGCATTGCGGGCATGCAGCACCTCGCCGGTGCGCGCATCCATGACCAGCGCCGCATAGGGGGCGGCAACCCCGCGGATCGGCGCGGCGATCAGAATGAAAATCAGAACGCAGAAATAGAGCCCGTAATGGGCTAACTGTCCCGGACGACGTGCCATGTCGTTTGCCTCTTGCTGCCTCTGGCCCCGGATTTTTCCGGTGGCCTTATTATTATGCAAAAACGCTAGCACAAGTTTGCTTGCCAGAAAACACCCTAAATTCAAACACTTTCGGGCCGTTCATCGGGTGGATATCGCAGATGTGGTAGATGCGCGCCGTCAACCCGCTATATCCGCGATTGACGGGTTTTCCCTTTCTCGCATGATCCCCTTTTCTCTGGGCGGGCATGGTTTATATGTACGGCTATGGTAGGACATTTGATGCGCGAACAGTTTCACATGATGGCTGACAAAGAGGACCGTGACGGCGGCAACCTTGGCATTGCGCTTGAGACAAAGCCAAAGACCAAACGCCCGCCGATGTACAAGGTGTTGATCCTGAACGATGATTTCACGCCGATGGAATTCGTCGTCCATGTGCTGGAACGGTTCTTTGGGCTGTCCCATGCCCAAGCGTTCGAGCTGATGCTGACTGTCCACAAGAAAGGCGTTGCCGTCGTCGGTGTTTTCAGCCACGAGATTGCCGAGACCAAGGTGGCGCAGGTGATGGATTTCGCCCAGCGTCATCAACACCCGCTGCAATGCACGATGGAGAAAGAATAGCGCCTGCGCGTTGTTCGTAACTGATATGCCACAGTCCCGCCTTAGCACCGCCATCCAAGACGGCCTTTTGGTCTTGGGCGCTGGCCATGTCGGCCTGATGCGCCCGCCCGCCAGCTTTGACATCTCGGACCTGCCGCGTGGCGCGGTCAGCGTCATGCACAGCTATTCCCCTGATGTGGCCGATTGGCAGATTGCGGGCCATACCGTCACCCAGGACCTGCCGCCATGCGGGACCGCCATTGTCGTTGTGCCGCGGGCCAAGGCGCTGGCGCAGGCGATGATCGCGCAGGCTTGCGCCAAGGCCGATCTTGTCGTCGTCGATGGCCAGCGCACGGATGGCGTGGACAGCCTGTTCAAGGCCTGCCGCGCGCGGCTGGGCGACCTGCCGTCGATCACCAAAGGGCATGGGCGGCTGTTCTGGTTTCCTGCGACCACTGCCTTTGCCGATTGGGCCGCGGCAGGGCCGGTGCAGGGACAGCACGGATTTTACACCGCCGCTGGCGTGTTTTCCGATGGGGCTGTCGATGCAGGTTCTGCCTTGCTGGCCGATGCATTGCCACCGAAACTGCCGGCACGCATGGCCGATCTGGGCGCGGGCTGGGGCTATCTTGCGCAGGCGGTGCTGGCACGGGACAGTGTCGCATCGCTGGACCTGATCGAGGCCGAGGCGCTGTCGCTGGAGTGCGCGCGGCTGAACGTGACCGATCCGCGCGCGCGTTTCCATTGGGCTGATGCGCTGCGGTTTACCCCTGACAAAGCCTATGACGGGATCGTCATGAACCCGCCGTTCCATACCGGACGCGCCGCCGATGCGGGGCTGGGGCGCGCCTTTATCCAAGCGGCGTCCCGCCTGCTGGCGCCGCATGGCAAGCTTTGGATGGTCGCGAACCGCCATTTGCCCTATGAAGCTGCCATGTCGGAGAGTTTCCGCAATGTCGACATAATCGGCGGCAACAACGCGTTCAAACTGTTCCACGCCACCAAACCGACGCGCTGATCGCGCAAGGGAGCAACCCGATGTCATTTTCCATCAGCGGCAAGACTGCGATTGTCACGGGGGCGGCCAATGGCGTCGGCCTTGCCATTGCGCGGCATTTTGCCGAAGGCGGGGCCAATGTCGTTTTTGCCGATATGGACGAAAAAACATTGCGCGCGCAGATGGGCGAAGAGGCCGAGAAAGCCACGAATATCCGGCTTTTCGCGGGTGATCTGCGCAAGAAATTGACGATCACCAACCTGTTGTCCGCGACGATTGATGCGTTTGAACGGGTGGACATCCTTGTCAACGCGTCGCGCCAAGTGATGACGACCGACCCGCTGGACCCCGATGATACGTCGATGGATGAATTGTTGCAGCAGAACATGTTGACGGCAATGCGCGTCAGCCAGGCCGTGGCACGCCGGATGATCAAACAAGCAGGGACGGGTGGCGGACCGACGATCGGGTCGATCGTGAACATCTCGTCTATCGCGTCACGGCGCACCCATGCGGACCTTTTGGCCTATTCGGTCAGCACTGCAGCACTGGACCAGTTGACCCGTTCGCTTGCCGTGGCTTTTGCCCCGCACGGGATTCGCGTCAATGCGGTGTCATTCGGCAGCGTGATGAGCGCGAGCCTGAAAGGCTCGCTCAAGGATGATGACGAAATGCGCGATGCAATCTTGGAAAACACGCCGCTGCACCGGATCGCAAGCCCGGGCGAAGTGTCGGATGCCGTGCAATATCTGGCGTCAGAGGCCGCCGGTTTCGTGACCGGTCAGATCATCACCGTCGATGGCGGCCGGACCCTGATCGACCCGGCCTGCGTGTCGGCGCATTGATCATTCAGGATGTGTGGCGATGCATTGCAGCACCACCTGATCGGACGTCGCCTGTTGCTGGTTGCGGCGTTCGACCAGTGAATTCAGCTTGGCGCGTTCGACGTTCAGATCAATAGCGACTGGGCGATTGGTCGTGAATGTCTCGGTCTCGTCACAGCTATAGCGAAATATCGTACCGTCGCTGTTTTCGCCGCGGCAGGTCTTGCGCAGGGTGCGGACTTCCTGCTGTTCCTCGATCGCATAGCCACGGGCTAGATTGCCCTGGGTTTCCGCGATGAGGCTGTTCAGGACGCGCAGGTCGCGCGTCGCCTGCCCAATGCATTGTTCGCGCGGCGTGGCGCAGGCGGCAAGCGCCAAAAATGGCAGGATCATCAAGGCAGGGCGCATCGTCTTCTCCGGTTTTGGTCTGGAACATCGGGGCATGTTCGATATGCTACCGAAACACTACGACGCATGGTTATACAATATCAGGGGCTAAGCCGAGACATGGCAGAAGAATTCGCAACACAGAAAGCCAGGGCATCGGCATGGTTCCGCGCATTGCGCGATGATATCGTCGCCGCCTTCGAGGCGTTGGAGGACAGCCACACAGCCGACACCCCTGCCGGTCGATTCGAGGTGACGGATACCAACCGCCATGCCGATGACGGGTCCGACGCAGGCGGTGGCCTGATGTCGGTGATGCGCGGCGGGCGCGTGTTCGAAAAGGTGGGCGTCAATATCTCGACCGTCTATGGCCAGTTGGGCGATACCGCACAGCGCGCGATGGCCGCGCGCGGCGTGCCGGGCATGGCGGATGATCCGCGGTTCTGGGCTTCGGGGATTTCGCTGGTGGCGCATATGCAGAACCCGCATGCGCCTGCGGTGCATATGAATACACGCATGTTCTGGACCCCGCATGCCTGGTGGTTCGGCGGCGGGTCCGACCTGAACCCTTGCATCGAATATGCCGAAGATACCGCCCATTTCCATGCCACGCAAAAGGCCCATCTGGACCCGCACGGGCTGGATCATTACCCCAAGCTCAAGGCTTGGGCTGATGAATATTTCTACATCCCCCACCGCAACCGCGCGCGCGGCGTGGGGGGCATTTTCATGGATGATTACTGCACCGGCGATTGGGAGGCGGATTTCACCCTGACCCAAGACATTGGCCGCGCCTTTCTGCCGGCCTATGTGCCGCTTGTGGAAAAACGCCGTGATACGCCGTGGACAGATGCCGACAAGGATACGCAGCTGATACACCGCGGGCTTTATGCGGAATACAACCTTGTTTATGACCGCGGGACCAAATTCGGCCTGACCACGGGGCATGATGCCAATGCGGTGTTGATGAGCCTGCCTCCGCTGGCCAAATGGGTATGAGACGCAAGCGGCGTCCCACAGGTGCCGCCCCCATCTTCCGAGCTTAAATATCCCCGCGCGGAGCGCTTGCGGCAAAGCCGCAAAAGGGGCGCTGCCCCTCCCCCGGACCATGTCCGGGGTTCACCCCGGAGTATTTTTGGAAAAAAGAAGTGGGGGGCTTAGCCGCCCCGCACTGTATCGATCATCAGTTGCACATTGGCGGGGTCCGCCTCTGGCGTGATGCCGTGGCCAAGGTTGAAGATATGCGCGCCACCCGACAGCGCATCACAGATACGGCGGGTTTCATCGACCAGTCCCTGACCGCCCGTCACCATATGCGATGACGCAAGGTTGCCCTGCACGCAGCCATCCTTCTGGACATGGTCCGCGACCCAGACCGCATCGACACCGTCATCGACTGCGACGCAATCGGCCCCTGTCGCGCCATGCACGCCTGCGTATTTCGTGCCCGCGCCGCGCGGAAAGGCGATGACGGGGATACCGGGGTGCTTTTCCTTGAGCGCTGCGGTGATCCGCTGCATTGGTTTGATCGAAAACTCAGTGAAATCGTCGCCTTGCAGCGATCCGGCCCAACTGTCGAACAGTTTGACACATTCTGCCCCCGCCTCGATCTGTTTGGACAGATAGGCGATGGTGCCTTCGGTCAGCCGGTGCATGATACCTTCGAACAGTGGGCGATTGGCCGCTTTCAGCGCGTGCGCTGGACCTTGGTCCGGCGTCCCCTGGCCCGCGATCATATAGGTCGCAACAGTCCATGGCGCGCCGGCGAAACCGATCAAAGTCGTCTCCTTGGGCAGTTCCTGCGCCAGGATCTTGACTGTTTCGTAGACGGGGTTCAGCGTCTCATGGATGTCTGCGACCGGTTTCAGGCGGCCCAATTCCTCGGGTGTGGTGATGGTGGACAAGCGTGGGCCTTCGCCGGTGACGAACCACAGATCCGCCCCCAAAGCCTGCGGCAACAGCAGGATATCGGCAAACAGGATTGCCGCGTCGAACCCATAACGGCGGATCGGTTGCAACGTGACTTCGGCAGCAAGTTCGGGGTTGTAGCAGAGCTTGAGGAAATCCCCCGCCTGTTCGCGCGTTGCGCGATATTCGGGCAGGTAGCGCCCCGCCTGCCGCATCATCCAGATGGGGGGCGTTGGAAGCGTTTCGCCCGCAAGGGCCCGAAGGATGGTCTTTTGCTGCGCCATAATCTGTCCTTTTTTCACTTGCCTGTGGTCCCAATTGCGGAACATGTTGTCAAGGCAGTTGTCAGGCCAGATTGACACGTCTAACAATCGCGCCATGAACATTGCTTTGCCAACACCCGCCTCGCCTTTCAATATCGGAACCCGTGGATCGCCGCTTGCGCTTGCGCAGGCGCATGAGACGCGCGCAAGGCTAATGGCGGCATTCGATCTGCCGCAGGATGCCTTTGCCATCGTCGTGATCAAGGTCATGGGCGATGCCATTCAGGACCGCGCGCTAAAAGATATTGGCGGCAAGGGCCTGTTCACGCGCGAGATCGAAGAGGCGCTACTGGATGGCTCTATCGACATCGCGGTCCATTCGATGAAGGACATGCCGGTCGAACAGCCCGGTGGTTTGCTGCTGGATACCTATCTGCCGCGCGAGGATGTGCGCGATGCGTTTGTGTCGCTGACGGCCAAGGGTTTGGATGATCTGGAACACGGCGCCACGGTCGGCACATCGTCCTTGCGGCGGCGGTCGCAATTGTTGGTGCGTCGGCCCGACCTGAACGTCGTGGAATTTCGCGGCAATGTGCAGACCCGCCTGATGAAGTTGGGCAATGGTGTGGCCGAGGCGACATTTCTGGCTATGGCGGGCCTGAACCGGTTGAACATGACCGATGTGCCGCGCACGGCCATCGCCCCCGAAGACATGCTGCCAGCCATCGCCCAAGGGGCCATCGGGATCGAACGGCGCGCCGATGACAGCCGCGCCGCGACCATGCTGGAGGCGATCCACCACGGCCCCACCGGCCAGCGCCTGGCCGCCGAACGCAGCTTTCTGGCACATCTGGATGGGTCATGTCAGACGCCGATTGGCGGGCTGGCCGACCTTGATGGCGGCAACTTGCGCCTGCGCGGCGAAATCCTGCGTACCGACGGATCGCAGGTTCTGGCTGATGATATGATCGGCGCGATTGCCGATGGCGCGGACATGGGCCGGGAGATGGCGATCAAGCTCTTGGAACAGGCGGGGCCGGGGTTTTTCGACCACATGTAATGTGATGGAATCTGCGGGGCTGCACTGTTGCGACACCGCGGCTGACGTCGTGCAAGGCTTTGTGTGCGCGTCGGCGCGGGGTTTAGGCCTGCGGGATGACCTTGCCGGGGTTCAGGATGTTATGCGGATCAAGGGCGGCCTTGATCGCGCGCATCGCGTCCAGCGCGACGGGATCCTTGCGCCGTTTCATCGTTTCGAGCTTTGAGACGCCGATCCCGTGTTCGGCGCTGAATGATCCGCCCAATTCCTGCACCACATCCTCGACCGCTTCGACCAGTGCTGCCATCACATCGGGATCGTTGCGGCTGACATAGCTGGTGTGATGGATATTGCCGTCGCCGAGATGGGCGACCATGACTTCTTCCACATCCGGATCAATAGCGCGCAGGCGGGGCGTCAATGCAGTTTCGAACGCTGCCACCTTGTCCAGCGGCAGCGCGATGTCGGTATTCACGAAATGCCCGCCGAAAAAGGCCACATCACCCGCATCCTCGCGGCGTTTCCAGATCGCGCGGCGCTGGGTTTCATTCTGTGCGATGACCGCGTCGATCAAGGTGCCGTCGTCCAGCATCTGGCCCAGCATATCTTCCACCAGGGTGACGACAGGCAGTTGCCCGTCAGGGCCGGGCTGTGCGTCGCGCGGCGTGGTGGCGGCGACCTCGATCATGATATTGACGTCATGATCCTGCGCAAAGGGCGGGGGCATGTCGGGGAACATCTGCCGATGCTTGGCCATATAGCTGCGCGGCATGTATTCGAACGCCTCGACCCCGCCGCCTGTCGCGTCCTGCAGGCGGTGCAGCAGGCGCAGCGCATCGGTCAGCGAGGGCAGCGCGACCATCGCTGTGGCATAGGCCTGTGGCTTGGGCAGCAGTTTCAGCACAGCGGCGGTGATGATGCCCAGCGTGCCTTCGGCCCCGATCATCAGGTTGCGCAGATCAAGGCCGGAATTGTCCTTGTGCAGCGCGCTCATCAGATTCATCACCCGTCCGTCGGCCATCACGACCTCCAGCCCCAGACACAGGCCACGCGTGCTGCCGTAACGCACGACATTGGACCCCCCGGCATTGGTGGACAAAAGACCGCCGATCATAGCGGACCCGCGCGCGCCCAATGTCAGCGGAAAGATCAGGTCACATGCTGCGGCGGCATCATGCAGGTGTGACAGGATCACGCCCGCGCCCACGGTGGCGGTGCGCCCTGTTGTGTTAATCTCGGTGATCTGGTTCAGCCGTTCGACCGACAGCATCAGCGCGCCATCCGCCATCGTGGCCCCGGTCAGACCGGTGCGGCCGGAACAGGGGACAACGGGCGTGCGCGTGGCATGGGCGATGCGCATGATGGCCGCGACTTCGGCGGTGGACATCGGGCGCAACACGGCCAGCGGCGTCGATGTATAGGCGCCTGTCCAGTCCTTGCCATAGGGGGCGGCGTCCTTGCCGGTCAGGATACGGTCCGCGCCGATGGCTGTGGCGATCTGGTCGATGACGGACATGGGGCGCGGCCTTTCGTGCAAGTCTGGCCGCAGGCTAATTCGGTTTTGATGCAGTTGGAAGGGTTGTGGTGGCGTGGGGGAGACTTGAACTCCCGACCTATCGATTATGAGTCGATCGCTCTAACCAACTGAGCTACCGCGCCTTACCTTGTGCGTCCGATTACGCAAAGGGCGGGGGGGTGTCAAACCGATTCTGCCCGATTTCACCCCCCGTAGGGTGGATCATGATCCACCCTACATCAGTCATAGCGCAGTTCTGTCGCCTTGCCGCGGAACACGGTATAGGCCAGCACCGTATAAGCCAGGATCGTGGGCAGCACGAACAGCGTGCCGATCAGGATGATGAACAGGCTTTCGGGTGCGCTTGCGGCTTCGTAGATCGTCAGCTTTTCTGGAACCACATAGGGATAAAAGCTGTAGGCCATCCCGATAAACGCCATAACCCAGAGCGATGACGCCGCCGCAAAGGGCAACCACGACAGCCGGTCATTCGAAAATGGCATCCGGCGCAGCATCCACCACAAGGCAAACACCAACAGCGCCGACAGAACCGGCAGCGGCGACAGCAACAGCGCCTCGGGCCAGCTGAACCATTTGTCAAAGATCCGCGTGCTGACCAGCGGCGTGGCGGCCGAGATCAGCCCGATCCCCAGCACCAGCCCCCAGATTCCACCCTTGGCCCAGTCCACCGATTTCCCCTGCAAGGCCCCATCCGTCTTGTGGATCACCCATGTCGCCCCGATGAAACTATAGCCCACGGTCAGGAACACCGCCGTCAGCAGGCTAAAGGCTGCATTCATCACGGTCCATTCCAGCCCCATGATATACATGCCCAGCATGAATCCCTGTGACAGCGAGGTCATCAAAGAGCCCGCAAAAAAGGTGTTGTTCCACAGTCTTTTGTGCGGGGCGGGGGCCTTGGCGCGGAATTCAAAGGCGACCCCACGCATGATGAGACCGATCAACATGATCGCAACCGGCAGATACAGCGCCGTCAGGATCGCCCCATGCGCTGCCGGAAAGGCCACCAGCAACAGCCCAACCGCCAGCACCAGCCATGTTTCATTCGCATCCCAGAACGGCCCGATCGTGGCGATCATGCGGTCCTTTTCATCCTCGTCCGCGAAGGGGAACAGCACCCCGACCCCAAGGTCGAACCCGTCCAGCACGACATAGATCAGGATCGACAGGCCCATCAGCCCGGCAAAGACGAAAGGCAGCCAGATCGTCGGATCACCAAAGGTATTCATCGCGTTTACTCCGCAGGAATGGCATTGGGGGCTGCCGCAGGCGCGGGCGCGATGCGGGTGCCGATATCCTCGCCGAGCGACATTTTCCGCGCCAGATAGAAGATGACGTAGATATAGGCGGACAACAGCAGGCCATAGACCACCAAATAGGCGATCAGCGTGGACAGGACCATCGGGGCGGGCACATCGGCCACCGCCTCTGCCGTTGTCATCACGCCTTGGACCAGCCATGGCTGGCGGCCGATCTCGGTCGTGTACCAGCCCGCAAGGGTCGCGATCCAGCCGCTAAAGCTCATGCCGACCAGCGCATAAAGAAGTGGCTTTGGCAGGCCCTCGACCCCGCGCTTGCGGCGCAGCATCATGAAAGACGCCACCCAGCTGAGCAACAGCATCGCCATACCGGTGCCGATCATCATGCGGAACGACCAGAACACAGGTGCGACGCGCGGATGCAGGACCGTACCATCCTCGGCGACGAAATCGTTCAGGCCCTTCACCACCCCGTCCCATTCATGGGTCAGGATGAAGGATGCAAGGTTCGGAATCCCGATCTCGAACCGGTTTTCGCGCGCTTCCTGGTCAGGCAGGGCGAACAGGATCAGGGGCACATTGCCGCCGGTTTCCCAATGCCCTTCCATCGCGGCTACCTTGGCAGGCTGGAATTCCTTGGTATTCAGCCCGTGCATGTCACCCAGAAAAATCTGCACCGGCATCAGTAGGGCCGCCCCGAACACGGCGGTTTTCAAGGCCACGCGCACGCCTTCGGTGCGCCCGCCGATCAGCCAGCGGAAGGCGCTGACACCGGCGATCAGAAAGCTGACGGTCAGGAAACTGGCCAGTACCATATGCGCAAAGCGGTAAGGCATCGAGGGGTTAAAGATGATCGCGAACCAGTCGGTCGCATGGGCGACACCGTCGCGCATCTCGAACCCTTGGGGCGTATGCATCCAGGAATTCAGCACGATGATCCAGAAGGTGGACATCAGCGTCCCGAAGGCCACCAGAAACGTGGCCCCCGTATGCACCCAGTTCGGCACACGCCGAAAGCCGAACAGCATGATCCCAAGGAATACGGCCTCGAGGAAAAAGGCGGTCATGATTTCATAGGCCAGCAATGGTCCCGCGATATTGCCGACCTTTTCCATAAATCCGGGCCAGTTGGTCCCGAACTGGAATGACATGGTGATGCCCGATACAACGCCCATGGCAAAAGACAGCGCAAAGATCTTGACCCAGAAACGATAGGCTTCCATCCAACGTTCTTGGCCAGTCTGGCTATAACGGACCTTGAAGAACAGAAGCACCCAGCCAAGTGCGATGGTGATCGTGGGAAACAGGATGTGGAACGATATGTTCGCCGCAAACTGGATGCGGGATAAAAGCAGTGTTTCCATCATTTGACTTCACCTTTAAGCTGGATATGTGTCCCATATAGCAAGGTATTGGATTATGTCAGCGGGGTGCGACAGCAGGGCGCGGACAGGCCGGATAATTGATTTTATGGCGTAACGAATGGTATGACTGCCTTTATTTGCGCGCAATTTTAGGTAAGCCGAGGACAAAGATGGCCGGATTTCTGACAACCCATGTGCTGGATACAGCAAACGGCGTGCCTGCGGCGGGGATCAAGGTCGATCTGTACCGTCTGGACGGCGATGCGCGGGTGCATCTGGCCGCGATGGTCACCAATGCCGACGGGCGCACCGACAGCCCGATTCTGCCCGCTGCGGATTTTGCCACGGGGCGGTATGAACTGGTGTTTCAAGCCGGCGATTATTTCGGCCGCAGCGATGATCCGCGGTTTCTGGACGACATCCCGATCCGGTTCGGCATCAATGATCCTGCATCACATTACCATGTCCCGCTGCTGGTCTCGCCTTTCGGCTTTTCCACCTATCGGGGCAGTTGAGCGCGCGCTGACCGGTCCAGCGGCGCACCCGCTGCGCAGGGCCTAGCCGCGTGCAAGGATGCCCAGCAGGGCCGCCATGTCCAGATCGACCGGATTGGCCTTGTAAGAGGATGCCGCTTTCGCCTCTTGTGCGATTGCGTCATGGGTATCGGCGGATAGGCCAAGAGTGGTCAGGCGCGGCAGGCCGTGGTCGCGGGTCCAGTGGTCGAAATCGGACAGGCTGCCGAATTCATCCGTGATCCGGTCGATGACCCATGTGACCCGCGCTGCCGCATCGCCCTGCGTTGCGGCCAGATTGGCCTGCAGCACCGGCACCAGCAATGTGCCACAGATCGCGCCATGCGCCGCACCCGTCCGCCCGCCGATCACACCGGCAAAGCCATGCACCGCCCCCAGCCCCGCATTGGCCAGCGCCAGCCCGCCGCAGACGCTGGTCAGGGCCATGTCATCCCATGCACTTGCGTCACCATGATCCATGATCCGATGCAACGCCGCCAACCCGCGCGGGATCGCATCACGGCACACAGCATCGGTGACCGGATTGGCGCGCGCGCTGATGAAGGGTTCGATCACCTGCGTGATCGCATCCAGCCCTGATGCCAGCGTCACAGCCTTGGGACAGAACAGGCACAGGTCGGGATCGACCAGCGCCAGCGTCGGGTAAAGCCGTGGATCGCGCAACGAGACTTTGCGCCCGGCCGCTGGCACGCCGATCACGGCGTTGCGGGTGACTTCGGTGCCGGTGCCTGCCGTTGTTGGGATCGCGATCAGGGGCAGGGGGGCGGCATCCAGCGGCTGGCCGTCGCCCACCACCTCCAGGTAACGCAGCGCGCCGTGCGGGGCGGGGATCAGCGCCGCCAGCGCCTTGCCATAGTCGATCACAGCACCGCCGCCGATGGCGATGACCAGATCGGGCGCGAACGGACGGGTGGTCGCCAGATGGGCATTGATCGTGGGCAGGTCGGGTTCGCCTGTGACGATCAGGTCCAGCGCCGCGCCCGTCTGGCGCAGGTCACGCGCCAGCCCGTCCGCCGCTGTGACCGACGCAGACCGCACCAGCAGCACGCGCGCAAAGGTGGCGGCAAAGGGCGCGGCTTCGGCCAGCACCCCGCGGCCGAACCGGATCGTGCCAGCGGTGGCAAAGCCGAAAGGCGCGATCATCACACCGCCAGCACGGCGTTGACCGCACGTCCCCAGCGGGCATAGCGGGTGTCGCGGGCGTCAGCATTCATCCGCGGGGTGAATTGCCGGTCAACGGCCCAGACCTTGGCGAAGGCGTCCATGTCCGGCCAGACACCGGCGCGCATCCCCGCCAGCCATGCCGCACCCAATGCGGTGGTTTCCAGCACCTGCGGGCGGTCCACCGGTGCGCCGATGATGTCGGACAAGAACTGCATCGCGTAATCATTCGCGGCCATGCCGCCATCGACGCGCAAGGATGGCTCGGCGGCGTCGCGGGTCCAGTCGGCCTGCATCGCCTCGAGCAGATCGCGGGTCTGGTAGCCGACGGATTCCAGTGCCGCGCGCGCAAACTCCGCAGGCCCCGAATTGCGGGTCATGCCAAAGATCGCGCCGCGGGCCTGCGGCGCCCAGTAAGGCGCGCCAAGCCCCACGAAGGCCGGCACAAGGATCAGGTCCTGCGACGGATCAGCGGTTTCGGCCAGCCCTTGGGTTTCGGGGGCGGCGCGGATCACCTTGATCCCGTCGCGCAGCCATTGCACGACAGCCCCCGCGATAAAGATCGACCCTTCCAGTGCATAGGTCGGCTTGCCGTCCAGCTGATAGGCGATGGTGGTCAACAGTTTATTGGTCGAGGCGACAGGCGTATCGCCGGTGTTCAGCACCACGAAACAGCCGGTGCCATAGGTGGATTTGACCATGCCGGGCTGGAAACAGGCCTGCCCGATGGTCGCGGCCTGCTGGTCGCCCGCAACGCCAAGGATCGGGATTTCATGGCCGAACAGATCGGCGCGGGTATGTCCGAAATCGGCGGCGCAATCGCGGACCTGCGGCAGCATGGCCTGCGGGATGTCGAACAGGTCGCAGATTGTCTGGCTCCAGCGTCCTTTGTGGATGTCATAAAGCATCGTGCGCGCGGCATTGGTGGCATCGGTCACATGGCTGCGCCCGCCGGTCAGGTTCCAGATCAGCCAGCTGTCGACGGTACCAAAGGCCAGTTCACCCTTGCGGGCGCGGTCGCGCGCACCATCGACTGTGTCGAGAATGTATTTCAGCTTGGTTGCGGAAAAATAGGGATCGACCAACAGGCCGGTGCGGCGGGTGATCATATCCTCGTGCCCGTCTGCGCGCAGTTTGGCGCAGAAATCGGCGGTGCGGCGGTCTTGCCAGACGATGGCGTTGTGGATGGGTTTGCCGGTCTCGCGGTCCCAGACCAGCGTGGTTTCGCGCTGGTTGGTGATCCCGATGGCGGCGATGTCTTTGGCTTTTAGTCCTGCCTTTTCGATGGCCGCCCGCGCGGTTGCTGCGGTCGAGGCCCAAAGGTCCGAAGGGTCATGTTCCACCCAGCCAGACTGGGGATAATGCTGCGGGAATTCTTCCTGTGCGGTTGCGACGATCCGCATGTCGGGGCCGAACACGATCCCGCGGCTGGATGTGGTGCCCTGATCGAGTGCCAAAATATATCCCATTGCGTCAGTCCTGTGCTTGTCTTGGCAGCTTGTCATGATTGTGGCAAAGCCGCCAGCGGGCCGCTTTGCCATGGGGAACGGGGGCGCATAGGGCGCCCCCGCATTTGGCTTATTCCGTCCAGCGGCGGATCAGCTCTTCATAGGCGATGGTCTGAGGTTCGCCCTTTTCGTCGTCCAGCTTGGGCCAGGGTGCGCCGGGCTGTTCCAACCAATAGGATGCATCCTGTGGTTCGTTCAGCAACGGGCCGAATTCGCCCTGCACACCTGCACGCTGCAGACGTTCCATCACCGCTTCCTGTTCGGCGCAAAGCGCGTCCATGGCTTCTTGTGCGGTGCGTGCGCCGGATGACGCGTCACCGATGTTCTGCCACCACAATTGCGCCAGACGTGGATAGTCAGGCACGTTGAAACCCGTGTCGGTCCACAGGGCACGCTCTGGCGAGCGGTAGAATTCCACCAGACCGCCCAATTGCGGCGCACGTTCGGTGAAACTGTCGTGGTTGATGGTGGATTCGCGGATGAAGGTCAGGCCGTAATGCGATTTGGCCACATCCACCGTCTTGGACGCGATGAACTGCGCATAAAGCCATGCGGCCTGTGCGCGGTCCACGGGGGTCGATTCCAGAATGGTGGCAGAGCCCACATCCTGGTAGCCGACCTTCATGCCGTCCTGCCAGTATGTGCCATGCGGGCTTGGGGCCATGCGCCATTTCGGTGTGCCGTCTTCGTTCATCACCGGCAGGCCGGGGGCGACCATGTCGGCAGTAAACGCGGTGTACCAGAATATCTGCTGCGCGATTGCACCCTGCGCAGGCACTGGTCCGGATTCCGAAAAGTTCATGCCGTTGGCTTCTGGCGGGGCATAGTTCTGCAGCCAATCGACGTATTTCTCGATCGAATAGACGGCGGCGGGGCTGTTGGTGGCACCGCCGCGTTCCATGCAGGACCCGACAGTCTGGAAGTTGTCGTTGACTCGCAGACCCCATTCATCCACAGGTAGGCCGTTTGGCAGGCCAAGATCGGATGCACCGGCCATCGACAGCCACGCATCGGTGAAACGCCACCCCAAGGACGGGTCACGACGACCGTAATCCATGTGACCGTAAACCGTGGTTCCGTCGATTTCGCGCCCTGTAAAGAAGGCGGCGATATCTTCATAGGCCGACCAGTTCACCGGAACGCCCAAAGGATAGCCGTATTCGGCCTCGAAGGCGGCCATGATGGCGGGGTCGGTGAACCAGTCATGGCGGAACCAGTAGAGGTTGGCGAATTGCTGGACTGGCAGTTGGTACAGCTTGTCATCGGGGCCAGTGGCCGAGGCCAGACCGATGAAATCGTCCAGATCAAGGCCGGGGTTCGTCACCGATGCACCATCGCCCGCCATCCAGTCGGTCAGGTTGCGCGCCTGCTGATAGCGCCAATGCGTGCCGATCAGGTCAGCGTCGTTGATATACAAATCAAAGACGTTTTCGCCGGTCTGCATCTGCGTTTGCAGCCGTTCGACCACATCGCCTTCACCGATCAGCGTATGGGTGAAATTGATTCCGGTGATTTCGCTGAATGCGGGGGCCAGCACGTTGGCTTCCCATTCATGCGTGGTGATCGTCTCGGACACGACATTGATCGTCATGCCGCGGAACGGTGCGGCGGCGTCGATGAACCACTGCAGTTCGGCTTCTTGTTCGGCGCGCGTCAGGGCCGACATATCGCCAATGTGTTCGTCAAGAAAGGCGATGGCGGCGTCCATATCGGCGAATGCCGGAACCCCCGTCACGCTTAGCGCCAACGCCAGCGCCGTGGATGTTTTCAATATGCGGTTCATAGTATAAATCCTCCCATGGATTGAACCTTCTTTTCAGTCTTGCATGGCCGGGATCATGGCGGGCCTCACCCCTCGACCCCGGTCATGCGTCTACTTGCGGCCCTATACCCAGCGAAACACCGCTGCTGCGTAGAACGCGCAAATTCCCAAAGCCCAGTATTGCGGCAGCCCGCTTGTCGCGAGCCAGCCTGCATTGATAAAGGCCGATCCCAAGAGCGTGATGAACAAGCGATCACCGCGCGTTGTCTCGATTGTCAGAATACCGCGCCGGGGCGTTTCGGGGTATCTGATCCCCAGAAACGTGAAGATCAGCAGCAGACAGGCGATCACACCAAAAAAGATCGCTGTTGGGCCGGTCCAGGCCATCCATGCAAGTGACATGAGCTTTCCCCCTCTTACACGCGGCCCAGGGCAAAGCCCTTGGCGATGTAGTTGCGCACAAAATAAATGACCAAGGCCCCCGGTACGATCGTCAGCACACCGGCCGCACAGAGCACACCCCAGTCCAGACCGGATGCCGATACGGTGCGCGTCATGATCGACGCGATGGGCTGCGCGTTCACCGCCGTCAGCGTGCGTGACAACAGCAGTTCCACCCATGAGAACATAAAGCAGAAGAACGCCGCGACCCCGATACCGCTGGCGATCAGCGGCATGAAGATCTTGATGAAAAACCGTGGAAAGGAATAGCCGTCGATATAGGCGGTCTCATCAATTTCTTTTGGTACGCCGCGCATGAAGCCTTCCAAGATCCACACGGCCAAAGGCACGTTGAACAAGGTATGCGCCAGCGCCACCGCGATATGGGTGTCGAACAGGCCGACCGATGAATACAGCTGAAAGAACGGCAGCGCGAAAACGGCCGGCGGGGCCATGCGGTTCGTGAGCAGCCAAAAGAACAGATGCTTGTCACCCAGAAACCGGTAGCGGCTGAACGCATAGGCGGCAGGCAAGGCCACGGCCAGCGACAGCACTGTGTTCATCGCCACATAGGTGATCGAGTTGACATAGCCCATGTACCACGACGCATCGGTCAGGATGACGCGGTAATTGTCCAGCGTCGGATTCTGCGGCCAAAGGGTGAAACCGCCCAAAATCTCTTGATTCGTTTGCAGGCTCATCTTGGCCAGCCAGTAGATCGGCACCAGCATGAACAACAGGTAGGCGACCATCACCACATGGCGGGCGCGGACCTTTGGCAAGGCGGCCCGGCGCACAGTGGCGGTATAGGTGTCGGATGTCGCAACCATTTTACCGGCCCTCCGCTTTATCAAGGTTGGTCATGATTGTGTAGAACACCCAGGACACCAGCAGGATCACTAGAAAATACATCAGGCTGAATGCCGCCGCAGGTCCAAGGTCGAACTGCCCCAGCGCCATTTTCACCAGATCGATCGACAGGAAACTGGTGGCCGACCCCGGCCCGCCGCCTGTGACGACGAAAGGTTCGGTATAAATCATAAAACTATCCATGAAACGCAGCAGGATCGCGATCAGCAGAACGCCCTGCATCTTGGGCAATTCGATATAGCGGAACACCGACCAGCGGCTGGCCTGATCGATCTTGGCCGCTTGGTAATAGGCCTGCGGGATGGATTGCAGACCGGCATAGGCCAAAAGCGCCACCAGCGATGTCCAGTGCCAGACGTCCATCACGATGACAGTGATCCAGGCATGCAGCGGGTCGCGCGCATAATTCCAGTCGATCCCAATCGCCGACAAGCTATAGCCCACCAGACCGATATCGCCGCGCCCCATGATCTGCCAGATCGTGCCGACCACGTTCCACGGGATCAGCAGGGGCAGTGCCATCAGCACCAGACAGACCGAGGCCCAGAACCCTTTTTTCGGCATGCAGACCGCAATCGCGATGCCGAGCGGAATCTGGATCGCAAGGATGATCCCCGAAAAGGCAAGCTGCCGGCCCAAGGCGCTATGCGCGCGACTGTCGGTCAGCACCTGTTCGAACCAGCCTAGACCTTCCCAGAAAAAGACATTGTTGCCGAATGTGTCCTGCACCGAATAATTCACCACGGTCATCAGGGGGATGACGGCGGAAAAGGCGACCAGCACCAGCACCGGCAGGACCAGAAACCACGCCTTGTTGTTTTGTACCTTGTCCATCAGACGGCCTTTCGTTCGGGGGTGGCGACCGCCTGCAAGGGCGCGACACGCCAGTCATCGGCATAGACATTGATCCGGTCAGGGGCGAAATGCAGCCGGTTCGCACCGGCGGGCATGGCAAAGCCTTCGGGCAGGATCGCGTTGATAGGCTTGCCTGCGAATTCTGCGCGCAGGATCTGGTGGCGGCCCACATCCTCGATCCGCTTGATGGTGACGGGCAGGCCGTAGTCGCCTGTCGTCAGCGTCACGAATTCGGGGCGGATGCCGATCTGCACGCGGCCTTGCGGCGCGCGGTAATGGCCCCCCAAATCAATCGCATGACCACCGCAATGGGCGGTGTCGCCTGCAACATCGGCGTCGATCAGGTTCATGCCGGGTGATCCGATGAAATAGCCCACAAAGGTGTGTTCGGGCGTGTCGAACAGATCCTCTGGCGTGCCAAGCTGGACAACGCGCCCGTCATGCATGACCACGACCTTGTCGGCAAAGGTCAGCGCCTCTGTCTGGTCGTGCGTGACATAGATCATCGTATGGCCGAATTCGTTGTGCAGCGCCTTCAATTGCGTGCGCAATTCCCATTTCATATGCGGGTCGATCACGGTCAGCGGTTCGTCGAACAGGATCGCGTTGACATCCTCGCGCACCATGCCGCGCCCAAGGCTGATCTTTTGCTTGGCATCCGCCGTCAGGCCGCGCGCCTTGCGGCCCAACTGATCTTCCATCCCGATCATCTGGGCGATCTTTTGTACCTGTGCGGCAATCGCGGCAGGGGCCATCCCGCGATTGCGCAAGGGAAAGGCCAGATTGTCACCCACAGACATCGTGTCGTAGACGACGGGAAACTGGAACACCTGCGCGATATTGCGCGCCACGGTGTCCTGATGCGTCACATCGCGGTCGCCAAACAGGATCCGCCCGCGTGACGGGACCAGCAGGCCAGAAATGATGTTCAACAGCGTTGATTTTCCGCAACCGGACGCGCCCAGCAGGGCATAAGCCTCGCCGTCTTTCCAGACATGGTCGAGTTGTTTGAGCGCGAAATCATCCTCGCTTTGCGGGTTTGGCAGATAGGAATGTGCCAGATTATCAAGCGTGATTTGTACCATGCCGCCCTCTTACGCCGCTGCCGCATAGGATGCGGGGGCGACCAGATCGCCGTTTTCGCCAAAGACATAGACATGCGCCGCATCCAGCCAGACGGTGATCGGCGCGCCGAAATCCAGATGATGCACGCCGTGGATCAACCCGACCCAGCGGTCGCCTGTGTGATCAAGATGCACAAAGGTTTCCGACCCGGTGATTTCCGTCACCCGTAGGGTGCAGGCGAAATGCAGACCGCCTGCCCCTTGGGACGTCAGATGCAGATGGTCAGGGCGAAACCCCGCCGTATAGGGGCCATCGGCCAGCTGCGCCAAGGCACCCTGCGCCGCGACCGCACCATGGCCAAAGTCGATCTTGTCGCCCGCCTTGACGAACCGGGTGAAATTCATCGGCGGGTCGGAAAACACCCGCGCGGTGGTCGCATCGCGTGGCTGGCGATAGACCGATGGCGTGGGGCCGAACTGGGTGATCTTGCCCTGCCACATCGTGGCGACATTGCCACCCAGCAAAAGCGCCTCTTCGGGTTCGGTGGTCGCGTAGACGAAAATCGCGCCGGATTCTTCAAAGATGCGGGGGATTTCAGCGCGCAATTCCTCGCGCAGTTTGTAATCGAGGTTGGCGAGCGGTTCGTCCAGCAAGACCAGCCCCGCATCCTTGACCAAGGCGCGCGCCAGCGCACACCGCTGTTGCTGTCCGCCCGACAATTCCAGCGGCTTGCGGTCCAGCAGCGGGCCAAGTTGCATCAGATCGGCGGCTTCGCGGACCTTGCGGTCGATCTCGGACCGGTTCAGCCCCATCAGTTTCAGGGGCGAGGCGATATTGTCGTAAACCGTCATCGACGGGTAGTTGATGAATTGCTGATAGACCATCGCGACCTTGCGGTCCTGCACGCGCATGCCGGTCACGTCACGGCCTTCCCAGATGACGCGCCCTGTCGCGGGCACATCAAGGCCCGCCATGAGGCGCATCAGCGTGGTTTTGCCCGACGATGTCGGCCCCAGCAGCACGTTCATCGTGCCGCGTTCCAGTGTCAGGTCCGTCGGGGTGATATGGTTCTGCCCCTCGACCACCTTGCTGACGCCATCCAAGACTAGCGACATGTTCTCTCCTCCCGAATGCGCCGACGTTACTCTGCGGCGCGCATCATTTCCCGTGAATGGCTGGCGATCCATTCCTCCAGAACCGCCACCTGATTTTGATCGAACCGCAGGCCCAGTTTTGATCTGCGCCACAGCACATCTTCGGCGCTCTGGGCATATTCCTGCGTCATCAGCCAGCGAACCTCGGCCTCGGTCAGGGTCGCGCCGAAATTACGGCCCAGATCAGTGGTATTCGCAGCCTTGCCCAGCAGGTCGCGCGCTTCGGTGCCATAGGCGCGCACCAGCCGGCGCGCCCAGCCCTCGGTCAGGAACGGATAGGCGCGGTGCAGGTCTGCGATCAGCGCCTCGACCCCGTCATGCGGGAAATCACCGCCCGGCAAGGGCACGCCCGCCGTCCAGTTGCCCCGTGACAAGGGCAGCATCGTGCCGATCTTGTCTAACGCGGATTCCGCCAGCCGCCGGTATGTCGTGATCTTGCCGCCAAAGATGTTCAGCACCGGCGCACCTGCCGATGTGTCAACCTTGAGCGTGTAATCGCGGGTCGCGGCGGTGGCCGAACTTGCGCCATCATCATAAAGCGGGCGGACGCCCGAATAGGTCCAGACAATATCGTCCTTGGTCACGGGGCGTTTGAAATACTGGCTGGCGAAATCGCACAGGTAATCGCGTTCTGCGTCGGTACAAACAGGCGCGCGCGACGGGTCGTCATGGTCAGCGTCGGTGGTGCCGATCAGGGTGAAATCCTGCTCATAGGGGATCGCAAAGATGATCCGCCCGTCGGTGCCTTGAAAGAAATAGCATTTGTCATGATCGAATAGCTTGCGCGTCACGATATGGCTGCCGCGCACAAGGCGCACGTTTTCGCGGCTGTTCAGCCGCAGTGTGCCATGGATCACATCGCCCGCCCAAGGGCCAGAGGCATTGACCAGCATCCGCGCGGCGATGATCTGGTCGCCCTGCGCTGTTCTGACCGTGACCTGCCAGATCCCGTTGGTCGCTTGAGCGGAAACCACCTCGGCGCGGGTCATGATCGTGGCACCGCGCGCTGCGGCATCACGGGCGTTCAGCACGACAAGGCGCGAATCCTCGACCCATGCGTCGGAATATTCATATGCCTTGGCGAAACGGTCATCCAGCGGCGCGCCCTCTGGCGTGCCTGTCAGGCTGATCGTCGCCGTGCCGGGCAGGATTTTGCGGCCGCCAAGATTGTCATATAAAAACAAGCCCAGCCGGATCAGCCAAGCGGGCCTGCGCCCTTTCATCCAGGGCATGACCACGCCCAACAGCCGCGATGTCGGCGTGTCGCTGTCGAACCGCATATCCTTGTGATAAGGTAGCACAAACCGCATCGGCCATGAAATATGCGGCATGGCGCGCAGCAGGGTTTCGCGCTCGATCAGGGCCTCGCGGACCAGCCGGAATTCGAAATATTCCAGATAGCGCAGCCCGCCATGGAACAGCTTGGTCGAGGCAGACGAGGTGGCCCCCGCCAAATCACCCTTTTCGGCCAGCACGACGGACAGGCCGCGCCCGACCGCGTCACGCGCAATGCCGCAGCCGTTAATGCCGCCGCCGATCACCAAAAGATCGTGGATCGTCGCCGATGTTTGCGCGGATTGTGCCATGCGACCCCCTTTGGCTTGCGGCATGTAATCAGGTGTCGCAAACCTAGACGCGGCCAAAGCTGATGCGCAAGTTCTTTCGTTTTAAAGGTCAAAAATGCTCGTTTTTCGAAAATGGAACATTTATACCCCCTATATTCCCGTTTTGTTCCGGATTTCCTGTTCGCGGCGGTGCAGAAAACCGGCTAAAACGAACATAAGCTGTAAGGGGTGTGATTCGATCCGCCCGCGCAGATTGATACACCCAACCCCGGAAAGGTCCGTTTCATGTCACAGGCCGAACGTTTGCGCGATATCCAGATCATGGCCCGCCGTGACGGACGCGTCGTGGTTGAGGATCTGGCCGCGCATTTCGAGGTCACGATGCAGACAATCCGGCGCGATCTGGCCGACCTGGCGGATCAGGGCAAATTGCAACGCGTCCATGGCGGCGCGATCCTGCCGTCTACCGTGGCCAATATCGGTTATCAGGACCGCCGCGATTTGAACGAGGTGGGCAAGGCCGCGATTGCCGTGGCCTGCGCGCGCGACATTCCCAATGGCTGTTCGTTGTTCCTGAACATCGGTACCACCACCGAGGCTGTTGCGCGGGCCTTGCTGAAACACCGCGATATCATGGTGCTGACCAATAATCTGAACGTCGCCAATATCCTGATCGACAATCCGCATTGCGAAATCATCGTGGTCGGTGGCCTGTTGCGGCGCACCGATGCGGGGCTTGTCGGCACCGTGACAACGCAGGCGATTGGGCAGTTCAAGTTCGATCTGGCAATTATCAGCTGTTCGGCGTTGGATGAAGATGGCGACATACTCGATTATGACATTCAGGAAGTCGGGGTCAGCCAGGCGATCCTGCGGCAGGCGCGGCGCAGTTTTCTAGTGGCCGATCATTCGAAATTCACACGCCGTGCGCCGGCGCGGATCGGCTCGCTGGCGCAGATGGACGGGTTTTATACCGATGCGCCGCTGCCCCCCAAACTGGCAGATGCGTGTCGTGGCTGGGACACGGCCGCTACGGTTGCAGGTCAGCAGCCCACGACAATGGCCTGATCAGCCCCAAGGCCCGCCGTGCTTGCGCGTTGAGAGAACACCCCTACGGACGGACTGTGCTGCTGGTGCTGTCCGGCCTTGACCCGCCATAGCGCGCAGGGCGGCGATGCGGTTCTCGGTCGCGGGGTGGGTTGCGAACAGGTTGTCATGCTTGTGGGCGTGTAGCGGGTTGATGATGAACAGATGCGCGGTCGCGGGGTTGCGTTCGGCGGCGTGATTGTCGATCCGCGCCGCGCCGACAGCGATCTTTTCCAGCGCCGAGGCCAGCCACAGCGGGTTGCCGCAAATCTCGGCCCCGGCCTTGTCGGCGGCATATTCGCGGGTCCGGCTGATCGCCATCTGCACAAGGGCGGCTGCAAAGGGTGCTAGAAACATCAGCGCCAGCGTGCCGATCAGCCCCATCCGTTCGCGCGATCCGCCAAAGAACAGCGCGAAATTCGCCAGCATCGAGATCGCACCAGCAAAGGTCGCGGTCACGGTCATGATCGCGGTGTCGTGGTTGCGGATATGCGCCAGCTCATGCGCGATCACGCCCGCCAGTTCCTCGCGGGTCAGGTCGCGCAGCAGGCCTGTGGTTACCGCCACGGCCGCATTGGCCGGATTGCGCCCTGTTGCAAAGGCATTCGGCTGTGGAATGTCGATCAGGTACAGCTTGGGTTCAGGCAGCCCCGCATTACGCGCCAGTTCGGCGGTCATCGCATGCAGGCCCATCCGGTCGCCGCGCGTGACAGGTTCGGCGCCGTGCATCCGCAAGACCAGCTTGTCCGAATTCCACCAGGTCACGACATTCATCCCTGCCGCGACGACTAGCGCGATCATAGCGCCGCCGGCACCGCCCAGCAGATAGCCGATCCCCGTGAAAAGGGCCGTCATCGCCGCCATCAATATCGCTGTCTTTACATAGCCCATCTTGCACCTTGCCGGATTGTTCCATGGCGTCATGTGCATATGGGAATTTTTGTCCACGCCGCAAGAATGAATGCTATGGTGTTCTCCGTCAGCCTGTCGCTTTTTCGACGGACCTGAAACTTGAGTTTACGTATAATTAAGACCTGGTGACGAAAGTTTGATCGTTATGCTTGTCTCTTGCGGGGACCCGGCAGGAAACGCAGTGAAAAGTGAGGGGCCACCAAAACAATGCGTGTCTGTATTGTTGACGACGAACCGATCAGCCGGAGCGTGATCCGCGCCGTTCTGTCCCGTTCCGAGGAATATGAGGTCGAATGCTTTTCTGACGCGATATCGGCACTGGCGCGGTGCCGTGAAGTGATGTTCGATCTGGTGCTTGTCGATTATCGCATGTCAGACATGGACGGGATCACCTGTATCATGCATCTGCGCACGCTGGCCGATTACCAGTTCATTCCCGTCATCATGCTGACGGCTGATCATGACCGCGAATTGCGTCTGGCGGCCGTGCGATCGGGGGCGACGGATTTTCTGAATAAACCCTTTGACCCTGACGAATTGCGCGTGCGTGCGCAAAACCTTTTGTCATTGCGTAAGGCCCAGTTGGCGCTGATGGATCGGGCCTTGCACCTTGATGCAGAAGTGCAGCAGGCCACCCGTAAACTGGCCGAACGCGAGGAAGAACTGATCTGGCGACTGGGTCGTGCCATCGAATTGCGCGACGGCACGACCCAGCAACATATCTCTCGCGTGGCGGCTGTGGCCGAAATCGTTGCCCGCACATTGGGGCAAAGCAAGGCCTTTTGCAGGACGATTTATCTGGCTGCACCGCTGCACGATACCGGCAAGATCGGCATCAGCGACGCTGTGCTGAACAAGCCCGCAGCCCTGACCGATGACGAGCGGCTGGAAATCCAGCGTCACATCGAGATCGGGGCGCAAATCCTGAAAGACGGTGACAGCGACCTGATCCGCATGGCCTATGACATCGCGCTGTATCATCACGAAAAATGGGATGGCAGCGGCTATGGAAAGGGTCTTTCCGGAACGGATATTCCGCTGCCTGCCCGGATTACGGCAGTTGCAGATGTTTTTGATGCACTTTGTTCCGAACGGCCTTATAAGGAAGCTTGGTCTTTCGATCAATCCTACGCCGAAATCCTGCGCCAGTCAGGGCGTCACTTTGATCCGCGCTGCGTGCTCGCCTTTACTGCGGGCTTAACCGAAATCAAAAAGTATTATACTGACCCTGCTGTCACCACCCACGTTGCTTGAAATGCTGCAAAACAGGGGAACAAGATGAAATATCTGCTGTTTTTTGTCCTGTCCATGGCCGCCTCTTTGGTGCAGGCGGCTGAATTGCCCGCCCCGCAAGGTGACGTGATCCTGACGGTTTCGGGAAAGATCACCCATACCAACGGGAATGGCGTGGCGCGATTTGACCGGGCTATGCTGCAAGATTTGCAGCAGGGCAGCATTACAACCGCGACGCCTTGGTTCGAGGGTACCCATGATTTCAGTGGTCCGCTGGGCGCCGCCCTTCTTGATGCGGTGGGCGCGCAGGGTGCGACATTGCGCGTCGTCGCGCTGAACGATTACGCCGCCACCGTTCCGGCCAGCGACCTGCGCGATCTGAATGTGGTGCTTGCAACCCATCTGGATGGGCAGGTGATGTCGGTGCGCGACAAAGGCCCGTTGTTTTTGATTTACCCTTTTGATGACAACCCCGACCTGTTCGATGAGGTTTATTTCGGCCGATCTGTCTGGCAGATCGCACAGATCGACGTCGGGGACTGAGGTGGTCTATCCCAAGATATTGGGGTGGAACGTGTCCGTTCGCTGGGTCACCTTCGCATTGATGGTGCTGGGTCTGGCAATGATTTTAGCGACAGCCTATCTTTTCGCCAGTTTGCAGGATCGCAGGCAGGTCATGCTGCAAAGCGTGCGCGAAGATGCGATGTGGGCGGTTTTCCAGACCAACCGTCAAGCGGCGCGGCTGACCCAGGTTGTGCTGGAGGCGCAGAATAACCCAACACCCGATGCGATTGACGCAGTATTGCTTGCCTTTGACTTATTGTATAGCCGGATCGCCTTGCTTGATCGGGGTGTTTTTTCGGATTCTTTTCAATCCTCCAGTGAATTGCAGATCATTGAGGCCGCCGTCAGTCAGGAAATACATGATCTGGCGCAGATGATTGATGCGCTTGCTGGTGACCGGTCGGCGGTTGAAGACGCCTTGCCGCTCATCCTTGCCGAGGCCCGAAAGGTCAATACGACCAGCAACGATCTTGTCATCGCGACCAATGCGACGCTGAACGAGGCCCGTGTTGCAAGCAGGCAGCAGGCATTTGCCTTGTATCAGCGGCTTGCCGTGGCTGCGGGGGTTGCAGCGCTGGTTTTCATCTGCACGATCCTGCTGCAATTCCTTGACCTGCGCATTATTTCCCAGACCCAGAAACAATTGCGCGAGCTTTCGGTCCGAAATTCGCGCAGTGCCGCCGCCGCCGAGGCTGCAAGTGCGGCGAAATCGATGTTTCTGGCCACGATGAGCCATGAAATTCGCACGCCACTGAACGGCATCATCGGGGCGGCCGATCTTTTGCGGACCGAGGATCTGGACCCTGCGCAATCCCGCCGCGTCCTCACAATCTGGCGGTCTGGGCATGTTCTGCTCGATATCATCAACGATATTCTTGATTATTCGAATCTTGATGCCAACGGCGTCACCTTCAACAATGCGCCTGTCTCGCTGCCTGATGTGGTCAGTCTTGTCCAGGATGTGTTCCAGGCACGCATTGCGGATGCCGGTCTTGCGTTCGATATTGATCTGCCCGCCATAACAATCATGACCGATGAAATCCGCCTGCGGCAGATCCTTTTGAACCTTGTGTCCAATGCGATCAAGTTCACGCCCGTAGGTCGGGTCAGCGTGCGTGGGATTCTTTTGGCGCAAGACGGTTTGCGCATTGAGGTGCAAGACAGCGGCATCGGCATTGCGCCCGAAGATCACGGCAAGCTGTTCCGCGATTTTAGCCAGATTGAAGGATCGGAATCGCGCCCGTTTGGTGGCACTGGGCTGGGCCTTGCGATCTGTCGGCGGGTCGTCACCGGTATGGGGGGACGGATCGGCGTCGAAAGCGCGATAGGCCAAGGCAGTGTGTTCTGGGTTGAACTGCCGGTCACGGTCCTGGGACCGGCGGCGCCTGTGGCTGTGCGCGCTATCCCGGTCCAGCCGGACGTGCCTCGCGATATCCGGGTGCTGCTGGTCGAGGATAACCCCATCAACCGCGAAGTGGCCGCGGCGTTGCGGTGCGCGGGTCGTTACTGCCAATGACGGTAGCATCGCGCTTGATCTTGTGCAGTTGGCTGCCTTTGACATCGTGTTGATGGATTTGCAGATGCCGGTGATGGACGGTCTGGCAGCGACCCGCGCGATTCGCGGCCTTGGCATTGATTTGCCGATCATCGGCCTGACCGCCAATGCCTACGCCGAGGACCGGCAGCGCTGTCTGGACGCCGGCATGACCGATTTTGTGGCCAAGCCCATAACTCGTGACAAATTGGGATCTATGCTGCGTGGCTGCATGACCTTGCCCAAACCGGTCGTGGCAAAACCGACAGCCCCCACGTCCGATACCATGTTGGACATGGCGCAATTGCACTTGGTGCTGGATGAACTGGGCCCTGATCTGTTGTGCGATTTGCTGGACCAGCTCTGCAAGGATGCCGAGGCGCTTGTCCAGATGGTCAATACGGGTGCCGACGGTCCCGCCCCCAATCGTCTGGACGAGGCGCTGCATATGCTCAACGGGGCGGCCATGACGCTGGGGTTGCCGCGTGCGGGAAACCACTGCGAAACGTTGCGTTTGCAGAAAAAAAGCGATCCTGCGGCACTTGTCGAACTGGTCGCATTGGTCAAGCAAAGCACAAGTGCCGCGCAGGTTGCAGTACGCGACCGCGCCGGTGATCCGCGGCTCACCGCGCGGCGACCTGTCGCTAAAAAAAGCTGATGTGTCCGTCAACGCAGCACTTGATTCTGGTTTGGTCCACAAGCGCAGGCCGCACAATACAATGTCGCAAGACCCAACTTTCTAAGATGAGCGCTGCGACCATTTACTTTCATGACCAGTCGCATATCACATGATCGGCAAACTCGGGGCCGGTCATTCTGCAACATTCAGTGCGGATCGTAGCTGCGCCCCATGAACCGAGAAAGAAGACAAACAGATGAAATTCGTGCGTTATGGCCCCCGCGGTCAGGAAAAACCCGGATGTCTGGATGCGCAAGGCCGCGTGCGCGACCTTTCCGCCTATGTGCCGGACATCGCCGCAGCGGCCTTGTTGCCCGCCAGTATCGCGCGGTTGCAGGCGCTTGATATCGACAGCCTGCCGATTGTTCACGGCACCCCGCAGCATGACCTGCGGCTTGGCCCCTGTGTCGGGCAGGTCGGCAAATTCATCTGTATCGGGCTGAATTACGCCGATCACGCTGCTGAAAGCGGGCTTGCCGTGCCGCCTGAACCAGTGATTTTCAACAAATGGACATCGGCGATTGTCGGTCCCGATGATGACATCCTGATCCCGCGCGGGTCAGTCAAGACCGATTGGGAGGTCGAACTGGGCGTCGTGATCGGGCAGGGTGGCGCCTATATCGAAGAATCCGATGCCATGGCCCATGTCGCGGGGTTCTGCGTGATCAATGACGTGTCGGAACGCGCATACCAGATCGAACGCGCGGGCACATGGGACAAGGGCAAAGGCTGTGACACCTTTGGCCCCGTTGGCCCCTGGCTGGTGACGCGTGACGAGATTGCCGATCATGATAACTTGCGCCTCTGGTTAGAAGTGGATGGCCATCGCTATCAGGACGGCAGCACCGCGACGATGGTTTTCAAGGTGCCGCATCTGGTGGCTTATTGTTCGCAGTTCATGAGCCTGCAGCCGGGCGATATTATTTCGACAGGCACACCGCCGGGGGTGGGTATGGGGCAAAAGCCGCAGCGCTATCTGGCGGGGGGCGAAACCATGCGCCTTGGCATCGACGGGCTGGGCGTGCAGACCCAAAGGGTCGTCAATCAGGGTTAGGCGTTGCTGCGCCCAAAAATCGCCTCGACCTCGGCTGTGCCTTTGGGGCGCAGGCACAACAGGCCATCGCGGCGTTCGATCAGGTCGCGGTCATGCGCGCGCAGTACGGCGGCGCGGGCGCGCGGCGCGGTCCAGCGCAGGTGACTGACCAGCGCGCGCAGGGTGTTTTCCTCGGCCATGGCGGGGGTGTCCTGATGGGTGAACAGATGCGCCACCAAGGCGCGGCAATCATGGTCCAGCCGTTCGGTGCGTGCGCGCAACGCCTGCGCGACCAGCCCCTGCGCCGGTGCGAACAGCAGCGCCAACGTAAACCAGACGCCCGTCATGCTGGCCATCATGCCGCCGATGGATACGTTCCAGTGCAAGGCCAGAAAATACCCGCTGATCACGGCGGCCATCGCAAAGCCCACCGCCAGCATGACCATCAGCCACAGGCGGCGGGTCAGCAGATAGGCGGTCGCAGGCGGGACCACGACGAAGGCGATGAACAGGATCGCGCCGACTGCGTCGAAGGCCGCGACTGCTGTCACGCTGGTGAGGGTCAGGATCGCGTAATGCAGCACGCCGGGCAGAAACCCCAAGGCGGCGGCCAGCCCTGCGTCGAAGGTGGCCAGTTTCAATTCTTTCCACAGCACCAGCACAAAGGTAAGGTTGACCACCAGCACCGCCCCCAGTGTCGCCACCGCCACCGGCACATCCACCCCGAACAGCGCCACTGTATTCAGCCAGACAAAGCCGATTTCGCCCAACAGCACGCTGTCCACATCCAGATGCACATTGCGCGCGTTGATTGAAATCAGGATAACGCCGGCGGCGAAAAGTGCCGGAAACACCAGCCCGATGGCTGCGTCCATTTTGACCAGCCTTGATCGCGCCAAAAGTTCCGATAACACGACCGTCAGCACGCCCGTGACGGCAGCTCCCAGCACCTGCACTGGCCCCGATGTCTGGCCCGTCAGTAGCCAGACAACGATGATCCCGAACACGATGGAATGGCTGATTGCATCGGTCAGCATCGCATTGCCGCGCAGGATCAGGAACGACCCCAGCAGTGCCGCCGAAATGCCCGTCAGCACGCCGGTCAGCACGATCATCACAGGGATAGACTGGAAAAAGGCGGTGATCATTTGGTGCGCTGCTTTGTTTCAGGTTCGCCGGATAGGGCGGCCGCCTCGCTATTGCCTGCGGTCGTCAGCTCCCAATGCGGCGTAGTTTCGGGCGGATGCGTGACCGACCGGATCAACCCGCGGCTTTCCAGCGATGCCAGCGTTGCAGCGGGCGGTTTCACCCCCAAGGCCACCTGCAACATGCCGCGCTCGGAGGGATAGCCCGCGTCGTCATGCATCTGCGCAAAGCCTTGCAAGGTGGCCAGCACCCGCCCGTCGCTGATCCGCGCGCGTGCGCGTCGCGCGGCGGCAGCCTGCCAGACCAGACCGCGCCTCGGGGCGATCAGCAATGACACCATCACGATCCCTGTGGCGATCAGCACCACGACTGGTCCGGTGGCCAGCCCGCGTGTCGTGGCACTCACCAGCGCGCCGCCTGCACCGGACGCCGCACCGATGGCGGCTGACAACACCACCATCCCGCCCAGCGAATTCGTCCATTGCCGCGCCGCCGCCGCGGGTGCGATCAGCAAGGCCACCATCAGCACCACCCCGACCAGCTGCAATCCCACCACGATGGCAAGCGCCACCATGACGGTCAGCACTGCCTCTAACGCGGTCACAGGAAAGCCTTGGGCGCGGGCAAAGGCTGCATCGAAACTGACCAGCTTGAATTCTTTCCAGAAGGCCAGCACCAGCAATAATGCAACCAGACCGACCCCACCCATGACCCATAGATCGCTGCGCAGGATCGCTGCTGCCTGCCCGAACAGAAAGGTCATCAGGCCCAGACTGCCGGACCCGCCCTGCGTCTGGATCACGGTCAACAGCACGATGCCCACGGCGAAAAACACGCTCAGCACGATGCCAAGGGCGGCATCGGTTTTCAAGCTCGTGCGCCGCACGATCAGCATCATCACCAAGGCCGCCAGCGCCCCCGTGGCAAAAGCGCCGACCATCACGCTGCCCAGATCACGCCCGCCCGCGATCAAGAACCCAAGGCAGACACCGGGCAGGGCGGCATGGCTGAGCGCATCGCCCAGCAGGCTTTGGCGGCGCAGCACGGCAAAGGCCCCCAGCATCCCCGAAATCGCGCCCAGCAGCGCTGCACCGATCAGCACGGTCTGGACGATATCGCTGGACAAAAGGGCGATGATGGCCGTCAAGATGCGGCTTCCTCGGCCGGAACGGCGATCATCGCCAGATGGCGGCCATAGGCCGCACGCAGGTTGTCGGCCGAATAGGTCTGCGCGACGGGGCCTTGCGCGATGATGCGCACGTTCAGCATGACCAGCCAGTCAAAATAGCTTTGCACTGTTGTCAGGTCGTGATGCACGACGATCACCGTGCGCCCCGCATCGCGGAGCTTTTTCAGCAAGGCGATGATGATTGCCTCGGTGCTGGCATCGACCCCTGCCATCGGTTCGTCAAGGATCAGGATCGGCGCGTCCTGCACCAAGGCCCGCGCGATAAACACCCGCTGTTGCTGGCCGCCTGACAACTGGCTGATCTGGCGGTCGGCATAATCCTGCATCCCGACCTCGGCCAAGGCGGCCAAAGCGCGGGCATGTTCGGCCTTGCCCGGTCGGCGCAGCCAGCCCAGATCGCGGTAAAGGCCCATTTCCACCACATCGCGCGCGGTTGTTGGGAAATCCCAATCAACGCTGTGGCGCTGTGGGACATAGCCGATCTGCCCGCGCATCTGCCCGATGGGCCGCCCCAGAAACCGCACATGCCCCGCGACAGGGCGCACAAGGCCAAGCGCCGCCTTGATCAACGTCGATTTGCCCGCCCCGTTCGGGCCGACGATGGCGCACATCACGCCGGGGGGGATATCAAGGTCGATGTCCCACAACACCGGGTTCGCGCCATAGGTGACGGTCAGATCCTCGACATGCAGCGCCTGTTCAGGCTCGTGCAGGGTATCGTCACGCATCATCGCCCCTTTTCTGTGGATGGCGCTGTGGCGCGCTCACTCGATGGTCCAGTCGCGCGCCCAGCCGTCCAACGCCTCTGGCCAATCCGGTAATGTGCCACCGAGGGCTTCGGTCACGGTCACCGTATTGGCGCGGATCATGCCGATATAGGTGCCTTCGGGGGTTCCGTCATCACCCATGGCATCCGAAAACAGCGCGCCACCGATGACAACAGCATGGCCCTGACTTTGCACCTCTGCCACCAAGGCTTCAATGGTGCGGGGGTTGATCGTGGTTTCAACAAAGACCGCAGGCACGCCGCTGTCGACGACAAAGGCCGCCACATCGCGGATATCGCCGATGCTGGCCTCGGATTCGGTGCTGATGCCTTCGATGGCCTCGGACGCCGTGATGCCATAGCCGGAGGCGAAATATTCAAAGGCGTCATGCGCGGTGATCAACAGGCGCTGATCCTTTGGGATCGAGGCGATCGCCTGTGTTACCCACATGTGCAGCGCGTCCAGCTGGGCCGTGTAATTGGCGACATTCGCCGCCAGATCATCCGCGCAATCGGGGCGCTGGGCGGCGATGGCATCGGCGATCACGGGGGCGATCTGCGCCCAAAGGCTGACATCCATCCACAGATGCGGGTCGATCTGTGCGGCATCCTCGGCATCGCCCAGCAAGGTGCTGTCGTCAAAGCTCGCGCGTGCAAGGCCGATGGTCGGTGTGCGGTCGGTGAAACCTGCCAGCACCTCGGCCAGCCGCGCTTCGAGAGCGGGATCGACATACAGGATCAGATCGGCACCCGATAGCTTTTGCACATCCGCCGCCGTCGGGCGGTACAGATGCGGATCACTGCCCGCACCCAACAGCGATGTGACCGTGGCGCAATCGCCCGCCACATTTGCCGCGACATCCGCGATCATGGTCACGGTGGTCAGCACGTTCAGCGGCCCATCCTGCGCAAAGGCGGGGGTGGTGATCGCAAGTGCCGCGACCGTTGCGCAAAGCCGTGCTGCCACGCTTTGGGTGGACATGGTCTATCCTTTGATTCGTGTCTTCATGGCGCCATTTATGTGCAAATGCGAAGCGTTCGCAACTTATTTCACTGTCGCAGCCATACGCGCGTCAGTCCCAAGGCTGGTGGGGTATCGCCTGTGGTTTTTGCCAAGGCGCAGTCGGGTCATTCATCATGTTAAGCCACTATTAATTAACAGTTTTAAATGAAAAATTAAATGCGCGAAGGCGAAACTTAACATTCTGGCTCTTTGATCTTCTCGTGGTGGAACGGGGGTTCAGGAACATGAAAAATGCGCTTTGCGTTGTGTCGCTGCTCGTATTTGCGGCCTGCAATCCAGACGACATGTCAACCGACAACCGTCTGGACGTCTCGATCATCCCGCCTGTCAGCCGCCCGCTTGATGATATCGGCCCGACGGTGGGCGGGGATCCGTTTCCCTGGAACCGCTATTTCGTGACGGAGTTCGATCAGGCCGCGCTGGGCGCGATCCGTGCGTTGCCGGGCTATGTTGCGAATACGTTCCGTTTCAATCTCAGCGTCAGGGATCACCCCGTCTATGGCGGGTTCGGTGCGATGGTCACGGCGACCCCGCTTGCTGCGGCGCGGCTTGATTATGCGCTGTCCACAGGGTTGACCGGGGCAGGTCAGATCGTGTCGCTGATCGACAGTGGCGTTCGTTTGTCGCATGATCAATTCGCGGGCAAGGCGATCTATAGTTCCGGCCAGCCCCCGACAGCGCGCGAGTTTCACGGCACGGCAGTCGCCTCTGTCATGGTGGGCAACGGGCAGGGCGGCGGCACGCTTGGCTTTGCGCCGGGGGCGGATCTGCATCAGGGACATCTGAATTACAACGCCGGGGTGAACTGGCGCACGCTTGGCAACCATATGCGCGATGCGGCCAGTATCGGCGCGATTGCCTCGAATAATTCATGGGGGATAAGAGACGCGACCGTCCGCAGTACCGATGTCGCGGCCTTCGTGCGCAACACGCAAACCTATATCAGCGGCCTGCGGACATTTGCGGCTGATGGTGTCATCGTCTTTGCGCTGCAAAACGATTACCGTGCCGATAGCGCGAGCCTGATGGCGGCCTTGCCGCTGGGCGCGCCCGATCTTGAAAGTAGCTGGATCAGTGTCATCAATGCAATCCCCACCTTTAGCGACGTGGGCGTCACCAGTGCTGCCCGCATCTCGACGGCCTGCCTTGAAACCGCGCGGTTCTGCATGGCGGCGAACGGGCAGATCAAGGTCGCCACCGAATGGCACGATAGCGGCTATGCCATCGGTGTGGGTGCGTCCTTTGCCGCGCCACAGGTCGCTGGGTCCATCGCGCTGTTGGCCGAGGCTTTCCCCGACCTGACCGCTGCGCAACTGCGCGACAGGCTGCTGGTCACTGCCGACAACAGGTTCTTTGCCCATGATGGCGTGGTCACTTTTGCGCCCGGTATCACGCATGGGTACAACGCTGAATTCGGGCATGGCTTTCTTGACCTCAGGGCGGCCTTGCTGCCGATCGGGCAGGCGGTGGTGCCGCTGGCGGATGGCGGCAGTGTCGATCTGGGCAGCGCCGCGATCGTGGCTGGTGCGGCTGTCGGCGATAGTCTGGCGCAATCGCTGGCGGCTGTGAACATCGTGACAACAGATCAGATGCATGGCCATTTCATGGTTGCGGGTTCGGTTCTTGCGGCGGCTGCGCCCCGTGCAGACCCTGCCGCGCTGGCACTGATGGCGGGATTGCGCAGCGACATGGGCGCGGACCGACGGGCGATGCATGCGGCGATCCGGGGTGGAAACGCAGTGGCGGACGACGGGACCGGCTGGCATGACGCAACGGGTGCCGATCTGCTGGGCGGCGACGCGGTGGCGTTGACAGGACCCGGTGGCGATTTTCGCGCTGCCGTCTTGATGGGGGACGCGATGGCAGGGCTTGCGCTACACCAGAGCTTTGATCTGGGGCAGGCGCAGGCGCAGGTCGGGTTCACGATGATGCAGGCCGACGGGTCGATCCTGGGCATCGGCGCGCCGCAGGGCGTGGGCGACATTAGATCAGTCGCACATGCGCTGCATCTGGATGTCGCCACTCCGCTTGCGGCGGATATGGCGCTACGGATCAGTGCCGAAATCGGGGTTTCCGCGGGGCAAGGGGCGGGCGTCTTGGGTGATGTCAGCACGCTGGTCTATGACCGCGTCGGCCTGTCGGTCGCGCGGGCCGATGTCGGCACCAATGGCGATGTGCTGTCCGTTTTCGCCCGTCAGCCCATCGCAGTCACGCAGGGATCGGCAAGACTGGATCTGCCGGTCCAGATGTCAGGCAACGAGATTGGTTTTGTCAGCCATGACATCGGTCTTGCGCCGGCGGCGCGTCAACGCGATCTTGGCTTTGAATACCGTGTCCCTGTGTCACGGTCCGGCGATCTGAGCCTTGGCATGATGTACAGCCGCAACGATGGCAACATCACGGGCCAGGATGTGCTGTCGGGCTTTGTCGGTCTGCAATTCGGGTTCTGAGACCAGCACGAAAGGGGCTTAGTCGGGGGTGGTCGTTGTGCGGTCTGTTTCGGATTTGATACTGTCGCGCAGCGACGCGGCAAGTTCATCGGTCAAGTCAAAGCGTGTTTTAAGCGCTTCCAAAAGGGCCTCCTCGTCTTTGGAAATGACGCCGTCTGCGAACGCTTTGCGCAATTCTTGTTCATAGATGACTTTCCTGCGGACCAGTTGCTTGTTGAAAGAGCTTGCCATGATCCCTGTGAAAAGCGCGACCGTGGCGACACCCATGAACGCGGTCAGCATCGAAATGACTTTGCCTGCAGGAGTTATAGGCGACACATCGCCATAGCCGACCGTGGTCAATGAAATTACGGACCAGTACATCGCGGCAGGAATGGATGACAGCTTGTCGGGCTGTGCATCCCCTTCGGCATAATACATGAGCGCGGAGGTAAAGATGATGACGATGGCCAGAATGTATCCCACAGCCCCGAAGGCGCGTCGTTCATCATAGATGGCCTGCATCAAATCCTCGATCGCCGAGGAATAATGCGACAGTTTCAATAGCCGAAAAAGACGAAGAACCCGCAATATGCGCAGGTCGAGCCCGGGCATCAGCAGTTGCAGATAAAACGGCAGGATCGCAAGCAGATCAACCAGCCCATAAAAGCTGAATGCATATTTGCGACGCCCGCGCGAGGGGCTGTCAGGATACCGCGCCCCGTTGGCCCAAAGCCGAAGCAAATATTCTATGCTAAAGAACGCGATACTGAAAATTTCAAATCCATGAAACCAGGCGCTGTACACCTCATACATCGCCGAAAAGCTTTCGAGGATCACAGCCGTGATATTCAAAAGAACCATCGTCACGATCAGCAGGTCGCATTGTCGGCTGATACGATCGTTATCTTTGGTCTTTTCAAGTATCTGCATCAGTCGCAGTTGTACGGGTAGCATGTTGAACCTCACGCGCGAACATAACTGAACGACTGTCTTGCCCAGTTAGAAACGGCCGGCGGGGTGCATTCTTTAGCAGTAGATCAATGATCAGGCTGGATAATGGATCATTTGCGATAGGCGAGCCGTCGGTAATGATCGGGCAACTACTCTCGCATGCTGATAAGCTGAGAATGTGCGCGCAAGTTTGATTGCTTGTAGCTTGCCATCAGGTCATTGAATTTGCTGCCCTGCACGGCGACATGTTCGCGCAGAACTGTTTCTGCAGCCGTGCTGTCGCCGGTTTCCAATGCTGTTAAAATCAGACGGTGTTCGGACAGCGACTGTATCATGCGGCCGCGCACCCGCAATTGCATCCGCCGGAAAGGCTGCAGGCGCTTGTGCAGCCGCTGTGCTTCGTTGGCTAGGAAATCGTTGCCCGAGGCGATATAAACCAACTGATGGAAATGTTCATTCTCGCGGTAGTATCCGTCGCTGTCACCTGCATGAGCGGCGCATTCGCAGGCGATCACGGTGGCTTTGATCTGTTGAAGCGTCTGTGGTGTGACGCGGCGCGCGGCGAGGCGTCCGCAGACAGCTTCCAATTCTGCCATCACTTCGAACATCTCGATGATTTCGTGAAAGGCAGGGTGGCGCACAAAGGCGCCGCGGCGCGGCAACAATTGCACCAGCCCTGACGCGGCCAGCGCCTGAAACGCTTCGCGCAGCGGGGTGCGCGACACGTTGAAACGCTCTGCCAGACGGATTTCGTCAAGGCGCTCGCCATCGGCGAAATCGCCTGTCACGATCATCTGCTCCAGCGCTTCGCGGACATGGTCGGCCAGTCGGGTATTCATGCTGGCATAGGTATCCTTAGATCACGGTCCGGGCAATGGTTTTTTGTATACAAAACGTTTGACATTGAATGCATAGCCGCGCAGCATCACGGTTGTTGCGGTTAAAAAGCCCGCAGCGCAGTTATCTGGGAGGATATAATGACAATTCGAACGTATGCCGCTGCTGCGGCAATCGCCGTTTTTGGGATGGGCATTTCTGCAGCTAGCGCCGTGGAACTACGCCTGTCGCATCAATGGTCCGTTGGCGATGTACGCCACAAAGTAGCTGAAATGATTGCGACCGATGTCGCTGCTGCCGGCGTTGATCTGGACATCAGGATTTTTCCGTCCGAATCGTTGTTGAAAGCGCGCGAGCAGTACAACCCTTTGTCGCGCGGTCAGGTGGACATGATCGTTTATCCGCTGTCATATTCTGGCGGCCAGCGTGGTGAATATAACCTGACCTTGATGCCGGGCATGGTGAAGAACCACGACCATGCGGCGCGGCTGAACCAAAGCCCCTTCATGGCAGAGATCGAAAACCTGCTTGCCGAAGATGACATCATGGTTTTGGTACACGGCTATCTTGCAGGCGGCTTTGCCAGCACCGGCGCCTGCATCACCCGTCCTGAACATGTCAATGGTATGAGCACCCGCGCTGCGGGCAAGTCATTCGAGGAAATGCTGGCTGCCGCGGGCGCGTCGATTTCGTCGATGGCATCGTCCGAGATTTACAATGCGATGCAAACCGGCGTGCTGCAGGCTGTGAATACGTCGTCGTCGTCTTTTGCGTCGTTCCGTCTGCAAGAGCAGGTCAGCTGTTATACCCCCGCCGGCGATGTCGCGTTGTGGTTCATGTATCAGCCTGTCCTGATGAACAAGTCGACCTTTGACGGGCTGAATGACGCGCAAAAAGCAGCGCTGACAGAAGCGGCGGCGCGGGCCGAGGCTTTCTATCTTGCCGAAGCCAAGGCCGAAGATGCGGCATCCGTCGCCGTATTCGAAGCTGCCGGTGTCGAGATTGCGCAAATGACACAGGATGATTTCAACGCCTGGCTGGAACTGGCTAAAACCAGTTCTTACAAGTCCTTCGTCGACAATGTGCCAAACGGGCAGGCGCTGCTTGATATGGCGCTGGCGGTAGAGTGATCTCGCAACCCCTAGGCTAACGGGTGGGCCAACCGAAATGTCGGTCGGCCTACCCACACCCTTCAAACCCCAAGCACCGGAGCCTGTGCCATGGCAACCATGCCCAATACCCGTGCCATTAACACGGGTGACTATACAATTTTGCGCCTGATCCACAAATTATCGACGGTCTGCGGCTGGATTTCGGCGCTGATGATCCTCGCCTCTGTCCTGATCACCTGTCAGATGATCTTTATCCGTTTCGTGTTGGAAAGCTCCACGATCTGGCAGACCGAAGCCGTGATCTATCTGATGGTCGGTGCCACTCTTTTGGGCCTGCCCTATGTCCAGAGCCTGCGCGGACATGTCAACGTTGACCTGATACCGATCTTGGTCAAGGGCCGGGCGCGCAAATATCTGGCGGGTTTCGTCTTGTTGATGACCATGTCCGTGGTCGGTGTCATTTTGTTTTTCTCGATAGAAAACTGGCATTTTGCCTGGGAACGCGGGTGGCGGTCCGAAACTGTCTGGGCACCGCCGCTTTGGATACCCTATCTGGCGCTGCCGCTGGGTTTTGGCATTTATCTTTTGCAATTGCTGGCGGATTTCGCAGCACTTGTGCTGGGTGTTGATCGCCCCTTCGGTCTGGAGGACAATTAATGGAACCGCTTTCGCTGGGTCTTTTGGTCGCTGTGATGACCATTGTCGTGTTGTTTTCGGGCGTGTCTGTCGCCTCGGGGCTGTTGATCGTGTCGGCGGGGTTCCTGCTGGTCTTTGACGGGATGCGATCGCTGGAATTGATGCCCGAGATATTTTTCGGCAAGCTGAACTCCTTCGCGCTTTTGTCTATTCCGATGTTCATCATCATGGGCGCTGCGATTTCGTCGACCCGTGCCGGAGCCGATCTTTACGAGGCGCTTGAACGTTGGCTGACGCGCGTGCCGGGCGGGTTGGTGATGTCGAACTTGGGTGCTTGCGCGCTGTTTTCGGCAATGTCTGGGTCAAGCCCCGCGACCTGTGCTGCCATCGGAAAAATGGGCATCCCCGAGATGCGCAAGCGCGGCTACCCCGACGAGGTGGCAGCAGGGTCAATCGCGGCAGGCGGAACGCTGGGTATCCTGATCCCGCCTTCGGTGACGATGATCGTCTATGGCATTGCGACCGAAACATCCATCGGGCGACTTTTTCTTGCCGGTGTGATGCCGGGACTGATGCTGGTCGGGCTGTTCATGGCGTGGTCGATTTTCCACACATGGCGCTTTGGCTCTGCCGAGGTGCTAGCGCAGCGTAGCTATACGCTGAAGCAAAAGCTGGAGATCCTGCCGCGCGTCATTCCGTTCATCATTATCATCATCGGCGTGCTTTATGCGATGTATGGCGGGATCGCGACACCGTCTGAAACAGCGGCGGTTGGTGCGCTGCTGTGTCTGGTGATCGCGATGGTCATCTACAAGCTGTGGTCGCCCAAAAAGCTGTGGACCATCCTGAGCGACAGCACGCGGGAATCCGTGATGATCCTGTTCATCATTGGGGCTGCGGGTGTGTTCAGCTATATGTTGTCATCGCTTTATATCACCCAATCCATCGCGGCATGGATTTCCGATCTGGATGTGAACCGCTGGGTGCTGATGGGGATCGTGAACCTGTTCCTGTTGGTCGCTGGCTTCTTTCTGCCACCGGTTGCCGTGATCTTGATGGCCGCACCCATTTTGCTGCCGATCATCCTTGCCGCTGATTTCGATCCCTATTGGTTCGCCGTGATCCTGACCATCAATATGGAGATCGGGCTGATATCACCGCCGGTGGGTCTGAACCTTTATGTCATCAATTCGATTGCGCCGGATATTCCATTGAAGAAAATCCTGATGGGGTCGCTGCCCTATGTCGGGTGCATGGTACTGGCGATTATCATCCTCTGCTTCTTCCCGGGGATTGTGACATGGCTGCCGGACCTTGTTATGGGGCCGGTCTGATGGCGCGCTCTTGGGGTCTTGGCAGCTGGGCGTTGGGTGATCTGCTGGGCACCCTGTTCGAACGGCGGGCGGCGGCTGATGTGACGGCCAGTGGCAAACCACTGACCACATTGTGTTGGGCGCTGCTGTCGGGGCAGGGCGAAGTATCGGGGATGAAATGCGCGGCAGAGGTGCTGATGCGTTACCGTCAGGCCAACACGGAAGAAAAGGCCGCATTCTTCCGGTTTCTGGCGGATGATATGGACCTTGATCCTGCCGCCGTGATCGCAGCGGCCCAAGCCTATGCCGACAAGGCCGATGCCGGCACCATGGCTGCCTTGCTGGATGTGGCCGAACCGCCGCGACAGGAGTTGTTGCGCAGACTCAACCAGGCACCACGCGGCACCGCCGATCTGGTGGCAATGCGGGTCGATCTGATGGAGGCGATCAAGGCACAGCCGGATCTGGCGCGTGTCGATCTGGATTTCCAGCACCTGTTTGCGTCATGGTTCAACCGTGGTTTTCTCGTGCTGCGCAGGATCGGCTGGGAAAGCCCGGCGAATATCCTTGAAAAGATCATCGCCTATGAAGCTGTCCACGAGATCCACAGCTGGGACGATCTGCGTCGCAGGCTGGAGCCACCGGACCGGCGCTGTTTCGCCTTTTTCCATCCGTCCATGCCGGATGATCCGCTGATCTTTGTCGAAGTGGCGCTGACCCAAGGGATACCGGGCGCCATCGGCCCCTTGCTGGCCGAAGACCGCCACGCCTTGACCCCGTCCAACGTCAATACCGCCGTGTTCTATTCGATTTCGAATTGTCAGGCGGGACTGCGGGGGATTTCGTTTGGCAATTCACTGATCAAACAGGTGGTGGATGTGCTGGGGCGCGAAGAACCGGGCCTGAAAACCTTTGTCACCCTGTCACCGATCCCCGGCCTGTGCCGCTGGATGGATACCCAGCGTGATGCTGCGCAGCCCTTGCCAGACACAGCCGCCGATGCCGAGGCGCTGCGGCGTGTCGCGGCGTGCTATTTGTTGCAAGCAAAGGCCGCTGATGGACAGCCGCTTGATCCCGTAGCGCGGTTTCATCTGGGCAATGGGGCGGAATTGCATGAAATCCATGCCGCTGCCGATCTGTCCAGCAAGGGGCAAAAGCAATCGCATGGGGCCATGGTAAATTACCTTTACGATCCCGCAAATGTCGAACGCAACCACGAGGCATTCGCGAGTAAGAAAACCATCGCAGCGGCACGCAGTGTGAAAGCGCTGGCCGTCGCGGCAAAGGACCAGAAGTAAAAGGACGATAAGACCGATGAGCAACCTGCTATATGACGTATTCTTTGCCCCACAGGCCGGGCGCTCGCGCCCCTTCTTGATCTTGCCTGATGGCGCACAGATCAGCGGCGGCGGATTCTTGGATATGGTCCACCGCGTTGCCAATGCATTGGTGGCCAGCGGATTGCAGCCCGGAGACCGCATCGCTGTCCAGATCGAAAAATCGCCTATGGCGCTGGCGATCTATGGCGGGGCGGTCGCGGCGGGGGTGGTTTTTCTGCCGCTGAACACGGCGTATCCACCGGCCGAGATCGACTATTTCGTGGGCAATGCCACGCCCAAGATGTTGGTCGCCGATGGCCGCCGCGCCGGGGCGCTGACACCTGTGGCACAGGCCCATAATGCGCAACTGATGGTGCTGAACGCTGACGGGTCCGGCAGTTTTGCCGATCTGGTCGCGGCACAAAGTGCGGATTTCACACCTGTTGCACGCGATGTCGATGATCTGGCCGCGTTTTTGTATACATCTGGCACCACGGGGCGATCCAAGGGCGCGATGCTGACCCATGGCAATCTTTTGTCGAACGCGCAGGTGCTGACCCGCGAATGGCAGTTTACCGACAGGGATGTGCTGCTGCATGCCTTGCCGATCTTTCACACCCATGGCTTGTTCGTGGCCACCAATGTGTCGCTGATGGCGGGGGGGACGATGATCTTTCTGCCCGGCCTGAACATGGACGACATGATCCGGCTGATGCCCCAGGCCACGACAATGATGGGCGTGCCGACATTCTATACGCGGCTGCTGGATGACCCGCGCTTCACGGCCAGTCTGACCGCGCATATGCGGCTGTTCATCTCTGGTTCTGCCCCGCTTTTGGCGGAAACCCATGTGCAATTCGAAAAACGGACTGGTCATCGCATCCTTGAACGGTACGGCATGACCGAAACGAACATGCTGACCTCCAACCCTTATGAGGGCGAACGGCGGGCAGGGACCGTGGGCCTGCCCCTTGCGGGGGTGGACTTGCGCATTGCCGATCCCGAAACGGGCGCAGCCTTGCCGCAGGGCGAGACTGGCATGATCGAGGTGCGCGGCCCCAATGTCTTTCAGGGGTATTGGCAGATGCCCGAGAAAACCGCCGCCGAATTCCGGTCTGACGGGTTCTTCATGACAGGCGATCTGGGGCTGATCGACGACAAAGGCTATGTCAATATCGTCGGGCGCGCCAAGGACCTGATCATTTCGGGCGGCTATAACATCTATCCCAAAGAGGTAGAGCTGGTGCTGGACGACATGCCCCAGATACTGGAAAGCGCCGTGATCGGCCTGCCGCATGCGGATTTCGGCGAAGCGGTTGTTGCGGTGCTGGTTGCCATCGAACAGGCCCCTGACATTGCCCAGATCGAAAAGGCGTTGCAGGATAAACTGGCCCGGTACAAGCAGCCCAAGGCCTATATCATCGTGCCTGAACTGCCGCGCAACAACATGGGCAAGGTCCAGAAAGCGGCGCTGCGCAAGCAATATGAAACCAAATTCAAAGAGGCCGCCCTATGACCACATCAAGAACCGTTGTCTTTGACGCCCCCGGAGGCCCCGAGGTGATGAAAATCGTCGAACGTCCGGTTGGCGATCCGGGACCAGGCGAAGTGCGCATCAGGCATCATGCCTGCGGGTTGAACTATATCGATATCTATCAGCGATCCGGTGTCTATCCACTTGCGCTGCCGCACGCCCTTGGGATGGAAGGGGCCGGCGTGGTCGAGGCTGTTGGCGCTGACGTCACGCATCTGTCACCAGGGGATCGCGTGGCCTATGCCGCGGCGCCGCCGGGTGCCTATTGCGATCTGCGGGTGATGAAAGCCACACAAGTTTGCCGTTTGCCCGATAGTATCGATTTTCGCACCGGTGCGGCAATGATGTTGCAGGGGCTGACGGTGGAATACCTGTTCCACCGTACCGTGCCGCTGAAGGCGGGCGATACTGTCCTGTTTCACGCCGCGGCGGGGGGGGTCGGCCTGATTGCCTGCCAATGGGCGCGGGCGCTTGGGATCCGGCTGATTGGCACCGCTGGCAGCGATGAAAAATGCGCACTGGCCCGCGACTATGGCGCGTCAGAAGTCATCAATTACGAGACAGAGGATTTCGTTGCCCGCGTCCGCGACATCACCGACGGGCGCGGCGTTGACGCTGTCATGGATTCAATCGGCAAGTCCACGTTCGAGGGATCACTGGACTGTCTGCGGCCGGTTGGCATGATGATCAGCTATGGCAATGCCTCGGGCAAGGTGCCGCCGTTCGATCTGGGTATTCTGGGGGCCAAGGGTTGTCTGCAACTGACCCGGCCAACGATTTTCATGCATATCGCGGAACGTGAAAAATGCCAGTCGATGGCATCGCATCTGTTCGACATGGTCGAGAGCGGCAAAATCAAAATCCACATCGGGCAAGATTTCGCATTTGAAAACGTCGCGCAGGCGCATCGCGAGATGGAAGCGCGCACAACAACCGGAAGCTCTGTTTTGACGCTTTGATCCACAGGCACGCGTTCCGTTTCGTGGCCATCTTCTTGGCCGCGTCTTGCGCGATCAGGCAAACCGGCCGAACCGACACAGGGCCAAACCCGGTCTTGACCGACGATGGCGCAACGGCGGGGTTGTCTATTTGTTCAACAACAGTATCAATCAGGGCGAATGACCTGATGCGGAGCAATACAAAATGACCCCACAATCAGTGCCAGATGCCGTATTCCATACGCGTGTGCGCAACCCCGATCTTGCCGGCGACAATCCGTTTGAATGGAAACAGCTTTCGACCAGTCATGTGTTCGCTGGAAAACGTGTTGTGGTCTTTGCCTTGCCCGGTGCCTTTACCCCAGCCTGTTCGGAAAGCCACCTGCCAGGGTATGAACGGCTCTATGATGCCTTCGTGGCACAAGGCGTGGACAGCGTTGTCTGCGTGGCTGTCAACGATGCTTTCGTCATGTTCCAATGGGCCAAATCCCAGAATATCCAGCATGTGTTCATGCTGCCCGATGGCAATGGAGAGTTCACGCGCAAGATGGGCATGCTGGTGGACCGGTCTGCGCAAGGTATGGGCATGCGCAGCTGGCGCTATTCCATGCTGGTCGAGAATGGTGAGATCACAAAACTATTCGCCGAGCCGGGGCTGCGTGACAATCCACCCGGCGTGCCGATGGCGGTTTCGTCGGCAGAAACGATGCTGGACTATCTGCAACACCATCACCAGCCCAGTTCCGTTTGACCGGCGCGTAGGTCGTGCCATTTTCGCAGGGTCAACTGATTGGCGCCTGCCCGTTGATCGGGGCTGTTCAGCATGCACAGCGCCCATCACCCATTGCCACAACCTGCCTGACCCCAAACAGACGAGTGCCTTGTCAAATCGGTGGTGCTGCGCGCGCGCTTACCAATTGACTGGCGGTGACCCTTTCACGATGGATCATATACAAGCCCGCGCCGATGATGATCGTGATGCCGGTCAGCGTCAAAGTATTTGGGAAATCGCTGAACACCAGATAGCCCAGCAAAGTGGCCACCGGCAGTTCCAGATATTGCAAAGGGGCCAGCGTCGCCGATGGTGCCAATGACAGTGCATAGGTCATCATGATATGGCTGATCGTCGCAAAGAACCCGACCCCGAACAGCCAAAGCCATGCAATCCCTTCGGGCCAGACCGGATCAAGCAGTGGTGATCCTGTTCCTTGGGCCAGCACCATCACTGGCAAGCACATCAGGCTAGCGATCAGGCCAGTGTGGAATTGCAACGTCACAGGATGCATCCGGCGTGACAGTCCGCGCGTCACAAGGATGTAGAACGCAAACCCCACAGCCGTGCCGAGGGGAAACAAGGCCACCGCACCAAATGCCGCAAAGCTTGGCTGAATGACCAGTAACACGCCGATAAATCCGACCAATGCGGCCCAGACACGGCGCGGCCCGACATCTTCGCCAAAATAATATTTCCCAACTAGCAGCACGATGAAGGGTGCCACGAACACGATCGCCAGCGCATCGGCCAGTGGCATGACGCTGATGGCGGCGATAAAGCAAAAGGTCGAGACCAGCAAAAGCGCCGCGCGAAAGACCAGCGCGAGCCATAGGCCGTGTGCAACCCGCAACGACAGCCCCATGATCCAGACAAACGGCGCCATCAGCCCGCATTGCCCGATAAAGCGCGCAGCGGTGATTTGTCCGACCGGTACGCTATCTGCTGCCAGCTTTGCCGCGACATCCAATAATGGCGCCGTCAGGCAAAACCCCAACATGAGGGCAACGCCTGCAAGGATGCGGTCCGTGGATGGCGTTGATAAGGAAGTGTCAGTCATGCATTACGCTTAGGATGTCGTTTCATATGCGTCCAGTCGGAAGTGCGATTGGTGATGGTATTCGCAAAACACGGTTGAGTGTCGTCGGCACCAGCAGCCACGTTTGCATCATGCGTTTCTTTCAGCGGTTGCCAACATCCCGCTGGCCAGTTCATCAGCCACGATCACGGTGGCGCAATAGCAAGACCCAAACCTGCGCGGGCCTGCAGCCGCATCGCCGATTGTCGCGCAAAGCCGGCGGGCATCATGCCGCAGCGGAACTTGATGGTGGTGGTCAGTTTCAAGCTTTACGTTTAAATAAGGTATACTTTGATTCACTTATTGTGCGCTGACGGTTGAATCCCTCAGCAAAAAAACTGGAAAGAGGCCGCATTGACCAACCCAAACGCAGTTCTGATTGATCGTCACCCCGGGCGATCCACCCAAACACTTGGCCTTGCCAAAGAAATCGGCACTGACCCGGCTCTTATTCATGAGCCGTCGGTGGGCGTCGTTGGGACCAAAGGCGATAGCCAATGCTATCTGGGGGTTGCGGCTAAGGTCGAGGCGATCCACGAAGCCTTTCGGTCACGGATCGGAACGGGGCCAGATCAGCTTCGGTTCAGGTTGGTTCAGCCGGAATTCACCATCGCGACATCAGATGGCATGCGCAATGGCACACCGGAAATGCGCTACTCGCTGATCGGACGCGAAGTCACCCAAGACGCTTTGTGTGAACATTTCAGCGCGACCGGACTGGCAGGCACAATTGCGGTTGTTGCATGCGACAAACCACCTGTCGGCACGCTTGCAGCGATGCTTGAACATAACCTGCCGTCGATCATCATGTCTGACGGTCCAATTCATCCCGGTGTTGATCCCAAAACCGGCGAAAAACTGGATATCGTTACCGCTTTTCAGGCAGCAGGGCATCCAGACCCTGAATATCGCCACCACATCGCCTGTCATGCGTGCCCCGGCTTTGGCAGCTGTGGCGGTATGTTCACATACAACACCATGCAAACCTTTATTGGTGTGCTTGGCATGCAGCCATTGCACATGGTGGCACCACCGTCCGATGATGCACGCCGGTTGACAGAGTTCCCCAATGAACTGGTAACGTTGCTGGCCAAGATGATCGAAACGGATCTCAGGCCCCGCGATATCGTTGGGCGGGATTCCTTGCGCAATGCAACGATTGTCGCGATGGCGATCGGCGGGTCAACCAACGCGCTGTTGCACGCGCCAGAGATTGCCCGCGCCGCAGGCTTTGCCGAATTTTGGAAAGACATCATGACGCCGGAGGAGTTTAATCACCTGTCGCAACATGTTGTTCCGGTCCTGACCAATGCACGGCCTTATGGCAAATATTCCATGGTCGATATTGATCAGGTCGGCGGTGTGCAGGTGATCGTGCGCGAATTGCTTGAAGCGGGTCTGCTGAACGGCGAAACAATGACCTGTACAGGTGAAACATTGGCTGAACAGGTCGCCCGTCTTGGTGCAAAACAGGCCGATGGCGATGTCATTTATTCCGTAAAAGCCCCATTCAAGGCGACAGGTGGTCTGCGGATGCTTGGCGGCAACCTGTCACCTGACTTTTCCGCAATCCTGAAGCTGGCTGGCGTCGAAGGTGGGCTGGAAAACAACTTGTTCCGCGGCAAGGCCCGCGTGTTTGACGGTCAGCAATCCCTGTTGGAGCTGTTGGACCAGACCCCCGAGGTATTGCAGGACAACGATATGATCATTGTCCGATATGAAGGCCCAAGCGGCGCACCGGGAATGCCTGAAATGCTGGATCCGACTGCACGCATTACAACATTATGCCGCGAGCGCGGTATTGTTGTCGCACTGATGACGGATGCACGGTTCTCTGGCGGCTCGATTGGTTTGGTAATCGGCCATGTCGGGCCTGAAGCCGCGCTCGGCGGACCGATTGCATTTGTCGAAAATGGCGACGAAATCCTGGTTGATCTCAATATTAATCAGATCAACTGCACGCCGTTGAATGATCCGGACATTCTCGCTGCGCGCAAGCGCGCTTGGGATGACGCAGTCGCAAGCAATGGGGGCTTTCACCCCAGTTTGCCTGCCGCTGACACACGGTTGTTGCAACGCGCACGGCATATGGCGGTCCCGGCGATCAACGGGGCGGGTTTGCACCCGCATCGCACTGTGTGGGTCCGCAATCCCCGTGACGCCACGCCATCCGGCTTTGTCCCACATAACAAGTTTCGGACCTGAGACATCCGGTATTTTCACAGGTGCGGGCTTTATCTTGGCCACTGAGCTGAAGCAGCCCGATATTATCGAACGGGCCATGACATCTGGATCGAGCATGGCTGTTGCGATGGCCATGATCGCACCCGCCGCCTGCGTTTCACAATCGGCCTGATGTGTGAAAACCCCGTGCATGTTACGCACGGATTGCAGGTGACGGGTGATTTGGAAATTTGTATTCTGTCAGAGACCAACGATTTTCATTGATGTGATGGTCTCTGACAAACACGAAGCAAGTCATTCAGGCAGCGATGACCGCGCGGATGCGTTTTGCCACGATCACCTTCCGTAAGGTTTTTGGCTACTGGAAAGCGCTGGCCGTTTAGAAATCAGTCATCGTCACGATCGTCATTCCGGTCATCATCAGAATCGTCATTCCGGCCATCGTCATGATCGTCATTCCGGTCATCATCATGACCGTCATTCCGATCATCGTCACGATCATCATTCCCGTCGTCATTCCGATCGTCATCGCGGCCATCATAGCGGTCGTCATTCTGGTCGTCGCCGCGGTCATCATCACGATTATTATCGTCGTTATCATCGCGATCTTCTCTGACATTGCTGTTTCGCCGAGCAATCTCGCGAATATTCTCTTCATATTCGGTCTGGCTTTCGGTTTCAGATCGTTGGCTGACAACAGAGCCGTCAGCGTTGGACAGTCTAACTTCCAGCTTGCTAAAGCTCGGTCCATAGGCTTCAATTTCGGTGCGTAGAAAGCCGCGCGACACCTCGAAATGTGTATAGCCTTGGGCAAACAATTCTTGAATCTTGGCATCCACAAAGTCTTGTGCAATCGCTGGGCTTGCCATCATCGCGAATAAAAATAGGGCGGAGGTCATTTTCAGTTTCGTCATTTTCGATCCCTTTACGTCGGATGTTGGATTCATTGTTCACGCCGAGCCGTCTGCTATCTGTCAACTCAGGTTTGGCGATGGGGCTAAGATGATCGAAGCTAGGATACGTTCCTATTGGACGTAGGCTTGCATAGGGCCTGCTTTGCCAACATAAACTAAAGTCATACAAAGCAGAAAAGGCCCAAAAAATTGGACATAATGCCCAGATCGCCGATGTCAGGCCGCCGCGCTGCAAGACGGCGGGAGGTTTTTCTGGGGATGGCAGTTCTTCTGTCCTGCATGGCTTTCTTTGGGTTTGATGTGGTTGCCGATGTAGCAGCGCATCGCCTTGCGGGCGCGTCTTTTGCATCGGTAGAATTGGTTCACCTGATCTTTGAAACCGTTGCGGTATTTGGGCTGGGATATGCGGTGATCACGCTCCGGCAGTATTTGCGCCTTCTGCAAGGAGAGGCAGAATCGAGCAAGGAAACGATCCACATGCTGCGCGGAAACTTCGACGAAGTCTTGCGCGACAAATTCAAAGAATGGAGCCTGACTGCGGCGGAACGTGATGTCACTTTGCTCATCATTCGCGGTCTTAGCGTCGCGGACATTGCCGCCGCTCGGAATACCGCACAAGGGACCATCAAGGCACAGTCGACTTCGATTTTCCGCAAGATCGGGGTCGGATCCAAGACGGAACTGATGAGTGTGATCATCGATGAGTTTCTTGATACAAGTTATCACGATGGTATGAGCGCGCAATAATACGATCGCCCCTTCGCAGAGTATTTAGTGGCGCGCTGCCGTGCGCGCGTTTGACCTCTGGATCCAGCGGATCATAATGATTTTCTACTGACGCTTGTCTGTTGGGCGTTAAAACGTTGATATTTGTCGTAAAACGGGCCTTTTATCAACATGGTCAAGGTTACGATAGCGCAAGAAACGCAATCTTCCCTTTGCCGAGAACGTATGGATACCTGAAATGAAACGACTTGCACTTGATGCAGCAGACATCCGCATTCTCGGTGCGCTTCAAAAACACGGACAATTGAGCAAGGCTCGGTTGGCCGAGATTTGCAGCCTTTCGGCGACGCCTTGCTTGGCGCGGCTAAGTCGGTTGAAGGCGGCGGGATACATCCGTGGCTATCATGCCGACATTGCGCTGGGACAGCTGGCTGATTTCGCAAAGGTCATCGTGACTGTTTCTCTTAGCCGCCACAGGAAGGCCGACTTTGATCGCTTTGAGGCGTTCATAACCAGTCGCGATGAGATTATTGATTGCATCGCCACAGGCGGCGGGGTCGATTATATCATGGAAGTGATCAGCCCAAGTCTGTCGGCATTTCAAAGTCTTATGGAAGAGTTCCTGGCCGAAGATCTCGGCATTGACCGCTACATGACCTATTTTGCCACGCGGCAGGTAAAGTCCGGCATGCCGAACATTGCAAAGCTGGCCGCTGGCAACAGCAAATAGGCGTTTCGGTCCGATCGGACCTGTTTGGCATTTAAAAACGGCCTGCCCAGACTGCGCATGTGAAGTTTTCAGACCACTTTTATTGGGCGTCTCAGACAAGATCACGTCAGAATTTTGGTCGTTTGTGGTCGGGGGATCATGAACAAAAAGGGAGAATGTTCCACATGCAAGCAGACGATTTCGGTTTCGGCACACAGATCCGCAAGTCACCCTATTTCAATGCAACAGTGCGTTGGGGCGCCAAAGGGTTTTCGGTCTATAACCACATGTATATCCCCCGCGATTTCGGGGATGCGGAGCAGAATTTTTGGAACCTCGTGAACGACGCAATCCTATGTGATGTGGCTGTCGAGCGTCAGGTCGAAATCACCGGTCCGGATGCAGCGCGATTCACCCAGATGCTGACCTGTCGCGACTTGTCCAAGATGGCCGTGGGCCAGTGCAAATACATCCTGATCACAAACGCTGACGGTGGCATCCTGAATGATCCGATCCTGCTGCGCCTTGCGGAAAACCATTTCTGGATTTCGCTGGCTGACAGCGACATTCTATTGTGGGCACAAGGGGTTGCCATCCACTCTGGCCTGAACGTGACCATCCGCGAACCAGACGTTTCGCCGCTGCAACTGCAAGGCCCCAAGTCGGGTGAAATCATGCGGGCTTTGTTTGGCGACGGTATTCTGGACCTGCGCTATTATTGGCTGCGCGAGGTTGAATTGAACGGCATTCCACTGGTCGTGTCCCGCACTGGTTGGTCGAGCGAGTTGGGTTATGAAATCTACCTGCGCGATGGCGCCAAGGGCGATCTTTTGTGGGAAACCATCATGGCCACAGGTATGGAATTCGGGCTTAAGCCCGGTCACACGTCGTCCATTCGTCGTATCGAAGGCGGGATGCTATCCTATCACGCTGACGCTGATATGACGACCAACCCGTTCGAACTGGGCTTTGATCGGCTGGTCAATCTTGACACGGAGGCTGATTTCATCGGCAAGGCTGCCCTGCGCCGCATCAAGGACGAAGGTGTCAGCCGCAAACAGATTGGCCTGATTATTGATGGTGATCCCCTTGCCGGCCCCAACACGACGTTTTGGGAAATCAACCTTGGGGGCGACACGATCGGCAAGGTCACATCGGCCGTTTATTCCCCACGTCTGAAGCAGAACATTGCTTTGGCGATGGTGTCAGCGGAACACGCAAATATCGGGGCGGTGGTCGAAGTCGTCACTCATTCCGGGCCGACCACTGCAACGATCTGCGAGCGTCCATTCTACGACCCTAAAAAACAGATTGCAGCGGCATAAGGCATCGTAAGAAAGAATATCGAAATGTCACATCTTGCGATAACGTTGCATTGGCACCGCGCGGGTCCTGTATTGCGCACCGGTTTGTATTCGAACGAACATACGGTTCACTATAACAGCCGCCTCGATCTTCCGGTGGACGCAGCCCCTGACTGGGGCGGCGATCCCGCAAACACCAACCCAGAACAAGCCCTCGCTTCGGCGCTTTCAAGTTGTCACATGATGACGTTTTTGGCGCTGGCGGCAAAACTAGACTGGCCTGTCGCAAGCTATCACGATTACGCCGAAGCACATCTTGGCAAGAACGCCAAAGGGCAGATGTCCGTGGTGCGGATCGACCTTAACCCTGTGGTGCGGTTTGACACTGGCTTTACCGTCAGCGCAGAGGACTTGGCCCAGATGCAAGACCGTGCGCATCGGTACTGTTTTATCGCCAATACATTGGCTGACAGTGTCGAAATCAACATTCATTGAAATCCCAAAAGGATGAGCGTCATGTTAACATCTGATATCCTACTGGCCGATTTAGACGTGCATGGTATTTTGCGTCTGACGTTGAACGATCAGGGCCGTCGCAATGCTTTGTCCGAGGCGATGTTGACCAAATTACGCGTGGCGTTCGAAAATGCCAGTGCTGACCCAGCAGTTCGTGTCATTGTGCTGGCCGCCACAGGCCCTGCGTTTTGTGCAGGGCATGATCTGAAAGAAATGACAGCCGGTCGTGCAGGCGATGACGGTGGCAAAGCCTATTTTGCGCATGTCATGTCCCTATGTGCCGGCGTCATGCAAGGCATTGTGACCTGTACCAAACCCGTGATCGCCGAGGTGACAGGCGTGGCCACCGCGGCAGGATGCCAGCTGGTGGCAAGTTGTGATTTGGCCATCGCTGCCGACACAGCGCAATTCAGCACGCCGGGGGTGCATATTGGTCTGTTCTGTTCGACCCCGATGGTCGCCCTGTCGCGGTCTGTTGCCAGCAAACATGCAATGGAGATGTTATTGACCGGCGATATGGTGTCTGCCATGCGGGCTGCTGAAATCGGCCTTGTCAATCGCGTGGTGGCACCGGATGAATTGCATGATGCCACGATGCAGATCGCATTCAAAATTGCGTCAAAGTCGAGCATGACACTCGCCACCGGGAAACGCGCCTATTATGCACAGCGTGAAATGACGCTTGGCGATGCGTATGATTACGCCTCTGGTGTGATGGTCGACAACATGCTGGCCCAAGATGCATGTGAAGGTATTGGTGCCTTCATCGAAAAACGTAGGCCTGAATGGCAGGACGCCTGATTTATGACCACAAACCCCTACAATATTGATCTGGATCGCAATCCGGCGAACCATCTTCCGCTGACGCCGCTGACATTTCTAGACCGGGCTGCCTCGGTCTTCCCTGACCACATTGCAATCGTGCATGGCGCGTTGCGGCGTAATTATTCAGAATTTTACACGCGGTCGCGTCAGCTGGCATCCGCCTTGGTGCAGAACGGAATCAGGCGTGGCGATACCGTGTCTGCAATGCTGGCCAACACACCGGCGATGCTTGAATGCCATTACGGTGTGCCCATGTCTGGCGGCGTTCTGCATTCTGTAAACACACGGCTTGATGCGTCAGTGATCGCGTTTCAACTTGACCATGCCATGTCCAAGGTTGTGATCGTAGATCGCGAGTTCATGCCGTTGATTGAAAAAGCCTTGGCGCTGGCCAATGTCACACCACGCGTGATCCAATACGATGATCCTGAATTTTCGGGACCAGCGACAGCGACAAAGGCGCAGGATTACAACGCCTTCCTATCCACTGGTGACCCCGATTTCGATTGGCTGATGCCCCTTGATGAATGGGACGCGATTGCCATCAACTATACATCAGGCACGACGGGCGATCCCAAGGGCGTCGTGTCGCATCACCGAGGTGCGTATTTGCTGGCGCAGGGCAATGCGTTGACCACGTCCATGGCGAAACATGCGGTTTATCTGTGGACCCTGCCAATGTTCCATTGCAACGGATGGTGCTTTCCATGGACCCTGTCAGCGATCGTCGGCACCCATGTTTGCCTGCGTCAAGTCCGCCCGGAACCGATCTGGGCAGCGCTTGCCGAAGAGGGGGTCACCCATCTGTGTGGCGCACCTATTGTCATGTCTTTGATCATTTCTGCCCATCAGGAGGAAAAACGGACATTTGACCATCAGGTGCAGTTCTTTACCGCGGCGGCGCCTCCGCCAGAAAAGCTGTTGGCGGATATGAAAACTGCGGGCTTTGATGTGACGCATCTTTACGGGCTGACAGAAACCTACGGGCCAGCCGTGGTGAACGACTGGCACCATGAGTGGTCCGATCTTCCGCTTGCGGAACAAGCTACGCTAAAGTCGCGCCAAGGGGTGCGCTATCTGCCGCTCGAAGGGCTTGACGTGCTAGACCCTGAAACGATGCTGCCTGTCCCTCGGGATGGCGAGACTATGGGTGAGGTGATGTTTCGCGGCAATGTTGTGATGAAGGGGTATTTTCGCAATCGAAAAGCTACGCAGGAAGCCTTTGCAGGCGGCTGGTTTCACTCCGGTGATCTAGGTGTGCGGTATCCCGATGGCTATATTCAGCTCAAGGACCGCTCCAAGGACATCATCATTTCAGGCGGTGAAAATATTTCTTCGATTGAGGTGGAGGAAGCTCTTTATCGCCATCCTGCGGTCAAGACCGCCGCCGTGGTTGCAATGCCGCATGAAAAATGGGGTGAAACGCCCTGTGCCTTCGTAGAGTTATCGACAGCAGACGACGTGGATGCCGCCACATTGCGTGCGTGGTGCAAGGATTGGCTTGCGCCCTACAAGGTGCCAAGCATGTTTGTTTTCATAGAAATTCCCCGTACATCGACCGGCAAGATACAAAAATACATGCTACGCGAACAAGCGAAGGACCTTGCAGAAAAGAACAAGAAATCGACAAGCTTGTGACACGGCTGTTTTGATCCGATTGATCTGACATCATCGCGTTGAGCCGTGTGACAGGGTATTGCAGTGATTGCCGCGATATTTGTTTGCGCGAGACAACCGTGAATACACCAATGTCTATTCGCAAGTGAAACCCGAGCACAAACCGTGTTTGCACATCGTACGGTGACGCTGACCTTCAATCAGCTTGGAAAAGATTTGATCGTGCAATCCTCCAGGCCACTGTTCGAAACTGGATTAACGTCGATCAAGTGCACTGGGCGGCGTGCCACTATGACGCTTGATCACCCCAGTCACGCTGCGCGGACGCATTGACGGCCACCAGCCTTTTGCCGCCGTTATTCTGCGGCGCGAATGTCAGTTTACAAACTTTGGCTGTGGTGATGCGCTGTAGGTGGTTCTGACGCCCTGAGGCGGTGGGCCGAAATGTGCTGCGTCATAAATTGGTGATCAGGCTGTTGCGGTGTGTTCACATACGTCGGGTAATCCCATTGGCATTTATTTGTTAGGTAGGAAAACAATGATGTCTAAAAGGCTTTCACTGATCACATCTGCGCTTGCATTGGCTGCTGGCACAGCAAGCGCACAAGATCTGGCATTCAATCGCATCGCGTCATTTGCGACCATGCTGAA